>Ga0308157_10002342_pt1 | contig 31566 bp, 32 predicted proteins | sample PhyBR1_FD_201035 | JGI IMG/M metagenome (GOLD analysis project Ga0308157, IMG submission 201035) | Phyllosphere microbial communities from UC Gill Tract Community Farm, Albany, California, United States - DLSLB.R1 | ecosystem: Host-associated > Plants > Phyllosphere > Unclassified | place: USA...
GCTCCTCACCGCAACCGACGAGGAGGTGGCGATCCCAGAACTCAACGCGGCATAATCAAAAGCACTGACCGCACGGTGTCGAGATTCTCCACCACTCAGCGGGACGTCACCCGGGTGGGCAGTGAGAGCCTGCATTCTCCCCGGCACCGCCCGGCTGGCGAATCTCACGGGAACAACAAACGAGACTGAGCTTCGATACCGACAGTCCCGAGCAACGGAGAAACCTCAGCGGGCGTGAGTCGGTGAAAGGGACACCTCGTGACCTCTATCAACGATGCGAAAGCAGCCGCTCGTCGCCTTCGTGCTGCGCTCTCGACGGAGCTACCCGGCGTCAGCCACAGCAAGGCTCTGGAACTGACGGCAGCAGCCCTCGGATACAAGAACTGGAACACCTTCGTCGCGTCCGAAGACTCTGGCCCTCTCGTCGTGCCAGTACTTCGAACGTTCCCAGGCCCGGAGGCATCCCGCTTCTATCTCGATTTCCTTGGCTTCAGCGTCGACTGGGAGCATCGATTCGAACCGTCACTGCCGCTTTATCGTCAGGTCTCACGAGACGGGATCGTGCTGCACCTGAGCGAACACCACGGCGATGCTACGCCCGGATCCGCGGTTCGGCTGAGGGTGGCTGACGTCGTCGGGCTTCAACAGCACCTCCTAAACAGCGAGATCTACCCTCTGCGCATCGGGGTCGAGACGCAGGAATGGGGCGTGGAGTTGCCCGTTCCGGATCCATTCGGCAACACCCTCACTTTTCATACGCCCACGCTGTGAACCGCACAGATGGAGCCGGTGCGCAGCCACATCAAGGTAGCTGCGAGAGCTATCCCGGCTCGGTAGTTGCGTGCGAGCTTGTCAGTCCGCATTGCGATGCCGCGCCACTGCTTAAGCTTGTTGAAGCAGCGTTCGACCACGTTTCGGTCCCGATAGCGGGCCTGTTGCTGCGGGCCGAAATCGATCGGTCGTCCGGGACGCTTGCGACGGTGGGCAATCTGGTCGTCTCGCTCGGGGATCGTCGCGGCAATCCCGCGCCGGCGCAGCCACGCTCGGTTCGCCTTCGATGGGTAGCCCTTATCGGCGAGCACCCGATCCGGGCGCGTACGGGGTCTTCCTTTGCCTGCTCGGGGAACCAAGATCCCGTCGAGGACGGCGGTCATCATTGTGGTGTCGTTGATGTTCCCGCCGGTGAGCACCCACGACAAGGGTCGCCCTTTCCCGTCCGCGACGAGGTGGACCTTGCAGGTCAGCCCGCCGCGGGAGCGGCCGATCGCATGATCAGGCGGCTCGGTCCGAAGATTCTTGTGATTCGGTGGAGCCCCCTGTGGTGCGGGCAAGGGTCGCGCCGTGCTGGTGCACACGCGCGATCGTCGAGTCGATCGACACCACCCAGTCCACGTTGCCGGTCGCATCGGCGAGCTTGTGGACCTCTGCGAGCATCTGCTCCCAGGTGCCGTCCGCGGCCCACCGGTTGAACCGCTTGTAGATCGAGTTCCACTTCCCGAACCGCTCGGGAACATCCCTCCACGGCGCCCCGGTCCGGTACTTCCACACCGCGCCCTCGACGGCCGAGCGATGATCCGTCCACGGCCTGCCCGCCGTCCGCACCACCGGCAGCATCGGCTCAAGAATGCCCCACACCTCGTCGGATATCTCCGGTCGCGTCACCGTTCAAGACTCACCCAGCCATTGGCGGAACCACTTGATCAACACGCCCTAGATGGACTCTCTCAGGACAGGCGGGCACGGGATGAGGAGCGGTTCAGGGTCCGGGGTCTCATCGATGCCGAGGAGCACGCGGACCCCTGCCGCACCGAGCTCGTAGTGCGGGAGCGACACGGTCGACAGCGGCGGACGCAGATGTGCGGCGATCACGTCCTGGTTGTCGAACCCCATGACGGCGATATCGCCCGGAATGCTCAGGCCCGCCTCGCGCAGACCGTCGTACAGACCCATCGCGACGCGATCGTTGTGGCAGAACACCGCCGTCGCCCCGGAAGCGATGATCTCGGCGGTCGCCGCGTACCCGCCCTCCTGTTCAGGCGATGCGGGCAGAACGAGAGCGGGGTCGAACGTGACCCCTGCGTCCTCGAGCGCCGACCGGTATCCGGCCAGTCGACCGGTCTGCGCCGGTGACGAGGTCCTCGTGTTGATGAACGCGATGCGGCGATGGCCTGCGGCGAGCAACTGCTCGGTGGCCGTACGACCGCCCTGCACTTCGTCCGGCACCACGGCAGCCATCCCGCTCGAGGGCGCGAAGCAGTCGACGAGCACCGCATCGGCCAGGTGCAGCGGCGCGGGCACCGTGATCTCGCGGTGGTACCAGGTGGAGTAGAGGATGCCGTGCACCTGATGCTCGAGCATCATCGCGATCGCGTCTCGTTCAGCCGCGGCATTGCCATCGGTGTTGGCGACGAGCAGCACGTAACCGTGCTTCCACGCCTCGTCCTGCGCACCATGGATGATCTGCCCCGCGAATGGCGTCGTCGCGACCTGGTCCGTGACCAGTCCTATGAACCGCGAAGTGCCCTGCGACAGCGTCTTGGCCAGCGCGTTCGGACGATAGCCGAGTGCCGCGACGGCATCCTGCACCCGCCGTCTGGTCTCGTCGCCGATTCGAGCCCCCGGCTTGTCGTTGACCACGTGCGACACCGTCGCGACCGATACGCCGGCGGCCTTCGCAACGTCGCGCATGGTCGCGTTCGAGCCGTGGGGCCCCTGAGTCGAAGCACTCATCCCTTGGTGGCCCCGCTCTCCAGACCCTGGATCATCGCTTTGTTGAGAACGAGGAAGACCAGCAGGAGCGGGGTGACGGTCACGCAGACGGCGGCGAACGTCGCAGTCCAGTCGGTATTGCCCATCGCCCCAATGTAGTTCTGCAAGCCCAGTGGAATCGTTTTGAGCCCGTCTGAGAGCACGAACGTGTTGGCGAAGATGAAGTCGTTCCAGATGAAGATGCTGTTCACGAGCACCACGGTGATGACGGTGTTCAGCGACAACGGTGCCGTGATCCGCAGGAAGATCCGGTAGGGGCCGGCCCCGTCCAACGATGCCGCTTCGTAGGTCTCGCGCGGGATGTACTCGTAGAAGGAGGAGAAGAGGTACACCGACATCGGCAGGGCGAAGGCCGCCAACGGGATGATCATCGACATGTGCGTATCGAGCAGTCCCACCTGCGAGTAGTCGATGAACAGCGGCACGAGAGCGATCTGCACCGGCACGATGATGCCGAGCAGGAACAGGGCGCGCACCGCACCGCTGAAGCGGAAACCGAGCACCTGCAGGGCGAACGCGGCCATCATGCCTGCCACCACGATCAGCGCACTCGCGCCCAGAGTCACGATCAGGCTGTTGAGGATGTTCAGCCAGAGGTTTCCTGTTGCGAAGGCCCGCCCGTAGTTCTCGAGCGTGAACGATGTGGGAAGAGCGAAGGGATTCCCGCCGGCGAAATCGCTCGCCGTGCGGAAACTCGTGATGAACAGCCAGGCGAGCGGGTACACCTGCACGATCACGATCAGCGCGACGGTGACCGAGAGCAGCGTGCGCTGCATTCGCAGACGACTGCTGCCCCGCCGCCGCGGCGCGGGATCACGAGTCACCGGAGCAGCGGGTGGTGCGGAGGGGGATGCGAGCACGGTCATGAGTCGTTCCTTCGACGGAGCAGCAGCAGAATGAGTCCGACGGCGATGAGGCACTCGATCACGATGAACACGGAGATCGCGCTGGCGTAGCCGTAGTCCGTGTGCACGAACGCCGTCTTGTACATGTACGTGGTGAGCAGCTCGGACGCCTGGCCGGGGCCACCGCCGGTGAGCAGATAGGGGATGTCGAACCCGCGCAGCGCGAACGTCGTGGCCATGATCGTCGTCGTGATCCACACCGGACGGATGTGGGGAAAGCGGATCTGCCAGAACACCTGCCACCATGAGGCGCCGTCCAGCCTCGCCGCCTCCTCCAGCTCGCGCGGTACGGAGATGAGCGCCGCGTAGATGATCAGCATGTAGAGCCCGGTGAAGCGCCAGCCCTCGGGAATCGACACGGCGGCGAGCACGGTCTGCACATTCGACAGCCACGCCGTCTCGAGCCCATCCAGCCCCACCCATGCCAGCAGCTGATTGATCAGCCCGACCGGCTCGAGCGAGTAGATCCGCTGGAACAGGAAGGCGATCGCCACGGTCGAGATGATCGCGGGGAGCAGGTAGAGCGTCTTGATGACTTCGCGGGCCCGCGGAATCGCCGTGAGAAGGCTTGCGACGATCAGCGCTCCCCCGAGCTGCAGGATGAGGCAGATGGCGAGATAGCCGAGTGCGTTCCCGAATGCGATCCAGAAGACGTCATCGCGTGTGAACATCTTGATGTAGTTGTCGACCCCGACGAACAGCATGTCCGTGATGCCGTCCCAGCGGAAGAAGCTGAGCACGAGCGACTGCAGGATCGGGAACAGCACGGCGACGCCGTAGAGCAGCAACGGGGGGATGAGGAACACGGCGACCGACAGCGCCGACCGCCGGGGCAGCATCGATCCCGGGGCCGCACGGGGCCGCCGTAGCGGACGCGGACGCACCGCATCCGCTCCGGCCTGCAGCGTGTCAGCCATCGCTGTTCTCCGCGAGGGTGGCATTCATCGTGTCGATGAACTCATCCGGCGTGATCTCGCCCTGCACGAGCAGAGTCAGCTCCTGCTGCAACCGCGTGTTGGTGGCGGGGTCGAGCTGAGTGTCCCACGGCATCGCGATCGCGGTGCCCACGCTGTCCGCCTGCTCGACGGCGCGGGTGTACAGCGACGTGGCGCCCTCGGGGATCGTAGTCGTCGCGGACGCGGTCGGCGAGAGGGCACCGGTGGCCGCGTACACCTCCGGATACCGTTCGAGGGCGAAAGCGAGGAAGTCCCGCACGAGCGGATCGTAGGTCTTCGCATTCACGGCCATGCCGATCCCGGATGGCGTCACGTACTCGTTGTCCTCTGTGACGGCACCGTCGATGGTCGGCAGGGTGAAGTAGTCGACAGCATCGCGCACGGCAGGATCCAGCGCGTCGGTCGCGAGGTTGCCCAGCTCCCAGGTGCCGATGTTGTACACCGCGGCCTTCCCGGAGGTGAACTGCGCCTGCGCATCGGCGTAGCCGGTGGCCGAGAACCCCTCGGAGAAGCATCCGGCCCTGCCCAGTTCGTAGAGCCACTCCGCAGCGGCGCGCCCGGCCGGATCGGCGAACGACGCCTTGCCGTTCTTCAGATCCTGCACGTATCCCGGACCTTCGAGTCGGAACGGGTAGTACGCCATGTACCTTTCGAGAGGCCATTGGTCTTGGCCATCGAGCGCGATCGGGGTGATTCCCGCCGCGCGCAGGTCAGTGCACATCTGCGGGAAGTCGTCGAGGGTCGCCGGCACCTGCGCGCCCGCCTGGTCGAACAGCGAGGTGTTGTACCAGAAGAACTCGAGCTGGAACTCGAACGGCACCATGTAGAGCGATCCGTCGTCGAAGCGCTGATAGTTCAGTGCTGCTTCGCGATACTCCTCAGCCATGCCCAGGTCGTCGAGGAGCAGATCGACGTCCATCATCCGCCCTTGATCGGCGAGCTTCTGCGCGAACGGGGTCGCGTCGGTGTCGAACAGCTCGGGAAGCTTGTTCGCCGCGGCGAGGGTCTCGTACTTCTGGATGTACGAGGGCCGGTCGGGAGTCGTGATCAGGTTCAGCGAGAATCCGGGGTGCTCCTCGGCGTACTCGTCGGCGATCTCCTCCATCGCGGTGATCACGCCGCCATCGGCCGGACGCGACAGCAACCAGGAGATCTCGCGTGGGACCACCTCTCCCTCGGGATCCACTTCGGTCGGGTCGCCACTGGCTGCGCCGCCGGCGCATCCGGAGAGAACGACGGCGGTTGCGGCAGCGGCGGCGAAGAACGCCAGCCTGCGTGCGGGTCTGTTCATGGTCAATCTCCTTCGATTCATGATGCGGGTAAATGCTCGGGTCAGGAAGCGGGGTCGAGGGCGATACTGGGTGCCGATGCGGATCCCGCCGCTGATCGGATTCGGGAATCCCGGCGTTCGTGGAGTGAGAAGGTCTCGAGCGTGGCTGCGCCCTCTCCGACGAACGCTCCGATCCGGCCGACGCGGTGGTCGTAGAGACGTGTACTGAGCACGACCGAATCGTCGACGGTCGCGATGCACAGGTCGCCATCGACGATCACTTCGAGCTCGTGGCGGCCCGCCGGAAGGTCGACGGGGCGCTCGAGTTCGATCACGAAGGGCACATCGCCGGAGATCTGCCACTGCTCGGTGCCGGTCGAGCGACGCGGCCAGCGGTCGAGCACAAGACGTCCGCGCTGCGGTTCGAGACGCAGTGCGTAGCCGCGGTCGCCGTCCGCGCTTGCGCGCAGCAGCACGCCGCACTCGCGGGTGCTCTCCTCGATGTCGAACACTGCCACGAGTCGGAAGGAGTCAGGGGCGGCGGCATCGGTGACGATGCTCCGGTAGCTGCCGTCAGCGCGCAGCACGCTTCTCGAGGGGAGTGCCGCGATGCCTTCGCCGAAGGTCTCGCGCAGTTCGTTCGTGGGGTGGAACGCCAGAGTCCCGTCGGGGCGCTGCTCCGCCTCGAGCACGGACAACGTGCCCGCCCACTGCCAGGCGCCGTCGTCGGCGGCCCCCTCGCGTGTGGATATCCAGCCGAAGAACAACCGGCGATCGCCGCGGGCCGCAGACTTGGCGGCGTAGAACGCACGACCGTCGAGAGTGTCCTGCGCTGGCACGATCCACGGACCGTCGAGCGTGCGCGCCATCCGGTACCGCGTGGTGAACGCGTCACTGAACTCCGAGGCGATCAAGTACCACCAGTCGCCCCACTGGAACACCTCGGGGCACTCGTGGGCGACGCCTCGGCGAGGGTCCCAGAAGGGCGCCTCGGCGTGCCAGGTGATGAGGTCGCGAGAGGTGCACTGCGCGACGACTCCGCGCCGACGGGATGCGCCTTCGGAGTGACGAGCGGTGATCAGCATCCGCCACACTCCCCGTTCCTCGTCCCGGAAGACGAACGGGTCGCGCCAGTCGGCGGTGCCGTAGCCGGGTGTCGCACCGAAGGTGTGGTCCGGGTGCCGTTGCCAGGTGTCCATGCCGTCGTGGCTCGTCGCGTGCATCACGAGTTGCAGCGGGAGCCCGTCATCACCACGGTTGTCCGGATTCTGCCCCGTGTAGAACGCGTGGTGCACGCCCTCATCGTCGAGCACGATGCTGCCGGTGTAGATATTGAAGTCGACCGCAGCCGCGCCGCCCGAGGCGATCGCCACTCCCTGCTCGTCGAAATCGACGAGGTTCTCCGTCGTGATGCGCAGCCACGGCATCCCCTCCTGGGGTGTGCGACGTGTCTCGTGCAGATAGAAGAGATGGAACACGCCATCCTGCTGCCAGGGGATGATGTCCCCGACCCACGCCCTGTGGGGCTGGTAGAACCCTCGCTGGTCCATTACCGTCCTATCGCCATTGGTTAATCGGTTACGCAGAACGATAGCGCGAGTTCCCCATCTTGGTCAAGCGGTTAATCAGATAGACCGCGGACACGTCGATGGCCGCCTCCGGTGGCGGCCTGGTGGAGCCGATCCGTCAGCTCTGAGCGTCCGCCTCACCGGGATCGGCGGGGTCCACGCCCTCACCCTCGCCCTCGGCACGCTCGGGAATGATGTCGACCGCTTCGGTCGCCGCCTCGTAGACCTCTGCGAGGCTCTCGTCGACGTCGTCCTCGTCGACCCAGGCGATGCCGTCGGCGGAGTGGTCGTACTCGACCGGTCGCAACGCGAAGTCGTCGCCGTACTCCTCGAGCCCGGTGCGCACGCTGTGCCGCACCGCGAGTCGCGCGTAGCGTTCGCGCAGGATGAGCGGATCTCGGCGCAGGTCCTTCATGAGCGCGATCATCATGAACGCCATGATGATCGCGAACGGGAGCGCGGCGATGATCGTCACGTTCTGCAACGACTTCAGACCGCTGCCCTCCTCTCCCGAGACGAGCAGCACGGCGGCGATCACTCCGACGAGCGTTCCCCAGGTGGCCGAGACCCAGCGCGCAGGCTCTGGACGCCCCTGCTGCGAGAGCGTGCCCATCACGAGCGACGAGGAGTCGGCGCCGGTGATGAAGAAGATCGCGATGAGCAGGATGAGCCCGATGCTCGTGACCATCGGGAACGGAAGGTTCTCGAGCACGCCGAACAGCACCTGCTCCGGCGGATCGACGATGAGACCGGCACCGTTCATCTGCTGATCGATCGCCGTGGTGCCGAAGATCGCGAACCAGAACAGCGAGATCACCGACGGCACGAGGATCACGACCGAGACGAATTGGCGGATGCTGCGCCCCCGCGAGATCTTCGCGATGAACATGCCGACGAAGGGCGACCACGAGATCCACCACGCCCAATAGAAGATCGTCCACGCCGCGAGGAAGTCCTCGGTGTCGACGCCCTGTGACGCGGAGCGACCGATCAGCGTCGGAAGATCGCCGACGAACTGCACCGCCACGGCGGGGAGCACGTTGAGGATCAGCATGGTCGGTCCGACGAAGAAGACGAAGATCGCCAGCACGAGAGCGGCGATGCCGTTGATGTTCGAGAGCGCGCGGATGCCCTTCGAGACGCCCGACACCGCGGATGCGATGAAGCACGCGGTGAGAACAGCGATGACGGCGATGAGGATGCCGTTGCCCAGCTTCCCCGCACCCGTGACGATCTCGAGCCCGTGGCCGATCTGCAGCGCCCCGAGGCCGAGCGAGGCGGCGGTGCCGAACAGCGTCACGATGATCGAGAAGATGTCGATCGTGCGGCCGATGGGCCCGGTGGTGCGGTTCTCGCCGAGCAGCGGGGCGAAGATCGACGAGATCAGCGGGGTGCGACCGCGGCGGTAGGCGCCGTAGGCGATGGCACCGCCGACGAGCGCGTAGAAGGCCCACGCCTGCGGACCCCAGTGGTAGAGCACCTGCACCTGCGCGGTGTGCATGGCATCGAGCGTGTTCGCCTCGACGGTGCCAGGAGGCGGCGACTCGAACATGGTGAGCGGCTCGGCCGCACCCCAGAACACGAGGCCGATGCCCATGCCCGCGGCGAACAGCATCGAGATCCACGAGAACATCGAGTACTCGGGAACCTCGTCATCGCGACCGAGCGGGATGCGCCCGTACCTGCTGAACCCGATGAACAGCATGAAGAAGAGCACGATCGTCGCGATGACGGTGAAGAACACGCCGAAGTACTCGAGCACCCAGTCGAGCACGGCCCTGCTCGTGCCGGCGAGGTTGTCACCGGCGAACACGCCCCAGGCGATGAACGCGATCATCAGCGTGATCGCGACGCCGAAGACGAGTGGGTCGGTGCGGTACTTGCGCCCGGTCGATTCGACCGAGACGCCGGGGATCAGCGCAGGGTGCAGTCCCTGAGGCGGAGCCGCCGAGAGATCCTGCACGATCTTCCGCGCCGTCTGCGATGTCTTCGCCGCGGCACGCTGAGGAACGCTTCCGGTCTTCGGCGGAGAGTCGTGATGGGCCTCGGAGCCTGTGGGCTCACCTTTGGGGGTGTCCATGCCAGTCATCCTGGCACGAATGCGGGACAGACCTCAGAAGAAAGTGCGGTCGCGCAGAGCATCCGCTCTTTCAGGCCGGGACGGAGCGCACCACCCGTGCGGGCGACCCCACCACGATCTCGCCGGCGGGCACGTCCTTCGTGACGACGGATGCCGCACCCACCACGGCATCGTCGCCGATCGTGACCCCGGGAAGGATCGTCGCATTCGCGCCGACCCACACGTTGCGGCCGATGACGACGGGGGCCGGATGCATATCGGCACGACGACTCGGGGCGAGGTCGTGGTTCAGCGTGGCGATGACGACGTTGTGCCCGATGAGGCAGTCGTCGCCGATCGTGATGCCGCCCTGGTCCAGCCAGACTACGACTGCACCGCGCGACCGGGCTCAGCGCCGGTCGTGGCGCCCGAAGAGTCCCCCGAGCACCGCGTGCAGCAGCGGCACGGCAGACACCGAGAGCAGCACGATCCCGAGCGGAAGAGCGGGGGTCAGCAGCACCGCCCCGCCGATCGCGAGCCCCGCGAACAGCACCGCCGAGACCACGCGCAACCCGATGCTCACGAGAGAGTCCATACGGCGCTCGAGCCGCGAGGTGTCGAATGTGATCGTGCCCTGTTCGATCTCGGTGATCACGGCGTCGATGCGACCGGGCAGCCGAGCCGTCGTGCCCACGGCACCCAGCGCCTGCTCCGCGAAGCCCTTCAGCGTGCTGCCGGTCTCGTCGCGCAGCAACTGCCCCGCGAACGGTTCGACGGCGTCCCAGACGTTGAATTCCGGCTCCAGACCGCTGCACATTCCCGAGGTCAACGACACAGCGCGGAACAGCAGCAGCATCCCTTCGGGGAGCTGGAAGGGCAAGGAGCGGATCGTGTCGCCGAACTCATGCGCGAAGTCGCGGAACTCGCGCGGATCAACGGTGCTCAACTCGGCGAAGCCCATTCCACCGAAGCGCGCGAACAGTTGCGTGACCGCACGCTCGAAGCTCTTCGTATCCGCAGAGGGCAGCAGCACGCCGACCTCCTGCACCGCCTCGACGAGTCGCCGTCCGTCCCGCGAGGCGACCGCGATCACCAGACCCCGCAGACCGCTGCGCAGCCCCTCCGGCACCTCGCCCATCATCCCGAAGTCGATGAAGGTGAGCCGCCAGCCCGGCACCGCACCCGGAATGGGTGTCACGAAGATGTTCCCCGGGTGCGGATCGGCGTGGAAGAAGCTGTGCGTGAACACCTGCTCGAACATCACCTCGGCGAACACGTCGGCGACCTCGGAGGGATCGATGCCGGCGGCGCGCAGAGCATCCGTGTCATTGATCTTGATGGCCGTGACATCCGAGAGCGTCAGCACCCGGCGCGTGGTCCGCTCCCACGCCACGGCAGGAGCCGCGACCCGCGGGTCGCCGGCGAAGTCCTCTGCGAACCGCTCGGCGTTCGCCGCCTCGTGCAGGTAGTCGATCTCCTCGAGGCTGGTCTGCGCGAACTCCTCGACCAGGGCGGGAGCATCCACGCGATCCGACACGATGCGGATGCGGCGCAACCAGCCGCCCACCTTTCGCAGGGCGGCGAGGTCGACGGCGATGATCTCGTCGATTCCGGGGCGCTGCACCTTCACGACGACGTCGGCGAAGCCGGTGTCGGCGACGTCGATGTCGGCCAGTCGCGCGCGGTGCGCCTGGCCGAGGGATGCCGCGGCGAGCGGCACCTCGTCGAACCAGGCGTACGCGCGTTCGAGGGGGACGCCGAGCTCGGCCTCAGCGCGCCTCTTGATGTCGGCGAACGGCACGGCGGGCACTTCGTCCTGGAGCCCGGCGAGCTCGGCGGTGATCTCGGGCGGCAGCACGTCCATGCGCGACGAGAGGAACTGACCGACCTTGATCATAAGGCCACCGAGATCGACGGCAAGAGCGTGGAACCGCCCGGCGAGACGGCGCATCCGCCCCTCGCGCGTGCGCTCGCTGACGGCGGCGAACCCGATGCGCGGCAGGAGCAGTTCGAACCACCACAACTGCACGAGCTGCGCCGACGCGAAGCGCAGGATGCGCCGGTAGCGGGCGCGATGCGGGCGCGGACGCTCCACGTCAGCCATGGTGTTCCCTCCGCAACCGCCGCGACCTCCGCGAGCGCCGCGACCTGCGCGACTTGCGCGACGCCGCGCCCGGCTGGCAGTCAGTCCTGCGCAAGGATCGCGTACAGCTTGCGGCGGGCGTCGTCGAGGACTTCCACGGCCTTGTCGATCTGTGCGGAATCACCGCTGCGGGCGAACTGGGCCGCGGCTCCGGCGAGGTCGACGCCGGCCTTCGCGAGCGCGGCGTGGTGGCCGGCGCCTTCACGGGCGCCGCCATTCGATTTCCACGGTGCCGGAGCATCCGCTTCATCGGCTGCCGCGCGACCCGACTCGGTGAGCGAGTACGTCTTGCGCCCGTTCTGCTCCTCCGCGGAGACGAGCCCCTCGTCGGCGAGCAGCTGAAGGGTCGGATAGACCGAGCCGGCGCTCGGCTTCCACGATCCGCCGGAGCGGTCTTCGATCTCGCGGATGATCTGATAGCCGTGCATCGGCTCCTCGGCGAGCAGCGAGAGCACCGCTGCGCGCACGTCGCCGCGGGCCATGCGCGTCGGACCGCCCTGACGCGGCTCGAAGGACTTGCGGAGCTGGTCGAGGGCGTCGAAGATCGCCGCCCCCGGGCCGCCTGGGCCACCGAAGGGCGACCCTGATCCGAATCCGCCTGCGGGGAATGAACCGTTCATGCTGACCTCCTGAATCGTGAAGTCAACGATATATCGTTATGAGTCGTTAGGGAAGCCTCCCGGCGAGACTCACCCCGCCGCGGCCATCGCCCTGGAGTCGAGGATCTTGTTCAGGATCAGCGCGAGCACCAGGATCAGACCGGTCGCGATCATCTGCACGAACGACCCGATGCCGAGCAGATTGAAGAGGTTCTTCAGCACCGACAGCAGCAGTACGGCGATGAAGGTTCCGCCGACGCCTCCGCGCCCGCCGAACAGGTTCGTGCCGCCGAGGACCACTGCCGCGATGGCATCCAGCTCCGCCCCCTGGAAGGCGGTCGGCTGGCCGATCGTCAACCGGCTCGTCAGCAGCACCCCGGCGATCGCGGCGGTGAGACCGGAGAACCCGAAGACGGACGCCTTGATCCAGTTCACCGGCACACCCGAGAGGCGCGCCGCCTCCTCATTGCTGCCCACGGCGTAGATGTACTCGCCGAACGTCGTGTAGCGCAGGATCAGCGCGGTGATGATGGTCACCCCGATGAAGATCAGGCCGGTGAGCGGCAGGATGCCGAGGTACCCGCCTCCGATGATCGTGAACGCCTCCGGCAGGTCGCTGCCGGCAGGTCGACCGTCGGTGAGCGTGTACGCCCAGCCGCGCACCGCCGTGAGACCCGCCAATGTGACGATGAACGCCGGCAATCGCATCCATGCCGACACCGCCCCCATGAGAAGGCCGACGCCCGCACCGACCGCGAGCGCCGCGAGGATCGCGATGGGAATAGGCAGGGCGATGTCGAGCAGGATCGCGACGATCATGCCGCTCAGCGCCGCGACAGAACCGACCGCGAGATCGATGCCGCTGGTGAGGATCACGAGCGTCATGCCGACGGCGATGATTCCTGTGAGGCTCGACTGCTGCAGCAGGTTCGCGAGGTTGCGGGTCGTGAGGAAGTCGGGGCTCAGGAGCGAGGCGATCACGCAGATCGCGACGAACACGATGAGCAGGTTGCCCTTGATGAGCCAGCTCGATCCGCGCTGCCGCCAGCTGGCGGTCGCGCGAGTGCCGGTCGTATCGGTTGTGGGCTCTGTGGACGTCGTCGTCTCGTTCATGCTGCCTTCCCGCTGATGATCGCGTGACTGATCTGTTCTTCTGTGTCGGTGAACGGATCGAATTCTCCGACGGAGCGCCCCTCGTGCAGGACGATGATCCGATCGGCGTTCGCCATGAGCTCGTTCAGTTCGCTCGATGCCACCAGCACCGCCGCGCCCTGGTCGGCGAGCCGCCGCACCTGCCGGTAGAGATCGGCCTTCGCACCGATGTCGAGCCCGCGCGTGGGTTCGTCGAGCAGCAGGATGCGCGTGTCGCGCGCAAGCCACTTCGCCAGGACGACCTTCTGCTGGTTGCCGCCCGAGAGCAGCCTGATCTCCTGCGAGGCGCTGGCGTACTTGACGGCGAGATCCTTGAGGATGGGGGTCGTCCGGCGCTGCTGACGCTCCCGCGGCATGAACGCTCCTGCCCCGCGGATCGCCGCGAGCCCGGCGTTGCGCGCGACGGAGAGGCCGAGCATCAGCCCCTGCGACTTGCGGCTCTCCGGCACGAGTCCGAACCGGTGCGAGATCGCATCGCGCACGGAGCGGATGCGCACCGGCTCGCCCTCGACACGGATGCGCTTGTCCGCGGAGCGCGCACCGAAGACGGACGAGAGCAGTGTCGTGCGACCGGCGCCACCGAGCCCTGCGAGACCGACGATCTCTCCCGCGCGAACCGTGATGCCCTCGACGTCGAGCATCCCCGCGATGCGCACATGGTCGATGTCGAGCACCGGAGCGCCGGTGATCTCCCGCCGCTCGCGATGCTCGGTGAGCTCCTTCTTCTTGTCGCCGATCATGTCGGCGATCCAGCGCTCCGAATCAGTGTCCTTCACGTCGTACCGCGCGGCGTTCGTCCCGTCGCGGAGCACCGTGATGCGGGTGCCGACGTCACGGACCTCGTCGAGGCGGTGCGAGATGTAAATGACCGCGCGATTCTCGTCGACGAGGCGCCGGATGACGCGGTGCACGTTCTCGACGTCGGCCTCGCCGAGAGTCGCGGTGGGCTCGTCCATGACGATGATCTTCGCGTCGGTGGTCAGCGCCCGCGCGATCGCGGTGAGCTGCTGATCGGCGATCGGCAGCTCGCCGACGCGGGCGTCCGGGGAGAACGTCGCCCCGACCCGGTCGAGGTACGACTGCGCGAGGCGGTTGCGCGCACGGCGGTGGATGACTCCGCCAGAGCTCGGCGCATGCCCGAGGAAGAGATTCTGCGCGACAGTGAGATCGGGGAAGAGGTCGAGCTCCTGATAGATCACCGCGATGCCGGCGTCGATGCCGTCGAGCGGACGAGCGAAGTGCACCTTCTCACCGTCGATCTCGATCGTGCCGCCATTGGGGATGTAACTGCCGGCGAGGATCTTCATGAGCGTCGATTTGCCCGCACCGTTCTCGCCGAGCAGGCAGTGCACCTCACCGCGGTGCACGTCGAGATCGACGGATGCCAGCGCCACTGTCCCTGGGAACGTCTTGCGGATGCCGCGCATGCGCAGCACCGGTGTTGCCGTGTCAGACGTCATCGTCATCTCTCCTTGAGGAGTTCGTTCGCGGTGCCCTCGTCGGTGACGAGGACGGAGCAGTAGCCGCTGGACACCACGGCGCGGCAGACGGCGCGCTTGCCGACGCCCGAGATGACCGCGATCGCGGTCTGCGCGCCCTTCAGATCATCGAGCGTCAGCCCGAGGGTGCGCCCGTCGAGCTCGTGGTCGACGATGTGTCCGTCGGCGTCGATGTAGCGTCCGAGCACATCGCCCACGGCGCCCTTCTCGACCAGTGCCGACATCGCCGCCGCCGACATGTATCCGCTCGAGACGAGCACCGACGACGTGTCGACGGGTCCTGCGCTGAAGATGATCGCATCTGCGCTGCGGGCGCGGCCCAGGATGTCGGCGACCAGGCGCTCCGCCTCGATCGCGCGCCTGGTGGTGGCGTGCTCGAGGATCGCAGGGCTCGGCAGCAGCGTCACGCTGCCGTTCGCCTTCTGCGCGATGGTGGTCGCCGTGGCCGATGCCATGCCGGTGCGCCGGTTGACGGTCACGCCGCCGTTCGACTGCACGACCTCGACACCGTTGGCCCACTCGTCGGGCAGCTCCTCGGCGATCTGCTGCAGGGTGCGGCCCCAGCTGATCCCGAGCGTGCGCGGCACGGGACGCAGACCCGCCAGGTAATCGGCGGCGGCGCTGGCGACGCGCGGGGATCCGGCGCCCTCATCGGCCGAGCTCGGCACGACGACGGCATCCTTCAGCCCGAACACCTGCCGCAGCTCCCGCTCGAGCGGCAACCGCCGCGCGCGCGGATGGATGATCTCGATCCGCACGATCCCGTGGTCGCGTGCCGCGGCGAGCGCGCGGCCGACCTTCCAGCGGTTGACGTCGAGGAGCGCGGCGATCTCGGCCTGGCTCTTGCCGTCCTGGTAGTACAGCTCTGCCGCGCGGACGGCGAGCATCTCATCGTCGGCGTTCACGGCGCCACCACCTGTTCCTCGGTCGCGGCGTGAACGCCGCCGGCGATATCGGCGAGGCGACCGCTGAGGTCGCCGACGAGGCCGGTCGCCTCGGTGTACATCTCGTACGCCGCATCGAGCGGCGCGACGGCGTCGGGATCGGGCTCGACCGTCCGGTACGACGGCGTGAAGCGTCGGGCGACCTCGGCGAGCGGGCTGCCGGTGGTCGCCGCGGCACCGAGGATCGCGAGAGCGCGGGTGGTGAGGTTCTCGCCGTCGACGAGTCCGATCGGGCGGCCGAGAGCGTCTGCGGTCGTCTGCGCCCAGAGCCGGTTGTGGCGGATGCCGCCGGTGAAGAACACGTCCGACGTGTCGACGCCGACGTCGGCGAACGAGGCCAGCACCTGGCGGGTGCCGAACGCGACGGACTCGACCGTCGCGCGATAGAGCTGTTCGGGAGTGGTGCCGAGCGACAGGCCGAGCACGCCGCCGCGCAGTCGTGGGTCGCGCAACGGGGTGCGGTTGCCCATGAAGTGATCGAGCACGAGCAGCCCGTGGCCCGCGGGCGCAACGGCCTCGGCGCGGGTGATGAGGTCGTGCACGCGGTCACGGGTGACGCCGAGGATGCGCTCGGAGAGCCAGGAGAGCGCGGCACCGGCGGCGATCTGTCCGCCCTCGACCAGCCAGCGGTTCTCGGTGAGCGCACCGGGGTACGGCCCCCAGATCGTGGGCGAGAAGACGGGCTCGTCGAGTTCGGCGACGAAGGCGTTCGACGTTCCGGCGACCACGGCGACCGGGTTGGCGCTGGCGCCCCAGAGCGCGACGAGCGCGAGATGCGCGTCGATGCCGCCCACGACCACTCTGGCACCGGCGCGCAGGCCGAGGTCTGCGGCGGCCGCTCTCGAGAGCTCGCCGGCGGTCTCGCCGACGGGCAGGATCCGCTGCGGCAGTTTGCCCGGGAGGGCCGGGATGCCGAGGATCTCGTAGAGGTCGCCGGGCACGCTGCCCGCGCGATGGTCGTAGTTCCACTTGCAGGTGGCGTTGAGCCTGGATCCGACCCATTGGCCGGTCAGCCGGTACGTGAGGTAGTCGACCGATTCGCCGATCATGGCGGCGGCATCGAAGGTGTCCGGTTCGTGACGGGCGAGCCACATCGCCTTCGGGATGAGCCACTCCGCACTGTCGGATCCGCCCGAGTACGCCAGCGCCGGGTGATCGACGGTCGCGGTGAACGCGGATTCCTCAGAGGCCCGAGCATCCATCCAGAGCAGCGCCGGGCGCAGCGGAGCGCCCGCCGCATCCAGCGCGACGACCGATGACGCGGTCGTGGCGACGCCCACGGCATCCACCTCGTCGACGCCCGCATCGCTGAGCGCGCTGCGCGAGGCCTGCACGGCGGCCCGCCACCAATCGGTCGGGTTCTGCTCGGCCCAGCCAGGGCGCGGGTAGTGCGTCAGGTACGGTGCCGACGCATCCGCCAGCCGCTGCCCGGCCACGTCGAAGACGCCCGCCCTGGCGCCTTCGGTCCCGATATCGATCGCAAGGATGAATCCCACCGCTCACGCCTCCTTGTTCGACTCGTTCAATCCTGGTTCGGCATGAAGAGCACCTTCGAACTGAAGATCGAGCGCTCCGCGAGCTGCCGCATCGTGTCCGCGACCGCGTCCAGGCCGAGCTCATGGGTGATCATAAACTCCCAGCGCAGGCGCCCGTCGGCGAAGGCCTTCGCCGACTCGACCCACTCGCGTCCGGGGAAGGGCGCCGAGAACGAGTTCCAGCTCCCGTGCAGGCTGACCTCACGGCGCAGGAAGTGGCTGAACGTCGCCTTGTCGAGTTCGACGGGCTTGTGAGGGATGCCGATGAAGGCGGCCTCGCCGTGGCGCGCGGTGAGCCGGGCGGCCAGCGCGATCGTCTGGGGGACGCCGGCCGACTCGATGATCACGTCGAAGCCGGCGCCGGCGTGCGCGAGCGCTTCGTCATCGTTCAGGGCGGTGAGGGTGGCGCCGGCTTCGCGCGCCATCTCGGCCTTCTCGACGCTCACGTCGACCGCGAGCACCTCGGATGCACCGAGCAGGCGCGCCCACTGGATGGCGAACAGGCCGATGGGGCCGGCGCCGATGACGGCGACGCGGGATCCCTCGCCCAGCTCGTCCCTGCCGAGCCTGGTCCGGTAGATCGCGTGCAGGGCGATGGCGGACGGGTCCATCATCGCGGCGGCGCGCGGGTCGGTTCCTTCTGGCATCACGAAGGCGTTGCCGGCGTTGACGGTGACGTACTGGGCGTAGGCGCCGTCCTGCCGACTGCCGAAGTAGCCGTAGTCCTCGCAGAGCGAGTACTCGCCCGCCCGGCAGCTCTCGCACGTGTTGCAGGGGATGAGCGGGGGAACCGTGATGAGCTGGCCCACCGCGAGGCCGGTGACATCGGCACCGACCTCGACGATGTGCCCCGAGAACTCATGACCGCAGATGATCGGGTGATAGTAGGCACCCGAGAAGTTCATGCGCGGGATGTCGGACCCGCACACCCCGCACGCGGCGACCTTCACCAGCACGTCGCCGGCGCCGATCGTCGGTACGGGAACCTCTTCCACACGGATGTCGCCGGGGGCGTGCATCACTGCTGCGGTCATCGTCTTGGTCATGTGTGTCTCTCCAGCTCAGACGTGGGTCGTTACTTCTTCTTGACAGCGGCGAAGAGGTCGTCGGAGACGTACTCTGCGGCGTTGTCCTTGGTGACGAGCTCGGTGCCCGCGTCGATCTCCTCGTCGACGCTGTCGCCGTTCGCGACCGAGATCGCGGTCTGGGCGGCGACGCTGCCGAGGTCGATCGGGTCGTTCAACGAGGTGGCGATGTACTGATCGGTGCTGTCGATGGCCTCGACCGCCTCCATGAGGCCGTCGACTCCGGCGACGAGCACGTCGTCACGGCCGTTCTCCTGCAGCACCTGCAGGGCGCCGAGCGCCATGTCGTCGTTGTGCGCGTAGACGACCTTGACGTCGGGGTTGGCCTGGAGGAGGTCCTGCATGGCGGTGACGGCGTTGGCGCGGACGTACTCGGCGTACGGGCCTTCGACGAAGGTCACGGTGTCGACGCCGTCGAAGGCGTTGTGGAAGCCCTCGGAGCGGTCGATCGCGACCGTGCCGCCGGCGTCTCCCTGGATCTCGATGATCTTGCCGCCCTCGTCGCCGAGTGCCTCCTTGACGGCTTCGCCGACGAGTTCGCCCATCTTGACGTTGTCGCGGCCGACGTGGGCGACGGCGCCATCGGCTGGGCGGTCGACGGTGACGACCGGCACGCCTGCGGCCTTGGCGGAGGCGAGGCTCGGGGCGATGCCCTGCGGGTCGACGGGGTTGATGAGGAGCACGTCGACGCCGCGGGTGAGCAGGTCTTCGATGTCGTTGTTCTGCTTGGTGATGTCGCCGTTCGCGTCGACGTACTCGAGGCTGGCGCCGGCCTCTTCGGCGCCCTGCTTCACGCCTTCGCCGAGTTCGACGTAGAAGGGCGACTGCTGGGTGGCCTGGCTGAAACCGATCGAGATCTCTCCGTCGCCGGCGCCGGCGTCGTCGCCGGGTCCGCCATCGGGGGTGGTGCTGACGCTGCATGCGGACAGGGCGAGGGCCGCTGCCGTGAGGGCGGTGAGGACGATACCCGCCCGCGCTTTTCGCACAATGTTCATCGCTGAATCTCCTAGTGTCGGGTGCTCCGTTGCTCCTTCGACCGTAGGAAGGCGCTGCGCAGGTGTCAACGAATGAGATCCAGGATGCGCATATGAGCTGCAGGAGTGCATGCGCGTGCGCATGTGCACACGGATCGCGCGCGTTCGGGACTGTCGTTCGGGCTGTTGTTCGGGACTAACCGGTGGCGGTCACCGGCCCGTTCACCGGCTCCGGAGGAACTCCTCGACCTCGACCGCGGTCGGCGCGGTGGTCGGCCCACGACGGGTGACTTTGATGGCCGCAGCAGCGTTGGCCCGGCGGCAGGCGTCTACCCAGGTCGCTCCGTCGGCGATGGCCGCGAGCAGGGCGCCGGTGTGGGTGTCTCCTGCACCGTTGGTATCGACCGGTTCCTGCGGGAAGCCTGGCACGTAGGTCGTCGCGCCCGCCTCGTGCACCGCGTCCGCGTCGTGCACCGCGCCCCTCTCGTGCACCGCGCAGCCCTCGGCACCGTCGCGCACGATGGTGATGACACCGTTGCGCATCACAGGCGCGAGGGCTTCGGTTTGCGCGTTGATCAGCCGGTCGGACGCCTGGCCCCGCGTACCCGAGGCAGGAACAGGAACGGCCAGCGCGGCCAGCAGGTCGGTGGCCTCTTCTGCGTTGCTGGTCCAGACATCGGTACGAGCGAGCATCGCGTCGCGCACTTGGGCGGGGAGCCCCGCGAATGCCGCTCCGGGGTCGAGTACGACGACGGCTGTCTCGGGCAGGGTCGCCAGCCATTCCTGCAGTGGGCGACACGTCTGTTCGATCGCGAGCGTGTATCCGGTGATGCAGACGAGGTCGCCCGGCTGCACGTCGGCGGTCGCGAGCGAGTCGACGGTGATGTCGCGCTCGGCACCGAGCGTCGTGACGAAGGTGCGCTCCGCGGTCGGTTCGACCAGCACGACGCACACGCCCGTGTCGCGGTCCGCGATCGGGGCTGCGGATGCCTCGATGCCGTCAGCGGCGAGGGTCGCGCGGATCAGGTCGCCGTGCGGCCCGGTACCGAGCGCCCCGGCGTGCACGCACTGCGCACCGAGACGTGCCGCCGCGAGCAGCACGGTGACCGCGCCGCCCGCATACTGGGCGACGGAGGTGGCCATCACGTTCTGTCCACGCGCGGGCAGGTCGGGGATCTCGACGGTCAGGTCGACCAGCGCCTGCCCGGTGTGGATCACGCGCGGTGCATCTGCTCTACGCGACGAGCGCGGTGCATCTGCTGTACGCGACGAGCGCGGTGCACCCGCCGAGCGGGACGAGTCCGATGAGTGCGACGCACCCGACGAGCGCTGTGACAGGGGCTCCATGCGGTCAGCCTATCCAGCCGTCTGTCCAGCCGTGTCGATTCGACTCCGCAGCACGAACGTCACTCATGCGGCGATATCGAATCGTGCTCGGCCGCCGAGACGAGGTGTGCGCACGCGGTCGACACACGGCGGCGGGATGAACCACACTCGAGCACCTGTTCCCGATCCGTCGATCTGTATCTCCCACCCGTTGTCGTGAATGCGATGGTGGCAGGTCTCGCAGAGCAGCACGCCGTTGGAGAGATCGGTCGGCCCGCGGTGCCGTTGCCACCAGCGCAGATGATGCACCCTCACCACTTCAGGCGGAAGCCCGCACATCGCGCACCCGCCCATCGCGTTCGACGAGGGCCAACCGTTGCGCGCGCGTGAACAGTCGTTTCGTTCTGCCCCAGTCGAGTATCTCGCTGTCACCACCGAGCACGCAGGGGATCACGCCGCCGCTGGCTGCCATCCGCCGGACGGTGGAGACGCTGACGGGCTGATCGAGGCCGTCGATCGTCGCGGATCCCGTACCCGTCTGGAGGTCGTCGAGGTTCATCCGCACTACCACCGTCGCTCCGGCGAGGACCGAGCCCTTCGCCGTGCAGCCCAGCATGTGCGCGCAGAACAGGGTGAGCGCATCGGCCTGGATCATCGCGACGGAGCGACGATCAGCATCCGGAGCGTCGGGATCGATGGCATTCTTGCGCCCCGCGAACGCCGCGCTGACATAGCCGCGAAGCGCGGCGACCACAGGTGCCGCGGACTCGGCAGCGAGCCGTCCGTTGAAGTGAATCAGGCCGTCGCGCTCGTAGAAGGTCAGCGATCGCTGCGAGCGGTTCTCGTCGTCGCGCGGCTCTACGCCGTCTGGATCGAGCCACGCCTCTGCGCGGACGATCAACTTACGGACCTCATCGAGGGCGAGCCCTGGCGCCGCATCGGTCAGCAGCTTCTCGCCTTCGGCGATCCGCTCAGTGCCGGCAGACACTCGACACCGATCGAGCAGACCGATGATCATCGCCGCAGCCTGCGCACTGATCGCGCCGGCGTTCAGCGCTTCTCGCACGAGCGGATATCTCGCCGGCAGCGCCGCACCGAGCAGATCGGCGCGCGGCGCAGTGCCCTCACCCACCTTGATCAAGCGCAGTGCGTCGCCGTCGAGACCCCCAGCGTCGCCGCGAGCATCTTTCCCGGCGTACGGAATCCGTGCTGCTTCGCCAGCGACTGCGCGCCCAGTTCTGAACGGGATTCACGTGCGATCCCGGCCGCGACGTCTACCTGCACCGCATCCAACCGCCGCTGCACCAGCGCGATGGCTTCTGCAGCCTCGGAGAGCGCCACTCTCGAAATTTGGTTCGAATCATCAACATCGCCCCAAACTGCGTCAAGGCGGGCTATTGCCTCATGCAGGGCGGCGAGTGTGGACATGGTTCCAGCGTACATGCGTTCGACCTCTTGGTCGAACCTATCTTCGAATTTGTGGATTCGGAGATCACCCCTATACTCGTGCCGACCCCTTCGCCCGCCGATGTCCGAACACACAGGAGCCGCCTTGCCCGAACGGCCGAACAAGCTGCCCATCATCGTCGACGTCCCGTCCGAAGCACCCAAGCTCGGGTTCGACGACTATGCGGCAGGGATCGCCGCGGCGGCACTCGACGGTTCGCCCGCCCGATACACGATCGGCCTCTACGGCCCGTGGGGTACGGGAAAGTCCTCGCTGCTGCGCAGCATCCAGCAGAAGATCCGGTCCAGACAGGGCGAGAACTCCCTCGTCGTCTACTTCGACGCGTGGCGCTACGAGCGGGAGCCGAACCTGATCCTCCCACTGCTCACCCAGGTGCGGGCAGCGCTGAGCGGTTCGCAGTCCTGGCGCGCCAATGCGCGCGAGGCGGTGACGACCACCCTGCAGAAGCTGAGCTTCGCCATCAACCTCGGCCTCGTCCAGGCGACGTACGACGGCGCTGGCAAAGACGACCTCGACGACCGTTACGTCAGCCCGTACGAGTCGCTCGCGACCCTCGGATCGACTCCCACCGGAAAGTCGGACTCGCGCATCGTGGTGCTGATCGATGACCTCGATCGCTGCAGCCCCGACCTCGTCGTCAGTGCGATCGAGGCGATCCATCTGCTCACCGACATGGAGGGATTCGTCTTCGTGCTCGCGCTGGACTACGGGTATCTCACGTCGGCGATCCGCACGCGCTACAACGGCGTCGACGCCGATCGCTTCATAGAGAAGATCGTGCAGATCCCGTTCCACATCCCGCAGCCGCAAATTGCCGCCGACCGGATCGGAGAACTGATCGACGGATGGATCGACCTCCGCGCCGACTGGTTCGAGCACGACGACGACGAGATCATCGAAGACGTCGCGCGCTACGCGCTCCGCTCGAACCCGCGACAGATCAAGCGACTTCTCAACTCGTTCATGCTGACGCGATTCATGAAGTGGACCGAGACGACCGGCTCGTCCCGGCTGCTCCTCGGCGTGATCGGGCTGCAACTGGCGTGGCCGGTGTTCTTCACCTCATTGCACCGGGCGATCCGCGACGCGATCGACGACTTCGACAGCGACGCCGTCGACAGCGACGCCGTCGATGGCGATGAGTCCGCGCGACTCCGTTCCGTCCCCGCGGTTGAGGCGTTCCTCTCCGAAGATCATGCCGAGCAGGACCGCCTCGCCGGCCCCGGCCCGAACATGCACCGAGAGATCAAGGACTATCTGGAGAAGATCTTCCCGAAAGACACCACATACGCCGCGGTCGGCCGCATCATGAGTCTCACCCGGGATGTCGTGGAGACCGCGGCGGCACCGGAGGCGGTCGCTCAGAGCGAAGCCACGACGACGACCGACCGACCCTCCGCGACGGCGGGCTCCCGCGATTCCAACGGAGATCCCTCCGCCCTCCTCGACGAGCTGACGGATGCCACGAAGGCGATGGCAGCATCGGTCGTGATCATTCACCGGCGCACGTACACCGTCGCCCGTCTCGAGATGCACGATCGAAAGGTCGTGTTCGCCACGTTCTTCGCGAAGAAGGGGAGAGTCGACGTCCAACTGCATCTGGACGAATCCGAGCTCATCCGAGAGGGTGCCGTGGCACGGGGACAGGTGCAGGACCTCACAGGCCGCGCGCACCTGGGCACGGGCAATCTGCTCATCCAGGTGAAGGAGGGCGACGAGGCGTCACGCGACCTGGCGCTGAAGCTCACACGGTGGAGCCTCGAGGCGAGAGCGAAGTGGGCCGGCATTCCGGTCGAGTCGCTCACGCCCGATCGCGACGAGTGATCCCCTGCAGCTCCTCCGCCTCACCGGAGGCCATCGAGTACCCGTGCTCCGGCGCAGGATAGGTGCCCGAGCGCACCTCATCCGCGTACGCGGATACGCCGGCGACGGCATCCGCGCGAATGCTCGCGTACCGCTTCACGAACTTCGCCGCGCGGCCGTCGTAGATCCCGAGCAGGTCGTGGAAGACGAGCACCTGGCCATCGGCATCCGGTCCTGCTCCGATCCCGATGACCGGAATGTCCACGCGCGTCATCAACAGAGAGGTCACCGGCGACGGCACGGCTTCGACGACGAGCATCGCGCATCCGGCATCCTGAAGCGCGACAGCATCCGCGATCACGCGAGCGGCCTCGTCGGCCGTGCGCCCCTGCGCACGGTAGCCGCCGAGCGACGAGGCCGTCTGGGGCGTGAGCCCGACGTGCCCCACGACCGGAATGCCTGCCGCCACGAGCGCACGCGCACGATCGACGGTCGTGCCGCCGCGCTCGATCTTGACGGCATCCGCCCCGGTCTCCTTGAGGAAGCGCTGCGCGGTCGCGATCGCGATCTCATCCGACGCCTCGTACGACCCGAAGGGCAGGTCGGCGATGAGCAGGGGCGTCGTGAGCCCGCGGCGCACGGCGGCGGTGAGCATGACCATCTCATCGACCGTGACCGGCACCGTGCTGTCGTAGCCGAGCACGGTCATCGCGGCCGAGTCCCCCACGAGAACGACGTCGACTCCGGCAGCATCGACGATCTGCGCGCCCGGGAAGTCGTAGGCGGTCACCATGACGATCTTCTCGCCGGCGGCCTTCTTCGCCGCCAGCACCCCGAAGGTCGTTGGCGCGGCAGAGGGGTGGATGCTCATGCTGACGCCCCGGTCAGCAGCTGGTCGACGGCGTCATCGACCTGGATGATGCCGTTGGCCCGGTCGACGTGCACGACGACGGGTTCGTAGTCCTTCAGATCAGAAGCCGAGTAGTCGGCGTAGGAGATGACGATGATCGTGTCGCCGGAGTGCACGAGGCGCGCGGCTGCGCCGTTGACCTGGATGATGCCGGATCCGCGTTCTCCGGCGATCGTGTACGTCTCGAAACGGGCGCCGTTGTCGACATCCACCACGTGCACCTGCTCGTGCGCGAGGATGTCGGCCGCGTCGAGCAGGTCGGGATCGATGGTGATGGAGCCCACGTAGTTGAGGTCGCTGCCGGTGATGGTCGCGCGGTGGATCTTCGACTTCAGCATGGTGCGTCGCATCAGAGGTCGCCTTTCAGGAGGTGATTGTCGATCAGACGTGCGGCGCCGACGCGTGCGGCGACGGCGAGGAGAGCATCGGATTCGACGCGTGCGACAGCCTGCAGCGTCGAGGCGTCTCGGAGTTCGAGGTATTCGGGGGTGATGCCGGCGGCATCCAGCACTTCCTGCGCCGCCGCGAGAAGGGATGCCGCATCGTCCTCGCCCTGCGCGTGCGACTCCGCCGCGGCGTCGAGCGCGCGGTTCAGCGCGGTCGCCTGCTGGCGCGCGGCGGGATCGAGATAGACGTTGCGCGAGCTCATGGCAAGGCCGTCGTCCTCGCGCACGATCGGGCATGCCTCGATCCGGACGTCGAGGTGCAGGTCGGCGACGACGCGGCGCACGACGAGAAGCTGCTGCGCGTCCTTCTGACCGAAGTACGCGACGTCGGGGCGCACGATGCCGAACAGCTTCGTGACCACCGTCGCGACGCCGTCGAAGTGGAACGCGCCGCGCGAGGCGCCGTCGAGCACGTCGGTGATCCCCGAGACGTGGATGCTGGTCGCGAACCCGTCGGGGTAGATCTCCGCGGCGGTCGGGGCGAAGAGCACGTCGACGCCCTCCGCCTCGGCGCGCGCGGCGTCGCGTTCCTCGTCGCGCGGATACGCGCCGAGGTCCTCATTCGCTCCGAACTGCGTCGGGTTCACGAACAGCGAGACGATGACGAGGTCGTTCTGCTCACGCGCGCGGCGCATGAGCGAGAGGTGCCCCTCGTGGAACGCGCCCATGGTCGGGACGAGTCCGACGCTCCGGCCCGCATCGCGCGCGTCGCGTACCGACTCCCGCATCTCGGCGATGGTGCGGATGATTCTCATGCTGCGTCCTTCTGCGTCGTCAGCTCGCGGGTGCTCGCGCAGAGCTGGTCGAACAGGGGCGCGAGGTGCGGAGAGACGGCCGCACGCTGACGTGCCACCGTCGCTTCGTCACCGCGCGCGATAGGGCCGGTGAGGGATGCCGCGGCGCCGGCATCCGCCCAGTTCTCCACCGTGCGGCGGACGAGAGGGGCGAGCAGAGCGCGCGCCTCCGCCGACGGCAGGCCGGCGTGCGCGGCGATCTGTTCGGCGGCATCCAGCACCGTGAGCAGCAGGTTCGACGCGGTGGATGCCGCAGCGTGATAACCCGCGCGCTGCGCGTCGGCGACGCGGAACGCGCGCGCGCCGAGCGCGTCGGCGAGTCCGGTCGCCACGGCGAGCGCATCGTCGGTGCGCGCGTCGACGGCGCAGCCGATGCCGTGGAAGACGTCCGGCATCTCGGACCCGGTGAACGTCTGCAGCGGATGCAGGCTGAAGTCGACAGCATCCAGACCCGTCGCGCCCGAGACATGGCCGACGAGCCGCGCGCGGTCCCGCACGGCGGCAGCGGCGACGGCGATCGCCGCATCCGGAACGCAGAGCAGCGCGACATCGACCACCGGCACGGTGGCGTCACGGCCGAAGGGCCCGTGCACCGCGATCCCGGCGGCGCGAAGCGCGCGGGAGAGCACGCCGCCGAGGCGACCGGCGCCGATGACGGCGACGTTCGCGGGTGCTGACGGCAGAGAGGGAGAGGTGCTCATAAGTGTGCAGGAAACCCATCGGGGCGGTTCCGTGATTCGCCATGAGTATCCTGCGGTGAACGTCGTCTCACCAAATTCGCCGACAGAACGACACGTCAGAAACTGCTCAAATGGGCAGATTGACAACTCCCCTTATCTTGCCCTTGTCGATCTGCATTTCAGGCAGAATGGGCGCATGACTGCCATCGTCGACAGCCTGCCCGCGAAAGCCACCCACCGCGACGCCGAACGCGCCTTCCGCGACGCCGGATGGACGGCGTGCGGCGAGGGCGACTGGGCGATCGCCTTGCGCTCCCCCGACGGCGCGGTCGCCGTGCGGATCAGCCCCTTCGATCCGGTCGGCGAGTACACCGCCGCCCTGTACCGCGAGGCGGCGCACACGGGTCAGGTTCCCCGCCTGTTCGCACATCGTCGGCTCTCCGGCGGCGGCGACCTGCAGGTTCTGGAGTGGCTGAGCGAGGTCGATGAGGAGGTTGCCGCGGCGTTCCACACCGCGATCGCCAGGCGGGAGCCGCACGTCGCCGAGCTCGTCGACATCGTGCGCCGCATCCATGCCGATGCCGTGCGCGAGCTGCCATGGTGCGGTCCGCTCGATCAGAATCCGTCGAACATCATGCGCGGCAGCGATGGTCGCCTCGTCGCCTGCGATCTTTACTACGCGGACGGCCCGAACCTGTATGCGGCGGCAGGATCCGATCCGGCCGGTTTCGTCCAGCGGATGCCGGAGCCCGAGCGCCGGTACATGACCGAGATCCCACTCGCCTGCTCCGGCCCGTGGGATGTCGCATCTCGAGAGGCGATGCGGCGAGGACTCGTCGCAGCGGATGCCGCGATTCCCTAAAGCCCTTCGGCGATGTCCTTGATCGCCGCGAGGCGACGATCCCAGGCGCGCCCGATCGCATCGAGCTGCCGCGCGGTCGTCTCGAGCGACGCTCCGACCACCCGGAAGCGCACCTCGCGCCCCGCGCGGATCGGCTCGACCAGACCGACCTCCTGCAGCACCACCAGGTGCTTGGCGATGGCCTGCCGCGAGACGGGCAGTCGTCCCGCAAGGGCGGATGCCGAAGCATCCGCCTCGCCGAGCGCCGCGAGGATGCTCCACCGGGTCTCGTCGGCGAGCGCCGCGAACATCGGAGCGAGAAGCGCAGACGTCACGCCGCATCCTCGAGCAGTGCGACCAGCTTGTCGAGCTCGATCGTCCACCCTTCGCAGTGGCTCGCGAGGTTGACGGCCGGGTCGGTCGTGCCGTCGAATCCGGTCTCGACGACGGTGAGCTGCGTGCCGTCGTCGACCTCGTCGAGCGTGAAGGTGAAGACCGTGGTGCGCTCCTCGGCGAGCGGATCGGCGTGATCGCCGACAGAGCCGTCGTTGGCGTCGCGGTACGCGTCGTCGTTGTTCCAGCGATAGGCGATCAGTCGCGGTTCTTCGCACGCCTCGACGCGCAACGAGAAGGGTTCGGTGTCGGGGAACGTCACGGTTCCGGTCGCGCCGGCACCTGAGCCGTCGATCACGGTACGACCGAACCATCGCGAGATGTGCTCGGGTTCGGTGACGGCCTGCCAGACCTTGTCGATGGATGCGGCGATCCGGATCGTGCGGCGAACCGAGAACGCGCCCTCATCGATGACGGCATCCGGATTCTGCGTCGTGCTGACCATGAGTGGGCCTCCTGAATCGAGTATGCGACGACCGAACGGCCATCTGCAACTCTAGGATTGCACTATGTGGTGTTTAATGCAACCCTGACGTTGCATGTTAGCGAGGTGCACACGAGCCCGGCTATCGCACCCGCGCCGCGCCTCCCGCGCCACATCCCCCGCGCCGCCTCACCCCGCGCCGCCTCACCCCGCGCCGCCTCACCCCGCGCCGCCTCACCCCGCGCCGCGCGGCCCGCGCCGCGCGGGCTGGAAAACATGGCTCCGCCCCGGCTCCCCGCCACGAAATCCATCCCGCGCGCCGTTCTCGGGGCACACGGAGGCCAGGTGGCGCTGGCGGGACAGGGTGGCGGGTCGGGGCGGATGGCGGGGCCGGGATGACCAGGGCTCGCGCGCGGTTACGCCTGCGACTGTCGCTTCGGTCGCCCGTTCAGAGACCATGCGCACAGCACCGCGACGACACCCGCGATCGGCACGACGAGCAGGCCCGTCCGCAGCCCGGCGTTGTCGGCGACGAGTCCGACGATGGGAGGCGAGAACAGGAAGCCGAGGCGCAGCAGCCACGACACGATCGTGAGGCCCGCGCCGTGCTTGAGCCCGGGAAGGTCGTCGGCGACCTGCATCGCCGCGGGGATGAGGGTGGCGACGCCGTACCCGGCGGCGGCGAAGCCGAGGATCGTGCCCGGAATCGACGGGAACGCGAGGGCGAGGCCCATGCCGACGGAGGCGACGAGACCACCGGCGATCGCGACGGCACGCTGTCCGAAGCGGTCAGTGAGCCGGTCGCCGACGATGCGCCCGATGAACTGCGCACCGACGAGGGCGATGTATCCGATCGCCGCGAGGGCCGCGGGGGCTTCGAGCGAGGTGGCCAGGTACAGCGTCGCCCACGACATCCCAGCATCCTCGACGAGAGCGCCGGCGATCGAGATCAGCACCAGCGCGGCGATGATGATCACGGTCTTCGCGGTGACACGTTTGAGCGCTCCTCCGATCTCTTCACCGCCGGCGATCGCGTCCTCGTCGATGCGGTCGTCGCGCCCCGGGAGGCACAGGCGAAGGGCGACGAGCGAGACGGCGCCGAAGATCACCGCGGAGATGACCAGATGGATGCCGATGGGCAGAGCGACCGCGATCGCGATGGCCGCCATCGAGCCGCCGACAACCGCGCCGATCGACCAGATCGCGTGGAACGAGTTGATGATCGAACGGCCGAAGCCCCGCTGGACGCGCAGGGCGTGGGCGTTCTGGGCGACGTCGGTGATGGCGTCCGCCGCTCCTCCGAGGAACAGCCCGAGCGCGAAGAAGAGCACGGATGGCGCGAACCCCGCGGCGAGGATGCCGAGGCTGGTGATGATCGTGCCGGCGACGGCGACGTTCGCCGATCCGAACCTGCGGATGAACATGGCCGCGGCGAGACCTGCGACGATCGCGCCGGCGGGGAACGCGGCGATCGCGAGGCCGTAGGTCGCGGCATCCAGGCCGAGGGCGGCCTTCATCTCGGGGTAGCGCGGCAGGATGTTGGCGAACAGCGCTCCATTGGTGAGGAACAGCAGGGCGACGCCGATGCGGGCGCGGCGGAGCTCAGTCGTGGTCGGAGAGGACATGTGGACGATCGTACACTGAATGCGTACACTCGTACACATGACTGCATCCTCGAGTGCTCGTCGCCACGATCCCGACCGGCGTGACCGGATCATCGACGCGTGCCTCGACGTGATCGCCGAGCACGGCGTCGCCGGCACATCCGCGCGCCGGGTGGCCGCTGCGGCGGACGTTCCGCTCGGGTCGATGACCTACCACTTCGAGGGGATGGACGAGCTGCTGCGCGAGGCGTTCGGACGATTCAGTCGTCAGGTCGCCGACCAGTTCGAGCGGCGCATGTCCGCGGCGACCAGCATCGACGAGGCGACCGACGCCGTCGTCTCGCTGATCACCGAAGACGTCTTCGGCAGCAAGCGCGAGCTCGTGCTGAGCCACGAGCTCTATACGCTCGCCGCGCGCGAAGAACCGTACCGTGAACTCACCAGCGCCTGGATGGCGCGCAGCCGCGCCGCCCTCGAGCGCCACTTCGATCCACTGACTGCGCGCATGCTGGATGCCTCGATCGAGGGCCTCACGATCCACCGGGCGCTCGACATCGTCGCACACGACCCCGAGGTGACGCGCGAGATGGTGCGGCGGATCGTGGGCGGGGTCGCTCCCTGAGAGGCGACCCCGCAGTCAACCCTTAGCAGAGGATCCCGTACTCAGCTCTAGAGCAACCAAGCCTTAGTAAGGGATGTCGCACTCCGCTTGCGAGTGGATTGCTGGCCAAGCGCACCGAGTACTTCGCCGCACTCGGCCACTCTCGGACGGGACATCCGGGGACACTCATCGAGCTGTTCGCGCGTTCGGCACGCGTGGCCGCAGCCTGCTCACGCGAGTCCATCGCGCGCATCAAAGCGCTCCCGGACGAGTGGAACGCGGAGTTGCGCCCGCGCGCTGGGTCTGCGGTGGCGGCGCTGATCCTCGCCTTCTAAGATCACCCGGTGATGACCGCCGGCGAGGTCGAGCAACGCGTCGGTGCATCCGAGCAACAGGTGTACAAAGCGATCACCCAGTTCGTCGACGCAGGGCTCATCCAGGAGATCACCGGACGCAAACGCGATCGGGTGTGGGCGACCTCGGAGTTGCTCGCAGAGCTCGACGACTTGGATCGGCGTATTCAGGCGGAGATGGGCTGATCATGCGGGCGTCGTTAGGGCTGGGGAATCCAGCCCGCCCCATTCACCGTCTGGTGTTCCGACGGGACTGCGATAGCCACGCAAACGCCTTCGCGCGGATCAATTGCCCACTTCGTAGCGACGGGCGATATCTCGTTCCGCGGCGTAGTGAGGGGACTGCTGCACGGATAGGTGACATCTGATCTGGCTTGCCTGCGGGGTGGGCCTGGAAGGATGTTGCTGTGCCCAAGCCCTACCCGAGTGAGTTCCGTGACGACGTCGTGCGCGTCGCGAGGAACC
>Ga0308157_10002343_pt1 | contig 31563 bp, 20 predicted proteins | sample PhyBR1_FD_201035 | JGI IMG/M metagenome (GOLD analysis project Ga0308157, IMG submission 201035) | Phyllosphere microbial communities from UC Gill Tract Community Farm, Albany, California, United States - DLSLB.R1 | ecosystem: Host-associated > Plants > Phyllosphere > Unclassified | place: USA...
CGGCCTTGCCCATGGGCTCGCCGCTGTCCACATACGCTGCGATTTGCGCAGGCGACATGGGCGCGAAGGTCACTTTGGACACCGACAGTGCGACCGACCGCTGGGCACCGTGCTGCAGGGCCACCGCGGTGAGCACGCGGTGGGTGCGGCCAGCCAGTTCGGCCAGCATGCGGCGCGCATCGGCGGCATCCTCGGGCTTGCCGTAGATGGTGCGGCCCAGCGCCACGGTGGTGTCCGAGCAAAGAATGGGCGCGTCGGGCAGGCCCCGCCGGGTGCGCCGCGCCACGGCGGCGTCGAGCTTGAGCCCGGTCACGCGCTGCACATAGCGTGCGGGTGGCTCGCCGGGCCGCTCCGCCTCGATGGCTTCGCTGTCTTCGGCCAAGTCGCCGTCGGCGTTGGGTAAGAGCAGTTCATGCCGCACACCTAGTTGCTCAAGCAACTGTCGGCGGCGCGGGCTCTGCGATGCGAGGTAAATGAAAGGAATAGAGGAGGTCACGGGGCGGGAGAATAGCCGATGGCCGTGCCGGCTTCGGGTGGCGGGCACCTGCTTCGGCAAGCGCACTCTTCACGCAAACCTGTTTTCCACAATGGCGGCATGACCTTCTTCCCCGTTCTGGAAACACCGCGGCTGCGACTGCGCAAGATGGTCGCCAGCGACGCTCCCGCCATGCTGTCCATGCATCTGCAGGACGAAACGCGGCGATGGGCAGGCTACAACGCCATCACGAATCTGGAGGAAGCGATCGACTTCGTCCGGTGGACCGAAGAGATCACGCAAAGGCACGTTCCAGAATTCTGCTGGGCCATCGAACACAAGGACGTGCCAGGAAGAATGATCGGGCAGTGCAATTTCACGAAGTGCGACGCCGGGTCGCTCAGTGCGGCAGTGGGCTACGAACTCACGCAGGCATGCCAAGGCCAGGGGTTCATGCACGAAGCCATCGGCCGGGTGCTGAACTGGTGCTTTCTGCACCTTCACCTCATGCGCATCAGCGCGACAGTCCATCCCGACAACGCTCCGTCCATTCGCACACTGCAGCGATGGAATTTTCAGTACGAAGGCTTGCTGCGAAGCGCTGGCTCATGGGGGGGGAAGCACCACGACCTGATGTCTTTCAGCCTGCTGGCGCCGGAATACATGGCGGCCATTTCACCTCTCGCATCGCCAAGCACCGTGACGGACCGCGCAGCCGTACAGATCGAACTGGCAGAGGCCTGAACCGCCCTCCATAACGAGCGCCCTACTCGCGGTGGTAAGGATGCCCCGCGTTCACGGACCAGGCCCGGTAAAGCTGCTCGATCAGCAGCACGCGCACCATGGCATGCGGCAGGGTCAGGTCGGACAGGCGGATGCGTTCGTGCGCCGCTTGCCGAAACGCCGGGTCCAGCCCATCGGGCCCGCCGATCACGAGTGCCACATCGTCGCCACCCAGTTGCCAGCCTTTGAGCCGCTCGGCAAGCGCCTTGGTGGTGAGGGATGTGCCGCGCTCGTCCAGGGCCACGACGCGCGTGCCGCGTGGTATGGCCGCCTCGATGCGCTCACGCTCGGCCGCGTAGAGCGTTTCCAGCGTCTTGGAGCCGCGCGGCTCGGTCTTGACGGCCTTGAGCTCGACCTTCAGCTCGGGAGGAAATCGCTTGGCGTAGTCGTCGTAGGCCGTCTGGGCCCAGTCGGGCACGCGCTGGCCCACGGCCACGATGAGCAGTTTCATCGATCAGTTCGACTCAGAGGAAAACGCTTCAACCCCTGCGCGCCGGCGCCTTCTTGGCGGCCGGGCGCTTGGCGGCAGCGGTCTTCACGGGTGCCGTGCGCGGGGCCGACTTCGGAGCTGCGGATGCGGAAGATCGGCCTGCGGTTTTCTTCGCTGCCGGCTTGCCTGCGGTCTTCTTGGCGATCGGCTTGACGATCAATGTCTTGATGGGTGCCTTGGCCACGGTCTTGGCAGGGGTGGCCTGCTTCGCGGTGGTGCGGGTCGCCGTTTTTGCGGTGGACTTCGCAGCGGTCTTCACCGGGCTCTTGGCCGACGTCTTGGCAGAGGTTTTCGCGGGGGCCTTGGCACCGGGCCGTTGTGGTGCCTGCGCCGGCGCCTTGGCGGCCACCTTGCTCACGCCGGGCTTGCGGGCCGGCTGTGCAGGGGCAGCAGCGGCCTTCTTGGCGGCGGCCTTTTTCTTGGCGGTGCCGTCAGCGGCTTCTGGCGCCTTGGGCTTGGCGGCGCCCAGCTTCAGGCGAACGGGGGTGTCGCCCCAGATCTCTTCCAGGCGGTAGTACTGGCGGATGGCCGGCTGCATGATGTGCGCCACGGCAGCGCCGCAGTCCACGATGATCCACTCGCCGTTGTCTTCGCCTTCGATGCGGGGCTTGCCGAAGCCCGCTTCACGCACCGCATCGCGCACGCTGGCCGCCAGGGCCTTCGTCTGGCGGTTGGAGGTGCCCGACGCCACGATCACGCGCTCGAACAAAGGCGAGAGGTGCTCGGTGTTGAACACCTGGATGTCTTGCGCCTTGACGTCTTCCAGGCCATCGACGATGGCGCGCTGGAGTTTGGTGACGTCTTTCTTGGCGGCGGATTCCGATTTGGAGGTGGTGGTCATCAGGCGTTTGTCTTAGAAGGATGGGGCAATATAGCGTGCAACCCGGGCCTGGGCCAAGGCCACGGGCCGGGGTGCCGGCTCGGCGTTTGGGTGCACATCAAGGGTGTTTTCGGCCTCTGGCGCTCATGGAATGTGCGCGGGCAGCTATTGAAATTATAGCTTTCGATGTTTTGGAGCGATCCAGCGCCGGCTCACAGCCAGTCGCGCCGTACCAGAAAACGCCGTGTCAGCTCGGCCTCGGGCGTCCCGGGAGGGTCTTCGCGCTGGTACGACCAGCCCGCCATGGGCGGCATCGACAGCAGGATCGATTCGGTGCGTCCGCCCGACTGCAGGCCGAAATGCGTGCCCCGGTCCCACACCAGGTTGAACTCGACATACCGACCGCGCCGATAGCACTGAAACTCGCGCTGCCGGTCGCCGAACGGGATCGGGTGGCGCTTGTGCACGATGGGCAGATACGCGCCCAGCAGCGCGTCGCCCACCGACTGCACCATGCCCAGGCTGCGCTCGAAGCCCAGCTCTGAAAAATCGTCGAAGAAGATGCCGCCGACGCCACGCTGCTCGTTGCGGTGCTTGAGGTAGAAATACTCGTCGCACCAGCGCTTGAAGCGCAGATACAGCCCTTCGCCGAAAGGGTTGAGCGCATCGCGGCAGGCCCGGTGAAAGTGCACGGCGTCTTCCTCGAAGCCGTAGTACGGCGTCAGGTCCATGCCGCCGCCGAACCAGCACACCGGCGGGCCTTCAGCCGGAGCCGCGACGATCATGCGCACGTTCATGTGCACCGTCGGCACGTACGGGTTGACCGGGTGGAACACCAGCGACACGCCCATGGCCTCGAACGGTGCTCCGGCCAGCTCGGGCCGGTGCTGGGTGGCCGAAGGCGGCAGCGTGGCGCCCCGCACGTGCGAGAAGCCACAGCCGGCGCGCTCGAAAACGCGCCCGCCCTCCAGGATGCGGGTGACTCCGTCGCCCTGCAGCGGCTCGCCCGGCGCCTTGCGCCAGGGGTCATTCAGGAACCGGGCACCGCCACGCGCCACCGGGCCTTCGACCTCTTCCAGCGCCGAAGTGATGCGGCTTTGCAGCCCCTCCAGATAGGCACGCACGCGGGCGGCGGCATCGGCCGCGTTCATGGTGGACGCCGGGGGCGCTGCGGGTGCCGGCATCAGCTTTTCACCGCGCGATGGCCGATGTCTCGGCGGTACTGCACGCCATCGAAATGGATGCCACGGGCCACGTCATACACACGCTGCTGCGCCTGTTTGACGCTGTCCGCCAGCACGGTCACGCACAGCACGCGCCCGCCGGTGGTGTGCGGCACACCGTCCTTGAGGGCCGTGCCCGCATGGAACACCATGGCCTCGTCGGCATCCGCCGGCAGGCCGGTGATGGCGTCCCCCTTGCGCGGGTCCTCCGGGTAGCCGTGCGCGGCCATCACCACGCCCAGCGCGGTGCGGCGGTCCCACTGCAGTTCGACCTGGTCGAGCTTGCCGTCCACGGCAGCGCCCAGCACATCGACGAAGTCGCTCTTGAGGCGCATCAGGATCGGCTGCGTCTCGGGGTCGCCCATGCGGCAGTTGAATTCGAGCGTCTTGGGATGGCCGGTCGAGTCGATCATCAGGCCGGCGTACAGGAAACCCGTGTACGGAATGCCGTCCTTTTCCATCCCGCGGATGGTGGGCAGGATGATCTCGCGCATGGCGCGGGCGTGCACGTCGGCCGTGACCACGGGCGCAGGCGAATAAGCGCCCATACCGCCGGTGTTGGGCCCCTGGTCGCCGTCCTTCAGGCGCTTGTGGTCCTGGCTGGTGGCCAGAGCGGTGACGTTCTTGCCGTCGCACAGCACGATGAAGCTGGCTTCCTCGCCCTGCAGGAACGCTTCGATCACGACGCGGGCGCCGCCTTCGTTGTGCGTCACACCGTATTTGTTGTCCACCAGCATGAAGTCGACGGCATCGTGCGCTTCCTGCAGCGACATGGCGACCACCACGCCCTTGCCCGCCGCCAGGCCGTCGGCCTTGATGACGATGGGGGCCCCGAGCCGCTCCACGAAGGCATGGGCCGCCGCGGGGTCGGTGAAGGTGTCGTAGTCCGCCGTCGGAATGCCGTGGCGGCGCATGAAGGCCTTGGAAAACGCCTTGGAGCTTTCCAGCTGCGCGGCGGCTTTCGTGGGCCCGAAGATGCGCAGCCCGTGCGCGCGGAACTCGTCCACCACGCCGGCCGCCAACGGGGCCTCGGGGCCGACCACCGTCAGGGCGATCTTCTGCTCCTGGGCCCAGGCGCGCAGTTCGCGCACATCGGTGATGGCCACGTTCTCCAGCTTGGAGTTGAGCGCCGTGCCGCCGTTGCCGGGCGCCACATAGACTTTCGTGACCTTGGGAGACTGCGAGAGCTTCCAGGCCATGGCGTGTTCACGGCCGCCGCCACCAATCACTAAAACTTTCATACCGGACTCCGATGGGCCGCTTCGAGGAGGCCGGTGTGTCCGCGGACGGACACGTTTCGATGGCTGAGGTTCAGGCTCATTTTCATAGGGCAGCGTTGTGGTAGACCTCTTGCACGTCGTCCAGGTCTTCCAGCACGTCGAGGAGTTTTTGCATGCGCGCGGCGTCTTCGCCTTCGAGCTCGATGGTGTTTTCGGCGCGCATCGTGACTTCGGCCACTTCGGGCACCAGGCCGGCGGCCTCCAGCGCGTTCTTCACGGCTTCGAAGTCGGCATACGCGGTCAGCACTTCGATGGCGCCGTCTTCGCCGGTCAGCACGTCTTCGGCACCGGCTTCGAGAGCCACTTCCATCACGCGGTCTTCATCGGTGCCGGGCGCGAAGATCAGCTGGCCGCAATGCTTGAATTGAAAGGCGACCGAGCCTTCGGTGCCCATGTTGCCGCCATGCTTGCTGAAGGCGTGGCGCACTTCGGCCACGGTGCGCACGCGGTTGTCGGTCATGGTGTCCACGATGATGGCCGCGCCGCCGATGCCGTAGCCTTCGTAGCGGATTTCTTCGTAGCTCACGCCCTCGGCGTTGCCGGTGGCCTTGTCGATGTTGTATTTGATGCGGTCGGCCGGCATGTTCGCGGCCTTGGCCTTTTCGATGGCCAGGCGCAGCCGGGGGTTGGCGGAGATATCGCCCCCGCCGGCCCGCGCTGCCACGGTGATCTCACGAATGATCCGGGTCCAGATCTTGCCGCGCTTTTCATCCTGCCGTCCCTTGCGGTGCTGGATGTTTGCCCATTTGCTGTGTCCTGCCACAGGAGTCCTTCTGGTATTGATTTAATCTACTGACCGCGATTTTACTTTTGACGCATTCCCTACTTCCCGCACCCCACGCCATGGCCGAACCTCTTCTCATTGCCAAGCATGGCACCACCGAATGCCATCTGCTTCCCGGCCTGGCCAACCGCCACGGCCTCATCACCGGGGCCACGGGTACGGGCAAGACCGTCACCCTGCAGACCCTGGCCGAGGGCTTCTCGCGCATCGGCGTGCCGGTGTTCATGGCCGACATCAAGGGCGACCTGACCGGCATCAGCCAACCGGGCAGTATCGGCGAGAAGCTGGCGGCCACGCTCAAGGAACGTGAACTCGCCGTGCCCGAACCCCTGGCCTGCCCGACCACGCTGTGGGACGTGTTCGGCGAGCAGGGCCACCCGGTGCGCGCCACGGTCTCCGACATGGGCCCGCTGCTGCTCGGCCGCATGCTGGCGCTGAACGAAACACAGCTGGGCGTGCTCAACCTGGTTTTCAAGATCGCCGACGACAACGGCCTGTTGCTGCTGGACCTGAAGGACCTGCGCTCCATGCTGCAGTACGTGGGCGAAAACGCCAAGGAATTCACCACAGGGTACGGCAATATCAGTGCCGCCAGCGTAGGCGCCATACAACGCGGCCTGCTGCAGATCGAGCAGCAAGGCGGCAACAAATTCTTCGGCGAGCCGATGCTCGACATCAGCGACCTCATGCAAACGGTGGACGGCCACGGGGTCGTCAACATCCTTGCGGCCGACAAGCTGATGAATTCGCCGCGCCTTTATGCCACCTTCCTGTTATGGATGCTGTCGGAGTTGTTCGAGCAATTGCCCGAAATCGGCGACCCCGAGGTTCCCAAGCTCGTTTTCTTCTTTGACGAGGCCCACCTGCTCTTCAACGAGGCCCCCAAGGTGCTCGTGGAGCGCATCGAACTGGTGGTGCGGCTGGTGCGCTCCAAGGGGGTCGGTGTGTACTTCGTCACCCAGAACCCGCTCGACATTCCCGACAGCGTGCTGGCCCAGCTCGGCAACCGGGTGCAGCACGCGTTACGCGCCTTCACACCGCGCGACCAGAAAGCGGTGAAGGCCACCGCCACCACCATGCGCCAGAAACCGGGCCTGGACATCGAAACCGCCATCACCGAACTGGCCGTGGGCGAGGCCCTGGTGAGCTTTCTGGATGCCAAGGGCCGGCCCAGCGTGACCGAGCGCGTCTTCGTGCTGCCGCCCGGCAGCCAGCTGGGCCCCATCACGCCGGCGCAGCGCCAGGCGCTGCTGGCCGGCTCGCTGGTGGCCGGGGTGTACGAGAAAACCGTGGACCGCGAATCCGCCTACGAAAAGCTGCAGGGCCGCACCGAAGCGGCGGCGGCTCCGGGCAGCCCGAAGGGCGGCGCCGGCAGTCTGGGGGGCGCAGGTGCCGACGGCGCAGGCGGCGGGCTCATGGGCGGATTGAACGACGTGCTCTTCGGCTCGACCGGCCCCCGCGGCGGCAAGCACGACGGGCTGGTGCAGACCATGGCCAAGTCCGCAGTGCGCACCATGGGCACCTCGCTCGGCAAGGAAATCCTGCGCGGCGTGCTGGGCAGTCTGTTCGGCGGCCGCAAGCGCTGAAGCCTCATCCCGTCACCGATCCCTGCGCCCGGTCTACCACGGCAGGGACACCACAAACCGGAGCTTTTCCCATGATCGACCTGCACTACTGGACCACGCCCAACGGCCACAAGATCACGATGTTCCTGGAAGAGGCCGGCCTGCCCTACCGCGTGCTGCCCGTGAACATCGGCCGCGGCGAGCAGTTTCAGCCCGACTTTCTGCGCATTGCGCCCAACAACCGCATCCCGGCCATCATGGACCACGCTCCGACGGGTGGCGGCGAGCCGATTCCAGTGTTCGAGTCCGGCGCCATCCTGCTGTACCTGGCCGACAAGACCGGCCAGTTCATTCCCCAGGACCTGCGCGGCCGCACCGAAGCACTGCAGTGGCTTTTCTGGCAAATGGGTGGCCTCGGGCCCATGGCGGGGCAGAACCACCATTTCACGCAGTACGCGCCGGAGCCGATCGCCTACGCCATCGATCGCTATGTGAAAGAAACCGCGCGCCTGTACGGCGTGCTGGACAAGCACTTGGCCGATGGCCGCGATTACATCGCCGACCGCTACTCCATCGCCGACATGGCCTGCTACCCGTGGATCGTGCCGCACGAGCGCCAGCGGCAGGACCTGAAGGACTTCCCGCACCTGGCCCAATGGTTCGAGCGCATTCGCGCGCGCCCCGCCACCGCGCGGGCCTATGACCTGGTCAAAAGCATCAACACCGCCCCCACGGTGGATGAAGAAGCGAAGAAGGTCCTGTTCGGCCAGGACGCCAGCACTGTGCGCCGCTGAAGCAGGCGAGTGGCTCACAGGCCACGCCGCCGGCCCGGCCTCAGACCCGGTCGCTGCGGGCCAGGTGGCTTTCCAGCTTGCGCAGCGCGCCGGTCAGCGCGAGCGTCATCACCCAGTACGCCAACGCGATAGCCAGATACGGCTCCCAATAGCGTGAGTACGCTCCGGCCACGGTGCGGGCGGCATAGGCCATTTCGGCCAGGCCGATGGCGGAAATCAGTGAGGTGTCTTTCAGCAGCGCGATCGCGTTGTTGCCCAGCGGCGGCAGCATGCGGCGAAACGCCTGCGGAAGCACCACGTAGCGCATCACCTGTCCGGGCGTGAAACCCAGCGAGCGCCCGGCATCGGACTGCCCCCGCGCGATCGACTGAATGCCGGCGCGAAACACCTCCGAGATGTAGGCCGCGGAATTGAGCGTGAGCGCCACGATGCCCGAGATCAGCGCGCCGTGCTCCTGCTTGAGCGTGCGCGCGAAGTCGCCCGTGACCAGCAGACCCGACGACGGGTGGATGAACAGCGGCATCACCGCGAAATGCATGAGCAGTATCTGCACGAACAGCGGCGTGCCCCGAAAAAAGCTCACATACACCGTGGAGGGCCAGCGCAGCAGATAGCGGCACACCCAGCTCAACGGGGCATGGCGCGCTTGCGCCAGGCGGGCGAGTGCCAGAAACAGACCCCAGGTGCCGCCCAGCAGCACGCATACCACCGTCACCCCCAGCGTCATCCAGGCGCCCTGGATGAACAGGTCTTTGTACTCCACCAGGATGTCCGGCCGGAACCATCCAAACCACTCAACAGGCTCCATGGCCTCTTCCTCTCATACGTCGTCGTGGCGGGCCGCAAGGCGCCCGCAAAAACGGCCGCAGCGCGGCCGTGATGGTGTCGATGCCGGTGCGCAGCGCGCCCGACTCAGCGTGGCTTGTACTCCTTGCCAAACCACTTCTTGTAGATCTCGTTGTAGCTGCCATCGGCGCGCACCGCGGCCAGGCCGGCGTTGAGCTTGTCCTGCAGCGCCTTGTCGCCCTTCTTGACGACGATGCCGAAGCCCTCGACGGGGAATGCCGGGTCTTCCACGGTCTTGAGTGCCGCGTTCTGCGCCACGCGGTAGGCGATCACACCGTTGTCGCCGATGGCGGCATCCACACCGCCGCCAGCCAGTTCGGAAATGATGAGGGGCGTGCTTTCGAAGCGGCGGATGTTGGCGCTGGTCTTGCCGAATTCGCGCGAAGCGACGTCGTCGGCCGTGGACGCATTCACCACGGCGATCTTCTTGCCTGCCAGGTCCTTGAGCGAAGTCACGGTGCTGGCCTTGGGCACGGCGATCAGCTGCTGCGCGGCAAAGTACGGCTCGCTGAAGTCGTAGCTCTGGCGGCGCTTGTCGTTGATGGTCACGCCCGAGATCACCAGGTCCACATCGCCGTTGTTCAGCGCGACGAAGATGCCGCTCCAGGGCGTGTTCACCACCTTGATCTTGAGCGACTGCTTCTTGGCGATGGCATTGATGATGTCGATGTCGAAGCCGACGATCTGCTTGTCCTTGTTCTCGAAGGCGAAGGGCGCGTAGGTGGCGCTGGAGGCCACGGTCAGCTCACGGTCCTGCGCTTGCGCGGCCAGGGGAGCGGTGAGTGCTGCAGCCAGGCCAAGGCCGAGTGCGAAAAGGCGGCGGGAGATTTGCATGGGGAGAGACAGAAAAGGCCGGAGAAGGCCGGAAACAGGACCCGGAAGTATATCGATCGGCCCGCTCACGCCATGACGATGCGCGCCGTCATGCAGGCACCGTCGCGCAGGTGACGGCGCCCACCGCCGCCCCCGGCCTAGAGTGCGCCGCATGACCGACACCGCCGCCCTCCCCTCGCTCACCTGCTTTTCGCTCACCGTCACGGACCATGTCGCCCACCTGGTGCTGAACCGCCCCGAGGCGCTCAACACCATGCACCCGACGTTCTGGCGCGAGCTGGATGCGGTGCTAGCGCGGCTGCACCGCTCGGGCGAAGCGCGGGCGCTGGTCATCAGCAGCACGGGCAAGCATTTTTCAGCGGGCATGGCACTGGACACGTTCGACGGCGCCATCACCATGGACGACCAGAGCCCGGAAGGCCGGGCCGCCATCTTCGACCTGCTGAGCGACATGCAGGCCACCTTCACGCGCATCGAATCGCTGCGCATTCCGGTGATCGCCGCCATCCACGGCGGCTGCATCGGCGGCGCGGTGGACATGGTGACGGCGGCGTGCATCCGCTACGCCACGCAGGACGCCTTCTTCTGCATCCAGGAAATCAACATCGGCATGGTGGCCGATGTGGGCACGCTGCAGCGCCTGCCCAAGCTGATTCCCCTGGGCATCGTCAAGGAACTGGCCTATACCGGCCGGCGCCTGCCTGCACCCCGCGCGCTGGCCTGCGGGCTGGTCAACGAGGTGTTCGACACGCAGGACGCCATGCTGCAGGCCGCGCTGGCCTGCGCGCGCGAGATCGCCGCCAAGCCGCCGGTGGCCATCTGGGGCACCAAGCAGGCCGTGCACTATGCGCGCGACCATTCGGTGGACGACAGCCTGCGCCAGATGGGTTGGGTGCAAGGCGCGATCTGGAGCAACCGCCACGTGGGCGAATCCGTCGAAGCCATGCGCGCCAAACGCGCGGGGGACTTTCCTGCGCTGTCGCCCCTGCACCGCTTCAGCGAACTGGACTGAGGCGCTCGCGCGCCAGCGCTGCACCCCAAGCCGTCCCACCGCATGGGTCGGCTGCATCGATTTCGATAGCTGCCCGCGCTTGATGGGCGTGCGCTGGAGGCACTTTTGATGCTTGACGGCCGGCGTGCGGGCTTATGATGCGGGCTCCGTTTCGATCCCGCCACGCAAGGACGCAGCAGCCATGGTCACGCACATCCCGGCCCTTCCCACCTACAACGATGTCGCCGACGCGGCTGCACGGCTCCAGGGGGTGGCGCACCGCACGCCCGTGGTGCGGTCCAGCACGGCGGACCAGCAGTGCGGCGCACAGCTATTCTTCAAGTGCGAGAACCTGCAGCGCATGGGCGCCTTCAAGTTCCGCGGGGCCTACAACACCCTGGCGCAGTTCGACGACGCGCAGCGCGACCGCGGCGTGCTGGCCTTTTCATCCGGCAACCACGCGCAGGCCATCGCCCTATCGGCTCGGCTGCTCGGCATGCCCGCGCTGATCGTCATGCCCGAAGACGCGCCCGCCGCAAAGATCGCCGCCACGCGCGAATACGGAGCCCAGGTCGTCACCTACAACCGGTTCACCGAAGACCGCGAAGCCATCAGCCAGCGGCTCGCCCAGGAACGCGGCATGACGCTCGTGCCGCCCTTCGACCACCCGCACGTCATCGCCGGCCAGGGCACGGCGGCCAAGGAATTGTTCGAAGAGGTGCCCGACCTCGACTACCTTTTCGTCTGCCTGGGTGGCGGTGGATTGCTCTCGGGCAGCCTGCTGGCGGCCAAGGCGCTCGCGCCCGATTGCCAAGTGATCGGCGTGGAGCCGGCCGCCGGCAACGACGCCCAGCAGTCGCTGCGCGCCGGCCACATCGTGCGCATCGACACGCCCCACACCATTGCCGACGGCGCGCAGACCCAGGCGCTGGGCCACATCACCTTTCCCATCATCCAGCGCGACGTGGCCGACATCGTCACCGCCACCGACGAGCAGCTCGTGCAATCGCTGCGCTTCTTCGCCGAACGCATGAAGCTCGTCGTCGAACCCACGGGCGCCCTCGCCTTCGCAGGGGCCGTGCACGGCGGCGTGGAGGTGCGCGGCAAGCGCGTGGGCATCCTGATCAGCGGCGGCAACGTCGACCTCGCCCGCTACGGGCGCTTTCTGGCAGACTGATCCGCGCACTGGCCGCAGATGTGCCGCCCCTGCGCGCCCACATTGCTCGGCTTAGGCGATGCGCTGGCGCAGACCGTTTTTCGCTTTTTTTATTTTCCCAACAAGAGACCCAGCCCATGAGCAATGTCCACGTCATCACCCATCCCCTGGTCCAGCACAAGCTGACCCTGATGCGCAAGAAGGACGCCAGCACCAACAGCTTCCGCCGCCTGCTCGGCGAACTCAGCACGCTGATGGCCTACGAGGTCACGCGCGACATGCCGCTGCAGGACGTGCAGATCGAAACCCCGCTGGAAACCATGACCGGCCAGGTCATCGACGGCAAGAAACAGGTGCTGGTGTCCATCCTGCGCGCCGGCAACGGCTTTCTGGACGGCATGCTCAACGTGATCCCCGGCGCCCGCGTGGGCCACATCGGCCTGTACCGCGACCCGCAAACCCTGCAGCCGGTCGAGTACTACTTCAAGATGCCCTCTGAAATGCAAGAGCGCGACATCATCGTCGTGGACCCCATGCTCGCCACCGGCAACTCCGCCGCCGCGGCAGTGGATCGCCTCAAGAAGCTGAACCCGCTCTCGATCAAATTCGTCTGCCTGCTGGCCGCACCGGAAGGCGTGGCCACGCTGCAAAAGGCCCACCCCGACGTGCCGATCTACACCGCCGCCATCGACCGTGAGCTGAACGAGCACGGCTACATCCTGCCCGGGCTGGGCGATGCGGGGGACCGGATCTTCGGGACGAAGTAGCCCACCAGTTCGGTTCAGCCATCTGCTGGGGTGATCCGGTTCTGTGGACACATCATCCTTTGTGTTCAAGGAGTCGCAAATGTCTAAGGTTCGACGGCCATACCCGGCGGAATTCAGGCAACAGATGGTCGAGTTGGTGCGCACTCGGCATTCAGCCAGTGCCGCCGCCAGATGAATGTTCGCCCTTCGATGTAACCAGTTGGCGATGCCTACGACAACGCGATGGTCGAAAGCTTCTTCGCCAGCATGGAGGCGGACTTCATTGAGCGCCACAACTTTGAATCCAAGACTCAGCCCCGCATGGCCGGCTTCACCTGGATTGAAGATTGGTACAACGCCAGGCGGCGCCACACCATGCCTTTGAAAGGAGCCAACCGTCCAGCTTTAATGCTCCCGAGCATGACCCACTGCATGTGGACGATGCACCCAGACCGTTTGAGAATCAAACTGCAAACCGTCCACCGAGTCATGCCAGCTCCACTTCCAGCACCTCTTTGCATCCACCGAAAAAATCCATGGCAGCCCGCCCAGCGACCTAGACGAGCTGCCAATTCATTATTGCCAATGTGCGGCAATTTTCGTTAGTTGAGCGTCCTGGGCTGTCGGCGTACCCTGGGTCTCTATGGCTGTAGGCGGTGCAAACTGCGCCATTGCCCCTACCAGTAGCTGCGCGTGCCTCTCTAGAGAAACGCCACTGGTGTCAACCACAGGGGCAACAAACAACGGCGTCGATTGAGCATCAATAGATATCTCAAGCGATTCCAAACCGATGGGTTTTACCGATACAGAGTCCTCGGCGTTCCATCCAACGAACAGATAGGGCTTGCTGCTTTCAAACGCAGAGCTAGCGGAATCGACAAAGCTATCACCGGTCTCAGCCACCCAATAGGGCTTGGCAGAATAGATATCCGAGTTCGCCATGTCTGCCATGGCAAGCGGCTTGGTGTGCTGTTCGCCATCGCTCCATGCATCGGTTAGGAAATAAGGCTTTACTGAGAATGCGTCTACAGCCTCCCGTGCATAAGGCTTGGCTTGCCCTTCCCAGTAGTTATCCCCGATTTCAGCGCCCGATGAGTTCGTCGGCAAAATAGACACTGCTGCCTTTGACTGGGCTCCCATGTGTTGCACTATGGCCTCCAAACCCCACTGCGTCCCATCGTCAAAGCGGATCTGCTGTAGCGGGTTCCAGGCGTTCGCCGTGTTGTTCGAATACATGAAGTTCTCCACCGTGATTTGGTCGCTCGTCCCTGCGATTGACACGATCAGATGATCCCCGTCGCGGCGCAGCCCCACATCAGATGTGGTCACGCCTGCCTTGAACTGCAACGTATTGCGCTTGGCCGCCGTGGCGTCGTACAGGAAGGTCAACCGGTCTTGGCCATCACCTCGGCCGAACACGTAGGTATTGTTTCCCAAGCCGCCAAACAGTGTGTCGTTCCCCGCGCCTCCTTCCAGCACGTCGTCACCACTCTCGCCATAGAGGGAATCGTTGCCTTGGCCTCCCAGCAGGATGTCGTTGCCGGCAGCCCCGTTGAGGTTGTCGTCTCCCACCCCACCAGACAGGGTGTCATTGGCCACCGAACCCCGTACGGTGTCGGCAGCATTGGTTCCTGCGAACAGGCGGGTCTGGATCGCATCCAGGCCCCAGGTGGTGCCATCGTCAAACCGGATCTGTTGCATTGGATTCCACAGGTTCGCCGCATCGTCCAGATACAGGAAGTTCTCCACCGTGATCTGATCCGCCGTGCCGGTGATGGACACCACCAGGTTCGAACCGTCGCGTCGCAGCGCCACGTCCGCTGCAGCCACACCCGGCTTCAAGAGCAACGTGTTGCGTTTTGCCGCAGTCGTATCGTAGAGGAACGTCAACCGATCCTGGCCATCGCCCCGCCCGAAACGGTAAGTGTTGTCGCCGAGGCCCCCATACAGCGTGTCGATCCCAGAGCCGCCATCGAGCGTGTCATTGCCGGCATCGCCGTACAGCGTATCGTTACCCTCGCCGCCTTCCAGTACGTCGTCGCCAGCTTCGCCATATAGCAGATCGTTGCCCTGATCGCCGCTCAATCGATCATTGCCTGCCGCGCCGTTGAGGTTGTCGTCCCCCAAACCACCGGAGAAGACATCGTTGCCTGCCGTGCCACGAAGAGTGTCGGCGCCCGCTGTGGTGGCAAACAGGCGGGTCTGGATTGCGCCGAGGTCCCACGCGGTTCCATCGTCGAAACGGATCTGCTGCAGTGGATTCCACACGTTCGCCGCATCGTCCAAGTACAGGAAATTCTCAACGGTCACCTGGTCTGCGGTGCCGGCGATGGACACCACCAAGTTCGCACCATCCCGGCGCAAGGCCACATCGGCGGCAACCACTCCGTTCTTCAACTGCAGGGTATTGAGCTTGCCCGCAGCGGTGTCGTACAGGAACGTGAGCCGGTCCTGGCCGTCGCCTCGCCCGAACCGGTAGGTGTTGTTGCCAAGGCCTCCGTAGAGCTTGTCGTTGCCCAAGCCGCCATCCAGGATGTCGTCGCCACTGCCGCCACGCAGCGTGTCATCGCCCGCAGTGCCCGTCACAGTCTTGCCGGGATTGGCAGCCGCCGCGATCACCAGCGACAGCGATTGCGTTGCCGTTGCTCCCGCGTCGTCCGTCGCCGTGATTTGCACCGATAGCGTGCCGGCCGCACCCGTGGGTGGCGTGCCGGAGAACGTGCCTGTGGCAGCGTCGAAACTCAGCCACGCGGGCAGGGGTGTTGCCCCCTGCAACACCGCACTCAGGCGCAGATGGTCACCCGTGTCTTCGTCGCGGAACGCGCCTGACGGCAGGGCAAAGCGCAGGGCTTCGCCCACTCGACCTTGCTGCCCGAGCAGTCCCGGACCCGCGATGGGTGCATCGTTGACATTAGCCACCGTCAACTCGAACGTGTCGCTCACCGACAGGCCAGCGTCGTTCGTGGCCGTCATCACGATCGACATGCCGCCGACGTGGGCATTGTCAGGTATGCCTGAAAGACGGCCGGTTTTTTCGTCGAGGCGCAACCATTCTGGTAACGACGTCCCATCCTGTAACTTGGCGGTGTAGATAAGTTCCCGGTGCTGAGAATCGGCGAATGCATCCGTTGGCATCAGGAGAGAGAACGTTTGATCCTCTAGCGCGAAAGCATCAGCCAGCGGCTTCGATATGACCGGGGGCGCAGGCTGCATCGGGATCGCGGCAATCAGATTCTTCAAATCGAACCCATTGCCATCTGAGAATTCAAAATAATTGATCCCCGATACCGATTCCGTTCGATCTTTCAATTCCACCGTCGCGTCGTAATCGAACTCGACCAGTTCAACCCCATTTTGAAACAGCACCAGCCTGACGGTGTCAGGATTTTCTGAAACAGCCCACTGATAGGACAACTGAGAAAGCTCGACCGTCGCATCAAGTGTGAATGTGCCCTGAGCGTTGCCATAAGGATCGCCGTAGGGGTCGACGCTGGTACTAATAGGCAACAGATGCGTCAGCACTTCCAGATTCAACGTCCTTCCATCGGAGAATTTAAACTGCTCCACCCCCACCCCGACCTGTCGGCTAGAACTGGCCGAATAATCCACCTGCAAAAAAACCTTGTTATCCATCACCAGTTCCAGCACCTTCAGGGAGGCATTGCTCGAATGCTGGATCCATCGGTAGCTCAAGTCCTTTAACTGTACGGTTTCGTCGAACTCGATCACGTCCTGGTTCAACATGCCACCATATGCATCGATCCAAATCGACTCGGTGAAGGCGTGGTCCGTGATCGTGTCAACATCGCCTTTCAAAGGAGCAGATATCACATACACGTCTGCTCCTTCCGCGCCATCCAAATGATCACTGCCTGTACCGCCAACAATAACGTCGCTGGCATCCGAGCCTCGCACCGTATCGTTGCCACTTCCCGCGTCGATCCAGGCCCCCATTCCGCGCAATCCACTGTTCATGTTGGCTGGCGCAGATGAAGCCAATGCCACGGTGTCCACCCCCGAACCATCAAAGCCAATGGAAATGTCGTCATTTCCAGCGCCTGTCTCGATCACGCCTCTCAACTGGGCTCCCGAAGAATTGATCACCGTATCGGCTGCAGCAGTACCCATGATGGTGGATTGAACAGCTTGGTCCGCATAGGAAACTACCGTACGGGTATTAACCTGGGTATCCCACCCCACCAGTTCTGACTCGGTCTGTTCGCCAGAAGTCTGCACCATGTAACCCACGATCTCCTGGGGGCTCTGATGCGTCCGCGAGCCGGGTTGTAACTGGACAGGGGCCGAAACGGCAATAGGAATTCCGGCGTACGGGAAAGTTGGCGGCCAGTACGACAGCGGAATGAAGTTATAGCCCGTGGGAGTGTTGCGGTTTTCATATCTCGGCACCAAGGTCGTCGTCTGCACCGTGTGGGAAATGGTGGTCCGTACCAGATAAGGCTGGTACTCAAAAGCGCCGCCGGTCAGTTGGAAAGACGTTTGCGTGACCGAACTGGGAGCCTTGTTATCGCCCCAACCGGAATCCTGCAAATACTGCCTCTGTGTGCGCAGTTCAACATATTGCGCCGCTGCAAAGGCATTCTTCCTTCCCAGCATCGAGGCAGCACTGACTTTGTCTGCAAAGAAATCGCCGAATGACCGGGTCCTGCCACCAGCTAAAACGGACCAACCTTCAAATGCTTGCTCGTTGCCAACATAGTCGGAAAGGTAAACCTCGTCGCCCTGTCCCAGGTCGATTCGGAAGTCATTTCCGATAATGCTGCCCCGAATAGATCCCGCATCGATGGAACTGAACTCCAGCGAGGCGACTTCGCCGCCAGTGGCCTGGATTGCGTCAACCCCATCGCCTCGGTTGAACACATACCGATTCGCACCCATACCACCGATCAGAACGTCTCGTCCGCGCCCACCCACCAACTGATCATTGCCACCGACACCAAACAATTTATCGTCGCCCGCCCCACCGCTGAGCAGGTCGTCACCAGCGGTCCCGGTGATCACCTTGCCGGATGCCGAAGCATGGTCCCAGACCACGCCCGTCTCGCGGGACCAGGTACCCGAATCCACCTTGCCGGAAGCATTCTGGGCGGCAATCAACGCGGCGACATTCATTTCCTGCCCCGAAGGGCCGGCCAAGGTCAGTTGGGAATAATCCACTCCGTCATCCAGCGCGATGACACCCGCTTTGCCCGCTGCCAAAAATACCAGGCCCTCCTCGCTGAACACCGCGTAATCCCTGAAATCCTCGGGGCCGTTGGTCATTTCAATGCGGCTCGCACCCGACTTGTCGGAGATCATGCCGACGCTCGAGGTCTCGGTTGCGCTCGCTTCGGAGAAGGAAATACGGTAGACGTCATCGCCGAGACCTCCATCCAGGTAATCCGCTCCGTCCGAGACCAGCGTGTCGCTCCCCTCGCCACCATTGAGGTTGTCGCTCCCAACTCCGCCCGAGAGCACATCGTCTCCCGCCCCCCCCAGCAGAAAGTCATCGCCCGCGTCTCCGAAAAGCGTGTCGCTGCCATCGAACCCCATCAGCACATCGTTGCCCATACCGCCGGCCATCGTGTCGTTAAAAAGCAATCCCTCCATCCAGTCATTACCCGCCGTGGCCTCTGGCAACAGCTCAGACTGAGCCCAGGCCACAAGATCCACTGCTGGCGCGGGATTGGAGCCCTCCTCGGGCGAAAATTGCACCGTATCCACGCCTCCACCTTGGATCGTCACACTGGCATCGCCCTCTTTGACGCTCACGCGAATGGCACCAGCCGCGGCTCGAGTCAAAACCAGATCCTCCCGCCGGATACCGGGTCCAAACATCACGGCATTGCCGGGAGGCTTCGCCTGTCCGGGATCGGCGCCGGTCACGTCGGCCGAAGCCCTGCCCGCCCCGACATCCGCCTCCATCAGCGACATCTTGTTGCCGACTGCGGGCGCCGCTGGCGCCCGGGCTATCACATCGTTTCCATCACCCCGGCCCACCCTCACTGCATTGCGTGAGCCGCTCAGCACGATGCGGTCGTCTCCGCGGCCCGCCACTGCCAAGCCATCGGTGCCGCTCAGTTTCAGCACATCGCTCCGCGCCCCGCCCAACAGGTATTGCCCGTTGCCCGATGTCTCGATATTCACCGACGTCTGCAACCGCCGGTTCACCAGCGTCTCGAAATCGATACTTTCCTGGCCCGCCTGCACCCGCTCGATCGTGCGCGAGACCGAACCACCCGCGATCAGAACCACATCACCGGCTTGCGAGGCACTGGCGCCCACATGCAAGACCACCGAAGCGCCGCTCCTGGCATCGGCACGGGCCGTGACCACCAGGTCATCCAACCCGGCTCCCTCGATCTGCAGCACGTTCGTGCCTTCCACGTCCTCGATGGTTTCGCCCTCGGAAACGCCCTGTGCATTCACCTGCGCAACCGCATCCCCTACGGCGATGCGGTAGGTGTCGTTGCCCGCGCCTCCAGCCAGATAGTCCACCCCCGCTCCACCATCCAAAACGTCGTTACCGTCTCCGCCGAACAGGCTGTCCTGACCCTGGCCGCCTTGCAAAACGTCATTGCCCGTTCCGCCCTCCAGCCGGTCTCGGCCCTCCCCGCCCATCAGGACATCGTCGCCCCCATCGCCGTACAGCTGGTCGTCGCCCGCCCCCCCGTCCAGAGTGTCCGAGCCTTGCGCATCGCTATAAAGGATCCGGGCGTTCGGCCCTTCCGTCTCGAATTCGACCGATAGCGCTTGGGTATCGGCCGCCACGGTGGCGTCGCCTCGAAGCAAATCCGCGCCATCGCCGCCCAGCAGCACGTCGTCGCCCGCCGCGCCGTACAGCAGGTCGTCGCCTGCGCCGCCGTCCAGAAGGTCGGCGGTGCTGGACCGCTCGGCGCCGTCGTCCTGCTTCCAGTCACCCACCAGGAAGTCCTTGCCTTCGCCGCCATTCAGGGCGTCCACGCCCGCGCCGCCGAAGAGCATGTCGTCTCCGGCATTGCCTTCCAGCAGGTCGTCACCGGCCTGCGCGCCCGTGATGCGCCCCATGGCGTCGTCGCCGAAGATCATGTCGTCCCCCGCCCCGCCGCTGAGCAGGTCGCCGCGGCCCCCGCCTTCGATGACGTCATTGCCCTCGCCCCCATCGATGAGGTCGCTGCCATGCTGGCCCGCATCCAGCGTGTAGCGGGTCACCAGGGAGGCGGAATAAAAATCCACCACGCTGTCGGCCGGGCCCGCCACCAGCGCATCGCCCAGCAGCAGGTCGTTGCCGCTGCCGCCTTCGATGGTGTCGTTGCCCTCGTATCCCGCTACGCTGTCGTTGCCGCTGCCACCGAACACCACGTCGTCCCCTGCACCGGCATTGACCAGATCGTCCCCCGCCCCGGCGTAGATCACGTCGTCGCCCCGCTCCCGGTTGGTGCTGAATGCGCCGTCCGCCGCATTGCCCAGGTAACTGGTGTGCTGGCCCGTCGGCTTGTCTGCCGTCAGGGGGCCGCCGTAGCCCAGCACGACGCTCGGATACACGTAGCCCTGGCCCCGGATGTCCCGGTCGTTCACTTCGGCCAGTGCGCTGTAGTCAACGGCGTACAGCGGGTACAGCGTCTGCGTACCAGGCATGACAACCAGCCGTCGGCCCTGGCCCGTGCTGTCGGTGCCCGTGGTGCCTACGGTCAGCCCTTCGTGGTCGATGCGCAGCAGCGCGTTGGTACCCGCCTCGGTGGCCGGGCCGTCCAAGATCAGGGGATCGGTCTCGCTGGCGCGGTCCCCACCCAGCAACCCGCCTGCGTTACCGTCACCGAAGATGATGTCTCCCCCCGCACCGCCCAGCAACGTGTCGTCGCCCGCTCCGCCCAGCAGCAGGTCGCGCCCTGCGCCGCCCACCAGGGTGTCGTCGCCCGCGCCGCCGTCCAGCACGATCTGGCCCGTGGCGATGGTGGTGTCGGCCTTGGTGGTCGGTATAGCGTCCTTGCCCGCATCCGTGGCCTCAGGGCCCATCCATTGCGACAGCAGCTTCTGGTCCGGCTTCGCCTCGGGTGCCTCGGCCCGCGCCACGGTCTGCACCGCATCGCCCTGCGCGATGGCCTCGGCCAGGTCCATGGCCACCCCGGCATACACCCGGTCGTCGCCCCCGCCGCCGGCCAGCACGATATTGGAGACGGCCCCCGTGCCCCCGCCTTCGATCACGTCCCCCGCCTGCCCGCCGCTGGCCCACGCGCTGCGCATCACCGGGTTCGCCTTCGTGCCCACGTTGTGCGCCGCCGCCGCGTTGCGGATCAGCATGCTTTGCGTGGCGCTCGATGGCAGGGCCATGCGGTAGGCATCCAGCCCATCGTCGCTGGCCAGGTCGTAGTTTCTCGCCGGTGCCAGCAGTGCCTGCGGCGCGGCGTCCTGCAGCGTGATGCCCACTTGGCCGGGCTTCCAGTTCCTCACCCGGATCGTGCCTTCGCTGGTCTCGGCGCCAGTGCCCGTGCGCTGCCCGATGATGAGGTCCACCCCCCTTTGCGTGAACACGAAGCGCTGGTCTTCCGACTCCCATACGTTGTCCGCGACCTTCTTTCCCCCGGTGAGCTTCACCGCCCCGGCCCCGCTGCCCACGAAAATGGCGTCCTGACCATCGCTTTCCAGCACGGTGTCGTTGCCGAAGCGGCCCTCGAAGCGATAGGTATCGTTGCCTGTTCCGCCCACCAGGGTGTCGTGTCCTTCGCCGCCGATCAGCACGTCGTTACCGCTGCCGCCTTCCAAGTAGTCAGCGCCGCCCTTGCCGTCCAGTGTGTCACTCCCGTCGCCTCCGTACAGATGGTCTTCGCCTGTCCGGCCGAAAAACTGGTTGTCCTCGCCATCGCCGAAATAGACGCTACGCGTTCTGCTCGTGAAGGCGCCCTGGCGCACCTTGTAGCCGGTGTCCGCGTCTTCGTAGTAGGTGTCCTCCCCGTGGTAGGGCGCGGTGGCCCGGGGGCTTTGCTCGGCGATCGGCGTGAGGTCGAAGGGGTGCAGGTTGGCGACGCCGAATGCATTCTTGCGCTCCAACAGCGCCGCACGGTCGGTCAGCCACTGGTCGCTGATGCGCAGGTCGCTGGTGGACTGGCCGGCCGCCAATGCCTGTTTGTCGCTTTTCCAGTCGGTATAGGCCGCACCCCAGCGCGCGCCGATGGCATCCTGCCCCGCCTGGGCCTGGGCCATGTGCAGGGCGAAGGGGCTCAGGGTCTGCAAGGCGAGATAGTCGCCGAAGTCGCTGCGCGCCGACCGGATGAGCGCCGTGGCCGCGCCGGTGGACGCCAGCGCAAAGGGCTTGTCGAGTTTCAGGTCATCAATGCCTTTCTGGACTTTTTCCAGCACGGCATAGAAGCGATCACGCCCGCTGTAGCCGTCCTCGTCCTTGGTGCGCGCCCAGGTGCCGCCCTCGGTGTTGCCCTTCAGCCGCGTGGCCTTGTCCTGCGGCCCCAGCACGGTGTCGGCCAAGGCGTTGACGAGGTTCTCCAGCAAATCGCCTTCGGACTTGCCTTGGCCTGCGCCCACCAGCGCATCCCCGTTTACTTTTTCCTTGTCCGTGGCGGCTTCGTACAGGGCCTTGAAGAGTTCCTTGGCGCTGTCCTGCGTGCGTTGCTCGGGCGGCACCAGCGACAGCAGGGTGTTCTGCAGCGACAGCGAATCGACCAGCAGCACCAGGCTGTGCGTGTCCCCGAAGTCGCGCACGACGTACTGGTCCACCAGCAGATCCGGGCCCTTGATCGGGATCATGCTCAGCATGGCGGGGGTCACGATGCCGCCCCGATACAGGGGCTGGTCCTCGATGCCGATGCGCACGTCCTGCCCGTGGTGCCACTGGCTGTTGGAGACGACGGAGGGCTTGGTGTCGCCCACCACGTCATACTGATTCTCCAGCCGTGGCGAGCCGTATCGCTTGTCGCCATAGCCTTGCACCGCACCCGCCGCCAGCGAGGCGGAGCGGGCGTGCTGGCCGGCCCATTGCATGGCCAGCCGGTAGTTCAGGTCCAGCCCGGCGATGTCCTGGGGCATCACCTCCTTGGGCCGTGCGCTGGCGCCCTCGCCCGTGCCGCCGGCCACCAGCGTGGTGACGCGCACCGCCTCCTTGGCGATGGCGTCGATCTCGCGCAGGGCGGTTTGCAGCATCTGTGCCTGGGGCCCCAGCGCGCGCGCCTGGCCGCTGACGGGATCGGTGTACTGCTCCTGCAGCCAGGTTTGCGCCGAGGCGGCGGTCATGGACCCGCTGGCCAGGCCCTCCCGGATGGTGCGGTAGGTGGCGGCCAGGCCCGTTTCGGTGAAGCGGGCCGCCAGCTCGTCGGTGCTGCCGCGCAGCATGTTGAAATCCTGCAAGGCCCCGGCTAGGGTGCCGTCCTTCATCTGTCCCACGCCCGCGCCGTTGAAGGTGACCACGCGCTGCGCCGCGCCCGCGTTGAGTAGATTGAACGCGGTGGCCAGGTGACCGCCCAGGCTGTAGCCGGTGACGCTGAAGGCCTGGCCGCCGCCGAGCTTGCCCTGATCGGCCTTCAACTCGGCATACCACGCCTGCATGTCGGCGATCTGGCCCCACGCGAAGCCGGTGTTCTTGATTTCCAGATCGTTGGTGGCCTTGTTGTCGCGCGCCGCGTCGTCGATGAATTCGGTGGAGCGGAAGGACAGGACGGTTTCTCGCGTTTCCCGGTTGCGGAACAGGGTGCCGCTGAAGCCGGTCTTGGTGTTGGCCTTCTGGTCCAGGACTTCCCATTCGGTGGCGAATTTGTCGGCTTGGGTGGTGACGAAGCGGCTGGAGTGGAGGTTGCCGTTCGTTAATGCAGTCAGATATCGATCACCCGTATTATCCAATTGGTTTGTTGCTTCATCTCGAACAAAAGATTCCGCTGCAATTTGCAGATTTGCATAGGACAGGTATTCAGCGATAGTTGGTGCGGACATTATTTAACTCCCTTGGGCTTGATTGATTTGTTAACAAAACGGATGGTTTGATCCATTTGCGATGTCGCAGCATGGCGAGGTGCAAATTGAGGACAGGCGTTGTCTGCGGCAAGTAACCAAGGAGAACGTCCTCCCAAACTAACACCCTGAGCCCAATCCACCATGTAGCCGATGCGTTCAGCCATCACTTCATTGGTTTGCAGATCAATGACTTTAAGGGAACTACCAGCGATCCAGTAATCGCGTTCTTCCTTGGTGGAAATGTCGTCGTAGGTCACGCCATAGCGGGGAGCGGGGCCTTTGGCGGGAACGCGGTCCAGGACGTAATCATAGATATTGAGGTCGAAATTGGGATTTCGCTTCAACTCCAACTGGACATTGGAAGCATCGATTTTCATTTTTCTCACGGCTTTGACGGAGCCGGTATATCGGTATCTCACGCCGTCTGCTGGGTCGATGGCTTCAACATACTCATACCCGATGGGGTCAGCGGGGGCGTCTGCTGGGCGGTTGGGACCAGGCGTTGTTTCATGCTGAAAATGTCCCCACAGAAAACTTTTAATGTAGGCACCTCCGCCCAAATCGTTTCCATAAGGATCATCCAGCACATATTGATTCCCATAATTAGTCCCTCTGGGCCTCAGTTTCATCAGAAAGACGCTTTCCACATCCTCCACCGTCCGGTAAATGAACACCCCCGATTTCTTGCACCGCTCGCGGAACATCTCGCCCGCGATGCGCTGGCGTTCCTTCATGGACTGGTTCGCGGCAGCGCTGCCGGGCGCGGCGGCGGGCGCATAGTTGCTCGCACAGCCGCCTAGGGACAGCAGCAGGCACAGCAGGGCGGTGCGCAGCCGGCTAGCCGCGATTCGAGGGTTTTGATTCTTCTTTCTCATGGATTTTTTCCACCCTTGTGATCTTCAATAATTGTGCTATTGCGATAGTAATAATTACCTTCATTGCTTTTCCTTCAATAGCAATCGGCGCCTGCCGAATTTTCCAGTATGGCGTAGTAGCTGGCTTACCGCCGCGCCATCGCATTCTCATACTGAAATAAGATGCGCACTAAGTCACCAGCTCCATCAAAAAATGATTTCTTCTGCTCAAAAAATAATTTTCGCTATATTTTTTCGCAATGCGATGCGCCGCTTCAACGAGAACTGTGGAATAAAGCAACACCGACAAACCATCAGAATATGATTTTCTTTTATCATGAACGATCCCGGCACCATGATTCGCCACGCTTTGCGCAGCAAGTCTTTTTTCCATATCTCCCGGAATCATCCATTGAGGCCTCCCCATCAAAAGCGCCTGACAGACCGTGGTCGTTGATCCATAATTGACCACGGCGTGCGACTGGCCCAACGCATCCGTTATGTCCACAGGCTCCCGAACAATGCGAACATTGTTCTTTCGATGCATTGAAAGAAGAGATTCTGGAATATCAGGCCACACACATAGAGCATTCGCATTGCAATTGCACATTGCATCCAGCAGTAATTGAGGATCTGGTATCGCGCGCAAATAGGCGAAGAGCTTCAGCTTGTCCTCCACAGGATCACTCATAGGCCAAATAGCAGCTTTCTTTTCGCCACCCACGGTTTTGGGCATACTCAATGGACCAATATAAAATCCATCTTTTCTTTGCGGATAAGGATCGGTTTCAGCAACGCAGTCAAAAACCCTAAAGGGATGTCCAAAGTACTCTGAAAGACTGGGTGGCAGACAATTTACTGAAAGGCCTTTTATTTGCTGAAACGAGGCATTAATCCTCTCGATTTTCTGTAAATTTCTGCGCTCGATATATGGACCACGAACCGATGATTCAAACACCGGACAATCGGCCGGAGGGGCATCGAATCCATTGGTGATTTGTACGGCCTTGATTCGTAGGAAATACGTCGCCAATTGGGCAGCCGGCGCGTAATCCAGAAGAACACAATCGGGCTTCAGTTTTTCAAACAGGGCGATCCAATCCTGGACCCAATGGCCAAGACCTGCGGAATCGCCGAATCCCATGGACAAAAGAATGTCCGCGAACGATTCGGTTCGTCCCCGCTCCCCCGCGACCACGCTCTTCATCGCGGGAGCGGCATGCACTTCACATCCCGCCTCCCGCACTGCCTCTACCTGGAAGTAAGCAGGCGGTATGACCCAAATGGGCACACAGCCCAGGGATTCGACGGATTTTGAAATTGCGAGCAGTCGAGAGATATGGCCTAGATTTCGTCCGTGCTCCCAGGCCAGCACGATTTTCCGGGCCATGTTTACCGTTCTCTCAAGCTTTCGCTACCCGCCCGCTGGATCGGGCTGAGCAGGTACTCGATGACCCGCCGCTTACCCGTCTTGATCTCCGCCGTCAGGTTCATCCCCGGCGCCAGCCGGATCGGCTTGCCGTCCACGTCGATGTGGCTTTGGTTCAAGGAGATCAACGCGGGGAAAATCGCGCCGCGCTTTTCATCGGTGACCGCGTCCTGCGTCACCTTGTCCACAGTGGCCTTCACGGTGCCGTAGCGGGTGAACGGAAAAGTCTCCAGCTTGATGGCGACCTCCTGCCCGGGCGCCACGAAGCCGATGTCCTTGTTTTCCAGCGTGACCTCCGCGCTCACGTTGGCGCTGTCGGGCACGATCACCATGAGTGCCTGGGCTTCTGTGACCACACCGCCCTCGGTGTGCGCGGCCAATTGCTGCACGGTGCCTGCGACCGGGGCCGTGAGCGTGGCCAGGCGTTCGCGCTGAGTGGCCTTGGCGAGTTCCTGGCCGGATTGCTGGCGCTTCAGGTCCGCCTGCGCCTGGCGGTCGCTGAGGGCACGGCGGGTTTCGGCCACATAGGCGCTGCGGGTTTGCTCGGCCTCGCGCAGCGCGGCCTGGGCTTCGTCCAGCCGGGCCTGCTGGGTGGCCAGATCACGCTCCAACTCGATGCGCTCGCGCGTGCGGTCCTGGTTGGCGTGGCCGGACATGAAGCCTTGGTCCGCCAGGGCTTTGAAGTCTTGCTCACGCTGCCGCGCGATGGGCACGGTGGCTTCCAGCTTTCCGATCATGGCGCGCACGGTGGCCATTTCGGCCTGGCGGCGCTGGCGCTCCGCGGCCAGCTTGGCAAGGCGCGCGGTGATGTCGCTCCATTCCGCCGCCAAGTAGGCATTGGCCTCGGCTGTTTCTTCCTCGCTCCATTCACTCGGTGCATCTTTGGCAGTAAAACGTGCCGCCAGCGCATTCACAGCAACGGTTTTTTGCTCCTGATTCAGTAGCATCTGCAGCAATGCGCGGCTGCGCAGCCATTCCGAATCGGCGGATCGCCGCGCTTCATGAAAGCTGGCTTTGTCGGCCCGAGCGGCAGTCGGGTCCAGTTCGACCAACGGCTGGCCAGCCTGCACGTGGTCGCCGTCCTTGACCAGGATGCGGCGGATGACGCTGTTTTCCAGCGGCTGCACGAGCTTGGTGCGGTCGCTCACGATCACTCGGCCTGGCGCCACGGCCACGATGTCGATCTTGCCGAAGATGGCCCACAGCAAAGCGATGACGAAGAGCGCCATCAGCACGAAGGCGATGCGCCGGGGCGCGGGATGGACGGGCGTTTCCTGCAGGCTTAAAGCGGCGGGCAAAAATGCCTGCTCGTCCGCCAGGCGCGACGGGCCGGCCAGTTCGGCACGGTGCGCCCAGGCGGCGTGCAAGACGGCACGGTAACGCCCGAGCAGTTCGATGCCAGGGTGGCGAGGCTTTTCGATTTTGGCGAGCGGGGTATCAGACGCAGAAGGCGCAGCGCCGGCAGCAAGCGAGGTATCTGTCATGCGATGGCTCCCTCGGCGGTGCCGACAGCAGCAGCGGTGCTTGCAGCAGCTGTGGCCGTGGGCGCGGAATGGCTGCCGTCCTGCATGCGCCACAGGTGGGCATACAGGCCCTGCTGACGCTGGATGAGCGCATCGTGGGGCCCGGCCTCGACGATCTTGCCTTTGTCCATGACGATGATGCGGTTCGCGTGCCGCACGGCGCTCAAACGGTGGGCAATGATGAGCACCGTGCGGCCCTTGCAGATGTGTGCCATGTTGCGCTGGATGATGGCCTCGCTCTCGTAGTCGAGCGCGCTGGTGGCTTCGTCCAGGATGAGGATGCGCGGGTTGGTGAACAGCGCCCGGGCGATGGCCACGCGCTGGCGCTGGCCGCCCGACAGGCTGCCGCCCTGCTCGCCCACCAGGGTGTCGTAGCCTTCGGGCAACTCGCTGATGAAGTCGTGCGCGCCGGCCAGGCGGGCGGCGTGCACCACGGCTTCGATGGGCGCGGCGGGGTCGGCTATGGCGATGTTCTCTCGCACGCTGCGGTTGAAGAGCAGGTTCTCTTGCAGCACCACACCGACCTGGCGGCGCAACTGCGCGGCATCGATGAGGCTGATGTCGATGCCGTCGACCAGGATGCGCCCCTGCTCCGGCACGTAAAGCCGCTGCACTAATTTTGTGAGCGTGCTTTTGCCCGAACCGGAGCGGCCCACGATGCCAATGACTTCGCCAGGGCGTACGTCCAGGCTCACGCCACCCAGCACGGGTGCGGCTTCGGGCCGGTAGCGAAAGTGCACGCCGTCCAGGGTGATGCGGCCCTGGATGGGCGGCAACTGTGCGGCGCTGGAGGGCGGCACTTCGGTGCGCGTGTTGAGAATGTCGCCCAGCCGCGCCATGGAGATACCGGTCTGCTGGAAGTCGGTCCAGAGCTGGGCCATGCGCATGATGGGCTGGGCCACGCGCTGCGCGAACATGTTGAAGGCGACGAACTGGCCCACGGTGAGCTGGTTGTCCATGACCAGATGCGCGCCGTACCAGAGGGTTGCGGCGTTCACCAGTTTGCCGATCAGGTTGACGCCTTCGTGCGCCCAGGCGGCGACGTTCTGCGTTTTGAAGCTGGCGCTGACGTAGGCGGCCAGCTGGTTGTCCCAGCGGCGGGCGAACGACGGTTCCAGCGCACTGGCCTTGACGGTCTGGATGCCCGTGACGGTTTCCACCAGCATGGCCTGGTTCTCTGCGCCGCGCGCAAACTTGTGGTCCAGCCGACGACGCAGCACAGGCACGATCGCCAAGCTGAGGCCGAAGTACAGCGGCAGGCTGACCAGCACGATCAACGTCAGCGGCACGCTGTAGAACAGCATGACCGCGATGAAGATGACGGAAAACAGCACGTCCAGCACCACGGTGAGCGCGTTGCCGGTCAGGAAGCTGCGAATGTTTTCCAGCTCACGCACGCGGGCCACTGAATCACCCACTCTGCGCGCCTGGAAGTACGACAGCGGCAGTTGCATGAGGTGGCGAAACAGCCGCGCGCCCAGTTCCACGTCGATCCGGTTGGTGGTGTGGCTGAAGACGTAGCCGCGCAGGCCGTTCAGCAGGCTCTCGAACACCACGACAACGACCAGGCCGATGACCAACACGTCGAGCGTGGTCACGCCGTGGTGGACCAGCACCTTGTCCATCACCACCTGGAAGAACAGCGGGCTGATCAGCGCAAAGAGCTGCAGCATGAAAGAGATCAGCAGCACTTCGCCCAGCAGCTTGCGATGCTTGACGAGGCTGGGGATGAACCACGAGAAGTCGAATTTGGCCAACTCGCCCGCCAGGCTGGCGCGGCTGGTGATGAGCAGCAGCTCGCCGGTCCATTGCGAGGCGAAATCTTCCAGCGATTCGATGGTGGGGCGACTGCCGCCAGGGCCGGCCGAAGGGTCCTGCAGCAGCACGCGCTGTCCGTTGCACTGGGCCAGCACGATGGCGCGTACCCGACCTGCCGGATCGCGAACCACCGCCAAAGCCGGCAGCGGGCTGAGAGCGAGCCGGTCGGCAGAGGTCACGCTGATTTTTGCCTTCAACCCGATGTGTTTGGCGGCCCGAACAAGATCCTGCACGGTGGTCGCTTCGCTGGGCTGCAGGCCCATCTGGTGAGACAGCGTGGCGGGGTCAGCGGCGACTTGGTGCATGCGGGCGACTAGGCAAAGCGCTGCCATGCCGCTATCGCCTCGACCTTCGACAGCGGGGCCTTCGGGCCCAGGGTCTACCGTTGATCCCTCCGCATTGACCAACGCATTGGCTACCACCATCGAACGCTCCTGTCTGTAGGTGGCGCGGATGCTATTCCACAAAACCCAGTAAATTCTGTGTAGGTTTTGTGCCTATTCCACTATTTTTGTAACGAAGGCATGGACGCAACAGGCGTCGAAAAAGATTGACTTTGCGCAACGCTCAAAAATAACTAGCGCATTGCATGGCGCTGGGCACACAAATTGCGTAATCTCCGGATCGAATTCCTTCGCAAAGAAAGACCCTTCCATGACCTCTCGCCGCCTCTTCACCGGCCGCCTGTTCTGCACCTCGCTCGCCATTTCCGCCACGCTGGGCTTTGCGCCCACGCTGGCTTTTGCGCAGGCCAAACTGAAGGTTGCAGCGATCTACACCGTGCCCTACGAGCAGCAATGGGTGAGCCGCATTCACAAAGCACTCAAGGCGGCCGAGACGCGGGGAGAGATCGAATACAAAAGCAGCGAGAACGTTGCCAATGCCGATTACGAGCGGGTGATGCGTGAGTACGCCACGGGCGGCAACCAGCTGATCTTCGGCGAGGTGTTCGGGGTGGAGTCCGCCGCGCGCAAGGTGGCCAAGGACTTCCCCAAGACGGCTTTCGTGATGGGTTCCTCCGGCAAGCCGCAGGGGCCGAATTTCAGCGTGTTCGACAACTACATCCAGGAGCCGGCGTACCTCTCCGGCATGGTGGCGGGCGGCATGACGCGGACGAACAAAATCGGCATGGTGGGCGGCTTTCCCATCCCCGAGGTCAATCGCCTGATGCACGCCTTCATGGCCGGCGCCAAGGAAGTGAACCCGAAGGTGGAGTTCACCATCACCTTCATCAACAGCTGGTTCGACCCGCCAAAGGCCAAGGAGGCGACGTTCGCGATGATCGACAAGGGCGCCGATGTGCTGTATGCCGAGCGTTTCGGCGTGTCCGACGCGGCCAAGGAAAAAGGCAAGCTCGCCATCGGCAACGTGATCAACACGCAGGCCCAGTACCCCGAGACGGTGGTGGCCTCGGCCCTGTGGCACATGGAGCCCAGCGTGGACCGCGCGATCGCGGCGGTCAAGGAAGGCAAGTTCACCGCCGAGGACTACGGCCCTTATTCGATGATGAAGCACAAGGGTTCGGAACTGGCGCCGCTGGGCACGTTCGAAAAGAAGGTGCCGGCCGATGTGGTCGCCAAGGTGAAAGCCAAGGAGGCCGACATTCTGGCGGGCAAGTTCACCGTGAAGGTGGACGACAGCCAGCCCAAATCCACGGCGAAGTAAGCGGTGCGGATGGCGATTGCTGCGCTGCACGGCGTGCGAACGGTCGCACCGGGAGTCATTGCAGCGGGTGAGGTGCACGGCCCGCAAGGGCGCACCGCGTGAGCGCAGAACAACAAGCGCCGGCCCAGCAGGCGCGCGGGACGGAGGGTGGCCCCGTGCTGCGCCTGAGCGGCATCACCAAGCGCTTCGGCCCGCTCTTGGCCAATGACGGCATCAGCCTGACGCTGGCGCGCGGCGAGGTGCTCGCGCTGCTGGGCGAGAACGGCGCGGGCAAGTCCACGCTGATGTCTATCCTGTTCGGCCACTACCGGGCCGATGCCGGGCACATCGAGGTTTTCGGGCAGCCGCTGCCGCCGGGACAGCCCCGCGCGTCGCTGGCGGCCGGCATCGGCATGGTGCACCAGCACTTCACGCTGGCCGACAACCTCAGCGTGCTGGACAACGTGATGCTGGGCAGCGAGCCGCTGTGGCAGCCTTTCTCGCGCAGGGCCGCCGGCCGCGCGCGGCTGATGGCAGTGTCGGCGCAGTTCGGGCTGCCGGTGGCGCCCGATGCGC
>Ga0308157_10002344_pt1 | contig 31557 bp, 22 predicted proteins | sample PhyBR1_FD_201035 | JGI IMG/M metagenome (GOLD analysis project Ga0308157, IMG submission 201035) | Phyllosphere microbial communities from UC Gill Tract Community Farm, Albany, California, United States - DLSLB.R1 | ecosystem: Host-associated > Plants > Phyllosphere > Unclassified | place: USA...
TTTTACGGCTTCAAACGGAAGGCCCATGTAGGTGCAGAATTCCTGGACGGTTAAGACCTGATGTTCTTCTTTGCCCAGCGCGGATTTGATGGTGTGAATCAGATTGCGGCTGTAGCGTTCGCTTTTGCCGGTGATGCGCTGGATGTCTTTTGGGTAGATGCAGAGGCGGACGGATCGGGGTTTCATAATGCCTTGGTCTTGTGCAGCAAAGATTATAAAACCGCATGGATGTTTTTCGGTAGGCGGACGGTAGTGCGGAAACATTTTTGGTGTGAGCGGCAGGAGTGCGGAAGTGCAGACAGAACCATGCCGTTATAAACTCGCGGAATTTTTGCCCCCTTCGTGGGAAGGGAATTTTTGGGATTGGTGTTGCGAAAAACGGTAGTTCGGACACACCTGCGGAACCAGCGTCAAGAGGAAAACCAGAGTCAGCCATCTGGCGGATAAGAAGATGAAATCGCTACTGCATATGTCCGCACTCACTGCAATAAATTATGATCCTGAACTCAAGGCATATTACCACCGGAAAAAAGAAGAGGGAAAGCACACGATGCTGGTTTTAAACAACATCAAATGTAAAATGGTTTACAGAATCTTTGCTGTAATACAACGCAAATCAAACTTTGTCAAACTGCACAAATTCGCAGGGTAAATTAGTGGAGCTTTTGCTTGTTTTTTGTCATAGAATATGTTAGGCGATGTTTTCTTCGGCTTCTTTTATTTCCCTAATATTTCTAAAAAAAAATCGTCCATTATTTTCAATTCCAAATTCGCCTAAGCTTAATTTTTTTGCAATTAATTTGTCTTCAATCACTAGTATTTCGTCTGTTAATTCAGTATTTACTTCTCCGAAATTTACTTCAATAGCTGAAAATTGTATAAAATGCTTATCCGTTTCAAAAGTTATTTCAATTGGAACAAAATATTTACCTAGAAATGCTTTATGCCAATAAATTTTTGCATCAATTATTGTTTCATTTAGAAATTTTGAAGGATAATTTTTTGGGGTTTTATTTTCAATAAATTCAAATTCAGTAATATTTCCTTTTTTTAAATTTAAACCATTATAATGTGTTGCAAAAAAGTAATTTCCTAAGTAATATTTTTCGTTATTTAATATTATTTCAACGCCATTTAGCAAGCTTTTACCGTAAATGTTTTCCTGTTCATTATAATCAATATCTTCATCATCTAAAAAGAAAATTAGTTGATTAATTTGTTTTCCAATAAAGCTATTTGTTAAATCAAAAATATTTTGATATTCATTGATCTCCTTTTGATTCCACGCCGTTCTCATAAAATATCGCCTAACTCTCAAATATACGCAATAACCTTAATCCACCGGAAATAAATACGCATTGCTATTAAATTGATTGTTAGCAACCTATTTATTTGAAACCAGTTGTAAACGCTTAAAAGGGGTGCGCATTTTAGATTATATTTTGCATCGTGCCTCTCACACGCACACAAACTTTTTTTCGTTAAATTGCAGTTCATTAACCAAAGCACGATCCTCCCCAGTCTCACCTCTAAGGTTATCGCCGTGCCAGGTTTCCTCAGATACTCACTGCATAAAAGCCGCAATATGGAACCCCTGTAAATCTTCCTGGCCACCGACCAGCCCGCCACCTGCCCGCACTGCGGCAACCGAACTGAGATTACGGACTCCGACCTCTCGCAGCGCCACCACTGCCTTTCAGAATATTGCGGCTTTGAGTTTATTCTCGAAGAGGACGAAGAGGAGGAGCGAACTACATAACGGTCTTAAACTAATACAAGCCTGGCCCCGCTTCAGTTCTAACGGTGCAAAAGAACAGACTTCAGTAACAAGTATAACTTTGCCAATGCTATATACGGCATATTATGGTATGGTCAGCCCACAGCCCGAAACAGGTGAGGGAAGGGCTACTGCTGAGTCTTTACCTTCGTCTTCATCAGCTCAGTAAGCGATACTGTAAACGGCATTCCTGCTTTAGTGTAAGGGTTTTTAAACTCCTGCTGGATTTTTTTGTAGGCGCCGAGTTTCTTAAAATCCCAGCGCACACCCGTAAACGCATCATCAGTTACCTTACCGATCTCAACCGCCAGATAATGCTCTTTAGGACGGGCGGAAAGCGGATAACCGAGCTGATCTAAATGCGCGCGGGAAAATACTTTCGGCCCCCTGCTTTTGATCTGATACAGGTCCGATGCGTAAGGCTGTCCGCTGCGTCGGAGCAGAATGTATTTCGCATTAACCACTTCGCTGCTCAGTTCCAGTGAGCCGGTCTCTTCGTACATGCGGAAGATATACCGCTTATTGTCCTCATACCACCGGAAACGTTCATCAGTGGTCGAGTAGCCAACAAGCACAAAGGTTTCATCCGGTATCAGCACAGCACCGTTAAGATATTCCGGCAGGGCTTCGTGCAGCGGCGTGCCGTCCTCTTTACTGTTTTTATAGATCTGTCGGGATTTATTAATTACATTTTCCCTTTGCGATGCCCTGTCCAGCAGGTGTTCAGTCACCTCATCGATGAAGCGCGACAGGGCAGCAATACCGCTGTCCTGATCGGTCAGCAAAACCAAACCGAAGGCTGAAATTCTAATAAAAATGGTCCCTATAATGGGTTGTAGTGTTTCGTAATTTGTTCATATATTTGCGTATTAGGCTATTTTTATGACAAGAAAAGATATAAACAGAATTCGGGTAGTATTAGCTGAAAAAAGTATTGCTAATAAATCACTCGCTGAAAAAATGAAAAAGAGTCCTACTACCATTTCTAGATGGTGTAACAATGAAATGCAACCTTCATTAGAAACATTAGTAGAAATGGCAAATCAGCTTGATGTTGATGTGCGAGAACTTTTAAATCCGACAAAGTGAACAAGACAAATAAAATTATTAAGAAAAATATCAAAGCCATAAGTTCAGAAACACTGAATGGTGAAAATTATTCCAGAAATGATTTCGCACGAAGTATTCTAAATTATCCGGCAATGATGGTTCCGTCTGTTCAAGAACCAATTATAGAAAGGCTTTCAGAAGCACTCAATAAAAATGTTTCTTTGTTAGATCCCTTTATGGGGGCATCCAATACGCTTGTTACTGGGATGAAATACGGTATGGACGTATTTGGTCAAGATATAAATCCTCTTTCAATTTTATTAAGCCAGGTAAAAACTAATTTTTATCAAAAAGAAGAACTTGTTGATGCTGATCAAAGAGTAATCAGTTGCATAAATTCAGATACTTCAGATGTTATTGAAGTTTCATTTACAAATATCAATAAATGGTTTACCGTAGATGTTCAAATTGATTTATCAAAAATTTATAGGGCTATACGAAAAGAACCTAATCTTAGAATAAGAAAATTCTTTTGGGTGGCTTTAGCTGAAACGATAAGGCTGACAAGCAATGATAGAACATCAACTTTTAAGATGCATATGCGTCCTATTGAGGAAATAAATGCAAGGCAAGTTTCTGCACTAAAAACTTTTGGCTCGATATCAAAAAAGAATATCAAAAATTTTGTTGACTACATTTCTGTATTAGTAGAAAAAGGACACATCAAGAAAGGAAAATACACTAAAAATGCTGAGGTAGTATGGGGAGATACTAATTCAGGTATTAATACAAAAAAAACCTTTAATCTGTTGGTAACGTCACCACCTTATGGCGATAATCAAACTACTGTAACCTACGGGCAGTTTTCTTATTTACCCTTGCAATGGATACCACTTGAAGACATTGACACTACTATTGAAATGGACTATTTAAAAACAGCCCAGGCTATTGACAATAGAAGTTTAGGAGGGCATATAAAAGAAAATATTAATGATATAGAAGAGCGAGTTTTTGACAAATCGAAAACGTTGAAAAAGTTTATAAATCAATTTAAAAATGGCGAAAGAAAAAAAGCAGAGAAAGTTACAAGGTTTATAAACGATTTGGATAATAGTATTGATAAAATGCTTCCTCGTATGATGCATGATTCTTTTTTAGTTTGGACAATTGGCAATCGAAATGTAAATAAACAAGTAGTTCAAAACGATCTTATTTTGAATGAATTGTTTGCTTCTAAAGGAGTTAATCTGTTTACAGATTTAGAGAGAGATATATTGAGTAAAAGAATGCCAGGAAGAAATAACTTTTCGGATATGATGAGTAAAGAGAAAATCTTAATTTTCAAAAAGACGAACTAATGGCTAAACAAAAATACCATTTTGACATAACACCTCATATTGTAAAACAATTAGGAGAGCAACTCGTACCCGATGAAGTCACAGCACTTTTAGAGTTAATTAAAAACTCATATGATGCCGATGCATCTTATGTCTCTATTGAAATTAATACAAGTGGAGAATACGAAAAAGAAAAGGTTTTTTATCCGAAACAAAAAGGATTTATTGTAGTTGAAGATGATGGATTTGGAATGGATGAAAAGACTATTATGAAGTCTTGGTTATTGATTTCATATTCTAATAAAAGAAACCAAAATGGTCCAAAAGAAAAAACGCCAGACGGACGAACTCCATTAGGAGAAAAAGGGTTAGGAAGGTTGAGTACACAACGACTGGCTAACATTTGCGAAATTTTTACCACTAAATTAAACGAGCAAGGAACTCATATTGCGTTTAACTGGAAAGATTTTGAAAAAGAAGAAGCTTTAAGTGATGTCGATGTAAAACACGAATCATTCGATAGCAAAAAAAAGAATGGTACCACACTTTTGTTAACTGACCTCAACAATTCAGAGGTTTGGCAAGGAAAAAACTTAGAAAAATTTAAAGGACAAATTCTCCAAGTAATATCTCCATATAAGGAGAATAGACCTTTTGAAGTTTATCTTAAAGTAAACGGACAATCTATAGAATTGGATAAGTTCAATGAAGGGCTATCCGATTTAGCTATTTCAAATTTTACTTTCACTATTAAAAACAACATTCTTACTATTTCCGGAAAATCAAGGTTAGCAAAATTCTTAGGAAATGATATAGATTCGAAGGAAGCTTACCACAATTTTGTTGAAGTTGATAATGGGAAAAAACTGTATGAATATTTACAAAGTAAAATAAGCGATTTAGAAAAATCTGAGAACCCCTATTTTATAAATTTTGAAAGAAAGTTTGATATAGATAAGGATATTAAATTGGAAATAACAAATGGAGAAAAAGCAAATCCTGGCGAGTTTTCTGGTACAATAAACGAATTCTCGTATAAAGAGGAACAACTAAAAAATGAAGATACTATAAAAGATATTTTTGGGAAATTCGAAAGCTACAGAGATTTTGCCCAAGCCCAAATCGGAATTAAGATTTATAGAAATGGATTTGCCGTTCTGCCTTATGGTATTGATGATAGCAATAAAGATTGGTTAGGGCTTTCAAGTTCACAAACAAAGACTTCGTTTTATGATTTAAGACCTGATAACGTTATTGGCTATGTTTCTATTGATGAAGGAAGAAATTATGAATTGAAAGATAAAACAGATAGATCTGGCTTAATATCAAATCCTTATTCTAGAAACTTTTTTACATTAGTGCATTTTATTAAGGACCAAATCAATTTATATCAAAGGTCTATTAGACGAAATTACAATGATTTTATAAGCACCTATAAAGTTGAAAATAATGGTATAAAAACAGTAAACCAGGCTTTTAAAGAACTTAAAGAAACCAAAGCAAAAACTGAAGAGGTAAAAGATGATTTCAAAAAATCGAAAGCTCTTGTTAGTAACTCAATAAAAGCTCTTGACAATACGAGCAAAATTGTAAAAAATGATCCTCTCTTTACTACAGATTTAGAAAAAGAAACTGCTCAAAGAATAGATTCACTCACGGAAGAGTTAAAGGCGATTGAAAATACACTTGAAAGGCTTGAAACTGTCATTACTAAAACCGAAAGACTTAATGAAGTTATTGATATACTTGAACCCAAGATTCAAATTTTAGAGGAGCAACTGACTAATTTTTCGGAATTAGCAAGTTTAGGCTTGACGGCTGAGTCAGTAAGTCACGAATTTGCTTCTATTGCAGATAGATTAGCAGAGAAGGCATCATTTTACGCTGTTAAATTGGAAGGAAAAAAATTAAGTGATTCAGATATTTATGTATTCATTGAGTATATTAACACTACCGTGAATGGATTGAAAACTCAATTGAAACATCTTGACCCTGCCTTAAAATATAATAGAGAGAAAAAATCTTCTTTTAGCGTCTCAGATTTTTTTAGTGAAGAAAAAGAATACTACAAGAATAGGTTTGAAAAGCAACAGATTGAACTAGATATAAATCAGATAGATGATTTAAAAATTACCATAAACCGAGGCAAATTAGTTCAGATTATTGATAATCTCTTAAATAACTCAGAGTATTGGCTTTTAGAGAGAAAAAAGAGTGAGCCTAGTTTTACCCCAGCAATATCTATAAAAATCGAGTCCCCCTGGATTTATATTTCCGATAATGGATATGGTATAACACAAGCAATAGAAAATCAAATATTTGAACCATTTGTAACTACCAAACCTAAGGGAGAAGGAAGAGGCTTAGGCTTATTCATTATTCAACAACTATTAGATTCATCAGGATGCACAATCGCTTTGGAACCTATCAGAAACGAACATAAAAGAAAATATATTTTTGCTATTAACCTTTCTAACATCATCGTGAGCTAATGGAGAATAATGCATCAACTACTATTCAAGGGGAAGTTTCCGCTGTCTTACCAAATCAAGATTTGCGAAATAAAGCTATAGAAACAACAGTTAATTTATTAGATACAGAAAATATAGCCCATATCATCTATGTAGATGATAAATTTGATATTGAAGGTCAGAAAGAAGTATATAAAGCTCGTTTAATTGAGTTAAAAAATAATGAGAATTATATTGAAAGTAATACATTCAATGACATAGATTGGACAGGACCTATACCAAGATTTGAAAGTTTAATCTTAGATCTTTGGGATGCTTCAGAAAATAAATCGGAGTTATTGTATGAAGTTTGCACATATGTAAGAGATGAGGACAGTGCTAATATTATACCTACCCTAGAAATTAAAAATTGTTACGGAGACCGAATTAAATTAATGACTCCAGACGAATGGGTGACAGACAAATATCAAATTATAAAAGATCTCGAAGAAGGGAAAAGAGCATTATGCTTGTTTGATTTCGAATTTCAAAGTGGTAATAAACTTATACCAGGTCGAAATGGTGCTGAGCTTGCTAAATTACTTATAGATGAACAAGATTGTACAGAGAGGGTTGTCTGCGGTATTTTCTCTCATAAATTTACAGAAGAACAAGAGGATGAATATAGAGAAAAATACTCCACAGATTATAGTATTGAAGAAAGTCGATTTTACACTATATCAAAACGGAGATTTGCTTTTGATCCTCAAATAACAGGATTTGCAGAAGGAATCAAGAGTCTGTTACTATTGCCATATGTAGAGCAATTAAAGACAGAATCCTTAATTGTCTTGGAAAAATCTAACAAAAAAGCTGGAGACCGTATAAAGAAAATGACTCCGAAGACCTTTAATCAGATTATTCAAAAATCGTCTTTAAAGGAAGGCGTATGGGAGATTAGTACTCTTTTTCGACTATATGGTATACTATCTAAGGAAGAGAACTATAATATGATTACAGATCCTGCCGTTAGGCAGAAATTTAATAGTTCAATTAAACAAATCCGGGAAATAGATTTAAAAGATACCGGATATAACTCTACAGTACCTAATCAACAATTGATAGAACTTAGGACTAGCGAATTGTACTTGTCTGGAGATGTAATTAATAAATTACATTTACCATTAACAAATGGCGACATTTTTAAAATTAAGGATAAGGAGTATATTTTATTGGTTCAACCTTGTAATTTGGCACTAAGAGCAAAAGATGAAAATTGTGGCAAGAGAGATTATAGCTATGATGCAGGAATGCTTATTCCTTTAAAACACATTCCAAAGGATAAATTAAACATTACAACAGAAGAAGTTAAGGTCGCTGAAAGTTCTGATAAATTTTACGTAGCTTATTTCCCTGGCTTCCAAATTGTATCGCTTGATATTTTGGATTTGTCTATTTTTAATGAGGAGGGGAAAGCCTCAATTTATTTTAGTTCTCCCAATTTAGTTAATGAACTTATTCACTTTCCTTGGTTAAAAAGATATGAGTACATTTATAAAGATTTGTTACCGTTTGAAAAGAAACTTATCGAGTTTAATACAGTAAAAAAAACTGTCAATACAACGATTATAGCTAAACAACAAAGTTTAAAAGAAATCGAGGAACCTCAAAAAGCTGAAATTAAAGAAGAAATTAGATTATTAAAAGAACATTTAAGTAATACGGAAAAGAACATATCTAATGTAGAGGATTTACGCAAATTTAAAATTGACTGTACTAAAATATACAATCCTCAGTCGAGAGTTTTTGATACGACTATTAAAAGGGTTCGACATTATAAATCACCCTACTCAGACGATTTATTGCAGAAGTTTATGTTGTACTTATCGAGAAATGCCTTTGAACACGATTTTACTTCATAATTTTTGTTAGTTGTATGTATCACGATGAAATTAATAAGCTCACAAACCTGATAAAAAGTAGCTTACAGGTAAAGAATGAAAGACATAGAGAAAAAGAAGTAATTGATGCAGATAATATCTGGAATGCATCCTTTTTTCTTTCTAAAGTTTTGTATAAAGCGTCCTATGATTTTTCATTTACTAAATCTGATTTCGACATATTCAAAATTGATTTAAAAAAAAATAAAGGAGTAAATATTAATGATAACTCTTTATTTGAAAGATATTGGTTGAGAGAGATTTTAGGGCAAATTAAAATTTCATCTGCCATCAGATCGTTTTGCCACACATTTGACGAAATTGTTAACTTTAAAGAAGAACTTAAATTTATTTGTAAAATTCAAGAGGAGAATAAGCCTAAGCGATTTGAATCTAACAAGAAGTTTACAAAGGAATTCTTACTAGATAAGATTTCAGAATATGAAACAGCGAATAGCTTGTCATTAGATGTTGATGGAGTGCTATTTAAAAGATGGTCAAGTCAAAAAGATGACGAAATAGAGTTTTCTCATATGGAATCATATTTCAAACCATATATTGAATATTGGGATGATTTTACTTTTCTGAACGCATTATTAAAACATCTTAATAATAAAGATGAAATTAAAATCAAGATATCTGATTTTGCAGATATCCATTACTTACATAAAAGTACTTTTTCAAAGACGCCTAGTATTGAGCAATTAAAAAGTCAAAAATTATTAACTGAGTTTGGAGATGAATATCTAATTGAATTTTATAGTCCTGAACCTAGGTATTGGTCAGGTTTGGAAAATAAGATTTCTGCTTATTTATGGCAATTATTGATTGATGACATTACATTACAAGATGATACAGAAAGGCTTATTAATTGGGTTTATAAAGTTCAGTACTGGGAAAGCTGGTCGAATCCTTTCAAATATTTAAGCTCCTCATCTACAAAAAGGTTGTTAGATGCTACATTTACTTCTATTTTAAACGAAAAAGATTTGGAAGGATGTGATGATGAATTCAAAAAAGTAAAATTAGAAGGAGAACATCGAAACGAAATTTTTATTCTTACTGAAAGAGGTCTGAAAAGAGACAATGAATTTTCTTTAAATAATGATGATTTGTTTCACGTTCTTAATAGTCTAGAATTATGGGAAGACAGAGCAAGCAGAACTTATTTATATGATCAATCAACAAGAAATGAAATTGGTTTTTTGATCTATTTGGTAGTTGTGCAAGATGAGGAATATAACAGGGTTGAAAATGAATCAGATGAGGATGATTATAAAATTGAACATTGCAAGAGAATAAAAGATTTACTAAGAGCGGGTATTAATAAGCCCTATTTGGTTTGGAAAGTTTCTCGTGTGATAAAATATCATAGACCGGAAGTAATTCCACATCTACTTCTCGAGAAAGATATTTGTTCTATGTGCTTTATAATATTAGACCAGTTGGAATACAATGCTGAACACAGGGATTACTTTGAAAACAAGATATGGAAGGAATCAGTTTCATTTACCTTAAAACAGTTAATTAAGGAGAATGTAACTAAACAAGAAATAGCAACATTAATTTTTAATGTATTTCAAGTTATAAATAAAGAAAAATATAAAATCTACAATTATCAGAAAAACCCTAAGAGTTCTGATAATTTGAATAGCCGTGAATATGAATATTTAACCTTATTAGAGAATTATAAAATCAATTCAGCCAGGATTTCTTCGTATAATCAAGATTACCTTCTACCATATATTTATAAAGAGTTGTCTGACTTATTTATAAATTTCAAAATAAAGTCCAAATACAATAATGGCACAATCCGGTTTCCGATGCTACAATGGGATGGATTTATTTGGTTATTGAAAATTTCAACATATTGGAAGTTTAAAAATGATTTTACAAAATCAGGTATAGAAATAGAAAAACTCGTCAACGAATTTTACAAATCCTACTTAGAAATCATAGAAAAGAAAGAAATAACAAAATATAATTTCATTGATGATAAAGACGAGGTTGGAACTCCTTTATGGAGTGAAAAAATAGAGACCATTGGTCTCTTGGATTGGATATTTCCGATTTATTTTATATCAAAAGAAGGAAAATTAAATTCATTTCTTTCTCCGCGAATCGAAATTGATAAAAGTAAAGGCAAATATGACAAAGAAAATAGCTTTGGTGTACAAAAGTTAAGAACACATATTGGTGTATTATTACAGGTATTGAGGAAAATTATTGAAACACCAACTCCTTATGGTTTTGAAGAAGAGAAAATTCTAGAAATAAAGAGAAGAATTGAAGGTCAAATTGTTGATTATATTTCTCAATATTCAAATTATGATCCTGAAGATAAATCTATTGATTTATTTGGCTATAGTGAAGAGCGTCAATTTCAAAATACAGATAAGGAAGCTTTAATGCCCCAACTGTTTAGAGCAATCAACTGGTTTTCGGATAAAGAGAAGGTTGTTAATTTAATAGTAGATAATGGAGACTTAACCAAAATTCTTGAACTGCTAGAAAGCAGTACATCGGAGGGAGCGAAGAAACTGTTGTTAGAAAAAATAAAGAACATTAATATCAGAGAATTCTTAGAAAATTTTAGCTGGATTCCTGAGATTGAAAATGTTTTATTGAAAATTTCTCGTTACCCAGAGCTAATAGAGCAGGCGGAAGAAGCTGTAAAATATTGGGAAGAAAAAGTTTTGCAACGCAGAAAAGAACTTAATTACAAAGAGCTATTATTTACTACTAAATTATTACTAGCTTATTTTAAAAATGATCTGTCAGCTATTAATACTATAGAAGCTCCTGGAAAGGATAATTTTTATGATTCAAGGAAATTACCTTATTCCGTATATAAGCGTTTCTATACAGCGTTAACATACATTCAATCAGAGCCTGAGAAAGCCTACAATATCTTTAATGAATTAGTTAAACATTATCCCGATTACTATTCATTTGCTTTAAATAGAATGGTCGCCAAAGTAAATTGGGCTGAAAAGGAAAGTAAGATTGACTTCTATAGAGAGGCTTATGAAGAATGGAAAGAATATCGAGGAGTGTATGATGATTCAAGCTTTGACTTAAAAGATAAAACAGAGTCTTTATCTGTCTTGGACTTATTGAATAGATTGGAAAAGTTTGATGAGTTTGAAAAAGTTTTTCAAAATTTAGAGTTGCCAATAAGAATGTATCCAAATATTCTTAAGCTTAAAATTGAGAACCTTGTTAAACAAAAGAAACTTGATGAAGCATTAATATTGAAAGAAACAGCTTATAAATATCATCAATCTTCTTCTGAAACACCATTTGAATTTGCAGAAATTGATAGTTTGATCAGTGGCATTGATAATATTGATGACTTAAAGTCTTTTTATCACAAAATCTTTTCAAGCACTCCAAATAAGTTAGTACGGATTATTCCTGATGACATAAACGATAAAGTAAAACTAGATGAATTTATCGTAAAGGAGATTGTTATTGCATCCAATAAAATGCTTGAAAAAGTAAAATCAATTTCTGACATTAGGAGTGAAGATAAGTACAATGATATCCTAGAAATAGTTTTAGACTCAAGATTGAATCATCTAGGATGGCATATTGGAGAGCAATCACGTGGTGGTTTTTCTGCTCCTAAAGATGGAAAAGAAAGCTACCAACCTGGAGAAAGAGATTTGCCTGTTATGGATAAAAACAAGCAGATTATACAACTGTGTGAAGCTTTCATTTATAGGGGCGTTACGACAGCTAGAGAACATATTTTAAAAGTATTGAACTACCATCAAAAAAGGGATTCTATAACAATTATTGTTTATGATATTGGAGAAGTTGATGGAAAATCATTTGATGATAATTGGAGTAAATATTATGATGATATTACTAAAATTCGATATCCTGTAGGTTATGAATTCGATAAAATAGAGGACGTAACGAATGATTTTAATTCAAAACTCTCGGCAATAAAAATTGCTAATACCACTCATAAATCCGGTACAGTAATTCATCATATTTTCATCAATATAAAATATAAGCTAACTTAGTTTAAGAGGCCAAAACGAAAGCTCGGTAATTAGTTTTGTGTTCTATCCTATTTTTAGTTTTTTAATATAAGTGTCTATAAAATTTGGTATTTGATTGGACCTCTTGCTTTCAAAATAATTTGCGCAAAAGTTTGAAAATGAAATAGAGGAGTTTAAGTAATTTGACTCAGATTCTCTTGGAGTTCTTCCTCGGTTATATTTCGTACTCTCGATATATTTATCAATTATTATTTCCAGTCCGTATATACCTCTCATTTTCAAATATTCTTGATATAAAATTAAAGTATCAATGTTTATTACTACTAAACTTTTAATTTTTTCAATATGATTCTTCTCAACTTTAGTCACTAATTCCTCTTTAAACCATGTATTTAAAATTCTATTAATATTTGGGGCATCAAATTGTCTATCATGAGTCATTAATATTGGATAAATCCTTAGGTGTTCAATATTATAGTCGATGTCAATTTTTGTGTAAAATTTGTTGAAAATTCGTTCAACATTCTCTATTAGTTGTAATATAGCTTTTTTACTTACTTTGCCATTTTTTTCTACTTTCAAAAACTTATCTTTTAAGCCAGCTGACAATATTTTATAGTCACGTGATAATTTCTCTTCTCCTTTTAAAATGACATCTTTGCTTTCAAATAGTGATATCTTATTCTTAACTCTTACATAAAAGTCTGGTTCAGATGAATAACCTTGATTTTTAAAACTTTCTCCTGCAAATTTTACATTTTTTTTAGGAAAACAGTTATTAGTTATACTGTAAAGTAAAATTTGCTCTGAAAAAAAATCGCAATAAAGAGATCTAAAATCTTTAATTCTTTTTTCCCTGTCTATTTCTTTATTTATTTTCAAACTGAATTCAAAAATTACGCTCTTAAATATTCTTTCTACTAAAAAAACTTTGTTTATTATGATGAATTTTTCATCATCAATTTTCAATAAAGGATTTGATCTAATTTGTATGAAATCCGGAAATTCTACATATTCTATGGGAATACTAAAGAGAGTTAAAAATAATTTATTTTGAAAAAAATCTTTATCAGTTTTTAATGATATTTCTGAATATGTATCATTATTATGAGTTATTATTGGTAAAATAATATTTAACAATTTGACAACCCAACCTTGCCAAGTAGAACAATTATACTTATTTAGAAAATGATTTAGATGGAATTGTAAAATATCATGCTTTTCCATGAATTGAAAAAACTCAATTGCTTTAATTAACTGAGATAAGAAAATTTCATGTAAAACATAATTTTGAATATCGTAATCATGATAAGTTAATGTTAATAAGGAAGCTTGTAATCTTTCATGTGAATCCTCTGGCAGATTTTTTTGGCCTTTCTCCTCAACTACATCTTGTTGTGAGTTTAAAAGAAGGTATGCTTTGAAAAGACATATTTCAAATTCGTCTTTTGTATATTCAACATCTTCTTGTGAATCTTCCATTACTGAAATGTAACTTAATAGTTGTAAGCTACTAAAGACATTTAAAATCGATGTGTTAACACGCGTTTTTGCAAGTAAAGCTAATTTAACACTTGAATTGCTGAACCAATTATTAATTGTTTCGATTGCACTTTTCTCACTTTTTGCTCGATTTATTAGATAGGTAGCTGCTTTTAATAAATCATTTTTTTTGAATTTAGATAATAAATTTTCTATAGTTTCGCTATCATCAAAATATGTTTGATATTTTAGTCTTAGAGTGATTTGTGTCATTGATTGAATTGTTAGGTTACCGCAAAAGTCAGTATATGAAAAATCCTTTGTTGAATATTTATTAAAAAAGCAATGAACATAACTTTTAATAATTCTAAATTTCAAAGAGAGTCACGTTACTGTTTACGTTTTCCCATACAGCTCTTCAAAAAGCTCACCTGCCTCTTTATCAATTGCCTTTTCAATCAGAATTAGCTCATGCGCTTGTAGACCCCCCTTTCGGAAATATAGTTCGTGAAGTCTCACTTCAGGTATGCCGGTTTTTGCGGAAATCTCATCGATTGAATTTACAGTGGTTTCATATTTACTCATTAATACACCAAATACATTTCTATCCTTGGGTTGATATTTTTTTAATTTGTGATCTTTTAGGCGAGGATAAATTAGAGATATAGCGCTCAAAAACTTGTCTCCAAAAGCTTCCACTACAAGATAGAAAGTTTCTGCGGACAGCTTTTCAATGGAGCCATTTTTTAATTTACTTATTTGTCCCTTGGATATTGTTGATTTTTCGGCCAGTTCTTTGTCCTGCCAATCAAGTTCGTCTAATCTTTTGAGAATATATTTATCTATTTGATGTTTCATGTAAATAATATTAATTTCATTGTTTAAATATTTTGTAATTAGGAAACTAATTTGTATTTTTGCTTTAGTGATTTTATAATTAAGGTGTTAGCACCATAATTGACGATGTTTTCTCGTACTGCGAAGTCCTATCTAGCCAACGAGAGAGTCGTGAAATCGCTCCATGTCAAAAAGTTTCTTACTTTTGCAGACGGCATGAGAGCGGTTCTCACGTAAACTTTCAATGGCATCCATGTAGGTAACTATGTGGCTGGGTAGTAGGACACCCGCAGTTTGAAAGTGTGAAACCGCTCCTTGCTTTTTTCAGGGATCTTCCGCTCACCCGAAACCATCGTTCCATAAACCCAAAAACACATTGTATGAGAACGACATTTGCCCATTTACCCCCTTAAATACAGAGGAACCCAAAGGTTCCCACCACAGCTTTTCCCAAGCCGTTTGGGAGATAAAGAACGCCAACCCTATACCCACCGCTGCGAAGGGGTAAGGATCCTGTGTACGCAAATGCCACACAGAATCGGTTAAACAAAATTTTGCCCTAAGCACACTAAAGCCCTTGTTGGAGCCGGAGAGTGGGAGTAAGCACATTTTTAAACTGGTACGTTAAAAGTAGTCTGTTTATTCCAATTATCCAAATCAAAGGAAAAAGCGATAAACAGTGGGGTAGCGTTAGTTTTTTTTGAAAGATGCAAGAGCCAGGATGTAGGATTCAAGACTTTCGCCTTCGTCAAGCCTCTACCTTACTTTTGCTTCGAAAAAGAGATTGCATCGCCGCCTGCGGCGGATCGAAATGACTGACATGTACAGTGGGTGCAACCACTGCGGCCTTTGGGCTTTAACCGGAGATAGTTTCTTTTAATTTATATTTTTTTGTTAACAGGCAGGGGAGGATCAGAGGGTAATCTCCTGCTGTAACAAAATTTGAAGATATTGGTATAGAAGATTATTAAGTTCTTTTTTCCTTGATGAAAAAAGAACCAAAAAAATCAAGACGTGGATTTATTTACTAAAAAATGAAAATTTCTTCTGAGAAAATTCCCAAACTTGCGCGGGAAGACAGGTTGCACTTCGAATAACAGATATTGCCGCGCTTCGGACAAAGGGAATTTTTATGTGTGTTATAATCGAAGGTTATCTACGGAAGAAATTTCCATTTTTCTTAACGTAAATAACTCCTAGGTCGCGTAAATGCAAGAGTGCTTTTGACTTCGTCGAACCACTGCGTTAGGTTTGCTGCGCAAAAGAGATGCTTCGCGGGCTCAGGATGACAATAGATAAGAGCCAGGGAAAAAGGATAAAGATTCAACAATTAAAAGCCTAATGATGAAAACAAACTTTGATTATTATACCGATACCTCATAAAGAGCTCCTCACATTCATATCAATGCTCTTCAGAAGGATTGTCTTCAGCGGGGAAGTTCCCGCTTTCTACACAGGCTTTCCCGCAGGGCAGTCCGAGGAGTTAGTTCTTTTTTCCTTGATGAAAAAAGAACCATCCGCCGCGGCGGACAAGACCTGGATCTTTTTGCCTCATTTCTATTATATTTTTAATGGATTCGGCGAAACTCCTTCGTCGTTTTGCTAAATGGTTAATAGTTCTTTTGGCTTGAACCAAAAGAACCAAAAGTTCAAGACTTGGATCTTTGCCGCCCCTCTTTTATATTTTTTAATGGAGTTGGCGAAGCTCCTGCGTCGCTTTTTGCTAAAAAAGTTTTCATTACGCTAAAAGATTTGAACTTGCGCGGATATGAAGTGGTTTCTTCGATTGTAGATTATTGCCGCGCTTCGGACACAAAATCTTTTTTAACGCTTCATCTCAACTTTTTATTAACGCAAAAATCTCCTAGGTCGATAAAATGCAAGAGCCAAGTAAAAAGTAAGAAGAGCAAAGGGGTCTTGCGAAGGTTTCGTTTAATATTATAAATCTAAAATCGTTGTTCTTAAATCTATAATTTAATTTAAAATCGGGCATCTGGCATCGGGCATCCCTCACCCAGCACCCCGCAAATAAAAAAAGCCCTTCCCTATAAGTTTGGACACCGAAGGAAAGAGCGTTACAACATTACCAGTATAAACCAATAACACCACAAAACTATGAAAAAAAAGTTTTGCAGACCGGCAGGCATTGCCTTTGCCTTCCTGCTTCCGGCAGTGTACTTCTCGGTACACGCCCAGACCCGCACCGTCACGGGCACGGTGACAGACGGTGAGAAACCTCTGGCAGGGGCCACAGTCACCCAACAGGGAAGCGAGCAGGTCGCCTCCACGAACAGAAACGGAGTCTTCACGCTCCGCATTTCCGGACCGCAGCCGGTGCTAATCATCCGCCATACGGAATACGCTGAACAGCGAATCACAGCGGGAGGGGAAAGCACTTTCCGTATTTCCCTCAAGGAAAAAGTCAATACGATACAGGAAGTGGTGCTGAATGCCGGCTACTACAATGTAAAAGCCAAAGAAAGCACCGGCAGCATTGCAAAAGTAACTGCCAAAGAGATTGAGAACCAGCCCGTCAACAATGTGCTGCAGGCGGTGCAGGGTAGGATGGCAGGGGTAAATATCACCAATAACACCGGAAATGCAGGCGGTGGATTTAATATTGCCATACGCGGGCAGAACAGCGTGCGGTTTGACGGTAATGCGCCCCTGATCATCGTAAACGGTGTTCCGCTGAATACCAATACCAATTCCGTACTGAGCCTGTCCACCGGCATTCTCTCCAAAGGGGAATCAAGTCCGCTCAACGCCATCAACCCCAACGATATAGAAAGTATCGAGGTCCTCAAAGATGCCGATGCGACCGCAATTTACGGATCAAGGGGCGCCAATGGGGTAGTGCTGATTACCACCAAAAACGGGAGTTCCAAAGATGTTGAGGCAGCGCTTACATTAAGTACCTCGATGTCTCATGCCAATCGCTTTGTAGAACTGGCCAGCACCGGGCAGTACAGAAAACTGCGTGAAGATGCTTTCCGCCTCGACGGCATTACCGCGTATCCCGCCAATGCCTACGACCTGAACGGCAAATGGGACAGTGGCCGCTATACGGACTGGTATAAAACGCTGATTGGACGCACTTTCCTGAGCCAGCAGCAGGAACTTTCAGTAAGTGGAGGTAATTCACACCACAGAACACGGGTAAGCCTTTTTAACGGACAGCGCGGAACGGTTTACGGCCACGGTTTGGAATATAAACGGTCGGGTTTTACACTTAATTCGAATATCCAGTCCCGGGACGGCAGGCTGAAAGTTCTGCCGACTGTACAGTACACCACCGAAGACACTAAACTGGCAGTTGCCGACCTGACCCGACAGGCCTTCCGCCCTCCCAATGCGCCCGCGCTGTATCAGCCGGACGGCAGCCTGAATTGGGAGAACAACACGTTTGAAAACCCGCTGGCGCAGCTGGAAAATAAATACCTGGTGAAAACAAAGTCGCTGGCGACGCGCCTGCTGACGGAATACAGGCTGCTGTCTGATTTAACGTTCCGCTTGAACGCCGGTTACACCCAGACGCACCTCGAGGAGTTTAAGACGAGTCCGTCTACTCAGTATAACCCGGTTTACGGTGCCACGGCTCAGTTTTCTTCGGTCACTGTTGGCAATACCACCCACGGGAGCTGGATTGCGGAGCCACAGCTCAACTGGGATAAAAGATGGTCGGCTCATAAGGTGAGCGCCCTAATAGGTAGCACCTTTGAAGAAAGGAAAAACGACATCCTGTCGATCCAGGGCAGTGATTTCTCGACCAACGAGCTGCTGTATAATCTTTCGAATGCTAAGGTTCAGAAAGTAAACAACGATACTGAAACCACCTACCGCTATCAGGCGGTATACGGTCGACTTAATTATGCCTTTGACGACAGGTATATTATAAATCTGACTGCGCGCCGCGACGGTTCGAGCCGCTTCGGCCCGAGTAACCGGTTTGCTAATTTCGGTGCAGTAGGGGCGGCATGGGTATTCAGCAGCGAGCATTTTATGAAACAAGCGTCGTGGCTGAGTTTCGGCAAACTGCGCGGAAGTTACGGCATCACCGGCAGTGACCAGATCGGCGACTACCAGTATCTCAACACCTATACTTCCGGCACGTTAAACTATGGCGGCATACCGGTATTGTATCCGTCGCGGCTTTACAATCCGGATTTTACATGGGAGAAAACCGCTAAACTGGAGGCTGCACTGGAACTGGGTCTTCTAAAGGATGTTCTGCATCTTACGGCAGCATGGTACAGAAACCGCTCGTCAAACCAGCTGGTAGGGATACCTTTGCCCGCCACCACCGGTTTTGTCACCTTACAGCAGAATTTTCCGGCTACCGTGCAGAATACAGGTCTGGAGCTTGAAGCGGATGCAGCGGTAATACAGAGCAAGGATTTGCGATGGAATGTAGGTGCGAACATCAGTTTTCCGTCTTCCAAACTGCTTGCATTTCCGGGTATAGAAACCAGCACCTACGCTAATACGTATGAAGTAGGCCGGTCTATGAATATCCGAAAGGTCTACGAGTACGCCGGCATTGATCCGGTAACGGGAATTTACCAATTCACGGATCTGAACGGCGACGGAAAGATTACCGCAGAAGACCGGAAGAAGACGGCCGATATGGGCGTGCAGTTCTTTGGGGGGCTCAGCAACAGTTTCACGTACCGGAATCTTTCGCTGCAGTTTCTGTGGCAGTTCGTGAAGCAGCAGCAGTTTGACCTGCTTTATTCACTCGGAGCTCCCGGCACCATGTCTAACGTGGCGATCTACATGCTGGATTACTGGACGCCCGAAAATCCCAATGCAAAGTATCAGCGGCCCACGACGGGCGCCAATTCAGCCGCGCTGAAGGCTTTTACCGACTATCAGAACAGCGACGCTGCTATTACCGATGCATCGTTTATCCGTCTCAATTCGGTGCAGCTTAACTGGAATATAGCGTACGGACAGGCAGGAAAGACCCTTGAGCTGGGCCTTCAAGGCCAGAATCTCCTGACCATTTCCCCATACAAAGGTTTGGACCCGGAGGTAGGAGGTATTTATCTGCCCACGTTAAAAACTTACAGCATGACCGCAACTTTAAAATTTTAAATCATGAAATCACTATATATTATCCGAAAAAATATCATGCTCATTCCGGCACTCCTCGTCTTCACCATTCAGTGTGAGCGTTTCGTGGAGGTGGATGAGCCCACCAATCAGGTCTCCCAGGCCACTGTTTTCAGAGACAAAGTGACCGCTACATCCGCGCTGGCCGATGTGTATGCCAATCTGAGAAACAACAGTGTGCTGGCGGGTAACATGTCTGGTGCCGCTTTTCTTACCGGCCTTTATACCGATGAACTCTCCACAGCAACCAATAACGTGAGCGGTATCAGATCATTTTATGACCTGTCGCTTCAGACCACTTCCACGGATGTGGATTACCTCTGGGTGACTTCCTACAGAAATATTTACGCTGCCAATAATATCATCCAGGGCGTTGAACAAAGTACTGCCTATCTGGATGAAGCCACGCGCAATATGCTTACCGGCGAGGCCCTGGCGATAAGGGCTATGATGCATCTTTACCTCAGCGGGTTATTCGGTGAGGTGCCCTATATTGAAACCACCGATTACAAAGCCAACCAGTCTGTAAAGAAAAACACGCTGCCGCAGATCTATTCCAAACTTAAAGCTGACCTTTTGCGGGCTGAAACCCTTTTGAGCGCCACCTATCCGACACCGGAGCGAACGCGGCTGAACAAAACCGCCGTACAGCTGCTTCTTGCCCGCGTTTATCTGTACGACAGAGATTATGCGAATGCACGGCACTACGCAGGTCTGGTTACCGACAACACTGCCTATGCGGTGGAATCTTCACCCGATCAGGTGTTTCTGAAAGGCGCAAAAAGTACACTTTGGCAGTTTGCGCCCATAGAGGCGGGTGCCAACACACTGGAGGGGCAGACCTATATCATCCGCAACACGCCGCCGCCCAACGGATTTTTAACTGAGGCTTTACTGCAGTCTTTTGAGCCCGGCGACCTGCGGCGCTCCCAGTGGACAAGTACCATCAGTGGCGGCGGTGGGACTTATCCATTTCCTTTTAAGTATAAGCAGTATGCGAAGACCCCTGCATCGCAGGAATATTCGGTTATACTCCGAATTGAAGAGGCGTACCTGATTGCCGCAGAGGGCGAAAATAAAATGGGCAACACCACGCAGGCGCTCCAGAAACTAAGTGTCACCCGCTCCCGCGCAGGACTTAGTACACCCGCCACGGCGCCTGCACAGGCGGTTGATGAAATGATTGTGCGTGAAAGGAGACATGAACTGTTCACTGAAGGCAGTCACCGGTTCTTTGACCTGAAAAGGTGGGGCATGCTGGACACGGCCATGCAGGCCGTGAAGCCGCAATGGAAAACCTACATGCAATACCTGCCGCTGCCGCAGCGCGAACTGCTCGTCAATCCCAATTTAAATCCGCAGAACGATGGTTATTAAGCGCTATATCCGCATCGCCTCCTTTTTTGCTCTTGTGAGCTCGATAACCGTGTTTGCTCAGACCGCAGTACAGCCGGTAACAACCTTGGAGGCGACTGGATGGTACAGTATTCAGAACCGTGCTATCTCCGATGACGGCAGGTGGGTTTTCTTTACCAAACTCTACGACAGCGGGACTTCAGAAGGTATGCTTAAGGACCTCACAACCGGAAAATCTGTGACCATATCTGAACCGGGGAAGTTCTATCTGGACAATCACTTATTTGCAGTGATGAATACCGGGCGCGAACTGTTTGTTTCGCGGCTGGGTGCTTCCCGCGACAAAATGTATTCAGAAGTAGCGGATTTTGATTATGATGAGGTGCATCAAACCCTGCTTATTCACCGGAAAGATGAAGTATTGCTTCTTAATCCTGCCGCAAAGAACGAGCAGAAATTCAGCGGTATTACAAAAGCAGACCATGTAACGGGCACGCCGTGTACGTGGCTCACCAGCAGTGCAGGCGTTCAGCTGCTTAACCGTGTTACCGGAAAGGCGGTCTCGGTGTTAAAAGATCCTGCAAAGCTTTTGACTTCCGTGGGAGAGCAGGAAAACCGCCTAATAAAATTTGTATGGCAGGATGCAACAGGCCCGTGGGTGCAAAACATCGGGTATTCCGGCGAAAAGCTGTCGGCGCCGGTTAAAATAGTGCCAGACGAAACCACCACTGATTTCGCTTTCCTCAGTCCTCAGGTGCTGATGGAGAAAAAACGGATTGTACCGACAGGTTCCAAAGCGGCTGACACCGTCGAGATCTGGAGCAGTGCGGACAAGGCACTGAAGCCCAAGCTGATGAGGATGCTTTCTTCGGCGGAGACCATCACCTTGCATGATCTTTCCCATGCGGGTAGAGCAGCGGAAACATACAGAAATTTCACAACCGATTATTATCCCGTTTTCGACGGTGGATACATTCTGGAAGTATCACCGCTCGAAAACTATGATTTTAATATTCAGGACCTCACCCCTCGCCCCCGGATCAGGCTGCGAAGCCGTACAACGCAGGAGGTGGAGATGGAGGTGCCGGAAGTAAAGCTTTTTTATCCGTCGGCAGACCGCAAGTATCTGCTGTATTTTAAAGAGAAAGACTGGTACTTCTATGATGTAATCACGCGGCGTACTATCAACATCACGGGGCATGCCGGTGTGGACTTTCACAGCTACGACCGGCTTAATACCATTGCGGCCTATCCTTTTGAAACTCCGTGGTTTTCCCGGGATTACCGTTTCATCTACCTCACGTCTAAAAAGGACATCTGGCAGTATGATACAGAAAAAAGAAAACTGAAGAAAATTACAGCGGATGCTGATCCTGATATCGCGTTCAGAATTAAGGAGCAGTTTTTAGGAGGTGGTGTCAGCCGCATGACATGGACTTCCAATCCCGTGCTGCAGCACAACTCTGTCCTTTTGAGTATGCTGAATACGAAAACCGAAGTTCATCAGGGGCTTGCCGTATGGAAAGACAACCGGCTTCGCGTCATCGTTCCGCCGGACAGGCAGCTGATTGACCAGATAAAGAAATCGGAGGGAGCCGTGTCGTGGCAGGTTCAGAATGCCAATACACCGCCTAAGCTGATGCGTTATTTATTTGGCGATTTCGCTCAAAAAACAGTGCTCGACAGCGGCGCGGGATTATACGGCTCCTCTTTCCCGAGAACGGTGTTTCACGAGTGGACCAATGCGAATGGAGAGTACACCAATGCGACCGTCGTGCTGCCCCCCGGATATTCACCCGGAAAAAAATATCCGGCTATTGTGCATATCTATGAAAATGAAGCAAAGCGTTTCAGGGAGTTCGAGTTTCCAACCGTCCATAATTCGGCCGGTTTCAACCGCACACTGATGGCCATGAACGGATATATCGTGATACTCCCACGGATCAGCTATTCAAGAAACGAAGTAGGGCAGTCCGCACTTCAGTCTGTGGAGGAAACCGTGAGGAAAGTTCAGCAATGGTATTCCGCTGATCCCCAAAACTTTGGAATTTTGGGACATTCATTCGGTGGCTTTGAGACCAGTTACATCCTGACCCAGACCTCGATGTTTAAAGCAGCGATAAGTGGGTGGGGTATCCACGATATTATATCGGATTATTTTACGGTTCACAAAGATTTCAGGAACTCCAACATAGCACGCTATACGAATCAGCAGTTCGGTTTTTCAGACGGTTTTTTCGAAATCAAAAATGCATATCTGGATAACAGTCCGATCCTGCACGCTGATCAGATTACGACGCCGGTTTTACTTCTGTCCGGCAACAGAGACAACCACGTGGAGTGGCGGCAGAGTGTAGCCATGTTTATGGCGCTCGCAAGTCTGAAGAAAGAGGTGCGCCTGCTGCTGTATCCTGACGAGGCCCATGTTCTCGTCAAACGTAAGAATCAGGCTGAAGCCACGCGTAAGACGCTGGAATGGTTTGATTATTATCTGAAAGGCGGTAAAAAACCCGCGTGGTTCTGAAATGAAGACTGCCCCTTTCGGGGCAGCTTTCATTTAAGGTCTGTATAAGTCGCTTCCGCAACTTGTCCCGTCAATCTGATGAAGGGTGACACTTCCATCCGTGCACAGATTTTGTGAGAAGACGGTACTGCAGTCAACTGAGGTCTCTTCACACGGTTGCATGGGATTCGCAGTGATACGGTATCCTTTTACGATCGCCGCTGCGCCTTCTTCTGCAGTATTTGTGGCAAATGCTGCCCCCGTACCCATTACGATTATAAGGGCCGGTAAAATGAACTTTTTCATAATAAAAAAATTTGGTAATGATTAGTGCCTACTCTTGTTTCAGGTTTTCGGCTTCGCCTGTCCGGAAATGTTTTGTTATGTTTTTGGTTAGCCGGTAGCGCGTCAGTAACGATCCTGTAATTACAAACAGATACCTGTCCGTTACCAGGAAATCAGTTACTTTTTCGCGGTCCCGGAGATAGAGGCGGAAACTGCCCAGGTATTCCTGCCGTGCGGTGGCGTACATATCCACGGTTGCTGTTTCCTTCCATGTTTTTAGCGATTCATACCTGCCCATAGAGCCAGACTCAATAAACAGTACGCCGCGGAACGCTGCGGACTTTTTATTAAGTTTGCCCGGTACTCCCACTAATTGTTTGTCGCCGTTTTCAAGTACCCTTACACGTAAGGGTGCAGCCCTGGTGGTGTCAATGGTGTTGAACTCTCTTCTGTTCTCAAGCCGGCTGTCCAGCACAAGAAATCTATTCAGGTAGGCATACACGTATATAATTTCACCGGTCTGCTGATCCCGGATCAGTGAACCGTCCGTCTCAAAGAGACTGCGCACTTTTTTAGGCAGTACCTCGTCGGACATTGTAAACGCTGGGCTGGCATCCGCGTCGATCATACCAAGTGCGAAATGCTTAGGCTGGGACACTACCGTTCTGACTGCAAAACCGGAGTCGCTCACAGTTGCTAACTGGTTAAAATAGCCATCTCCGTAGCTAAGTGTGCGCAGTTGTGGCCGGCCCACTTTGCCGGCGAAAATTACTGGCATACGCCCGTCGTAGAAATAATAATTCGGGTACACTACCTGTATCCGCGGTGCAGAAAACAGCAGTGTATCAGTTGGCAGTTTTGCGTACATCGTGCTTTGTGCGTTTAATTCTTCATTCAGCGCAGTAAGCAGTGTGGGAGCCGTAGTATTTCCTAAATACAGTTTCCCAGTGCCCCATCCCGCTAAGTAGTAGGAATTAACTTCGAGATCATACGATTTTTCCTTAATCACCGGATGTTGCGGGAATCTCCTGATAAAACTGTTCTCCTTCTTCATGATGTATTCAGAGGAAAGAAACAGGGCGACGATGCTGCCTCCGGAAAACACTGCCGTGAGTGTGGTAAAGGCAGCAGTTCGGCTCCAGCCGCGCGCCCTTTCTTTCCCTGTGAAAACAATACCGGTCAGTGCCAGAAAGACACAGACGATATTAAACATCATATGCTGCTCCCAATTCATTTTCTCGAGAATACCGCCGCACGAGCATGGGATATTGTCCGCATAGTTGAGTATAAGATAAATGTACACCGTGAAGGCAACCATCAGTCCGAACGAAGCGTAAAGCCCAATCCGTCTCGTTTTGTCGAAAACAAGCAACAGGGCGGTCGCAACCTCGAGTATCAGCACCCCGACGGAAATGGGGCCCGCATACGCGCTGAGCACAGGCGACTGTGCGAGTTCTATCTGGAAGTCGGCAAAACCGCGCATCTTGCTCACGGCTGCATAGACAAACAGCAGGATAAAAAAGTAACTGATAAAACTGACGGGTAGAGATTTCATGCTGATGAGGTTTAAACGTTGTGTTCGACTGAGCGAGGACGGTGGTTATTCACCCCGCACGGATAAGTATCCACGGTACTTTCCTTCCATAATATTCCGGCATGATGCTGTCTTTTGCGAATACCCTCGAGGTGGATACGGGGCCCGCAATTTCCCATTCGCCGCTTTGCGGACAGGCGGTACCGCTCATCGCAGTAACTGCGGGTCGCTTCCGGGAACTGCCGCGCCGCGGTGCATCCGGGTTCTGCCCTGCCATACCGCTTACTGCTGCTTCCACTGCTGCAGGTCTTTACGCGGCGGCTCTTCATCCTTCCCGCCACCTGACTCCGAGTAGGCCGTCGAATCGCGCTGCACAGAGGGTGCGGGCACCAGTTGGGCGTCTTCAGCACCGGGGTCATCAGGTGCTCCGTTAACGTTGCGGCAGGACGATGCATTGATAATCAATAAAAAACTTAAGACTGAGATTACTTTTTTCATAATTTTAAGATTTAAAAGTGATCCCGGCGCCGGTTTGTACCGTTAGAATTCTGTCCCGAAATTAGGACGCCGAAACCCATAAAAAAAGGGGATGGTGGCCGCGCGTATCTATGAGGGTAGGACGATAGATACTTCGTTACACCGTCAGTCTGCGCGCTGATGCGGCCCGGTCATCTCTTTTGCGTATATTGTTTTGCTGTGTCACGGTGCTCGGGAAGGGAGGCCCGCAAACAGCCGGACGGCATAAGGCAGCGGCTAAAAAGTGGGGTATGTGTAGAAACATTCTTCTTTTATGGATCCTTACGGGCTCAGTGTGCACTGCGCAAAATACGGTGATGCAGTACACGGCCATCCGCGAAACCTACGCAGACCTGGGTGAGAATGACCGGCAGGCGCTGGCGCCGGTACGAACGAGTATTGAAGTTGGTAAAAAGCAGAGGAATTTCAGACATCTGGCCTATGCCTACGAAGACGCGGTTTATTTTTCGCCCGACAGGCACCAAAAACTCAAATATTCAGACAGTGTCGTGCAGGCTGCCTACAGGACGAAAGATGAGGCCCTGATCAGCAAGGCCCTGCTGGGCAGGGGCATCGTTTGGTATTTTAATTTCCGGCAGTATGGCAGGGCACTGCACAGTTATCTGGAGGCGGATACCCATTCGCAGAAAAGCGGGGATGAATATCTTATCTATAAAGTGAGATATCATATCGGAGCGGTAAAAAGTTTCTTGGGCTACCACCGCGAGGCACTTGAAAATTTCCGGGCCTGTAACCGCTATTTCGCCGCGGAACTGAAGTCTGCGCAACACCCAAATCTGGTCTACAACAATACCAAAGGGTATCTGAACAGCCTTCACCAGATGTGCATCAGCCACCGCCACCTCGGGGAGCTGCACAAGGTGGACAGCCTTCTCAAACGCTCGGTCCCGTACCGGGATGCAAAAGATTTCGCGCAGGAGAACGGCTACTTCCTCAAAGAACAGGGTATCCTGTCTTTTCACCGCAGCGATTTCCATTCCGCTTTGCAGGCTCTGCTTCCCGCCGCCGACATCATCAGAAGCAAAAAAGATGAAGGTCTGCTTGCGGTAACTTACTACTATATCGGCAGCAGTCATTTGAAACTGCAGCAGCGGGGCAAAGGAATTCACTATATGGAAAGAGTCGATTCCATTTTCAGGATCAACGGCGTTATGTTTCCCGAGGTGCGCGCGGCCTTTGAAGTACTGCTGAAGGAAGCAGATGCGTCCCGAAAGCCGGACAAAGCTGCATATTACACCGCGCAACTGCTGAAAGCCGACAGCCTCTTTCAGGCGGACCTGCCGTATCTGTCGTCGCGCATTCACCGTGAATATGATACGAAGACGCTGCGGGCCGAAAAGGAAAATCTGCAGAAAGCGAGGGCTGCCGACCGCGGATTTATTATTTTTTCGTTCGTCCTGAGCGGAGCGCTGGCGGTTTTCCTGCTGAGCGCGTACTTCAGACAGCGCAAAATTGCGGAAAATTACCGCAAACTGCAGGAACGGCTCCGGCAGCAGGCAGCCCAGGTTCCGCATGAACCGCTGCCGCCAGATCCGGCCCGGAAGATGGAATACAGTCCGGAGATAGTGCAGAAAGTATTGGAAAAACTGGAGAAATTCGAAAAAGAGGCGGGGTTCACCTCACCTAAAATCACATTGCTGAGTCTCGCCGCAAAACTGGGTACCAACAAAAACCATCTGTCCTACGTAATTAACGAATACAGAAACATGCACTTCAGTACTTACCTTACCACGCTCCGGATCAATTATATCACCCACCTGATGAATACGGACCCGAAATACCTTAAATTTCACAATGACGGGCTCGCGGACGCATGCGGGATCCGCTCACGCCAGCACTTTTCAAGGATGTTTCATGAGATCAACGGCATCAAACCCTCTGACTTCATACGCCAGAAAAAGAAAGAGCGTAATATGTACTGATCGTAAAGCCTGTTTTGCAAAACAATTGCCTATGAATTCAAAAATACTTCTTGAACAGACTGCCGAACTTTGGGATGAACTGCAATATAAGATAAGGTCTTTGCACAGGACCGACAGTAATGAACTTCTGCAGGCCCAGTATGCCTTGGCCGCAACAGATGAAGTCATCCGGACGCTGAAGTCACGGGTGATTGACCACAGGTTTGACGCCTGGGAAAACGAGATCTTCTTCTTTAAAGAACTCAAGCCTAAGTTCATCGCGCAGTTTATTTATTATTCCAGGATCGTCGCGCTGCTGTCTTCGCTCCCGGTCTCGGGGTCGAAGTATAAGAAGAAGATGTATGAAGCTGAATTCGAGACTTTGGAACATTTCTCGCGTGAAAACAGTACTTTTATCAGTTATTACCGGCGTAAGGCCACGTATCTGGACCTTAAATATTTTGTCCGTTTTACGTATGACCTCGATGTAAAGCTGGCGACGGATATCCACAGCTACGACGACCGGTTTTCCACGTCACATGACCATTTGGTGTCGCATATTATCGCCAATGATGACTACGAAGCTTTCCTTAAAAAACAGATCCGGAATCTCGAGGTTGCGGAGGATGACACTTCGCCGCAGTGCAGGGGCCTCGCCTGGACCTCCTCCAAAGCCGCACTCACCGAACTTGTGTTTGCCCTCCACCACTCACACTGCTTCAACGGAGGTTCCGCCACACTGGCAGAAACCGTAAAATGGTTTGAGGAGTCACTGGGCGTAGATCTCGGAAACTATCACAACACAATGGGTGAGATCCGGAACCGCAAAATTGACCGGACAAAATTCCTACATTTACTGACCCAGAATCTGGAATATTACTTCGATGCGGCTGATGAGCTTCGCTGAAGGACCGGGAACTGTACATCTGCGGATCAGTGTACTTGCAAAACGTCAGAAACTTTTTTTAGTCTGTACATTGCAAATAACCTAATTTCGTTTAACGTACGGAATTAAAGTAAAAACCCGCAGTTATAAACTATAAAGACCCTTATGAAAAAAAATCTCCTTCTCATCTGTATTTCTTTCTGTTCTCTTGGCAGTTCACAGATAAACAGTGGTCTGAAAGCTTTTTATCCTTTTAGCGGAAATCCAAATGACCATAGCGGAAGCAATCACAATGCCCAGATCATCGGAAATTTAAATCTGACGGATGACCGGTTCGGAACCGCAGACTCAGCGTACCAGTTTCCCGGCAGTTCCACCGATTATATGAAGGTAAATTATGCCGATGACTTTGATATCGCACCTTCCGAAAGTTTCAGCGTAAGCCTGTGGTATAAGGGAGGTTCTGTCTCACCGGGTGATTTTGAATTATTATTCGGTAAAGAAAACAACCTGCTCACTTATAAACCCTATGATTATTTTGCCGCCCTATACGACGGCAACAGGGTAGTAGGTGGAGGAATGGGTTACGAAGTACTGTGGTCCCCGGTAGGTCCGCCGCAACCTGATCCGGATTGGCATCATGTGGTTTTAATTTATGACAACAAAAACTGGTACTTATATCAGGATAATGTTTTAACCAAAACTAGCACGAATACACCGCTATCGCAGTCTGCTGAGGGCCTGCTGATCGGAAAGAAATTTCAGGGCGCCATCGATGATGTGCGTTTTTATAACCGTAAACTTACGGCAGCTGAAATTGACGACTTATATAGTCTGGCAGATCTGGCGGTCAGCAATCAAGCGGTTAACAGTACAATAAATGTATTTCCAAATCCAACCAAAGGAACTGTAAACGTATCAGCAAACGCGAATGTCATTTTACAGCTTGTAATATATGACATGACCGGAAAACAGATCTTCAGTAATACGAATTTTAAAAAAGAAATGCGTATTGATCTGTCAAAATTTCCCAACGGAATATATACTTTGAAAACAGTGACTAAAAACGCGATAAAAACCCAGCTCATCATTAAAAAAGACTAGAATTATAACCAACGACCGCCTCTTTAGGGTTGGCTTTTCCGGAGGTCAGAAAAAGGATAAACGAAAATATTCCTGATAATGATTACAGCTTAATGAGCAGTTCCAAATGATGAATGGCAAAAAAAAACCAGCCTCAGAGTTTCTGTGAGGAAGGCTGTATTTCTTAAGCAACGTGATTTTAGCCAGTTGTTCATTTTGTTATATTTACGAACTTATTCATAACAAACTGAATTACATCCACCTGAATCCTAGACGGTCCCGGTATCGTGGAAAAAGCAATTTATTATATTGATTCTTCAGCCAGAAATTATGCCGATAAAAAGGGAGTATTGGATATTACATTTGCTTAAAATCCGGTCACTGACACCCGTAGAAACATTCAGTTTTCGATGTATCACAGTTGTGCGGATTGATGGTCTCGCCGAAAGACATATACCGAAGATTCTTCGTACCCTTTTCCCATTGTGGAAGCCCAGTATGAGTTCGAAAAACATGACAATTTTGAAGCCTAAACAGTAAGAAGATATTCATAAAGGCTTTACATCTCTTGTTATGCAAAGTCCGCCCGCCTTTGAGCCTTCAAAAAAATCGGATATTCCTATTCACAAGCTTTGACAAGTACAATCTGCAACTAACAGGTACCGCAACCCTAAATCCTGCCGCAGATCTTTCTCCCCAACTAATGGTGCCTAACGGCCTTTGACTTCGCCACTTTTGAAGCCCGGACTTTCCTGTGTGCCATTGCCCGGTAAAATCTGCCCCGGGTCCACCGGAACCTTGTAAACCTGAGTCTGCCAAAGTGATGCTGAAGCACATACAGCATCATTCCCACCGCTGCTATGGCAATCAGACCGTAGATCCTTTTATTGGCCGCGAGTATTGCATTAAGCTGTATATTTTTATAACCGGCCAGCGCATTTTGTACCGATACTGTATTCCCATCCATATATACGGCCAGGTTGTTTACACTCTGCCACTGATACTGATACTGCAGCCAGGAGAAAAACGAAGAGAATACGGCCGTAGCTACAAAACTCCGGAAAACCAGCACCAGTCCTATGGCCTGCAGCATATCGTCAATCTCCAGTTGGTCCAGCGTGTAAAACCACACAGCGATAAAAAGCGCCGACATGCCGTAACCCTTCAGAATCATAGGCAGCAGCCAACTTTCATAGTTCAGTTCAGAAACCATCATAAAATACATCATGACGGTATTCAGGAAAAAGGCCGCCAGACCGGAGAAAATAAACATTTTTATCGGTCGCTCATGTTTGAACCAAAAAAAAGCAACCACGCCGGCCAGGATCACTCCGGGTACCATCCTGACGTTCAGCGAGGCATTGGTTACTATATCATAACCCAGAATTCCTACTGTAAACGTATTCTGCAGTGAACTGGTGCCCAGAAACACGCCCGTGAAAAGCAGCATCAGCAAGCCACTCTGCACATT
>Ga0308157_10002347_pt1 | contig 31520 bp, 32 predicted proteins | sample PhyBR1_FD_201035 | JGI IMG/M metagenome (GOLD analysis project Ga0308157, IMG submission 201035) | Phyllosphere microbial communities from UC Gill Tract Community Farm, Albany, California, United States - DLSLB.R1 | ecosystem: Host-associated > Plants > Phyllosphere > Unclassified | place: USA...
ATTGGCCCCGCTCCTACTTCATCGTATTCAGCAACTGCTCCAGCTGATACTCGTCGGGAATGAGCACGGCGCGGGCCTTGCTACCTTCAAAGGGCCCCACAATGCCCGCCTGCTGGAGCTGGTCCATAAGGCGGCCCGAGCGGTTGTATCCCAGCTTTAACTTGCGCTGGATGAGCGAAGTAGACCCCTGCTGATGCAGCACAATGCAGCGGGCCGCCTCGGCAAACATCGAATCGCGCTCGCTAGGGTCCAATTCGTCTTGGCCGCTGCCCTCGTCGCCGTCGGCGCCGGCTACTTCGGGCAGCAGGTACGCATCGGCATAGCCTTGTTGCTCGCCGATGTAGTCGCAGAGGCGGTCCACCTCGGGCGTGTCAATGAAGGCGCACTGCACCCGAATGAGGTCCGAGCCGGCCGAGAACAGCATATCGCCCTGGCCAATAAGCTGGTCGGCGCCGCCGGTGTCCAGAATAGTGCGCGAGTCAATCTTGCTGGTCACCTTAAAGGAAATCCGGCAGGGGAAGTTGGCCTTAATAATACCCGTAATTACGTTTACGCTAGGCCGTTGCGTCGCCACGATGAGGTGAATACCGATGGCACGGGCCAGCTGCGCGAGGCGCGCAATGGGCGTTTCGACTTCCTTGCCGGCCGTCATCATGAGGTCGGCCAGCTCGTCGATTACCAGCACGATGAAGGGCAAGAAGCGGTGGCCCTTGCGCGGATTCAGGCGGCGCTCAATGAATTTGGCGTTGTACTCTTTAAGGTTACGGCAGCCGGCTTCCTTCAGCAGGTCGTAGCGCCGGTCCATCTCCATGCACAGCGAGTTGAGGGTGTTCACCACTTTCTTGGTGTCGGTGATAATGGCCTCCTCGGTGTCGGGCAGCTTAGCCAGAAAGTGCCGCTCAATCTTGTTGAAGATACTGAGTTCCACCTTTTTGGGGTCAACCAGCACAAACTTGAGCGTGGCCGGGTGGCGCTTGTAGAGCAGCGAGGCCAGAATCACGTTCAAACCCACCGACTTGCCCTGGCCGGTGGCGCCGGCCATCAGCAGGTGGGGCATCTTGGCCAGGTCGGCCACAAATACCTCGTTGGTAATGGTGCGGCCAAAGGCCACCGGCAAGTCCATTTCGGTACGGGCAAATTTCTCTGACCCCAGCACCGAGCGAATGCTCACCATCTCCTTCTTGGTATTCGGCACCTCAATGCCGATGGTACCCTTGCCCGGAATGGGCGCGATAATACGAATGCCTAATGCGGCCAGACTCAGGGCAATGTCATCTTCCAGGCTCTTGATTTTGGAGATGCGCACACCGGCCTCGGGCACAATTTCATAAAGCGTGACCGTGGGCCCGATGGTGGCCTTAATGCTGGCGATGGTGATGCCGTAGTGCCCCAGCGTTTCAACGATGCGGTCCTTGTTGGCCTCCAGCTCCTCCTTGGTTACCTGGGCTTTGGCCACGCCATAGTCGTTGAGCAGCTCCAGCGTCGGGAAAAGGTAGCGCGAGAGGTCGAGCGTGGGGTCGTAGTTGACGTCGGGCATGGCGTCGGCGTCTTCGTCGGCCACCGCCGCAATGTCAGCCCCGGCGTTAGGGTCAAGGTCGGCGCGGCTGGGCACAGTAATTTCCAGCTTCTGGCTGAGCGCGGCCGGACTGGGGCTAGCCCCCGCCGGCGTGGGCAAGGGGCTATCGGCAAGGTCGGCCAGCGAAAGCGGCGTGGGGATGCTGGCCGCCACTGGTGCGGCGGGCGATACCTCCGGCTCGGCCTCGGGCAGCTCGAACGAGAACGCCGGGCCAGTGGCCGCCGCCAGAGGCACGGCTACCGCCGGCGCGGCGGGCGCCACGGTCAGGGCGGTAGCGGCGGCGGGCGCGGGTTGGCTCAGGTCAGCTTCCTCCGCTATTTCCTCCGCAAGCTCCGCGGCGGGTGGGGTCACGACTTCAAAGCTCGTAGCGGCCGGCACCGGCGCTTTGAGGGGGCTAGGGCGCGGGGCCGGCTCAAACTCAGGCTCGCGGGGGGCGGGCTCGGGCATAGGCTCGGGGGCCGGCGTGCGGGCTAACGACGCCTTAGCGGGGCGGCTGGCAGCGGGCGCGGCGGCCGGCATTTCGGCCGCTGGCTCTTCGTCTTCCTCATCTTCGTCCTTGCCGCCCAGGTTAAGGTTGAGGGACGTTATATTGAAGAAAAACACCACGAACATGATGAGCCCAAACGCCAGCAGCAGCACCGTGCCCCAGCCAATGAGCGAGTCGAGCCACAGCGCCAGCTCGTAGCCCGCGCCGCCGCTCAGCCAGTCGAGGCGGTGGGCCTGGGCCGCCCCGGGCAGGGTAGTATCCGCGCCGGGCTGGGCTAGCTGCACCACCACGTACCCTAACAAAGCGCTGACCCACAGCATAGTGAAGAGCCCCAGCGCCAGCACGTAGCTCACCGAGCCCGCAGCCCGGCGAAACACAATTTTGTAGCCCAGGAAAAAGACTATCGGAATGAGCGCGTACGACGCCAGCCCAAAGCCCCGGTAGATGAGCTTTTCGGCCAGCCACGCCCCGAGCAGGCCCAGCCAGTTGCCGGTTTCCTGGCCGGCTTCCTTCACGGGCACGGTGCCCAGAGCGGCCACCACGCTCTGGTCGGCGCGCCCGCTTAGCAAAAAAGAGGTGAAGGCAATGGTGAGATAAAGCGAGCCCAGCAGCAGCCCGAAGCCCACCAGCAGGTGAAAGCGCCGGTCGCGCACCAGCGCCGTAAGCTGGCTAAGGCTAGGCACCGGGCCCCGGGGCCCGGCAGGCCGGGCAACCGGCGGCGGGCGGCGGCCCGCCGGGCTAGCCGGCGCCTTGGCGGGGCTAGCGGCCGGGGCGGCGCCGGGCGCCGGCCGCGGCGTATTGCCCCGGGCCGGGCGCGGGGCAGCGCTCTCGGCGGGCGGGCCCGGGCGGTTGGTGGCGGCGGGGCCACTCGGCGGGTTGCGGTAATTATTAGTGGCCATGCGCGGGCAAACAGAAAGGTCAAATCTACGCCAGCGCCGCCGCTTGCTGGCCGCCCGCTAAGTAAGCAGCACGGTAGCGGCACCCGGGTTTTTGGGTTTCCTTTGCAGACACTTTTCTCTCTTTCCTTTTCCAGAATGCCCACACCTCTCCACGTTGTTCGTCACTTTAGCATTGGCTCGCAATGCATTACCGAATACGTGCCGGCCGAGCGCTGGCTGCGCACCAGCTGGCAGGGCTTTGTGTCGCCGGCCGATGCCGAGCAGGGCGCCCAGGCTGCCCTAGAGACCTTGCAGAGCGGGCCCATTCCGTATCTGCTCAACGACAATAGTCAGATTAAAGGGCCGTGGTTTGACTCGGTGAGCTGGCTGCGCCGCGTGTGGGCTCCGCAGGCCGCGCGCCTGGGCCTGCGCTACGTGGCCCACGTGGCCCAGCCCCACACGGAGGCCGACCTGGGGTCGGTGCTGCTACGCAACCCATTCCATAACCTGTTTGAGGTGCAGGTATTTATTACGGTGGAAGACGCCACGGCCTGGCTGCGCGACTGCCAGCGCCAGGCCGACCACAACCAGGCCACCAGCCCGCCCCAGGCCGACCGCTCGGCGGCCTAGCCACTGCGTAGGTTTTGCCTGCTTGTCAGCTCCTGGGGTGAAACTCGGTGATGACCTGCCGCAGGTAGTCGCGGTCGAGGTGGGTGTAGATTTCAGTGGTCGTGATGCTGGCGTGGCCCAGCATTTCCTGCACGGCGCGCAGGTCGGCGCCGCCCTCCAGCAGGTGCGTGGCAAAGGAGTGCCGCAGCGTGTGCGGGCTGATGGTCTGGCGCAGCCCCGCCAGCTCGGCCAGCTTTTTAATAGTGGTGAACACCGTGATGCGCGACAGCTGCCGCCCGCGGTGGCTCAGAAACACAATGTCTTCGGCCCCGGCTTGCACCGTGAGGTGCTGGCGCACGCCACCCAGGTAAAAGTGCAGGTGCTTCACGGCCTCGCGCCCAATGGGCACCAGCCGCTCCTTGTTACCCTTGCCCAACACCCGCATAAAGCCCTGCTCAAAGTAGAGGTTCGACAGCTTCAAATCGCACAATTCGCTCACCCGCAGGCCCGATGAGTAGAGCACTTCCAGCAGCGCCCGGCTGCGCAGGCCTTCGCTGGTGCTGAGGTCGATGGCCGCCAGCAGGTTTTCGATGTCGGGGTACGAGAGCGTATCGGGCAGGTGGCGGCCGGCCTTGGGCGACTCCAGCGTGTCGGTGGGGTCGATTTTGAGCAGGTCTTCCATGACGAGAAACTCGTAGAAGGCCTTGATGCCCGAGAGCGTGCGCGCCTGCGACGTGCTCGACAGCCCCAGCTCGGTGAGCGCGGCCAGAAAATCGCGCAGCAGCCGCGTGGTCACTTGCAGCGGGCCGGCCCTCAGGTTTTCCAGCTCCAGCCACTGGTGCAGCTTGCGCACATCGCGCCGGTAGGCCTCGACCGAGTTGGGCGAGAGCGACTTTTCAAGGCGCAGGTAGCCATCGAATTGCTTGACAGCTTGCGGCCACGTTAGCATGTTGATTTTAAATAAGTTGCTGTTGCAAGCAAACCCGACCAGGCATTTTTTTTCTGGCCGCCGTATGAGGATGCGAGCGTAAAGGAAGCCTGCCTGCGTCGTTTTTGCCCAGGCCGGGCACGAGCCCTTCGCCTATTTTAACGCATCAACCACCCCTCCCCTAACGCAACGCAGTGACCATTCTTCTTCTCAACGGCCCCAACCTCAACCTGCTAGGCCGCCGCGAGCCGCACATCTACGGCACGCGCTCGTTCGACGATTTTTTGCCCGAGCTCCAGGAGTCGTTTCCGGACCTCACGCTGACTTCCTTCCAGAGCAACCACGAGGGCGCGCTGCTCGACCGCCTGCACGCCGCCGCGGGCTGGGGCGAGGTGGGCACCGAGGGGGCTAGCCAGGCGGTGGTGCTCAACGCGGGTGGCCTCACCCACACCAGCGTGGCCCTGGGCGATGCCGTAGCGGCCGTGGCCGGCGCGGGCCTGCCCGTTATTGAGGTGCACCTGAGCAACCTGGCGGGGCGCGAGGAGTTCCGGCACGTCAGCTACATCGGCAAGCACTGCGTGGGTAGCATCATGGGGTTCGGGCTCGAAAGCTACCGGCTAGCCCTGCACTACCTGCTAAGCCAACGGCCCCGGCCCGTGGGCTTCGGGCGCCGCTAGGGCCGGCCAACTGTATTAAGGGCAAAGCGAGCCGGCACTGAGGCGGGATAATCTTGCATTCTACCCGTAGCAATACCCTAGGCAGGGCGGTAGTGTTGGTATTTTTGCCGGAAGCTTCCTTCTTGCAAACACTATCAATGTTCCGTTTAACTACCTATACCTGGCCGGCCCTCGCGTTCTTCTTATGGGCGGCGCCGCAGGCCGGGCGTGCCCAAGGCACTTGCCTGCTGGCGCCCGTGGCGTTGGCGCAGCGCAGCCAGCAAGCCGCCTTGGTGGTAGAAGCTCGTGTGGCCAGCCAGCAGGTAGCCAGCCTGGGGGGCCACATTGTAACGCGCAACACGCTGGAAGTTTACAAGGTATTTCGGGGCCGGCTGCCGGGCGCCCCGCTGCAAGTGCTAACCCAGGGCGGCACGCTGGGGCTACAACGCGAAGAAGTGAGCGGGGCGCTGGCCCTGGCAGTGGGCCAGCAAGGTATCTTTTTTCTGGAAGCCGACCCTAGCCAGTCGGGCGAGCTGCGCGCCTACGCCGGCCCGCAGGGGTTTATTGCCTACGACCTGGCGAGCCTCACGGCCAGCGAGCCGTTTGGACGCTACGCCAGCATCGCGGGCGGGCTGTACGACGCGGTGGCGGCCGGCACCGGCGGGGCCTACCGGGTGGTGGCCCCCAACGCCCGCCTGCAGGTAGCTACCGAGCAGCTCCTTCGCCGCGGCGCGGCGAAGGAACTCGCCGTAACGGCCCCCACCATCAGCGATTTTTCGCCCCAGACGGTAACGGCGGGCACCAGCTCTGGCACTACGCCCAGTACCGAGGGCGTGCTCACCATTAGGGGGGCGGGCTTTGGGGCCACGCAAAACAGTGGCTACGTCCAGTTTCGCAATGCCGACAATGGCGGGGCCACGTACACCCGACCGGTGGCTACTGACTACCTAAGCTGGAGCGATACCCAGATTCAGGTGCGCGTGCCTTCGTATAGCCAAACGGGCAACCCGGCGGGTACTGGCGCCTTTCAAGTAGCCGATAACAGCGGGGCGCTGGCCACCAGCCCCAGCGCGCTTACGGTAGTCTATGCGCTCAGCAACGTCATCGACAACGGCCTGACTTACCGCGTGCACCTCATCAGCCCCGACGGCAGCGGCGGCTACGTGCTGCAATATGCCAGCAGCTTTCCTGCCGAGGCGCGGGCGCCGTTTGAGCGGGCCCTGCGGGCGTGGCGCGCGCAGGCGGGCGTGAACCGCACCATCAGCGCCACCCCGGCCCCGGCCGACGCCACGCAGGCTGACAGCGTGAACGTGCTGCGCTTCGACGCCAACCTGCCGGCCGGGGTGCTGGGCGTTGCAACCTCGTACTACTTGGGCTGCGCCGCCAGCAACGGGCCCCACAACTGGCAGGCAGTGGAAACCGACTACACCTACGCCCTGGTGCCCGCGGCAGCTACCAACACCAGCGCCGCCTATACCTGGAATTTTGCCACTACTGCGCCCACCCGGCAGCAGTACGACTTTGAGAGCGTGGCACTGCACGAGCTTGGCCACGGCACGCAGCTCACGCACATCATTTCGGCAACCGGCGTAATGAATTTTGCCATCGCCAACGGGGACACGCGCCGCAGCCTCGATGCCGACACCGACCTGGCCGCCGCCCGCAATGTAGGCAGCTTCAGCACCGGCGCCAGCCAAACCGAGCGGTGCGACCTGCCCGCCTACCAGGAAGCGGCGGCCGAGGCCCCGCTGCCGGTGCGGCTCACGGCCTTCGGGGCCAGCTACCAGCCTAGCCAGGGCGCGCTGCTGAGCTGGGCCACCGCCTCGGAAAGCAATAGTGCGGCCTTTATTGTGGAAAGCCAGGACGTAGCGGCGGGCCCCTGGCTGGCCGTGGCCCGCGTGGCCGCCACCGGTAGCAGTGCCACCCCGCGCCAGTACCAGGCCCGCGATGCCCGCCCGCTGGCTGGCACCCGCTACTACCGCCTGCGCCAGCTGGACCTGGATGGCACGGCCGCCTACTCGCCCGTGGTCAGCGTGTCGGCCACGGCCACCGGGCTAGCCGCCTACCCCAACCCCGCCGCCGGCACCGTGCACCTCAGCGGCCCGCTGGCCCCCGGCGCCGCGGCCCGCGTGCGGCTGCTCGATGCCACCGGCCGCTGCGTGGCCAGCCTGGTGGGCCCGGCCGGGCAGGCCGCTTTCGAGCTGCCGCTGGCTGGCGTGCCGGCCGGCCTCTACTTGGTAGAGTGGCAGGGCGGGGCTAGCCCGGCCCGCACCCGCCTGGTGGTGCACTAAGGCATGGGCGGGGCATTGGGGGCTAGCCCCGCCCCTACCTTTGCGGCATGGCAACCCTCCCGACTTATACCTTCAACCCCGGCCCGGCGGCCGTGTACCCCGAAGTGCGCCAGTACTTGGCCGACGCTTTTGAGGAAGGCTGGCTGTCGGCGCCGCACCGCTCCGAGCGCTTCATCACGCTCGTGCGCCACTGCCTCGACCAGGCCCGCCTCAAGCTCAACATCCCGCAAGACTACACCATTCTGTTCACTTCGTCGGCCACCGAGTGCTGGGAAATCCTGGCCCAGAGCCTGACGCCGCGCCGCTCGTTTCACCTCTACAACGGCTCATTTGGCCAGAAGTGGTTTGACTACGCCCGCGCCCTGCGGCCCCACTCCACGGGCCTCAAGTTTGACATCAACGACGTGCCCGACCCGGCCACGCTGCCCTTCAGCCCCGAGGAAACCGACCTGGTGTGCCTCACCCAGAACGAAACCAGCACGGCCAGCCAGCTGCGCGACCAGTTCATTCTCAATACCTTCAATCGGCTGGGGCCGGCCTTGCTGGCCGTCGATGCTACCTCCAGCCTGGGCGGGTTAGCCCTCAAGTTCATCAAGGCCGATGTGTGGTACGGCTCGGTGCAGAAGTGCCTGGGCCTGCCGGCGGGCCTGGGCATTATGGTGCTCTCGCCCCGCGCCGTGGCCCGCGCCCGCGAGGTGGGCGACAATGCCCACTACAACAGCCTCAATAGCATGGTGAAGCAGATGCTCAACTACCAGACCACCCATACCCCCAACGTGCTGGGCATCTACTTGCTGAGCCGCGTGTTGCAAGCCCGCGACGGCATCAAAACCATTGCCCCGCACCTGAGCGGGCGCGCCCAGAAGCTCTACGATTATTTCGAGCAGGTGCAGCCGCTGGGGCTGCGCCCGCTCATCGAGAACCCCGAGGCGCGCTCGACCACCGTTATTGGCCTGCAAGGCCCGGCCGCCCTCATCGAAGAGGTGAAGCGCCGCGCCCGCGACGAGGCCGGCCTGCAGCTAGGCTCGGGCTACGGCGACTACAAGGCCACGAGCCTGCGCATCGCCAATTTCCCGGCCGTGCCCGACGCTGCTTTCGAGGCGCTGGTGCAATTTTTTGAGAAAATCCGGAACGAGGAAGCGGTGAAATAATGCCGCGATTCCATTATGCGGAGCGTGCCGCGTGCCGCATGAGAGTCGTTTCTCTTGATTTTCTTTAGCCATAAAATTCTCACTGCAAATTGATTACCCTTTTTACCGACGGTTCGAGCCGCGGCAACCCCGGGCCGGGTGGCTACGGCACCATCCTGCGCTACGGCCCCCACGAAAAGGAGTTGAGCCAGGGCTTTCGCCGCACCACCAACAACCGCATGGAGCTGCTGGCCGTGATAGTGGGCCTGGAGGCCGTCACGCGGCCCGAAATTCCTATCCTCGTAGTGTCCGATTCCAAGTACGTGGTCGATGCCGTGGAGAAGCGCTGGGTTTTTGGCTGGGTCAAAAAGCCCGACTTCGGCAAAAAGGCTAACGAGGACCTGTGGCGCCGCTTCCTGCGCATCTATGAGCAGCGCAAGGTCTCGTTTAAGTGGATAAAAGGCCACGCTGGCCACCCCGAAAACGAGCGCTGCGACGTGCTGGCCGTGCAAAGCGCCCTCGGCAAGGGCCTGCTGGTGGATGAGGGCTACGAGGCGCTTTAGCCTGCCGCATATCTATGGCTAAGCCAGCCCCAGCGCGTGGGTAGCGCAGCGCAACCCGCGCCCGCCGTAACACCTGCCCTGCCGCCCTAGTGGCACTGTGGCGCGGCAGGGCGCTCGCTATCGACCCATATGTAGTTTGCGGCGTGGCGGCGCTGCGGCACAAACTTCATCGCTACTGTTTGGCACGGGTTGCGCTACGCTAAGTGTGCGCCAATTAAAGCCAATGCAAGCGCCCGCAAAGCCGCGCAAAAATTCATGAAACCCTCGCCTACTACCGTTGCTTACTACCCAGCCCTTACCGGGCTGCGGGCGGTGGCGGCGTTTGCGGTGTTTGGCTTTCACCACCGGCACTTGCAGGGGCTGGGCGGCGCGGGGCTAGGCGCCGCGTTGCGGCTAGGGCTGAGCGAGCTGCACATTGGGGTGTCCATCTTTTTCACCCTGAGTGGGTTTCTTATTACCAAGCGCTACGCGGGGCGGCAATTTGATGGCCCCGAGTGGCGGCGCTACCTACTACACCGGGCGGCGCGCATCTGGCCGGTGTACCTGCTGCTGGTGCTGGCCACGTTTGCCGCCAGCTACCCTAGCGAGGGCCGGGCGCACCCCGGCCACTGGCTGGCCGAGCTAGCCGCCAGCCTCACGCTGCTCAAAGGATTTTCGGAGCAGTGGTACCTCACGGGCCTTGCGCAGGCGTGGTCGCTCACGGCAGAGGAATGCTTTTACCTGCTGGCGCCGCTGGTGTTCTGGCTAGGCTGGCGCTACCGGCCGGGCCGGGCGTGGCCGCTGCTGGCCGCCGCGCTGCTGGGGCTGGGGCTAGCCACGTATGGGTTGCTACCGGTGCTGGGCTCGCCGCTGTTCGTGCTCAAGGCGACTATTTTTGGGCGTTTGCCCGAGTTTCTGCTGGGGGCGGCGTTTGCCTGGTTTGCGCCGCGCCGGGGCCAGGGTTGGGCCACGGCGGGCGGGGCGGCCGGCGTGGCCCTGGCGCTGGGCTTACTAGTTGAGGTGCAGCACAATACCCACGCCACTAGCATCGATTCTTACCCCGGCGTGTTGCTGAATAACTGGTTGCTACCCGCGGCTACCGGCTGGTTGCTGCACGGCCTGGCCACCGAGCCCACCGCGCTAGCCCGCCTGCTTAGCACGCCGCTGTGGCAGCGACTGGGGCGCGCCTCGTACTGCTTCTACCTACTGCACGTGGGGCTGCTGCCCGATGCGCTGAAGCCGCTGCTCGGCGCCTGGCTGCCGGCCGGCCCGGCCGTAATGGCCAGCTTCGGGCTGCTGGTACTGGCCTCGCTGGCCCTGCACCGGGGCGTGGAGCAGCCGGCGCACCGCTGGCTGCTGGCGCGGCTAGCCCCCAGGCACCTTACCGCCCTTACCCGCTCCTCTCCCCGTGGCTAACGACTACTTTCAGTTTCAGCAGTTTCGCATCGCGCAAGGCGCTTGCGCTCAGAAGGTGAGCACCGATGCCTGCCTGCTCGGCGCGGCAGCCGACCTCACTAGCGCCACCCGTGTGCTGGACATCGGCACTGGCACCGGCTTGCTGGCCCTCATGGCCGCCCAGCGCGCGCCCGGCGCTAGCGTCGAGGCCGTGGAGCTAGACCCCGCCGCCGCCGCCCAGGCCGCCGCCAATGTGGCGGCTAGCCCCTGGGCCAGCCGCGTGGCGGTGCACGCCCTAGGCCTGGCCAGCTACGCGGCCCGCCAGCCGGGCCTCTTCAGCCATATTATCTGCAACCCGCCGTTCTTCCGGCGCAGCCTGGCCCCGCCCGACGCGGCGCGGGCCACGGCGCGCCACGAGGGTGCGGGCTCGCTCACCTTTGAGGAGCTAGCGGGCTTTGCGGCGGCGCACCTCGCGCCGGGCGGCACGCTCACGGTGCTGCTGCCGCCGCCCGAGATGGAACAGTTTGCGCAGGTGGCGCGGGTGGCGGGCCTAGCCGCGCAGGCAAGGCTGGCGGTGCAGCACCGGCCGGGCGGGCGCACTACGCGCAGCATCTGGCAGTTTGGCGCCGGCGCGCCGGCTAGCCTGCCCGCTACCTTTTTAACCATTCAGGAAGCCGACGGCGAATATTCGGCAGCCTTTCGGCACTTGCTGGCGGGGTTTTACCTGGCCTTATAGCGCGGGCGCCGCGAGTCCGCGCTGCAAGGCCAATTTGCCCGCGGCCCTTGCGCCCCGCCCCGCCGAGCCCGCGCTACAAGAGCGTGCGCAGCTGCCCCAGCTTTTCGCCGTGCAGGGCGGCCAGCAGGTCGGCTTCGAGGGTACCAAACTCGGCGGCCTGGTAGTGGCGCTGCACCAGGCCGCCCACCAGCACCGTGGCCTCATTGGCCACCTCCGTGAGCGTGCCCAGGATGTGCGAGGTGAGCAGGATGCCAGTGCCCCGGTCGCGCAGCCGCTTCAAGATTTCCTTTAGCAGCAGGTTAGCTTCGAGGTCGAGGCCATTGAACGGCTCATCGAGAATGAGGTAGGCAAAATCCTGCACCAGCACGGCCAGCAGGGCCAGCTTTTTCTTCATGCCGGCCGAATATTCGGTGGCGTATTGGTCGAGGGGCAGCTCCAGCAGCTCGTTCCAGCCGCGCAGGTCGGGCACTGGGCGGCGGCGCGCTTGCAGGCAGAAGGCCACGTACTCGCGCCCCGTAAGGCGGGGGTAGAAGTACGGCTCGTAGGGCACCAGGCCGGTCGTGTCGCGCACCAGGCCGCCCGAGGCCGTGTCGCGCACGGTGCCGCTAAAATCGTTTTCCAGCCCGTAGAGGCAATTAATGAGGGTAGTTTTGCCCGCGCCGTTGGCCCCAATGAGGCCATGAATGGTGCCGGGCTGCACGGCCAGGTGCACGCCGCGCAGCACCTGGTGCGGACCGTAGGCTTTGTGCAGGTTGGTTAGTTCGAGCATAGAATTGCGGGGCCCGCGGCTATTTTTCGTCCGGGCTGGTTGTTAGCACGGCGCGCAGGCGGCGCTGGCTTTGCCACACCAGGCCCGCCGCGCTCACCAGCATCAGGGGCGGGTAGGCTGGGTGCCAGGCGCCCAGCAGGCCCACGGCCAGCACCAGCCCCCGCGTGCTGCGAATATGGCTGGCGTTGGGGTAAAACGCATATTTAGTGAGGACAACCATGCCCAGCAGGGCTAGCCAGAACAGCGCCACGGCCAGCGCCGCGCCCCACCCGGCCTGACCCAGCCCCAGCAGCACCCAAAAAGGCAGCGCCGAGCCCGCCGCATAGCCTAGCCCCAGCGCCAGCCGGCGCCGCAAAAACTGCCGTGGTGAGCGAACCGCCAGGGCCAACAGCGGCAGGGGCTCGGGCTCGCCGTAGCAGGCCGTTACCACCAGCAGCCACAGCAGCAGGGCCGCCACCGGGGCCAGCGGCGAGGCCCGCTGCCAGGTGGCTAGCCCTACCAGTACCGGCCACAGCAGCAGTCCTTTCGTGGCCCGCATCCCGCTCACCCACTCAAAGGCCTCGCTGCGGAAGGGGCTGTGCCAGCGGTGCTGCGTGGCCTGCCCCGGGCGGGCCGCAGGCGCCCACGCTACCAGCGGGGCCAGCCCCACGGTGAGCGCCGCCGGCCCGGCCGCCCGCAAGGCCATTAACCCCAAGGCCAGCGGTAGGGCTAGCAGCGCATATTCGGCCGCCAGCCACGGCCGAAACCCGGGCGCCGCGCTGGCCAGAAATGTTAAGTCAGACCGCCGGCGGTGGGCTCCTAGCAGCGACCACGCCACCACCAGCGGCACTGCCCACAACCCCTGCGGGTACTTGCCAAGGCTAGCCAGCGCCTGCAGCAGCCCGAGAAGTAACATGGGCCCCACCAGCGCCAGCCGCAGCCAGCCAATTTCGCGCAGCAGCCGGCCCAGCAGCCGCAACCGCAGGCGTAGGTAGGCCACCAGCGGGGCTAGTTGGCTCGGGGCTAGGGCCATCGCTTAGGCAAAAAATGGCCCGGCAGGCGTTTCTTCCTCCGTGAACACGATGCCATAATCGGCGGCCAATTCTTGCAGGATGGGCGCATAGAGGTCGGCCGTAGTGGGGATAACGACGCCCCGGCCGGCCACCTCGCCGCGCACCAGGCGCCGCACGGCCATGCCCAGCGGCAAGCCCACGGTTTTGGCCATGGCCGTGTGGGTAGCATCGTCGCCGAGCACCACCAGCGAGGAAGTGAGTCGATACGTCTGCCCCGCGCGCTCGTAGTCGAAGCCGTGCTGCATCACTATCATATCGCGGTCGTGGGGTTGCAGCTGCCATTTTTCGGCCAGCAGGTGCTCCAGCAACTGGGCGGGCGTGGCGTGGGCGCGGCCCACCGGCTTGTGCTCGAAAATACCGAGCCACACGAGGTGCTGCATTTCGGAGCTATTGGGGGCTAGCCCCAGGTGCTTGGCCGTTAGCGCCGACAACGACCAAGTGGGCTGCGGCCATTGGGGCAGGTAGCCGGCCACCAGGTCGTGCCAGGTAAGGGCGGCTGAATTGGCCAGGTTCACGCTGTCGTCGGTGAGGCCCAGGCGCACCAGCGCGTGCCAGGCGGCGCAGTAGCCCGGCCGCCGCAGCGTGCCGCGCAGGATGCTCGGGATATCATCGAGGCCATACGGGGCGCGGTAGTTAAGCGAGTCGCGGTTGGCATAGCCCTCAAAATGGCCGTGGCCGGGTACCTCAATCTTTTGGGTGCGGGCAAAGAGCTGCTGGTACGGAATAATGCGCAGGTGGCCATCTTCCAAGTACTTAGCAGTGCTTTGACCCGCTAGCACCACGTTGCGCGGGTTCCAGGTAAACTTGTAGCGCCAGGGGTTGTCGCCCTCCGAAGCCGGGTCGAGCAGCCCGCCGCAGTACGAGGTGAAGGCCGTGAGGCGCCCGCCCTGCCCGCGAATGTGCTCGATGGCCCGCATAGCCGACATGTGGTCGAGGCCGGGGTCGAGGCCGCATTCCATGAGAAATACCAGGCCGGCGGCTTCGGCGGCGCCGTGCAGGGCCTGCACCTCGGCGCTCACGTAGCTGGCCGTGGCCAGGTGCCGCCCGTGCGCCAGGCAAGCCTGGGCCACGGCGGGATGAAACGCGGCCGGCAGCATTGAAATCACTATGTCGGCCTCGGCCACCAGCTGGTCGAGCCGGGTGGCGTCCTGGGCCTCGAAGGGCACGGCGCGGGCGTACTGCGAGTGAGCCGTGAGCACAGGGGCCAGATGGGCGGGCAGGGCATCGGCCACGGTCAGAAACCAGCGCTCGGCCGGGGCGTGGCGCAACAGATAGTGGATAAGCGCCGAGGCCGAGCGGCCAGCGCCGAGCAGCAGCAAGCGGGTGGGTGGGGTCATGCGGGCAAAAGTACACGGCTGGCTCAATGAGGATGGGTGGCCCCGCCCCGCGCGTCGGGCGCGGAGCCAGCCATTTTCGCGCCCGGCTTGCCTGTACCAAAATAAGTACTTACTTTGTTGCCCCATTTTTATTCCCGCCGCAATGGCTGCCCCTATCCTCGACGCCACTACCACCCGCCGCCAGCTTTCGCTGCACTACCACGAGCTAGCCACTCCCAACCAGCTCAGCGCCCCCGAGCGCCGGGTGTGGGACGCCGCCCGCGCCGCCACCGACCACTCCTATGCCCCCTACTCGCACTTTCACGTGGGCGCCGCGTTGCTACTCGAAGATGGCAGCCTTGTGCAGGGCACCAACCAGGAAAACGCGGCCTACCCCTCGGGCCTCTGCGCCGAGCGCACCGCCTTGTTTGGGCTGGCCGGCGGCCGGCCGTGCCCCATGCCGCGCATTGTGGGTATGTCGGTAGCCGGCCGGCCGGCGGAAGGCGATTTTACGCCCGCCCTGCCCTGCGGCGCCTGCCGCCAGGTGATGCTGGAGTACGAAATGCGCCAGGGCGAGCCCATTTGGCTCTTGCTGCCTAGCCTCAGCGGCACGGTACTGCGCTTCGAGCGCCTGGCCGATTTGCTGCCGTTTCACTTTTCGCCTGGCGATTTGCCGCCGCGGGCCTAGGGCAACAACCTGATTACCTGCCCTCAACAACCACTACACGTCATGCTGAGCAAAGTGAAGCATCTCGCTCGTACGGCTAGGGTATCATCCTAACGACTACGAGCAAGGTGTTTCGCTCCGTTCGGCATGACGTTCTTTGCTGCCAGTATTGTAAACCCTTCGCTTATGTCTCCCCGTCTTATTCTTCAGCTCGCGGCCCTGCTTGGGGCGCTCACCGTGGGCATCGGCGCGTTTGGCGCGCACGGCCTGCGGCCCATGCTGGAGGCTAGCGGCCGCTTCGAAACCTTCGAAACGGCCGTGCGCTACCAGTTTTACCACACGCTGGCGCTGCTAGCAGTGGGTATTTTGGCCGTAGCCAAGCCCGAGCTGCGCAGCCCGCTCGATACCACGGCCACGCTGTGGCTAGGGGGTATTCTCATCTTCAGCGGCTCGCTCTACGCCATCTGCTTCACAGGCATCACCAAGTTTGGAGCGGTGGCGCCACTGGGCGGCCTGCTACTGATTGCCGGCTGGCTGCGCCTGCTGCTGGCCGTGAGCAAACTCTAACTCAGCGCTTGCCGGAAACGCACAAGAAAGGGGGCTAGCCACAGTGGCTAGCCCCCTTTCTTAAGCTAAAGGCAATTACTTCGAAGCCGTAGCCGACTCCTTCACCTCGCCCACAAGCGATACGGTGGTGCTGCCACCGGCCGAGTTCGAGTCGATGGTCAGCACTTTGGTTTGCATGCCCATTTTGCCAGCCGAGTTGAATTTGGCCGAGATGGTGCCGGTTTTGCCGGGCTGCACGGGCTCTTTGGTCCAGCTAGGGGTGGTGCAACCGCAGCTTACGCCGATGTTGGAAATCACGAGGGGCTGGGTGCCAGTGTTCTTGAACTTGAACACGTGGTCCACAATATCACCCTGCTTAATGGAGCCGAAATCATATTTTACCTCCGAGAACTCAATCTGGGGGCCGGCCGGCTTGGCGGCGGCTTTGGCAGGCTTCATGGCCTGGGCGTGGGCGGCGGTGCCCGCAAACGTGAGGCCCAGGGCCAGCAGCAGCATCTTCGTCATGACAGAAGTAGAATTAGGTTGGTAGGAGAAAAACAAATTTACGCGGTAAGTCCGGCTAGGCAAATCTGCGGCCAATTTAGGGCAGGCGGCCGCGTGCCGCGTGAAGCCAGTACGTGCGGACAAACTCTGATTCAGCCGTTTGAATTCCGCCCGGCGCAAAAAAACGGGGCTAGTCCTCCACAATTTCGCTGGGCGCGATGAGCCGCTGCTGAAAATTGAGCAAAAACAGCCGCTCCGACGCCCGCGTGATGGCCGTGTAGAGCCAGCGCGCAAACTCGCCGCCCACCGGCTCATCGGGCTTGAGGAAGCCGTGGTCGACGAACACGGCCTGCCACTGGCCGCCCTGCGCCTTGTGGCAGGTGAGGGCGTAGGCAAATTTTATTTGCAAGGCGTTGAGGTACGGGTCTTTGCGCATCTCGGCGTTGCGCTCGGCCTTCTTCGTGAGGTGCGCGTAGTCGGCCAGAATTTCCTGGTACATCTTCTCGTTCTGGTCGCGCGGCAGCGAGGGGCTCTCGGTGTGCAGCGTGTCGAGCAGCAGCTTTACTTCCAGCTCGGGCTCGTCGGGGTAATCGACCAGGCGCACCCTAGCCTGGGCGAAGCGGCAACCAAAGACTTCCTCGCGCCGGATTATCTTCTTGATTTCCAAGAAGTCGCCGTTGGCCAGAAAGCCAATTTCTGAGTCTTTGGGCAGCCAGAAGTAGTTGTTGCGCACCACCATGATGTAGTCGCCGGCCTCGATTTCTTCCTCGGCCTCAAACAGCGTACGCCGGATGAGCTGGTTGTACTGGTTGGCGTTGCGGTTCGAGCGGCAGATAATGGTCGTGTTCTCGTGGCCAAAATTGCGGTAGGCCCAGCGCAGGCCGTCTTCCAGCTTGTCGCCGCCCATCTTGAACATGTCACGAAAGCCCTTGGTATGCAGCTGAATGTTAGGCGTTTCCTCGCGCAATTCCTCGCGTAGTTCGGTGGCATTCACCAGGATGCCCGAGGCCTCGGCCTGGCGCATTACCTGGCGCAACTCCACGCCATCGACGCGGGCGCGGAAGCGGTGGGCCAGCAGCTCGGGGTCGAGGGCGGGGCTCAGGAGCTGGCCCACGGGCGGCAGCTGGGCCGTGTCGCCGATGAGCAGCAGCCGGTTGGTGCTGCGCTCAAACACGAAGCCCATGAGGTCGTCGAGCAGGCCGCTTTCGCCAAACGCCTTTTCGTCGGAAATCATCGAGGCCTCGTCCACGATGAACAAGGTTTCTTCGGTACGGTTGGGCTGGCGCGTGAAGCTGAGGCGCTCGCTGGGGGCGCCGCTGGTTTGGCGGTATATTTTTTTGTGGATAGTGCTGGCCGGCACGCCCGCGTAGGCGCTCATCACCTTGGCGGCGCGGCCAGTGGGCGCCATGAGCGCGTAGCGGCGCTGCATGCGGCCTAGCCACTGCACGAGGGCGCTCACCACGGTGGTTTTGCCGGTGCCGGCGTAGCCACGCAGCACAAACACTTTGCGCCCGGGCAGCTGGTCGCGCAAAAACTCATCAAGCTGCACGAATAATTCGGCCTGGTCGTCGGTCGGCTCGAAGGGGAAATAATCGCGGACCGAGGGAAATCTAGCTTTTAACATTACTTAACTCGGTATAAATCACCGTCCTCAAAGCCAGTGTAGACTGGCGTGCTACCACCTAAAAAGGAATCTTGCAATGGGCTTCTCCTTAGAATTCTGCCTAAGGAATAAATAACCTGAAGAAGCGTCCAGTACCACTCCTGTTCCTCTTTGGCCGAGATACTTAGCTCCTTCTCAGCAAGAAAATCAGGTGGATAAGCGGCCCATTCATCATCTGCTTCATCATAGTTTGCAGAACCAGCCAGATAAAGAATGTATCCTTTTTCTGCTTCGCCGAGCCCAAACCTGAATGCATTAATTTCTTCTGAAGGCGTTTCGTGGGCTATAATTCCTTGGAGCCAGTTTTCTAACTCCATCTTAAAAGCAGCTTCCTTTTCCATCTTATTTCTAAATCACACTATGCGATTGGCTCAATCACCGCCATCGTGGCCGAGGCTTTAGCAATGAGCACCTCATCGCACCACACCTCGGCTTCGCAAAAGTGCAGGCGGCGCCCGGCTTTCAACACCCAGCCGATGGCTTTGATTCGCTGGCCCACGCCGGGATTTAAGTAGCTCACTTTGAGGTCGGAGGTAACCACACCGCAGTTTTCGGGCACGAGCGTGACGGCGGCGAAACCCGCCGCCAGGTCGGCCATCGTGGCGACTAGGCCGCCGTGGGCGAAGCCGCGCTGCTGCTGGTGCTGCTGCCCCAGCGCCAACTCGGCCTCGATGCGGCCGGGCTCGATGCGGGTGAGGTCGGCCCCAATGAGGTGCATAAAATACTGGCGCTTCAGCTTTTCGCGGATGCGGGCTTCGAGGGCGGCGAGGGGTTCGGGAGGGGCGGCGTTCATAGGGGGCCAAAGATACCGGCCGGCTAGGGGTGCTTACCTTCCGGCAGCCTTTTTGCCCGGCCAAGTAGCCGGCCCCGGCAAGCCGCCTCACTACCCCATTACCTCATTACCTTAAATGGACCACCTTTCGACGATGCAATACCTTGTGGCCGGCGCGCTGGGCCTGGGCTTAGCCGCGAGCAGCGGCTTTCGGGTGTTTGTGCCGCTGCTCGCGGCTAGCGTGGCGCACCGCGTGGGCTGGCTGCCCAGCTCGCCGGGCTTCGAGTGGCTAGGCTCCTGGACAGCTCTGCTGGTGCTGGCCACCGCCACGGTGGCCGAATTGGTGGGTTACTACGTGCCGTTGGTAGACCACCTGCTCGACACGCTCACTACGCCCGCGTCCTTCGTAGCGGGCACATTGTTAATGACTTCCTCGCTTACCCACCTCGACCCGACGCTGCGCTGGACGCTCGGTATTTTAGTGGGCGGGGGCGCGGCGGGCGTGGTGCAGGGCAGCACGGCGCTGCTACGGGCGGGCTCCACGGCCACCACTGGGGGGCTAGCCAACCCGCTGTTTGCCACCCTCGAAAACGTATTGGCCATAGTCGGCACGCTCTTTACGCTGCTGCTGCCGCTGGTAATGGCCGGGCTGCTGGTATTTATAACCAGCCGGTGGCGGCGGTGGCGGGCGGCGCGGGTGGCGGCTTCGGCCATCCCGGGCGGGTTTGCGTAGAGGCAGCACGCTACCGCCGTTTTATTTCCCGATTTTATGCCCCCCACTGCTTCATCTGATTCTTTACTTGCTCCCTATGCCGGCCTGGTGCGCGTGCGCGTGGGCGGCGTTTTGGTGCGCAACGGGGCCATTTTGCTGGCCGCCCACCGCGGGCTACTGCCTAATGATGCGACCTTTTGGTCGCCCCCGGGCGGAGGCTGGGCCTTCGGCGAAAGCCTGAAAGAAGCCTTGCAGCGCGAGTTTCGGGAAGAAACCGGGCTAGCCGTGCGCGTGGGCCGGCAGCTGCACCTGCACGAGTTTCGGCGCGCCGACTTGCAGGCGCTGGAGATTTTCTTTGAGGTAACGGCCGAAGACCCCACCGCCACCCCGCGCCTGGGCCACGACCCCGAGCACGCCCCCGAGACCCAACTGCTCGCTGAGCTGGCCTGGCGCACGCCCCGCCAGCTGCTGGCCCTACCACCCGCCCAGGTGCACCCCGTGCTGCGCGGCCTGCTCAGCACCGACGACATCTTTGTGCCCCAGGTGCTGCTGGGCTAGGGCCGGGCCAGGGCCAGGGGCCTATCTTTACCCCGGCCCGCCGCTGGGCGGGCTTGCTTTTGCCTGTGCCTGCTCCTTCTACCCTGCCCGCTGCTCCGACGTTGAGCCTGCGCGACGAAACTTTCGACGCCGCCAACCTCACGGCCTATCACCTCTACGCACTGGCTAGCCCCGGCCGCCTGCGCCTGGCCGCCCTCGATGCCGCACGCCACAAAATAGTGGCTTTCGATGACCTGCCGCTAGCCTCGCTGGCTGGGCTTCCCACCATGGCTGCCGCCACGCTGCTTGGCCAGCCGGGCTGGGCCCGCCTACGCCTGGGCCTGGCCGGGCAGGCCACACCGCTGCTGCCCGCACCCCTCTACCGCACCGGCGACGAGGCCGCCTACCTGCGCCTGCACCACGAGCTGGCCCCCGAGGAGGAGGCCCTGGCCTACACCCTGGCTTTGCCCGCGCCGGCCACCGACATTGTGAGCTTGTTTGCGGCGCCCGCTAGCCTTGTGCAGTGGCTGCAGCAGGTGCACGGCCCCAGCGCCCGGCTGCTGCCCCAGGCCAGCGCGCTGCTCGGCGGCCTGCTGCACCAGCGGGGGCCTAGCCCCGCGCCGCGCCAGCTTTATCTCAACCTGGCCGACCACGAGCTAATGGCCGTGGTGCTGGGCACGCAGGTCGATTTTTGCAACTCCTTTACCGTGAGCACGGCCGAGGACGTGGCCTACTACACCATTTTGGTAATGCAGGAGCTAGGCCTGAATCCCGACCAGGATGTGGTTACCATCTGGGGCGACCTCACCGGCGACTCGGCCACGTTTGCGCTGCTCAGCACCTACGTGCGCCAGCTGCGCTTTGGCACCCGGCCCTTTGGCTTGCAGTATTCCTATTACTTGAATGAGGTGGCCGATTACCACCATTTCGATTTGTTTAGCCTGGCTTTTTGCGAGTAAGACGCGGGCCGGGCAATGGCTTTTTCTTAACCAGCACCAGCCCCTAGCCAATCTGCCCTATCCCCATGCACAGAATAGCGCTTTTCCCCGGCTCCTTCGACCCGTTTACCAACGGCCACCTCGACATTGTGCGGCGCGGCGTGGGGCTGTTCGATGAGCTGATTATCGCCATTGGTACCAACAGCAGCAAGCAGCGCCAGTTTCCCATCGAGTGGCTGGTAGGCCAGCTCGAAGCCCTGTTTGCCGACGAGCCGCGCGTGTCGGTGCGCCCCTACCAGGGCCTTACCACCGAGTTTGCCCGCGCTACCGGGGCGCACTACCTGCTGCGGGGCCTGCGCAACACGCTCGATTTTGAGTATGAAAATGCTATTGCCCAGGCCAACCGCCAGCTCAGCCCCGGCCTAGAAACCGTGTTTCTGGCAACCTCGCCTACCCTAGCGGCGGTGAGCAGCACCATTATCCGCGAAATTCATCGCTTCGGGGGCGAGGTAAGTCAGTTTGTACCTTACCCGCTGCCGCCCGTCGCTCACTAGCTACCGCCGGATTAGTGCGAACCAACGAAAAAGCCGCCTATTTCCACTGCTGGAAATAGGCGGCTTTTTGGAGAACAATGAATTGCGCAGGGCGCTAGTCCATTACTTTCAAGGGGTCAATGGGGTCAGCTTTGAAGTACTGCATGGCCACGAGCGAAGTGATAACGCCCGTCATGGTACCCATGAGGATGATGGCCAAGAATGCTACGACTACTGACAAATCGAAGCCGAACAGGTTCTCGACCTGCGTCAAATCCAGCGTGCGGGGCATAACCGCCGTGAGGATGATGAAGAACAGGCCCAGCACCACCGAAGCCACCATGGCCGCGATAATACCCGTGCCATAGCCGCCCAAGTAAGGCATTTGGTTGCCGCGCAATTGGCGCAGGTGCCGGATGGCCAGCACCGAGCCAGTAATCAGAATTAGTACATCGACGCTACCGGCCTCGATGCGCGAGAAAAAGCCCATTAGCGCGGCCAGCAGCGTGTAGGCACACAGCACGGCCCCGGTAATGATGCCGAAGCGAAAGCCATTTTGCTCGGGAGTGAGGGTGCGGGCAGCGGGAGTAGAGAGAGAAGAAGCAGCCATAAATAAGAAGGAGAGTTGATGTGGAAAAGCAAGCTGGCAAGCCTCCGGGGCCGCCTGGGTTTCTATACTGCATTTTGGCTTGCTGTGTTGTGCTGCTGGCTAGGGCACAATTTGGGAAGGCGGGGCGTTGTGTTAGGGCAAGGCCGCGCGGCGGCGTATTTTTGCGAAGTTTTTCTGGTTTCTTATTCTGGCTTAGATGATTTCTACGACCAACGTGAGCTTGCGCTACGGCAAGCGGGTATTGTTTGAGGATGTAACGGTGAAGTTTTTGCCTGGCAACGTGTACGGCCTCATTGGGGCCAACGGCGCCGGCAAATCCACCTTTTTGAAGATATTATCGGGCGAGATTGAGCCTAATACCGGCTCGGTGGAGCTGCCCGCCGGCCAGCGCTTAGCCGTGCTCAAGCAGAACCAGTTTGCCTACGACGACCAGCAGGTGCTGGCCACCGTCATTCAGGGCCACCAGCAGCTTTCAGCCGTGATGAAGGAGAAGGACGCGCTGTATGCCAAGTACGACCTGGGTACCGCCACCGATGCCGACGGCGAGCGCCTGGGCATTCTGGAAGGCGAGTTTGCCGATATGAGCGGCTGGGACGCCGAGTACCAGGCGGCCGAATTGCTGAGCGGCCTGGGCATTACCGAAGACAAGCACCAGAGTCTGATGTCGGACCTGGGGGCTAGCGAAAAAGTGCGCGTGCTGCTAGCCCAGGCCCTGTTTGGCAACCCCGACGTGCTGCTGCTCGACGAACCGACCAACAACCTCGACGCCGAGAGCGTGCTCTGGCTCGAAAACTTCCTGGATAGCTTCGAAAACACGGTAATCGTGGTGAGCCACGACCGCCACTTCCTCGATGCCGTGTGTAATTACATGGCCGACCTGGACTTCTCGAAAATCACGATGTATCCTGGCAACTACTCGTTTTGGTACGAGAGCAGCCAGCTAGCCCTGCGCCAGCGCCAGGACGTAAACAAGAAAACCGAGGACAAGCGCAAGGAACTCGAAGAATTCGTGCGCCGCTTCTCGGCCAACGCTTCGAAATCGAAACAGGCCACCAGCCGCCAGAAGCTGCTGCAAAAGCTGACGCTGGAAGAAATCAAGCCTTCGTCGCGCCGCTACCCTTACATCGCCTTCAAGCCCGAGCGCGAAGCCGGCAACCAGCTGCTGAGCGTGGACGGCGTGAACAAGACCGTGGACGGCCAGTCGGTGCTGAAAAACGTGTCGTTCACCCTCGACAAGGGCGACAAGGTGGCCATCGTAGGCCGCGACGACCGCGCCGCCTCGCTGCTGTTCGACATCATTTTTGGCGAAGCCAAGGCCGATAAGGGCAGCTACAACTGGGGCACCACCATCACCCCTAGCTACTTCCCGAAGGAAAACTCGGCCTTTTTCCAGGCCGATAACATGAACCTCGTGGACTGGCTGCGCCAGTATTCGGTAGAAAAGGATGAGAGCTTTGTGCGCGGCTGGCTGGGCCGTATGCTATTTTCGGGCGAGGAAAGCCAGAAGAAGCCCAACGTGCTGAGCGGCGGCGAAAAAGTGCGCTGCATGCTCAGCAAGATGATGCTCGAAAGCGGCAACGTGCTGGTGATGGATGACCCAACGAACCACTTGGACCTCGAAAGCATTCAAGCCTTGAACAACGGCCTGAAAGAATTTTCCGGCTCGCTCATCTTCGCCTCGCACGACTTGCAATTCATCGACACGGTGGCCAACCGCATCATCGAGCTTACGCCCGACGGCATCATCGACCGCCGCATGAATTACGAAGAGTACCTAGCCGACGAAACCCTGAAAGCCCAGCGCCAGAAAATGTACCAGCTGGCGTAGTTCAATTAAAAATATAGGAATTAAAAATTAAAAATTGCTCCTGGGTAACCCCAGGAGCAATTTTTAGGCGCTCAGTTTTTAATCAATAATTTTTAATTCTCAATTTTTAATTCCTACTTCCTCTCAATGAAACGTCTGCTTGTTCCCTTTTTGCTAGGTGCCGGCGCGCTGCTAGCCCCTGGCCGCAGCTTTGCCCAGCAAAAGCCGGTGCTGAATACTGCGCCGCCCGGCACGGCCCCAACCCGGCCCGCACCCACCCGCCCGCCAGTAGACACGACCAATGTGGCCCCCACCATTCCGGTGTACACGCCGGGCCAGGCGGCGCCCGCTGCTACGCCGGCGCCCACCGCGCCGGCCGCTTTGCCCGCCCCTAGCCAGGACAGCCCCTCGGGCCTAGAGCTGCCCGGCCGTGAGCAGGAGCGCAAAGCCGCCCAGCAGCACGCCGAGCAGTATACCAAGCTATTTGTGTACTCGGGTATTGGGCTAGGCTACAGTTCGTTCTACGGCTATAGCAATTTTAACTTCAGTATTTCGCCGGCCTTGGGCTACCGGGTTAGCGACCGTTTTGCCATTGGGCCGGGCATCAGCTACGCTTACAACCACTACGGTCAGGACTTTGGTAATGGCACGAACAGCAGCATCAGCACCAGCAGCTTCGGGGCCAAGGTGTTTGCGCAGTTCATTGTCTTCGACCAGTTCTTTCTTCATGCCGAATACGAATCGACTAGGGCACAGTTTCTGGTGGTAGACCAGTTCAATCGTTACCAAAGCACAATATCGCGCACGGTGCAAACGCCGCTGGCCGGCGTGGGCTACCGCTCGCAAATCAGCAACCGTGCGGCAGCCGATATTGTGTTGCTCTACAATTTTCAGGATAACTATAATAGCATCTATCCTAATCCGGTTATTCGCTTCAACTTTCTGTTCAACATTGGCCGCTAGGCCTCTTGGCTGAACGAAGAGCAAAGAAAAACCCTCGCTGCATAATGGCAGCGAGGGTTTTTTATGTAGAAGCGACTACCGGAGCTATACCGGGTTGCGGCCGCTGATTACGCGCAGGAGGATAGCGATAATGGCAATTACCAACAGAATGTGAATCAGGTTGTTGCCAGCCAGGCCAGCGCCCAGGATGCCGAAGAAGCCAAGAGCCCAGATGAGGATGAGAACGACGGCGATGATATACAACAGGTTACCCATGAGTGAAAAGAGAAAGAATGAAGGTGAGAAAGTGGTGCGGCCCCCTCTGAAAGCGGCTTGCGGGGTTTGTACGGCGCGGCTGAGAAAAAGATGAATTTGCGTGCAAAATTTTTGCTTTGCGTGCTTAATGGACATTAGCCAGTAGCTTTGTTTGCCAGTAGCGAATAAGGTCGCGTACTGTGTCTTACCTTCTTTTTTCCTTTCCTGATGAACGTTGCCGTTATTGGCTCGGGCACCATGGGCAGTGGTATTGCCCATGTTTTTGCCCAGCACGGCTTTGCCGTAGCCCTGATTAACATCAGCCAGCCTGCTCTCGACCGTGGCATGGCCGCTATAACAAAAAACCTTGACCGTCAAGTGGTCAAGGCCGTCCTGAGTGCGGAGGATAAGCTTGCTACACTTGGTCGCCTACGCACCTTTACAAGCCTAGCCGAAGGCGTGACCGATGCCGACTTAGTGGTGGAAGCAGCTACTGAAGATTTGGAGTTGAAATTACAGATTTTCCGCGACCTTGACCAGTACGCACCAGCTGCCGCCATTTTAGCCAGCAACACGTCTTCCATTTCTATTACGAGGATTGCGGCCGCGACTACCCGCCCAGCTCAAGTAATTGGTATGCACTTCATGAACCCCGTGCCGGTGATGAAGCTTGTGGAAATTATTCGTGGCTACGCTACTTCTGATGAAGTAGCCCAGCGTGTGATGGCTCTTTCCCGTCAGCTTGGTAAAACACCCACAGAGGTGAACGACTATCCGGGGTTCGTGGCCAACCGCATTTTGCTGCCCATGATTAATGAAGCCATTATTAGCCTTTTCGAGGGTGTAGCCGGTGTAGAAGAAATCGACACGGTCATGAAGCTTGGTATGGCTCACCCGATGGGGCCGCTACAGCTAGCTGACTTTATCGGCCTCGATGTGTGCCTAGCCATTTTGCAAGTGTTGCACGAGGGCCTTGGCAACCCCAAATACGCTCCCTGCCCACTATTGGTAAATATGGTAATGGCTGGCCGCCTAGGAGTGAAGTCAGGTGAGGGATTCTACCAATATACCCCTGGCGTGCGGGGACTAGTAGTAGCGCCCCGCTTCAAACCGCAGAGTTAATAGATTATGGAGATACGCTTGCTAAGCAAGCTGACTAGGTATGGAGCATATTGACGAAAAAAAGAACGTTAGGCCTTTTTCTTTCGTTACTATAGCTGCACAGTAGCGGCATTAGTCCGCATCAAGGTTATTTGTGCAACCAGCTATATTCATTAAATCTGCGATGGAACATGCATTGTTTGGGGCCGGCTGCTTCTGGTGCGTCGAGGCCGTTTTTCAAAACCTGAAGGGCGTCGAGAAAGTAGTCTCTGGCTACGCCGGGGGCCGCAACAAAAACCCTACCTACAAGGAAGTGTGCAGCGGCATGACCGGCCACGCCGAGGTGATTGACATCGCCTTCGACCCGGCCGTTATTAGCTACAAGGAGCTACTTGAAATCTTCTGGAAAACCCACGACCCGACCACCCTCAACCGCCAGGGTGCTGACACGGGTACGCAGTACCGCTCGGTTATTTATTACCACAACGACGAGCAGAAGCAGCTAGCCGAGGAATATAAAAAGAAGCTCAATGACGGCCACGCCTTCCCGAACCCGGTGGTGACGGAAATCACGGCCGCGCCCGAGTTTTACCCGGCCGAGAATTACCACCAGAATTACTACAACCAGCACGGCCACGAGCCTTATTGCCAGTTTGTGGCCAAGCCCAAAGTGGATAAGGTGAAGGCGCTGTTTGGCGAGAAGCTGAAATCGGTAGCCTAGCTGCCGCATCTGCGCAACAAAAAAGCCCGCTAGCTAGCGGGCTTTTTTGTTGCGCAGATGCGGCAGCTAGGCTAGCAATTACACGCTTACGCCGAAGTCGCGCAGGGCATCGTTCAGGCTGGTTTTCAAATCGGTGCTGGGCTTGCGCTGGCCGATAATGAGCGCGCAGGGCACTTGGTACTCGCCGGCCGGGAACTGCTTGGGAATAGAGCCGGGAATGACGACCGAGCGCGGCGGCACATAGCCACGGTACTCCTTGGGCTCGTCGCCGGTAACGTCGATGATTTTGGTGCTGCCCGTGATGGTCACGCCCGCGCCAATTACGGCTTCCTTGCCAATGCGGCAGCCCTCTACCAGAATGCAGCGCGAGCCAATGAAGGCGCCGTCTTCGATGATAACGGGCTGGGCCTGCACGGGCTCGAGCACGCCGCCAAGGCCTACGCCGCCGCTCAGGTGCACGCCTTTGCCTACTTGGGCGCAGCTACCTACGGTGGCCCAGGTGTCTACCATTGTGCCCTCGCCCACGTAGGCGCCGATGTTGGTGTAGCTCGGCATTAGGATGACGCCGGGGGCTAGGTAAGCACCATAGCGGGCCACGGCGGGCGGCACCACGCGCACTTTTTGGCTGGCGTAGTCGGTTTTGAGGGCCATCTTATCGTGAAACTCGAAGGGGCCAACCTCCTGGGTTTCCATCTGACGGATGGGGAAGTAGAGGATAACGGCCTTCTTCACCCACTCGTTAATAGTCCACTCACCGCCCTCTGCGGTGGGCGGCTCAGCCACGCGCAAGTGGCCTTTGTCGAGGTCTTCGATAACGTGCTCGATGGCCGTCTGGGTTTCGGGCTGGTCGAGCAGGGTGCGGTCGGCCCAGGCCGCTTCAATAGCCTCCTGGGCGGCAAAGCGGTCGAGCACGGGGCTGTGGTGAGATTCGGTTTCCATGGGAAAGCAACAACTGGTAAGAACTAAATTACCGGCAAAACTAGCATCTTTGGGGGCAGGTTGGGCTAGTCGGCCCGCCCCAATTTCCCTTGCCCCGCCCGCCATGCCGGCCGACTCGCCTTCTCCCAAGCGGTTTCTGCTCGCCTCCGTGCTCAAGCCGATAGACGATACCCGCATGCGAGGCAAGTTTGCTAACACCCTGCGCGCCTGGCCGTTGGCCGAGGTGCACGTGGCCGGCCGCGCCCTCGGCCCCACCACGCCGCCTACCCTAGCCGAGGAAAGCCCGGCAGTCTGGCAGCACCAGATTTTTGGAGGCACTCGCCTGAGCCTGAGCCGGCTAGCTGCCCAGGTGCGCTACTGGCGCCTGCTGCACCGCCTGCAGCCCGACCTAGCCATTGTGCACGCCCCCGAGCTGCTGCCGCTCACGCTGCTATGGCAGGCGCTGGGACGCGGCCGGCAGTTTGCCTACGATATTCAGGAAAACTACGCGCTCAACGTCAATACCCAACAAGTATACCGCAGCGGGCTGAAGCACGGCCTGGCGGCGGGCCTGCGCTGGGTAGAAGGCCTAGCTGCCCGCCGCGCCGCCGCCGTGCTGCTGGCCGAGGCCAGCTACGCCGACGAGCTACCGTTTCTGGCCGCCCTGCCACCCCGCCGGGTGCTGGTGCTGGAAAATAAATACCAGCCTACCCCCGGCGAGGTGCTGCCACGCGTAGCGCGCCCCCTGCCCAACCCCCGCGAGCCACTGCGGCTGTTGTTTTCCGGCACCATCTCGGAGCTGAATGGCGTGCACGAAGCCCTGGATTTGGCCGAAGCCCTGCACCAGGCCTGGCCGGGCGGCGCGCAGCTGACTATCATCGGCTTTTGCCAGCAGCCCGAGTTGCTGAGTGCTTTGCAGGCGCGGCTAGCCCGGCTCGCAGCCACCGCGCCCGGGCTGGCTAGCCTCGTTGGGGGCGCGGCGCTGGTGCCGCACGCCCGCATCGTGGCCGAAATGGCGCGGGCGCACCTGGGGCTACTGCCCTACCGGCCGCACCCCAGCACCTGGCGCTGCCAGCCCACCAAGCTTTTTGAATATCTGGCCCATGGGCTACCCGTGCTGCTACCCGCTAACCCATTGTGGGCAAGCACCGTCCATACGCACCAGGCCGGGCTAGCTGTCGATTTTGGGGAGGCAGCCCAGACGGCGGCGTACGTAGCCAGTCGCCTGCCCACAGCGCAGTTTTACCCGGCCGGCGTGCCCACCGATGCCGTGTTATGGGCCGGCGAAGGCAAAAAATTACGGCATTTGCTGGAAAGCCTGGGGCTAGGCCCGACCTTTGCGGCCCCTTTCGCGTAGCCGGGTGGGCACGGGCTAGCCAGGCGCTGGTATAGTTCGGGTAAAATTCACTTACTTACCGGCCGGTACGCGCCTGCTTTTCGTGCCGCTGCCCGCCCCTCCCACCCACTTATACGCTCTCTCCCTGATGGCTTCTCCTACCACTTTGCGCCACGCCGAAATTGCCGGCGTAGGCCACTACGTCCCCGACCGCGTTGTGAAAAACGCTGACCTCGAACAGCTCATGGAAACCACCGACGCCTGGATTCAGGAGCGCACGGGCATTCAGGAGCGGCGCTGGTTTGAGGAAGGCAAGGACACTACCGCCGGCATGGGCGCCGAAGCAGCCCGCCGGGCCCTGGCCAACGCCGGCCTCTCGGTAGATGACGTGCAGCTCATTGTATTCGCCACGCTCTCGCCCGATTACTTCTTTCCGGGCTCGGGCGTGCTCATGCAGCGCGAGCTGGGCATGACGGGCAATGTGCCGGCCCTCGACGTGCGCAACCAGTGCTCGGGCTTCATCTATGGCCTTTCGGTGGCCGACCAGTTCGTGCGCACCGGCATGTACGATACGGTGCTCGTGGTGGGCTCCGAAATTCATTCCTCAGGCCTCGACAAAACTACCCGCGGCCGGGGCGTATCGGTCATCTTTGGCGATGGGGCGGGCGCTGTGGTGCTGCGCCCGGCGCGCACCGAGGGCAACGGTATTCTGAGCACGCACTTGCACGCGCAGGGCGAGTTTGCCGAGGAGCTGATTGTGAAGGAGCCCGGCTCGAACCGCGAGGGCCGCGTGGATTATGCCATCGCCAACGAGCAGGACATGTATCCCTACATGAACGGCCAAAACGTGTTCAAGCACGCCGTGGTGCGCTTTCCGCAGGTTATTAAGGAGGCGCTCGACCAAAACAGCTACCAGGCCGCCGACATCGACCTGCTCATTCCGCACCAGGCCAACCTGCGCATCACGCAGTATGTGCAGCAAAAAATGGGGCTAGCCGACGACAAAGTGTTCAGCAACATTCAGCGCTACGGCAACACCACGGCCGCCAGCATCCCGATAGCCCTCAGCGAAGCCGTGCAGCAGGGCCGCATCAAGCGCGGCGACCTCGTGTGCCTGGCCGCGTTTGGCTCGGGCTTCACCTGGGCTTCGGCGCTGATTAAATGGTAAGGCTTTGCAATTGAAGATTATGAAGTAAAAATTGAACCCGGTCCCTAGCCCCCGTGCCAGGCGCTTACCCCAAATTTTTACTTCGTAATCTTTGATTTTTACTTCAAAAGAATGCCCAGCCACACCGAGGAAAACTACCTTAAAACCATCTACAAGCTGGCCGAGGCCGAGCCGGGGCAGGACGTGAGCACCAACCGCATTGCGGCGGCGCTGGCCACCCGCGCCGCTTCCGTAACGGATATGCTGCGCCGGCTGGCCGAGAAGGAGCTGCTGGCTTATGAGAAGTACAAGGGGGTGCGCCTCACGCCCGAAGGCCGCCGGCTAGCCCTGCTCACGGTGCGCAAGCACCGGCTGTGGGAGGTATTTTTGGTGCAGCAACTGGGCTTCAGCTGGGATGAGGTACACGAGGTGGCCGAGGAGCTGGAGCACGTGCAGTCGCCGCTGCTGATGCGCCGGCTCGACGCGTTTCTTAATTTCCCCACCCTCGACCCGCACGGCGACCCCATTCCGGCCGAGGACGGCGCCGTGCGCCGCCCCGCGCAGCGCTTGCTCACCGACCTGGCCGTGGGCGAGTGCGGCACCCTAGCCGCCGTGCGCGACACCTCGGCGCCCTTTCTGCAATACCTCGATAAGGTAGGCTTACCGCTGGGTGCGCAGGTGCGCGTATTGGAAAAAATTGACTTCGACAACTCACTGGAAGTGAGCATTAACGGCGAGCGCAAGACCGTTATCTCGGCCGAAGTAGGGCGTAATTTGTTTACTACCTAATGACGCCATTTGCTCTTTCCGACACTATTGTGGCCCTCTCCACGCCGCCCGGCGCGGGCGCGCTGGCCGTGGTGCGCCTCTCGGGCCCCGCGGCCGTAAGCATCACCCAGGCTTTGTTTTCGAAGAAAAACCTGGCGGGCCAGCCCGGCCACACGCTGCACTACGGCACCCTGCGCGAGCCGGGCACCACGCAGCTTCTCGACGAAGTGGTGGTGGCCCTCTACCGCGCGCCCCGCTCCTATACCCGCGAGGATGTGGTGGAGATTTCGGGCCACGGCTCCGACTTTATTGTGCGCCAGCTCCTGGCCGCGCTGCTGCGCCAGGGGGCGCGGCTAGCCGAGGCCGGCGAGTTTACTAAGCGCGCCTTTCTCAACGGCGCCCTTGACCTGGCCCAGGCCGAGGCGGTGGCCGACCTCATTGCCGCCGACTCGGCGCTGAGCCACCAAGTGGCGCTTAACCAGCTGCGCGGTGGCTTTTCGGATGAGTTGCGGGAGCTACGAGCGCAGCTCGTGAAATTTGCGGCCCTGCTAGAACTGGAGTTGGATTTTGGCGAAGAAGATGTGGAGTTTGCCGACCGCACCGGGCTAGCCCGCTTGCTCACCGAAGTGGAAAGCGTGGTGCTGGGCCTGCTGCGCTCTTTCGAATTGGGCAACGTGC
>Ga0308157_10002348_pt1 | contig 31471 bp, 28 predicted proteins | sample PhyBR1_FD_201035 | JGI IMG/M metagenome (GOLD analysis project Ga0308157, IMG submission 201035) | Phyllosphere microbial communities from UC Gill Tract Community Farm, Albany, California, United States - DLSLB.R1 | ecosystem: Host-associated > Plants > Phyllosphere > Unclassified | place: USA...
AGACACCGATCTTGAGCGCTCCACGCCAGAAGCAATTGAAGCCATTATGGATGGGATGAACTGGCTGAATCTGGAATGGGATGAAGGTCCTTACTTCCAGACCAAACGCTTTGACCGCTATAACGCCGTCATTGATGAGATGCTGGTCGCGGGCACGGCGTATAAGTGCTACTGCTCTAAAGAGCGTCTGGATGAACTGCGTGAAGCGCAGATGGCGAACGGTGAAAAGCCGCGTTATGACGGCCGCTGCCGCCACGACCATAGCGAGCATGCTGCAGATGAGCCTTGCGTGGTGCGTTTTGCTAACCCGCAAGAGGGATCGGTAATCTTTGACGACCAGATCCGTGGCCCAATTGAATTCAACAACCAGGAGCTGGACGATCTGATCATCCGTCGTACCGACGGTTCTCCAACCTACAACTTCTGCGTTGTGGTTGACGACTGGGATATGGAAATTACCCACGTTGTCCGTGGTGAAGACCATATCAACAATACGCCACGTCAGATCAACATCCTGAAGGCGCTGAACGCTCCTGTGCCAGTTTATGCGCACGTCTCCATGATCAACGGTGATGACGGGAAAAAACTGTCTAAACGTCACGGTGCGGTAAGCGTTATGCAGTATCGCGACGACGGCTATCTGCCGGAAGCGCTGTTGAACTATCTGGTGCGTCTGGGCTGGGCTCACGGTGACCAGGAGATCTTCAGTCGCGAAGAGATGATCGAACTATTCTCTCTGAGTTCTGTAAGCAAATCAGCGAGCGCCTTTAATACCGACAAGCTCCTGTGGCTGAACCATCACTACATCAACACCATGCAGCCAGAATATGTGGCGACGTATCTGCAGTGGCATATTGAGCAGGCAAATATTGATACCCGCACTGGCCCTGAGCTGGCGGACCTGGTGAAACTCCTCGGCGAGCGCTGCAAAACGCTGAAAGAGATTGCCGAAAGCTGCCGCTACTTCTATGAAGAGTTTGAAGAGTTCGACGCGGACGCCGCGAAGAAACACCTCCGTCCGGTTGCGCGTCAGCCGCTGGAAGTGGTGCGCGACAAGCTGGCGGCCCTTACCGAGTGGACCGCTGAGAATGTGCATCACGCCATTCAGGCGACGGCAGACGAGCTGGAAGTCGGTATGGGTAAAGTCGGCATGCCACTGCGCGTTGCGGTGACCGGGGCGGGTCAGTCTCCGGCACTGGATGTGACGGTTCACGCCATCGGCAAGTCACGCAGCGTGGCGCGTATTAACAAGGCGCTGGACTTTATCGCTGAACGTGAAAATCAGCAGTAATTAGGCCTCAGATAAAAAAAAGGCAGGGTAACCTGCCGTTTTTTTTATGCCTTTTATTCCGTGAGACCGAGCCGCGTCAGAAAGCCGTGTATGCCTTCGCGTTTCAATAAGGCGTCCAGACGCCTCTGCTCTGGCTGAGTCATACTCTCCAGCGTCTCAATAATGCCCGGAGACAGGTTTGAAGAGGGTTCACTGTATGAAGCGGTGACCTCAGCGAGATGGTAAACCGCCTGACGGTTACGGATCGCCGGAAGGCTCATAATATGTTCCTTCACGCGCGCATCAATATGAATGAGCCGCGCGCGACCACCCTTCACGCCGTTGAGGCCTTCGGTTTTCCATCCCTGCTGGCGTATCCAGCGATTAACCGTTTGTCTGGCAACGCCCAAACTCTCCGCCAGCTCTTCCGTGGTCATTTTGCTGCGTAATTTTTTCATATCAGTTCTGATCGCGAATTCCTAAACGTTGCAACAATCCGGTAATCCCTTCCCGCATTAACAGCGATGTCATCTGCTTCTGCTCTTCCGGCGTCATTTCATTGGCCAGCGTCAGGAGCAGCGTGTGGAGTGAACTATCATGACTGACGCCTTCTGGCAGTTCGGGCGTTTCACTTGCCCGACGTGCGCTGCGGATAAAGTCACGGACTTTTTCGTTCACATGTACCAGGCGAGCTTTCCCGCCCTGGACGCCTGGTTTTGGTGATGTAATCCAACCCTCTTTGCGTACCCATTTATTGATGGTCTGGCGGCTATAGCCAGTGAGGAGGGCTAACTCTTCTGGCGTCATTCGTTCCTTGATCATACAATTTCCTGAATATCAGTGGGGTTAATTAACGGCTCATTTTATAGCACCGTTTTACGTGAAAACGTGACAGGCTTAACTCCTGACTGCGAGCAGGCTCGCAAAGTGATTCATTTGCATGAATTTTCGGCGATTGAATGGCTGGGATTGATTTTGCCGTTGACACTCCGCGGTGGAATTCATATTATGCCGCCCGTCAACATGAAAAGTCACATGTGGGGCTATAGCTCAGCTGGGAGAGCGCTTGCATGGCATGCAAGAGGTCAGCGGTTCGATCCCGCTTAGCTCCACCAAAATTGTAAACCCTCGTCAAAAGACGAGGGTTTTTTTATGTGTTTGTAACACCCGCCACCGTATTTTGTTATCAAAAAGAAGGTATTCCCGTACCTCACCTCAATCGACATCAATAAACCAGTCTAAAAATAGACTTGAACTTGATTCGCGCAATTAATAAACCTATTATCCATCCGGTCAATAATTCTCTCGGAAAATAACGCCCAGGTTAATGAATAGAAAAACTTACAATAATGTAAAGATATTTATGATTGCTCTGGCTTTATGCCTGATTGCGGTACCTGTCTCCCGTTATCTCTCTCCCCGCGCAATTGTTAATGGTCACGACGTTTATTTAGCATGGTTACCTTTAAGCGTAATGCTGGCGGTAATTCTGCTATTTGGGCGCAGGGCTATTCTTCCCATTTTGTTAGGTTTTACTGTCACTAATTTATTCTATGTAAATTTAGCACCGCTACAATATTCAGTATTACTGTTCTGTCAGACCTTTGCGTTGTTCGCGGCGTGCGGCCTTCTGCGCATCATGCTGGGTAAGCGTTGGCGCTACTCCATCCCTAACAAGCACATCGGATTGCGGATATTCTGGCTCGGTTTTATGGTGCCAATAGGGATTAAGCTGTCGATGTATTTGGCGGGCTATTTGTTTGATTTTCCGGTGACAATTTCGACCTTTTTCGGCGAAGGGACGGTAATTTATAACGTTGTGGATATACAAAGCCTGATATGTGCGGCATTGATTTTTACCATGATGTTCTATTACCCGTTAAGAATGATAATTAATCCCCGTTATGCAATAAGTTTCTGGCGACGAAGCGTGAAGCCCGTGTTTTTTCACAAGAATTCATTATATATTTTTGCCTGGCTGGTGCTTTTAAGTTTCATTGTCGTCATTTTATGTGGTCCTTTTGAATCTCCCGTCATTGCGGGCTATTTGATGCCGCTGATTTTTATTCTTTTTACCTTAGCGATAAGCCGACTGACCTATGCGTTGATTTCTCTGCTGTGGGCTGTATCTGCGCTGCTGCTGTTGACCTACAACTACAACTTCCTTAACGGGGTGGAATCGGGCCATTCGCTCTCTTTTATTCTGTCCGTGCTTATCTCGTTCGCGATCTGCCTGCTTTACATGTCGCGCATTTACCAGCGCAGCGAGTGGCTTAAGCGGGGCTGGCAGGGGAGGGCGCTCACCGATCCGCTGACCGGATTGCCCAATATTCGTGCGCTGGAGGATTATCTTGAGATTCACCCGGATGCAAAAGTGAGCATTCTGCGTATGGATAACCTGGAATTTTTGAGCCGCCACTATGGGATCCTGATGCGGGTCCATTGCAAACGTACGATCGCCACGTCGCTGCAGCCTCTCCTGCAAAAAGATGAGACGCTCTTCCAGCTCCCCGGAAGCGAGCTTGTGCTGGTATTACTGGGTCCGGGAACCGCTGAGCGCCTCCAGCATATGGTTGATCGGCTGAACAGCCGTAAGATTTTCTGGAACAACACCGGGCTGGATATTGAATTCGGTGCGTCCTGGGGAATGGTCGAAAACGGCGAAAAATTGCACCACACGCTGGGGCAACTGAGCTGGCTGGCCGAGCAATCCTGCGGAACAACAAACAACGTGCTTGCGCTCACGAATAGCCTCGAGGCGGCATCAGGGCAAACGACAGAACGTGTCCTGATGCTGGCGCGTATTAAGCATGCCCTGGAGGCGGGCCAGTTCCATTTGTATGCGCAACCGATCCAGAAGGCGGACGGGAGCGGCTACTACGAAATTCTGGCGCGTATGGAGAGCGAGGGCGAGATCTTCACTCCTGACCGCTTTATTCCGTTGATTGCCCAGTTCAACCTCAGCCACCGGTTTGATATGTGCGTCATGGAGAAATTACTGCTGTGGCTGCGCGATCACCCTTCAACGCAGGCTGGCGCTCGTTTCTCCGTTAATCTGATGCCGCTTACGCTGATGCAAAAAGAGGTGGCGTCCGAGATTTGTGCGCTCTTTGAACGCTACGGCGTTGCGCCTCAGTCCGTCGTGATTGAGATTACCGAAGAGCAGGCCTTCTCAAATTCAGGCAGCAGCATCCACAATATTCAGCAACTGCGGGATTACGGTTTCCGGATTGCTATAGATGATTTTGGTACCGGCTACGCCAACTACGAGCGCCTCAGACGCCTGCAGGCAGACATCATTAAAATTGACGGCTGCTTTATTAAAGACATTTGTACCGATGATATGGATGCGATGATCGTGCAGTCGATGTGTAATCTGGCGAAGACGAAATCGCTGTGCGTCGTAGCGGAATACGTCGAAACACCGGCGCAGCGCGAGATGCTGCTTCGCTTCGGCGTGGATTACCTGCAGGGCTACCTGATAGGCAAACCCAAACCGCTGGAAGAATTGCGGGCATAAAAAAACCGGGAGCCAGGCTCCCGGTTTTTGTTTAACGCTAAACGTTAGAGTACCAGTGCCGCGATAGAAGCAGACAGGACGCTCACCAGCGTAGAGCCGTAAACCAGCTTCAGGCCAAAGCGAGAAACCACGTTGCCCTGTTCTTCGTTCAGACCTTTAATCGCGCCGGCGATAATCCCGATGGACGAGAAGTTCGCGAAGGAGACCAGGAACACGGACAGAATGCCTTCCGCGCGCGGAGAAAGCGTGCTCGCAATTTTCTGCAGATCCATCATCGCAACGAATTCGTTAGAAACCAGTTTGGTTGCCATGATACTGCCCACCTGCAGCGCTTCGTGAGCCGGCACACCCATCACCCAGGCAACCGGGTAGAAGATGTAGCCCAGAATACCCTGGAAGGAGATACCCAGCACCGCGGCGAACAGGGCGTTCAGCGCAGAAATCAGCGCAATGAAGCCGATCAGCATGGCGGCAACGATAATCGCCACTTTGAAGCCCGCCAGAATGTACTCACCCAGCATTTCGAAGAAGCTCTGGCCTTCGTGCAGGTTTGACATCTGAATGTTCTCTTCGCTTGCGTCAACGCGGTACGGGTTGATCAGCGACAGAACGATAAAGGTGCTGAACATGTTCAGAACCAGCGCCGCAACAACATACTTTGGCTCCAGCATGGTCATATACGCGCCCACGATAGACATGGACACGGTAGACATTGCGGTTGCCGCCATGGTGTACATGCGGTTGCGGGACATTTTGCCGAGAATATCTTTATACGCGATGAAGTTCTCAGACTGACCGAGGATCAGGGAACTGACGGCGTTGAAGGATTCCAGCTTGCCCATGCCGTTCACTTTGGATAACAGGAAACCAATTCCACGAATAACGAACGGCAGAACGCGGATGTGCTGCAGGATACCGATCAGCGCGGAGATGAAGACGATAGGGCAGAGAACCTTCAGGAAGAAGAACGCCAGACCTTCGTCGTTCATTTTACCGAAGACAAAGTTGGTCCCTTCATTGGCGAATCCGAGCAGTTTTTCGAACATTTCGGAGAAGCCTTTCACGAAGCCGAGGCCTACGTTGGAGTTCAGGAAGAACCACGCAAGTAAAACTTCAATGACCAGCAGCTGGACAACATAACGGATACGAATTTTTTTGCGGTCTGTGCTGACCAGCAATGCAAGTGCAGTAACGACAACAAGTGCCAGGACAAAATGAAGGACGCGGTCCATATTTGCTCCAAATATGAGGCAGGTTTAATTTTCGTGCACATTCTATGTAACAAGCGAAAAGAAAACGAGATCGAGGACACACTATAGTTACATCCTGTGACGAGTCTCAAAAATAGTGATCCACAATACATTTTTGTTATGTTAGGTAAATGAGTGAAAAGTTAAGTTTGTGTGCTAGTCTTCACAAAAGCGCGCGCGATTTTAGTTTCTGTTAGATCGCCCCACTTACCCGCCCGTCTATCGTTCAAAGCTATCAGAGAAATCACTGTAAACATCACAAATGATCTTGATAATCATTCTCATTTTGATAGCATTAAACATAGCAAAGGCTATATTTCAGAGGCAGAAATGACAAACAGTCGCGTAGAGAGTAGCAGTGGCAGAGCCGCGCGCAAGTTGCGGTTCGCATTAATGGGACCTGCGTTCATCGCTGCCATTGGCTATATCGATCCAGGTAACTTTGCGACCAATATTCAGGCCGGGGCCAGCTTCGGCTATAAGCTGCTGTGGGTGGTCGTCTGGGCTAACCTGATGGCGATGCTGATTCAGATGCTCTCTGCAAAGCTGGGGATTGCCACGGGTAAAAACCTGGCGGAGCAAATTCGCGACCATTATCCGCGTCCGGCCGTCTGGCTCTACTGGGTTCAGGCGGAAATCATCGCCATGGCCACTGACCTCGCTGAATTTATCGGCGCAGCGATCGGCTTTAAGCTGATTCTGGGCGTGTCGCTGTTGCAGGGGGCGGTACTGACCGGGATTGCCACTTTCCTGATCCTGATGCTGCAGCGTCGGGGTCAAAAGCCGCTGGAGAAGGTTATCGGCGGTCTGCTGCTGTTTGTTGCGGCGGCCTATATCGTCGAGCTGATTTTCTCACAGCCGAATCTGGTGCAGCTCGGGAAAGGTATGGCAATCCCAAGCCTGCCAACCTCGGAAGCGGTGTTTCTGGCCGCCGGGGTATTGGGGGCGACCATCATGCCGCATGTGATTTACCTGCACTCCTCGCTGACTCAGCATCTCCACGGTGGGACGCGCAAAGAGCGTTACTCCGCCACCAAATGGGACGTGGCGATTGCCATGACCATCGCGGGGTTTGTCAATCTGGCGATGATGGCTACCGCGGCCGCGGCTTTCCACTTTAACGGCCACACCGGTATTGCCGATCTCGACCAGGCCTATCTCACGCTGGAGCCCTTACTGAGCCATGCTGCCGCCACGATATTTGGCCTCAGTCTGGTGGCTGCCGGTCTCTCTTCTACGGTGGTGGGCACGCTGGCAGGCCAGGTGGTGATGCAGGGGTTTGTCCGCTTCCATATTCCGCTGTGGGTTCGTCGCTCCGTCACCATGCTCCCGTCATTTATCGTGATCCTGATGGGGCTTGATCCTACGAGAATTCTGGTCATGAGCCAGGTGCTGCTGAGCTTTGGTATCGCGCTGGCGCTGGTGCCGCTGCTGATCTTTACCAGCAACAAAACCCTGATGGGCGAACTGGTTAACTCAACGCTGGTGAAACGGACCGGGTGGGCCATCGTGGTGGTGGTAGTGGCACTGAACCTGTGGCTGCTGGTTGGCACCGCGTTGGGACTCTAAAAGAAAAAGGAGCCGGGAGGCTCCTTTTTGCATTAATGGTGACCGTGGCCATGACCGTGGCCGCGTCCTTTCCCGCCGCGATCCCAGCCGCCGCGACGGTCGTCACGATCGTTCCAGCCTTCACGGTAGCCGCGCTCATACGCGTTGTCTTTATACCAGCCGCGGTGTCTGCCGTTATCATGTTTCCACCAGCGGTCTCCGCGCCACTCATAGTGACGGTTCCAGTAGTCACGGTCGCGCCAGTAGCCACCGTCCCAGTATCTGCCGTAGTCGTCACGATCGCCAATTTGTAATTTTACTGATGGCAACAGGGTGATTTCGCCCGCATTGGCGATCAGCGGGGCTGAAGCCAGTAATACCGCTGCAAGAATCAGTGACCTGAACATACTCTTTCTCCTTCACGATCGGGGCCCTTGTGGGGCCTGTTAACGCAATATTACGAGTTGGTAAAGCCTCGTTTCATCGCCTCAACTCCGAATTCCTGAGCGAGAGCACTTTTTGCTAAAAGTGATTCTATTTTGAGCTGTTCAGAATCGTGTCAATACGGACAAGTTCCTCCGCAGAGAAATGGCGGTTTTCCAGCATCCCCACGGCATCATCAATCTGGGCCGTTTTACTTGCCCCAATCAGCACTGACGTCACGTTCTCATGGCGTAATACCCAGGCCAGCGCCATCTGGGACAGCTTCTGACCGCGCTCTTCCGCCATGGCGTTCAGCTTTCTTACCTTCTCCAGCTTCTCTTCGGTGATCTGGTCAGGGTTCAGGAACTGACTGCCGCTTGCCGCGCGTGAGTCTGCCGGAATGCCGTTGAGATAGCGGTTGGTCAATTGTCCACCGGCCAGCGGCGAGAAGGGAATGCAGCCGACCCCTTTTTCCTGCAGCACGTTCAGCAGCCCCTCTTCCGGCGCACGTTCAAAAAGAGAGTATTTCGGCTGGTGGATCAGGCAGGGCGTACCGAGATCGTCCAGGATATCAATCGCCTTGCGGGCCAGTTCTGCAGGGTAGTTGGATAACCCGACGTACAGGGCTTTTCCCTGGCGCACCGCATGGTCAAGCGCTTTCATGGTTTCCAGCAGCGGCGTTTGTGGGTCAGGACGGTGATGATAGAAGATATCCACATACTCCAGCCCCATGCGCTTCAGGCTCTGATCGAGGCTTGCCAGCAGATATTTGCGTGACCCCCAGTCGCCGTAAGGGCCATCCCACATGGTATAACCTGCTTTGGTAGAGACGATCAGCTCGTCGCGCCAGGGCAGGAAATCCTCCTGCAAAATACGGCCGAAATTACGTTCGGCCGATCCCGGCGGCGGGCCATAGTTGTTGGCAAGGTCGAAATGCGTAATGCCCAGATCGAACGCGCGCTGTAAAAGTTGACGGCTGTTTTCGATAAGCGTGGTGTCGCCAAAGTTATGCCACAGCCCAAGCGAGATGGCTGGCAACCTGAGTCCGCTTTGCCCGCAGGGACGATACTCCATTGTCCGATAACGATTTTTGTCCGGCTGATAACCCATTCTCATCACCTCTGGCGCTGAAGAAAAAATCAGTGTATGCGTTTACATTAACGCGAAAAAAAGCAGCATAGCGCAGCCTTTTTTGTAAAGCATTCTTTCCATGATCTTCTTATCGCCAATTCTGGACAGTCATCACGCTTATTTAATACTCAAGGTGAGGTCAACATTAGAAGGATACCTGTTCATGCGTACCCCATACTGCGTCGCCGATTACCTGCTGGACCGTCTTACGGATTGTGGAGCCGATCATCTGTTTGGCGTGCCGGGCGACTATAACCTGCAGTTTCTCGACCATGTGATAGACAGCCCGGATATCTGTTGGGTGGGCTGTGCCAACGAGTTAAACGCCTCCTATGCCGCGGACGGATACGCCCGATGTAAGGGCTTTGCCGCGCTGCTGACGACATTTGGTGTAGGAGAATTAAGCGCCATGAACGGCATTGCGGGCAGTTATGCTGAGCACGTTCCGGTACTGCATATTGTGGGCGCGCCGGGTACGGCGTCACAGCAAAGAGGAGAGCTGCTGCACCATACGCTGGGCGACGGTGAGTTTCGTCATTTTTACCATATGAGCGAACCGATCACCGTTGCACAGGCGATCCTGACCGAACAAAACGCCTGTTACGAGATTGACCGGGTATTAACTACCATGCTCCGGGAGCGTCGTCCCGGCTATCTGATGCTGCCTGCGGATGTGGCAAAAAAAGCCGCCACGCCTCCTGTAAACGCTCTCACTCTCAAACACGCGCATGCCGATAGCGCCTCCCTGAAAGCGTTCCGGGATGCCGCTGAGAACAGGCTGGCCATGAGCAAGCGTACGGCGCTGCTGGCCGATTTCCTTGTCCTTCGCCACGGCCTGAAGCATGCCCTACAGAAGTGGGTCAAGGACGTGCCGATGGCACACGCCACCATGCTGATGGGTAAAGGCATATTTGACGAGCGTCACGCCGGTTTTTACGGCACCTACAGCGGTTCGGCGAGCGCCGGTGCGGTAAAAGAGGCGATTGAAGGGGCAGACACGGTGCTGTGCATCGGGACGCGATTTACCGATACCCTGACCGCCGGCTTCACGCATCAGCTAACCCCGTCACAAACAATTGAAGTTCAGCCTCATGCGTCACGCGTCGGTGACGTCTGGTTTACCGGCATCCCCATGCTTCAGGCAATCGAAACGCTGGTAGAGCTGTGTAAACTGCACGTGCACGATGCGCCGGTACCGTCGTCTCAAAGCGCGATGGAATATCCGCAGCCGGATGGCTCGCTGACGCAGGAGAATTTCTGGAAAACGTTGCAGACGTTTATCCGTCCGGGAGACATCATCCTTGCGGATCAGGGCACCTCGGCCTTCGGCGCGATCGACCTTCGTCTTCCGGCTGATGTGAATTTTATCGTCCAGCCGCTGTGGGGATCGATCGGCTACACCCTGGCCGCAGCGTTTGGCGCGCAAACCGCCTGCCCAAACCGGCGCGTGATTGTGCTGACTGGGGATGGCGCAGCGCAGCTCACCATCCAGGAGCTTGGCTCGATGCTGCGCGATAAACAACACCCGATTATTCTGGTCCTTAACAACGAAGGGTACACGGTGGAAAGAGCGATCCACGGGCCGGAACAGCGATATAACGACATTGCGCTATGGAACTGGACGCAAATCCCGCAGGCCCTGAGCCTTGATCCTCAGGCCCAGTGCTGGCGGGTCAGTGAAGCGGAGCAGCTGGCGGATGTCCTTGAGAAAGTGGCGCACCACGAGCGGCTCTCGCTAATTGAGGTGATGCTGCCGAAAGCCGATATCCCGCCGCTGCTGGGGGCGATTACTAAAGCGCTGGAAGCGCGCAATAGCGCCTGATTACTTGTCGTTTCGCCAGGCCATCATCATCGGTTTGCCCGCCAGCAGGAGCCAGGCGGGCAACATCACGATACAGAGCAGGGGGAAAAGCGTCGAATCGGGTACCACTACCGCCGCCATAAACAGGCTGAGCCAGGCGTCACGCGTGACCACCAGAACCAGCCCCAGAATAGAGCAGGAGACGGTAATGGCCGCAGGCACCGCATCGACGTGTTCGTGCAACATCAGCCCCAGCGCTACGCCGACAAAGACCACCGGGAAGATGCGTCCACCGCGAAAACCGCAGGCTGCAGCCACCACCAGCGCGGCCAGCTTAATCACGGCAAACAGCAGATAGTCGGAGACGCTAAACACCTGGCTGAAGGCCAGCTGCTGCATCTCGTCCAGACCTTTGAACAACGTCACCGTCCCGCCGATTGCCCCTAAAATACCGAGGATCAAACCTCCTGCCCCCAGAACTAACACCGGGTGTTTGAGTTTATGCATCAGGCGGTGCAGGCGAGGAAGACACCATACCGCTACCATTCCCAGCGCGATGGCGATCGCGACGACGATGGCGCCGCTGAAAATATCGGCTATCTGCATCTGGCCGTAGTGGGGGAGAGAGAGTGAGAAGTGGGGATGGAAAAACAGGCTGGTCGTCAGCGCGCCAGCGGCTGCTGCCATCAGCGGAGCAAAGAGTTTATCCCACAGCGGGACGTCGTTATTGCTGCTGAGCGTCTGAGAAAAGATCAGTGCGGCAGCGACAGGCGTGCCGAAAAGTGCCCCGATGGTGCCTGCGGAGGCGAGGATGGTCCAGTCCAGCGCGCCGACGCGGGGCAAAATGCGTGAACCGAGGAAAACCGCCAGGCCAATATTCACCGCCATAATCGGATGCTCCGGCCCCAGGCTGACGCCGCCGGCCAGACCGATAATCAACGCAATGAGCAGTCCGGGCAGTGCCGAAGGGGGAACCGGGGCGCCAATCAGCGGTTCCTGCGCCGGATCGGGGCCGGCATGGCCGGGACTGAAACGGATCACCAGGCCTACCGCAATACCGGTTAACGTCAGCATCACAACGATCCAGGCAGGAGAATCAGCATTGACGCCCAGTTTTGTCGGAAGCGCTGTCCATAACATGGCTTGCAGCACCGACGCGACTTTCATCACGACAATGAGCACCAGACTTGAGGCCACGCCAATAATTAGCGCCGGAATTGCCAGCAACAGCATGGTTCTGGCTCGCGGGTGGAGCATGATGATTTCCTTGTACAAAACGGCATTACGTTACTTTGCACAATCAGCTTTATGGCAATAGTGCAAAAGGTGCTGAAACGGTAAAGTTATTCTGTGACGAAGATCGATAATCCATGGGCATTCACCTTATGGCCGTTGTTGTTATCACGCCTTGAATTTACAGTGTCCCAAAGATTTATTCTGACTTTAGCGGAGCAGTAGAAGAATGACAAAGTATGCTTTGGTAGGTGATGTGGGCGGCACGAACGCGCGTCTCGCATTATGCGATGTTAGTAGCGGTGAGATTTCCCGGGCGAAAACCTATTCCGGGCTGGATTATCCAAGCCTTGAGGCCGTTGTCCGCGTCTATCTGGAAGAGCATCAGGTGAGCGTTGAAGACGGCTGCATCGCTATTGCCTGCCCGATAACCGGCGACTGGGTCGCAATGACCAACCATACCTGGGCATTCTCCATCGCCGAGATGAAAAAAAAACTCGGTTTTTCGCATCTTGAAATCATCAATGACTTTACCGCGGTGTCCATGGCGATCCCAATGCTGAAGCCAGAGCATCTGATCCAGTTTGGCGGCGCTGAACCGGTCGAAGGCAAGCCGATTGCGGTTTACGGGGCCGGTACCGGCCTCGGCGTCTCGCATCTGGTGCATGTTGCTCAGCGCTGGGTGAGCCTGCCGGGTGAAGGTGGCCACGTAGATTTTGCGCCTAATAGCGAAGAAGAGGGGATTATCCTCGAAGAGTTACGCGCTGAGATCGGCCACGTCTCCGCCGAGCGCGTCCTTTCAGGTCCGGGGCTGGTGAATCTGTACCGCGCGATTGTGAAATCAGACGGTCGTCTGCCGGAAAACCTGCAGCCGAAAGACGTCACCGAACGCGCGCTGGCGGACAGCTGCATTGACTGCCGTCGTGCCCTGTCGCTGTTCTGCGTGATCATGGGACGTTTCGGCGGCAACCTGGCGCTGACGCTGGGCACCTTCGGTGGGGTCTATATCGCGGGCGGGATCGTACCGCGCTTCCTCGACTTCTTTAAAGCCTCGGGCTTCCGCGGCGGGTTTGAAGATAAAGGGCGTTTCAGAAGCTACGTGCAGGACATTCCGGTTTATCTGATCGTGCATGACAATCCAGGACTGCTGGGTTCCGGGGCCCATCTGCGTCAGGTTCTCGGTCAAATCCTCTGATGCAGAGCCCTCTCCCGCAGGAGAGGGCCTTTTCTTTACAGGTGCATCAGCTGACGAAACTCTTTCACCTTGCTGCGGCTTACCGGCACCTGAAAATCCAGATCCTTCAGACGCAAAATGTAGGTGTTGTTAAACCACGGTTCGATCTCGCGGATCTTATTTAAATTCACGCAAAACGACCGGTGGCAGCGGAAAAAGTGGGCAGCCGGGAGCTTGCTGCAGAATTCGGTAATGTTCATCGCCATTACGTACGATTCCCGCCGGGTATAGACAAACGTCATCTTTTCGTGCGCTTCGGCGTAGTAGATATCGTTGACCGGGGTCACGATGATGCGCTCGTCTTTGACCAGATTAATGGTGTCGTTTTCGCGTACCGTTGGGGTGGCGCTAGCGGGAGCGGTCTGCTGCTGCCATGCGGCCTCCAGCTTTTGCAGCATGCTGACAATCCGCGACTCCTGATAAGGCTTAAGAATATAGTCAAACGCCTCCAGCTCGAAGGCCTCTACGGCGTGCTCTTTCCAGGCGGTAACGAACACAATAAACGGCTTATGGGCAAACTGATTGATGTTTTGCGCCAGCAATACGCCATCCAGCGACGGGATATTGATATCCAGGAAAATCGCATCGACCCGGTTATGCTGCAAAAATTTCAGCACGTCCAGACCATCATCAAACGTGCCCACAATCTCCATCTGGCTGTGGGTTTTGATAAGCCAGGTGAGCTCCTGCTGAGCCAGGAATTCATCTTCTACGATGATAACTTTCATGGGTTACTCCACCTGGGGCAACAGTGATGTCGTCGTATGCGCGCGCGAGCGCTCATTCGGGACGTAAAAAGCAATTTCGGTGCCCGGCTCAAGACGTTGAATATGCAGACCGTCGCCGTAAAGCAGCTTGACCCGGTGGTGCACGTTCAGCAGACCGATTTTATTCCCCGGCATCTCGTTAGACTCCACGCGCTCAATGACTTTTGGATCAATCCCGTGGCCGGTATCGCGCACGGCAATCCGCACCCGGTTGCCGCTTTCGGTGACGCTGATGGTGACGACGCCTTTGCCTTTACAGGGCTGAATACCGTGAACAATTGCGTTTTCGACCAGCGGCTGGATAAGCAGGCTCGGGATCACGCAGTTGACCTCTTCATCAATATCGTAAATGACCGTGAGCTTGTCGCCAAAGCGGGCCTGCTCAATCGCGATGTAGTCCTTGATCTGATACAGCTCTTTTTTGATGTCGATCTGCTCGTCATCTTTCAGCTCGATGTTGTAGCGCAGATAGCGCGACAGGTTAAAAATCAGCTGGCGCGCGGTGTCCGGATTAAGGCGAATGGACGAGGAGATAGCGTTCAGCGCGTTAAACAGGAAATGGGGATTGATTTTACTCTGCAGCGCGCGCAGCTCTGCCTTATTTGCCATCTCGCGCAGCTGTTCCGCCCGCGAAACCTCAAGCTGGGTGGAGATTATCTGCGACAGGCCGATGGCCATCTCCTGCAGCGTCGAGGTGATCTGATGCGCGTGGCAATAATAAATTTTCAGGGTGCCCGTCACGACGCCTTTCTCCCACAGCGGGATGACCAGCATCGAGTGGATTTCCGGCGTTCGGTGGGCTTCATCATTATTTTTAATAATGATTTTACCGTAGTTAATCGCCTGTCTGGTGGTCGGGCTTATGGTGTCATCGTTGTCGCGATAGTTGTGCTCCCCGACGCCAACGTAGGCCAGCACGTGATCAATATTGGTGATGGCGACGGCGTCAGCGTGGATGTCATGGCGAATGATCTCGCAGACCTGACGCAACGATTCCGCGTTAACGTGGCGGAAAAGCGGCAGCGTTTTGTTGGCGATATCCAGCGCCAGCTTGGCCTGACGGGCGGCGCTGGCCTCTTTTTCCCCTTCAACGCTTTGCACCAGCAGCACGATAAAACCGATGCACACGCTGCCCAGGATCATCGGAATACCGATTTTCGAGACGATATCCAGCCCCAGCTCGGTGGTGGGAGCCCAGACGACGACCAGGATCATGGTCAGCGTTTCGCACACCATGCCTGCGACGATCCCGGCGCGCCAGCGCTGTTTTTTCGGGATTTTGCGGCTGATCCAGCCGGAAAGCACCCCGGCGATAATGCTGGTGATAAAGCACGGCACCGCCGTTACGCCACCGATATCAATCAGATAGCGGTGCGTCCCGGCAATCAGGCCGGTGATGACGCCCACCCACGGACCAAACAAAATTCCGCCGGACATGACGGCGATAATGCGCACGTTAACCAGCGAACCCTCTACCGGCACGCCGGACCAGGTGCTGAACAGGGCGAACAGCGAAAAGATGGCGGTAACGGCCAGCAGCTCTTTTGGCGAGTGGGCTGATTTGTGCAGCAGCTCGCGAAACAGGCGAATGCGAATGAGGAAGAACAGGCAAATCAGCATTAATGCCGCACGGTCAAAAACCGCCAGCAGCATAGTGAATATTTCGTGCACGAGTAGACCTGGGAAAACGGGAAAGGACCATGATAAAAAACCTGGCGCGTATTGACCAGCTATCCGTCAGGTTTATCAAATGAGGAAAAACCATAATTTTGAAAGGGGATTATCTGGCGATGACCGAGGCGTCCTGTTTTTTTCTTACCGGCGCATCGTCAGGTAACTGGCTTGATATCATTCTGTTAAATAACAGCTATCAGAAAGCCGATCCCGAAACAGGGGCTTCCGCTTTTAGGCGCAGCCGGGTTCCGGTTTTCAGAAGATCGCTTTTTTTTCATTTCCCTCTCGACAGCATGATTTTTTTCAGGTTATTTTCTAAACATGCCACATCGGTGGCAGCGTCGCTCGGACGGTCCGGGCGCTAACGTTAATCTGAGGAATCTATGGCTGAATTCAGTCCTGAACGCCGTTTTACGCGTATCGATCGTCTCCCCCCTTATGTTTTCAATATCACTGCTGAACTGAAAATGGCTGCGCGTCGGCGCGGCGAAGATATTATCGATTTCAGCATGGGTAACCCTGACGGCCCAACGCCACCGCATATCGTTGAAAAGCTCTGCACGGTTGCCCAGCGCCCGGATACGCACGGCTACTCGACCTCTCGCGGTATTCCCAGGTTACGTCGCGCGATCTCGCGCTGGTATCAGGATCGCTATCAGGTTGATATCGATCCGGAAAGTGAAGCGATTGTCACCATCGGCTCGAAAGAGGGGCTGGCACACCTGATGCTGGCCACGCTGGATCATGGCGACACGGTGCTGGTGCCTAATCCAAGCTATCCGATCCATATCTACGGTGCGGTAATTGCCGGGGCGCAGGTCCGTTCTGTGCCGCTGGTGGAAGGTGTCGATTTCTTTAACGAACTGGAACGTGCGATTCGCGAAAGCTATCCGAAACCTAAGATGATGATCCTCGGTTTCCCGTCGAACCCAACGGCGCAGTGCGTGGAGCTTGATTTCTTCGAGAAAGTTGTCGCCCTGGCCAAGCGTTATGACGTGCTGGTGGTTCACGATTTAGCCTATGCAGATATCGTCTATGACGGCTGGAAAGCCCCGTCGATTATGCAGGTCCCGGGCGCGCGTGATGTGGCGGTAGAGTTCTTTACCCTGTCGAAAAGCTACAACATGGCGGGCTGGCGTATTGGCTTTATGGTGGGTAACAAAACGCTGGTGAGTGCCCTGGCGCGCATTAAGAGTTATCACGACTACGGTACCTTCACGCCGCTGCAGGTCGCCGCTATCGCTGCCCTGGAAGGCGACCAGCAGTGCGTCCACGAGATTGCCGCCCAGTATAAGCGCCGCCGCGACGTGCTGGTAAAGGGGTTGCATGAAGCGGGCTGGATGGTGGAAATGCCGAAGGCGTCTATGTACGTCTGGGCAAAAATTCCGGAGCCCTATGCGGCGATGGGATCGCTGGAGTTTGCTAAAAAGCTGCTTCAGGATGCAAAGGTGTGTGTCTCGCCTGGCATTGGATTCGGTGATTATGGCGACACCCATGTGCGATTTGCCCTGATTGAAAACAGCGACCGTATTCGTCAGGCGGTGAGGGGCATCAAGAGTATGTTCCGGGCCGACGGTCTTCTGACCTCAAAGAGCGTCGCTGAACATCCCGCGTCGTCATGACATAAAAAAACAGGAGCCGATGGCTCCTGTTTTTTTGACTGCATGTTCTTCACTAGATCATCAGGGCAAAGGTTCCGGCCCAGACTAAAACAATCACCGAAATGCCCATAAAGAAATATTTCACGTTTCATCGCTCCGCGTATCTTGTGGTACGCATTTAAAAACAGAGTCCACCTGATTATAGAGAACTGAAATCCGGTCAAAACGGAAATAAGAATTTTCCCGTTATACCGTTAACTCCAGCTCAGAATTCTGTGCTTTCCTGTTGCCAGACGGCGCTAATGTACGCTTAAAAATGAGGGGTGACAAGAGGGATTTTTTTAAATAATTTCCGTCACTTACGAGTGTCGTGGAACGGCGACAGTTTGATTTCACTTCGCAATAAATTCACTTTGGGCGACGCATTAAAAGATAGTTACTCAGCGGGAAGACAGGTGATTGAAAAGGTTAGTTTCTTAGCGAAACTAACCTTCATGAAGGGCTAAATATAGAGCGAGGCTTCGCCAAGAGGGCGGGTTTTGAAACGACGATGCATCCACAGATACTGCTCTGGCGCGCGCATGATTTCAGTTTCGATGACTTTATTGATAAACGCTGCCGCTTCGCACTCGTTTTCCGGATAGTTAGCCATTTCAGGGGAGATGTGCAGGCGGTAGCCTGACTTATCTGCTTTTCTCACCATCGTCACGGTCAGCATAGAGGCACCAGACAGACGCGAAATGACAAAGGTGCCGTTAGTCGTAGCAACGTCTTTCACCGCAAAGAAAGGCGCAAAGCTGCTGCCTTTACGTCCATAATCCTGATCGGGTGCAAACCAGACGGCTTCTCCTTTCTTGAGAGCACCGACCATACCGCGCAGGTTATTACGGCTGATCATCGCCTTATTGGAACGCATACGGCCTCGCGTCTGCACCCATTCCATAAGCGCACTGTTGTGCGGTCTGTAGGTTGCCATCATTGGCTGGCAAAGCCCCATCACGCGGCCGCCCAGCTCCAGCGACATAAAGTGAACGCCGACGACCATCACGCCGCGTTTTTGCATCTGCGCGCGTTTAAGGTTATCCAGGCCTTCCACGTCAAACCATTTGCGGACACGTTCATCTGGCCAAAACCATGCCATGCCGGTTTCAAGTAGCGCCATGCCGATAGACTTGAAGTTTTCAGCGATGAGTTTCTCACGCTCCTCTGCATTGTACTGCGGAAAACAAAGCTCAATATTTTTACGCGCGATGGATTCGCGACGTTTCAGGAAAACGCGGGAAGCGCTGCCCAGTTTTGACCCCAGCAAGCGCAGGACAGGGTACGGAAGTTGAACCAGCAACCAGAGTACGCCAAGGCCAAACCATGTAAACCAGTAACGCGGGTGTAAAAACGCACGTTGAAATTTGGATTGAGACAAAATAGTAGAACCTATGTGAAGCCTGTAAAGGTAGCGCAGAGTTTGCGATACGACGTGCCGATAAGACCGTTCTTCAAGGTGATGGTTGCAGGCTTTACCGAACTTTACGGCGGCGTTGCCTGGCCACTGCTGATTTGGGCGGGCGGCGTAATGTAGCACCGTTATACGATATGTGCTATTACTCGTTTTTGATTAAAAAAGCGGCGATCCGGGAGGTGTTTGATTTTACACTGTATAAACTCCAGAAGGGAGAGCAGTTCTCATGCCTGAGAGGAGAACTGAAGTCTTTGCGCAAGGAGGAGTGGGCCGACAAAAGAGCAGCAGTGTTTATTTTCGGACCCGCATCTACATTTTATTTTCCTTCGAATAATAAATAAGAATTTTCTTTGTGAAAATTCTTATTTATTATTCATGTTATCAATCAATTCGTCACTCTTCTTCATTCATTAACCTCTGTCATTTATCTGCTTGCAATAACCTGTTGCCGTTCCTTCATCTTTTTTTAATATCATGTTGTGATGCAAATCAAAACAAGATGGTTTTATTAGCATCTCTCTGGCTGCGATCCTTCTTACGGTACAAATATTCGCTTTGCGTGAAAAAAGCAGTGTCTTTCCCTGAGCTGAACGGATAATCCGTAATAATATAATGGTGGAAAATTCTTAAGAAATTTCTCATTGCGGATAAATGATCTGTGTATTTGATTTTGCATCGATCATTATTCTAATATTGCGCATCAAGAACGATACCGTGAAGTTGGCGTAGCAAAAACAAAGAGGGATGATGAGATGGCTGACAGTTTTCAGAATGAGGTGCCTAAGGCACGTATTAACCTGAAGCTTGACCTGCATACAGGCGGGGCAAGCAAGAAAATGGAATTACCGCTGAAATTACTGGTTGCGGGTGATTTCAGTAATGGACAAGAGTCTGCTCAAATATCTGAGCGTGAGAAAGTTAACATCACGAAAAATAATTTCGACAGTGTTCTTTCTGAATACTCCCCAAAACTTAATCTAACCGTTAAAAATACGCTCTCTGATGATGGTGGTGAGGAAAATGTTCAGCTGACTTTCCAGAGCATGAAAGATTTCACGCCAGAGCAGGTGGCTGCTCAGATACCCCGGAAATCATCCAGAGTGGTCTGTATAAACACACCTACATTGATGAATATGATACTCCAGGCGGCGAGCCGATTGCGGCACTGATTTCCGCTTACGAGTTTGATGCTTCAGCGCAGGATGTCGCTCTGCTTCGCAACATCTCCAAGGTATACCAGGCACGGCGGAACAGGTGGCAACGCCGGTTTCCCGTTTCCTGGTCCTGCTGGGCACCATGCGATTACCCACGCGTAATGCCGAAGGCATCCGGGCCCTGGTGAGCCTGCTGGCACCGAATACACGGGCCATTATCACCGAACCTGATCCGGTTAAGGTCCATATAGATAATCGCAGTGGGCTTGGGGCCGGAAACCGGATCCGTCTTTCGCAGCGGGCCACGCTGGGTAAAACGGCAAAGGAAGCCTGCAGCCGGATACTGGTGACGCTGGAGACGGAGGATCCGGTCGAGGCGGAAGGCTGGTTACCTGGTGGTTTGCTCCATACCGATTTGCTGGTTCTGTTACGCGTTTATCTCGGCTACGGTACGACGGCGTCGTATATACGCAAAGTGAAGCGGACTATGGCGGCGGGAGCAAACGACCTACCAATTGCTTCATTGAAGCAGATGGCAATGATCACTCAGTATTACGATAGAACGTTAAGTTTCTCTTCAGATGTCAACTATCGTGTTGAAACTGCAGATGGCGAGCAATTACTTTCTGGCTCAGGTACAAATGGATATATTGACAAGAGTGATAGTGAATCTGAGTACTGGGTCTTTTTAAGCTGAGTGATAATTCAATGAAAAAAATCAGTATTGAAATCGATGGAAAATCTTATCTAATCGTTACGAAAGATGAAAAAACTGAATTGGGAATAAAAGGTAACACTACGCCTGAAAAAGATGAAGAAGCACATAAAATCTACGTGCCAAATATCTTAATTATCACAAGGAAAAATTCTGATGTATTATTTGTTTTGCGAGGTGAAGAGAATGATTCTTTTGCGATAATGGCAGCTCAAGATCTGTATGATAAATTTCAGTATCAATGGTTTGAACCGTTAGCTGATAACTATCGTGAATTGTTGTATGTTAACGAGGCTGATTACACAAAAAAAGCCTACAGAATATTTAGTTGGGATGATATTGCGAAATTTTCCGTTATTGATAGAACGCCTTTGTCATTTCGTCCAAAAGGCGAGGGTGACTGGAAAAATAATCGCGTTGGTGGGGACAGTTATCTCCTCGTAATGATAAATAAAATTCCATATTGGACAGATGCCGTTGGGCAAATACCTTTCGCAATAGATACCTACAGAATGGCAAAAAATATACCTTCAACAGTTGAAACAGGTATGATGTGGGGAACTGGTAAACGTACTGATATTGCCGATAGAACTAACACATATGATAATTTTTTTGTGCTCCGAGGGGCTTTATATGCAAGTCAAAGATTTACATATAGCATTAAATCTGGGGGTGGGACTTACCCTGCGGTGAATATTGTTGAGCAAGATAATGGAATGTCAGCTGATGCACTAGGTAACCCGATAACCTCAGAAGAGTATGCTAAATATGCTGATTGGAATAAATAAAAATATAAGTTCACTTAATAATAAATTACTGATCGGCTTGTTAGCCTCTATGATCTATAGAGTTATAACCATTTTAATTTCTTTATTTTACGCTCAATTTTTTAATCCACACAAAATCAACATATCAACAAACCTCTATGGCTTTTATGTGTATTTACTTCTTGTATTTTGTATATTCATATCGGCAGTTATTCCTAGGCGACTAATAAGTGTCACTGTAGCAATAAGTTCAACTCTGCTATTGGGGATGGATATCTTCAGAGCTGATTTGCCATATAGGGCGTTATTGTTTGTTTTCTCTTCTTCTTTGTCTTATCTATTTGTTTTCTTCTCAAATAGTCAGTTGAGAAAAGTACCTTCTGGATCATACGCATCCAAAGCAGTAAGGCGACTTAAATACATTCTGCTAATTGTTTATCCTGCATATCTCTTCTTTGAAGTGGAAATGTTTAGGAATGTGTCATTATTCATTGCCTGTGTTATATCTTTGACTTTCTTTATATCTTTGTTAAATAGAAAGTTAAAATAGCATTTATTGTTCAATAAATGTACGGATCTTTGAATGGCAACAGTAACCCGCCGGTGGGCGCTGACGCTTATTGCCTGTAACCTGCTCGCTGGCTGCGGTCACCACCGGGGAGCATTACTGCTACGCACTGCCTTACCGTGAAGCGGGCGATGACGCCAGCCCGGAGCCGGAAACCGAATCTGGCGCGTTCTACGCCCGACTTCACCATGAGCGGGAGCTCAACAGGTCGGCCCGTATTCACCTGTTCAGCAATGCTGCACACCTCGCGCCCGGCCAGGTGCTGGAGCCGCAGGGGGGTGTCATTACCGCCCTGAAAGAGGGTGTGCTTCTCACGCTTGTGACCTACCGGGGCGCCCGTGATTCCCGCCTGCATGTGTCGGTCCGGGGCATGCCTTACACCGAACGTTATTGTTTCCGCCCGGCGGACATCCCGCGCCCGGAAATCCACAGCACGCTTCCGGCCCGCATTGAGAGCCGGGAGAAGAATGACATTTACGCCCACCTGGACGAGCAGGGACGCTACCGGGTGAAGCCGGGCTTCGACCGGGAGGGGACGGAACCCGGTTACGGCTACCTGTGGCTGCGGATGGCGAAGCCTTATGCCGGAGACACGCTGGGCTGGCACACGCCGCTCACCGACGGCACTGAAGTGGCGATTGCGTACAGCAACGGTGATATTGACCTGCCGTACATCGCGTATACGCTGCACGACTCCGAACATCCCGACCCCGTGAACCGGGACAACCACACCCGCAACGTGCTGCGAACCCCGGCGAACAACAAGCTGCGGATGGAGGATAAGCGCGGTGAGGAGCATATCAAGCTCGGCACGGAGTACGGGAAAACCCAGCTTAACAGCGGGCATCTGGTGGACAGCCAGGGGCAACGTCGCGGCACGGGCACAGAGCTGCGCACCGATGAACGGGGAACCCTGCGGGCAGGGAAGGGACTGTTTGTCGCTGCGGATGCGCAGACGAAAGCGCAGGGTGACGCACTGGATATGAGCGCTGCGCTGAAGGAAATCGACCGGCTTAACCAGCAACTGCAGCAGCTGGAAATCGCCGCGGAACAGGCGCAGGCGCTGAAGGCGGATGTTGACAGCCAGACAGAGATGTTTGAGCAGCGGCTGAAACCGCTTAATGAGGCACTGCTGATGTCCGCTCCGGAAGGGATGGCGCTGACCAGCGGTGAGCATCTGCAAATGACAGCCACAAAAAACGTTGCCATTAACGCCGGGGGCGATATCAGCGCCGGAACAATGGGCAATGCGACCCTGCTTACCGGAGAGAAGCTGGGGCTCTTTGCCCGGACTGGCCAACTGATTGTTAAATCCGGGGAGGGGCCGGTGGAGGTCCAGGCGCAGAACGCCAGCATGCGGTTGTTTGCTGAGAAGAAGCTGACGCTGAGCTCGGCGAGTGATATCTCGTTTGCGGGGAAAAAAAGTATCACGCTGATCGGCGGCGGGAGCTACCTGCGGCTGGAGGCGGGGAAGATTGAATACGGCACGACAGCGACGTATATACGGAAGGTGAAACGGACGATGTTTGCTGGTGCAAATTCAACACCAACGTCATCAATATCAATGCCATTAGTTGAAGATTTAATCAGGATTGGATTCTTCGATGAACAATTCCGGATCTTAAATGATAGTGGTAAGCCTATGGCCAATGTTCCGTATTTTATCTCTAGTGAAAGTGGTGAAACATTTAAAGGTATCACAGACAATCAAGGTCTATGCAAACGTGTTTTTTCAAAGGAATCGTCCAAACTTACCGTTTGGCTAGGTGTCCAGGCTCTGGAGAGATGGTAGATGACCGAGCATTCAACTTTAACTAATGATACTCCACATTCAACGTACGATGTAACTGGTATGTTAATGCCCGCTCGAGCGTTTTTTTTTACTGTCGTTGATGAGCCAGGTAAAGACGGTTTTTTAGTTAGAAAAATATATGCTTCAAACTCTGATCCTTACCTTTCAAAAATGGATTTGTCAGAAGCGAAAATGCTTTCAGAGACTAATCCGGAACGATATGGTTTAATTCCAAAGAATTTTTCTGCTCCCTACTCTGTAGCAGAGCATGTGATGGGGGATAATGCATCAGCGTATATCTCTACTAGTTCTGCATTTCCGGAAGGATCCCCAAGATTTGAAGGTAAAACAATTATCGTTGATATTGATAAAGCTGTTAAGTCAGGTGCAAAATTAGTTACTACAGAAGAGATACTTAAGAGTCTTGACGATTATAAGAAACAATATCCCCACTTGGGGAAACGCATTGATAAAATAACAGCTTATGTTAAGGATATAGATAAAGAAGTATTGCTGCATGGTGAAAAAATACCAGCTGCTGCAGTTTTTACTCCAGAAACATTAAAATACACAAAGTATTTTACGCGCGGTGCTCGTGTGGTACAGGTGACAGGGATTGTCTTCACAGCCTATGATCTAGAGCAGGCGTCTGAAAAATCGCTTAAAAACGGTAGCGTGAAACCGATAGCTGCTGAGGTCATCAGACAAGCTGGAGGATGGGGAATGGCAGTTGCCGGAGCAAAAATAGGTACAGTGGCAGGTGCGGCGGTTGGTGTTGAGACAGGGCCAGGGGCGGTTCTGACAGGACTCGCTGGCGGCATTATATTCGGAACTGCAGGCTACTTTGGAGCCGATTGGGTGGCGGATTATATTGATGAAAATTAACTTTTTTAGTTTGTTTAGAAAAAAGAATGAATTACAGGATGAATTTCCTTTTCTACAATTTTGTGCTTTACCAAAGGGGGGGGGTATATATCCTTCATTTGTTTCTTTAGAAAAAAACAATATATATGCTCACTCAGCGCGATTTATGATTAATCCTGAAGATCTGTCAGTTATTGAGTGTTTAATTAGGTTGTTTTTTAATGGAAAAGTGGAAATAAATGAGAGAAAAAATAAAATTGTAGATCATAATAAAACTCTCATTTGCTATAAATTTAAGGAATTTGGACAGGATATATTAAGAGTTGTCACTAATGATAATGAATTTGTCAAAAGTCTTTGTGAGAAAGGCTTAGAGCCGCCAGGGCCAGAAACGGTATTCCCTGATAAAAACTTCGGTGATTATGGTAGTCTGCAAGGAGAGATGGCGTTTTGGTGGGATGTATATTGGGAACCATTTTGGAATAGTTTGAGAGAAGATGAAAAAAAACAATATCTCGAACGAAGTAACTTTTCGGTTGATACTATTGAATTTTTGGAGTGCCGTCATTAACTAAAAAATATACAATATTACTCACCTTGGTTATCTAAAATTGTCTACAAAAAACTTATATTGCCCTTTATTAGTGTTAGACCTGTTAGCTCAGGGATCGTAAAGCGGTTGATGCCGCCGATTACCAGACGCTGCTGCGTTAGGCCGATACGGTACTTAAGGACGACGTGCTGGCATCAAAAGAGCTGCTGGTGATGCCCGAAGGCAGAGTGACGCTCAATGTGCCTATGGATGAAGACGCTCAGTTCGTGGCTGTGGTGAGGCTGTTTATGGTACGACGGCGTCGTATATGCGCAAAGTGAAGCGGACTATGGCTGCATCAGCCAGTGCTAAACCGGCACAGGCCGTATCCTTGCCACCCCGGCGACCATGCGAGAATTCAATCCCGAAACGCTCACCCCGTGGGTGACGCCGGTTTATGCAAAATCCTGTCTGAAGGAGAAAGGCTGCACGAATGCCGGTACTGCCGAAGAGCCCGTTGATAACTTTGGACAGATGACAATTTTTGCCCAGCCTGTCGAGGACGACTGCTGCGGTTACGGCCATCAGTATGCAGATGATGAAGTCGTTCAACATGCCCAGTCGGCAAAAAAACGTAAACCTGACGCTGGGGCGCAAATGCGCCTGCACCTGCTCAGGCAACGGCAGCGCCGCTTGCTGCTGCTACGGGTGCGATGACCCAGGTCTGGGGGGAATGGTCCCTGACCGGCGTATTGGGTGCGGCCCGGGGGATTCCGTATGTAGGAGCGATGATGTCCGCGCTCTACGTTCCATCTGCGGGCGAGGGGAGTGACAGGGTTCATGGCCGGGACGAATTCTGGTACGAGGAAGAGTTGCGGCAGAAAGCCATCACCGGGGCAAAAGCAACAACCCGGGTGAGGTTCTTCTGGCGTCAGGATGAGCAGGGCAACATGCGGGTCTATGGCGTCCATACGGGTGAAGGTACCCCGTATGAAGGTGTCCGCACGGCAAACATGGTGTGGAATAGTGAACATAATCGGTATGAGTTCACTCCAGCTCATGGTGCCGATGGTCCGCTGATTACCTGGACACCTGAGAAACCTGAAGGCAGTGACCTTCCATCACATACCGGCAGCGACATTAAGCCAATAGACCAGGCTACAATACTCGTCACGCCAATTCCTGACGGCAAAGATGAATACACGGCCCCACCTTTCCCGGTGCCGGATGAACGCGATCTTAACGATTACATTCTGGTGTTCCCTGCGGACTCCGGAATTAAGCCGATTTATATTTATCTCAAAACCGCGAGGGATGAACCAGGTGTGGCAACAGGGGAGGGTAAGACAATATCAGGTTCTGAAAAATGGCTTGAAGCAGCAAGCTCTGGCCTGGGGGCACCTGTGCCATCACAAATCGCTGATAAGCTAAGAGGACAAGAGTTTAGTAATTTTGATGCGTTTAGAACTGCCTTTTGGAAAGCTGTAGCTGAGGACTCAGCATTGCTTTCTCAATTTACAAGAGGTAACCAGGCTTTAATCAAAAAGGGATACGCACCTTTCACTACTCCAGAAGAGCAGGTTGGTGGTCGCAAAATATTTGAAATCTAAAATAATGAGAGAATAGTAGATGGGGGGAGGTATTTGACATGGACAACTTGTCAGTAGCCACTCCGAGAAGGCATATTGATATCCATAGAGGAAAAAGTGAATGACAGCCTCATATAAACAGCTTAATGACTATACTGAAAACGAGTTTATCCAATTCGTAACCGACATTGTTGAATGTTAATTCAAATTCAGAGGAAGAACATCACTCTTTGGTATCAAAGTTCGAAGAACTGGTTCAACATCCAAGGGGTAACGGCCTTATTTATTATCCAGAAGACGGTGAGGGCGATTCCCCTGAGGGAATTGTCCAGGCGATCAAAATATGGAGAAAATCAAAAGGACTCCCATTATTCAAAGACTCATAATTCAACAGCATTCGGGATGCTCTTTGGCTGCGAGATAGTAGCCCCCATATATTAATTATTAATCAACGATAAAAATTATATTGCGGGAGGCCATGTGGAATTTAAAATGCGCTTTGAAGATTATACTGAAAATGAGTTTAAAAATTTCTTGCAAGATTTTTTTAAAGCAAACAGTGCGCCTGATGATGATAAGCTGGACGAGCTGCTTGAGCATTTTGAAAAAATCACCAGTCATCCCGATGGACCAGACTTGATATACCACACTATAGATGAGGAAGACTGCAATCCAGAGGGGATAACTAAGATAGTGAAAGCATGGAGAAAATCTCAAGGCCTCCCGCTTTTTAAAAACTCTCAAGCTGATTCGTGAGGTCAAAATGCCAGATAGAAAATCCCCATCTCTATATGAAATTCTTACTGGCAACTTTACTGGGGATCTTCCCCTTGAAGTTGTAAACGAAGAAGACCAGGTCATTTTATCCGTGCTGGATAACATCCAGCGTATATTGAACGCCCGGGCCGGGACTATATCCCATCTCCCAGATTATGGTTTGCCAGATATGACCAAAATTCTGCAAGGAATGCCCGGAACAGCCCACGAGCTGATCGATACGCTGGCTGGTGTACTACTGAAGTATGAACCCCGTTTGCAGTCACTCAATGTAACCTTACTCGAACAGCAAGTGCCTGGCGAATTGCGCTATGCCATTGATGCTGAGTTGAAAGGTATTGGTCTAGTGCGCTACGGCACGGAGTTTATGCCGGAAGGTAAAGTGTTGATCAGGCATTTGAAACAGCAGCAACATCTGGAAAACCACCAATTAATTTAATCCAGTCATAACCTCATTCGATACGGATTTCACAATGTTCCAAACAACCGAACGCCACCTCAAGACCGGGAGCGATCCCCGCGCAATGCCCGATTATTCAGCATTACGTGATGAACTCGCTAAGCTATCCCATCCGGCTCGCCCGGATGTGAACTGGCGATATATCGAAAGACTCTGTCTCTCACTCTTTGAGAAGAACGGTGTGGAGCTGCAAACGGCAGCCTGGTATACGCTTGCGCGTACACAATTGGCCGGTTTATCCGGACTTAATGAAGGGTTGGCGATACTCGAGGCACTGATAAGCCATCAGTGGGAGGCTCTGTGGCCGCAGCCAGTGCATGCCCGCATGGAAATCCTCAGTAGTCTAAGTCAGCGTCTGCAGCAACGGATGCGCTCGCTCCCGTTCAATTACGGCGACCTCAGCCAGCTGTATCGGGCGGAACAACTGCTTACCGGTTTGGGGGATGTGCTTCAGCGTCTGGAGCTTAAGCATTTTAGCCAGCTCGATACGTTGCGTACCCTGATGCACAATAGTGCTGTTCGGCTGGAAAACAGTGATGGTATTAGTAGCACCGGACCGAACATTCAGCCAGGTATCGCGTTGCCTGCCTCCGTGATTAATGATGCAACAGCATCCAAAAGAAACCTAACTGGTTGTCCGAGTGTAGATTTCCAGGCACCAGATAGTGCAGTTAAGTGGGTATATGTCGCACAACCGGAACAGCAGCCGAACGTAGAAGTGCTGGCAGGTGTGCCAACACCAATAAAAAAATGGAAACCCTTCATCGCCGGGATGTGTACCATGCTGGTGATAACCACCGTCGCAGTGCGGGGCTGGCAGTTTCTTCACCGGCCAGACCCTCTGCAGACTCAGCTTGCCGCGTCATTGGCTCCGTTCCCAGCAACTCTCTCGCCTGAACAACTGGATATGTTGCGTCAGCAGACTACGTTACCGAAGGACCTTATCAGCCAGACACAGCAGCAGCTAGCCCGGCTGGATAAATTACCTCCTGACTGGAATATTGCCTACAGTCGTCAGTTGATTGAGCAGGCCAGGGTACTGTGGTCAGAGCAAGCTGAACCCATGGCATTACACTGGCAGCAACAACTCAATGCTGCAGCATTGCCGGCAGAACGCGTGAATGGCTGGTATCAGGGGATGACAACGTTACAAAAACTGAGTGATCGCCTTAATGGGCTTGATGAGCAAAAGGGAAAATACATAACGGTCAGCGAACTGAAATCCGTTGTATTTTCCATCCGACAGTCCTTCAACCAGTCCATACCGGCTGAAGAGCAACTGCGCGTATTGTCAGAAAATCCTGCTGGAGTACCTTTACCTGCCGCTGCGAGATCTCAACTGGAGATGCATCTGAAACAACTGACTGCCCGATATGCTGAAATAAAACAGAATGCATCAGAGTAAAATGGTGCTAAGAGTATGTGTGATTCAGTCTGTTACCATAATAACCGTGCCCTGTGGAGAGTCGGGGATTTAACCTTTCAGGGAAAAAATATTTCTCGACATTTGTCGCGGAGATTGCTTTGCGATTAGGACGGACTCCTGGTGCATTGAGGCTAAAAACTGACAAGCTCAGATGTCGAAAAAAGAAAAGTGCACCGTTGCAGACGGACAGAACAGCAATGGGGGTTATCACGGATAAAGGCGTATCTCAGTCGGACAGCTTTGCGAAGTACGAAGCGGCTTTTTTAATATGTCCCGTTCGTCGGTAGCCCACTTCAGGTCTTTCTGGAGACGGCGGATCTTGGCCTGAGCATCTATCTTCTCTTTATTAGTGGAAGAATCCGGACCGTACTTCTTTCTCCAGGCGTAAAGGCTATGGGTGGCGATATCGAGACGTGTTACAACGCTGTAAACAGAATGACTACGATCTACAACCTGTTTGACTGCATCAATTTTGAACTCTTCAGGATAACGCTGACCGCTCATGGGCACCTCTCTTTAAGCCATATTAAATGACTTTGAGGTATCTGTTAAACCCGTGGCGATTCAATTTTGGCAGACTTCAAGAGAGATAAATATGGTGTCCCCTGCAGGAATCGAACCTGCAACTAGCCCTTAGGAGGGGCTCGTTATATCCATTTAACTAAGGGGACGAGGCGGCACGAGTATAGCCTTATTTACACTTTGCGTTAAGCGCATCGCCGCCTGACTGCTCAAAGAGTCACCATTCAGGTCGATTTTTTTGTCGATTTATCATCATTTTCCCGTGCCTTAAGCTCAGCTTTGCGTTTGTTCGACATGTCGTTACGAATTTGGGCATGGCTTAACAGCGCGAAGATAAACGTTCCGCCGCAAATGTTTCCCGCCAGCGTCGGAAGGGCAAACGGCCAGAAGAAATCGCTCCAGTGAAGCGTACCGTTAAAGACCAGATACAGGATTTCAACGGTACCGACCACAATATGCGTGGTGTCCGCCAGCGCAATCAGCCAGGTCATCAATATGATCACCACAATTTTGGCGCTTCCCGCTGAAGGAAACATCCAGACCATCGTGGCGATAATCCAGCCAGAGATGATGGCGTTTGAGAACATCTCGACCGGCGTGTTCTTCATTACGTCCATGCCGATTTTCACAAACGCATCCCGGGTGGGTTCATCAAAGATCGGCATATATTCAAACGCCCATGCCGCGATGCCCGTGCCAATGATATTACCCAGCAGGACCACGCTCCAGAGCCGCATCAATAAGCCGAAATTACCGAGTGTGGGGTTTTGCATCACCGGCAGAACGGCGGTCACCGTGTTTTCGGTAAACAGCTGCTGGCGGGCCATGATGACAATAATAAAGCCGAAGGTATAGCCGAGGTTTTCCAGTAAAAATCCACCGGGCACGCCTTCCAGTTGCACATGAAATATCCCTTTCGCAAGCAGAGATGCGCCCATTGATAGCCCGGCAGCGATGGCTGACCAGAAGAGGGCCATCGCGTCGCGCTCCATCTCTTTTTCACCATCCTGGCGTATATGCTCGTGGATGGCCATTGCGCGGGAGGGGAGGCGATCTTCATCAATTTCTATCTTCTCGCCGCGCGCCTTCTCCTCGCTTTCAATTTCAAGCTCCTCAGTGCTCTCGCCAATTTTTTCTTCGCCTACATCTTTCATATCTGCTCCCGGAGGTTGATCTTTCTGTTAAGCGTAGCGGCTTTTATCGGGATGCCTGTGGGGATGCTCTTAAATTGGCGGCAATGACAACAAAGGTGATACATCTCTTTCAAAGTCATTATAAAATTGCCAGCGAAACGAATTCCAAAAGCCAGGCTATGCTGAGATCAGAGTCACGGTGGTTACTGCCCGTAATTGTGCTCATAGACATCGGTAAACGTGCTGTTACAATCGCTTGCACGT
>Ga0308157_10002349_pt1 | contig 31457 bp, 28 predicted proteins | sample PhyBR1_FD_201035 | JGI IMG/M metagenome (GOLD analysis project Ga0308157, IMG submission 201035) | Phyllosphere microbial communities from UC Gill Tract Community Farm, Albany, California, United States - DLSLB.R1 | ecosystem: Host-associated > Plants > Phyllosphere > Unclassified | place: USA...
ACCACCGGCATCTCATTCGTCGGTGTCAGTCGCAAAGCCTAATTGACCCGAGTTCCGGTGCGCGCTATGAATCACCATAGCGCGCACCAGAACCTCACGGGATTTTGAACTGCACACTTCGATCACCAACGGAGTTATTCCATGGGGAATTTCCTCAACCTGCTATTACGCCGCCTTGCTGCATTGCCGGTGATGATCCTGGGCATCTCTGCCATGGTCTTCATCATCATGAAGTTGGCACCCGGCGACGAAGCCACCAACGCATTAGGCGATAGCGCATCCGAAGCCGCTAAAGAGGCTTATCGCGAAGAACGTGGTCTGAATGATTCATTGATCATTCAGTACTTCAAATTCATCGGACAATTGATCCGACTCGACTTTGGTGTCACAACACCACCTGCACAATCTGTCTCCGCCATGATCGCCAAGGCCTTTCCGCTGACCTTGCAACTGACCTTCCTAGGCGTGATCATTGCCGTCGTCATCTCACTAGCCTTCGGTCTCTTGGGGGCTTTGTACCGCGACCGTTGGCCAGACCAAGTGGTTCGCATCTTCTCCATCGCAGCTATCGCAACTCCGTCGTTCTGGCTGGGTATTCTACTGATCCAGTGGTTCGCTCTGGGCAAGAACCCGTTGCTTCCCTCCGGCGGTGCTGCGGCAGCAGGATCGGGTTTCGGAACCTGGTTCATGCATATGATTCTGCCTGCCTTAGCATTGGCTATCCCCGTGTCTGCATCCCTGACCCGAGTCGTTCGAACCTCGATGGTCGAAGAACTCGATAGGGACTATGTAAGAACCGCTATCGGCAACGGTGTGCCTCGCGGTGAAGTGATTTCCCGCAACGTCCTACGCAACGCACTGGTGACACCGGTGACCGTTCTGGGGCTGCGTATTGGCTACCTGCTAGGTGGCGCAGTGGTCATTGAAATGATCTTCTCGCTACCCGGGATGGGGCAGCTGATCATGAACGGTATTACCAACAAGGACACCAGCCTCGTTCAGGGCGTGACATTGACGATCGCGCTTACCTTTGTTCTGGTCAACATCATTGTTGACCTGCTCTACTTGCTGATCAATCCACGTATTAGGACGGTGTAGCGATGAGCATCATGGCTCCACGTAACAACCTGGTCACTCGACTCTCCGCCGGTGGCACGCGCTTCAAAGCGCTTCCCGTTGGTTCGAAAATCGCTCTGGCATTCTTGCTGCTAATCGCAGTGCTCGCTGTCTTAGCACCACTGATCGCGCCACATGATCCGTTAGCGACCGGCGTTCCTGCCCAAAAGCCAGGGGCGGAGCACCTGTTCGGTACCGACCGTCTTGGTCGCGATATCTACTCACGCCTGCTTTATGGTGCACAAGCATCATTGATCGTCGGCTTGGGGTCAGTAGCTTTGGCTCTGATCTTAGGCGGACTGCTCGGAGCGTTGGCAGCAACCAGCGCCAAATGGGCCAACGAAACGATCATGCGCATCATGGACATGGTCATGGCCTTCCCCGGCATCGCCTTAGCTGCAGCGCTGTTAGCATCATTGGGCAATACCTTGCCGGTCATCATTTTGTCGATTGCCATTATCTACACGCCGCAGATCGCACGAGTTGTTCGTGCGAATGTATTGGCGCAGTGGGGCGAAGACTACGTGCGTGCTGAACGAGTCATTGGTGCAGGCCGGTTCTTCATTCTCGGTAAGCACGTTGTGCGCAACTGCGCGGCACCGGTGCTCGTTTTTGCAACTGTTATGGTCGCTGACGCCATCATCCTTGAAGCGTCACTGTCCTTCCTCGGCGCAGGCATCCAAGACCCAGCACCTAGCTGGGGCAACGTGATTTCCTATGGTCGTAACCTGGTGCTCAACGGCGCATGGTGGGCCACCACCTTCGCTGGCCTGGTTATTTTGTTGACCGTTCTGGCACTGAATATTCTTGCCGAAGGCATGACCGACTCGCTGGTCAATACCAAGGGTTCAGGCAAGAAGCCAGCAACCGATCTCTCTGCTGCACCGAAGGCTCGCCCCACCTTGGACCAAGCCGCCACGCAACGTTTGAATACCGAGCTGGATCTGCTCTCAACGGCCGAGGCTCGGCGCACCGATCGATTGGTACTTGATACTTCGACCGGGCAGCCTCGCACCATCTTGGAGGTCAAAAACCTGTCCATTCGCTTCCCAGAACGTTATGGGGAGACTCCAATCGTGCAGGATGTTTCTTTCAGCGTCCGTGAGGGCGAAACCATGGCGTTGGTGGGCGAATCAGGGTGTGGCAAGTCCATCACCTCCTTGGCCATCATGGGACTACTGGGCAAGAGTGCCAAGCTCACTGGATCGATCACTTTTGACGGCAAGGAACTTCTTCCAGCCACCGCTGAGGGTGGAACCTTGGCCGGTGACGACAAGGTCTACAAGGGGCTACGTGGTGAACAAATTGCCATGGTGTACCAGGACGCACTCTCCAGCCTGAACCCATCCATGCTGGTGGGTGACCAGTTGCGACAGCTGACCAAGCGCGGGGGACGCAAGAGCCCCGAAGAACTGCTGAATTTGGTCAAATTAGATGCTAAGCGCACGATGCGTTCCTATCCACATGAACTCTCCGGTGGGCAGCGTCAACGTGTTTTGATCGCCATGGCGCTGTCTCGTAGCCCCAAACTAGTGGTCTGTGATGAACCAACCACCGCCTTGGATGTCACCGTGCAAAAGCAAGTGGTAGAACTACTTAACGATTTGCGAGAGCAATTGGGCTTTGCCATGGTCTTCGTTTCACACGATCTGGCGCTGGTAGCTTCTCTGGCCCATCGAGTGACTGTCATGTACGCCGGCCAAGTAGTTGAATCGGGGCCCATCAGTGATGTGCTCAAGGACCCGCACCACGAATATACCCGTGGGCTGCTCGGAGCAGTGCTATCCATCGAATCTCAGTCCGAACGCTTGCACCAGATTCCAGGCACCGTTCCCAGCCCCTACGACTTTGCCACCGGGGATCGCTTCGCGGAGCGATCCTTGCGCGAAAATGCAGATCCGAATCAGCACCTGTCCTTTGTTCCGGTAGGGGTAGGTAGCGAACATCGTTGGGCAAGTCATCATCACGAAGTAGGAGCAGCGAAATGAGCGACGTTCCAGTCATTGAACTGCAAGAGATTCATGTCCACCATAAGATTCGCGGTGGCAAGATCTTCAGCCCTCGTCTAGTGAAAGCCGTCAACGGCGTGAACTTTATGGTGCATCGCGGACAGACCGTGGGCATTGTCGGCGAATCCGGTTGCGGTAAGTCCACCCTGGCCTCAGTACTTGTTGGATTGCAAGAGCCAACCAGTGGTCAGGTGCTGTTCAACGGTGCCGTGGTAGGTAAACGTAACGCCAGGAGCCGCAAGGCCTTTGGGCGTTCGGTCGGTGTGGTCTTCCAAGACCCGGCGACCGCCTTGAACCCGCGCATGAGCATTGTGGACACGCTCACCGACCCATTGCGAGTCCACGGGATCGGCAATGACCGATCACGAAAGGACAAAGCGCTGGAGTTGCTCAGCGTGGTGGGTTTGCCGCCCTCAGTTGCCTCGGCACTGCCCAGCCAGGTCTCCGGCGGTCAACGCCAGCGTGTGGCGATCGCCCGAGCCTTGGCTTTGGAACCAGATGTGATCGTGGCCGATGAACCCACCAGCGCGTTGGATGTTTCGGTTCGTGCCCAGGTGCTCAACCTACTCACGGACCTGAAAACCGAACTGAATCTCGCCATGGTATTCATTTCACACGATATTCAGACGGTTCGATATGTTTCCGATGTCATCTGCGTGATGAATGCCGGAGAAATTGTTGAACGCGGTGACGCCGCACAAGTTTTCGACTCACCAACCAACGACTACACCCGCACCCTACTGGGTGCTGCTCCGACCCTGCTGGAGCACTAATATTCACCGCTTGCTAGACCAAGCATCAGAAGAAAGACACGATTTCCGTGGTTTACCAGAACAATCCTAAGTACACCGGCGTCATCCCTCCGGTAGTGACTCCGCGCAACACCGACGGAACAATCGACATCCAAGGTTTAGCTGCGGTCGTCGAGCACCTAATCAAAGGAGGAGTCACCGGTCTGTTTGTGCTTGGCTCCTCGGGCGAAGTCCCTTACCTAACTAACGAAGAACGAGAAGAAGTACTTCGCCAAATCGTAGCCACCAATGCTGGTCGCGTCCCAGTGCTGGTTGGTGCCAGCGAGCAGACTACCGCACGAGTCATTGACGAAGGCTCCCGCTTGATCAAATTGGGCGCTGATGCGCTGGTGGTGACCACCCCGTTTTATGCCATCGCCAATGCAGCGGAAATAGAAGCTCACTTCACCGCGATTCACGATGCATTGGGTGTAGATGTTTTTGCCTACGACGTGCCAGTTCGCACACATCACAAATTGCCATTGGACGTCGCGATTCGTTTGGCCAAGGCCGGATCCATTGTGGGGGTAAAGGATTCCTCAGGCGACGACGTGTCCTTCCGCCAATTGTTATTGGCCACCAAAGACATCCAAGGATTCTCGGTCTTTACCGGCCACGAAGTGGTTGTGGATGGTGCACTGTTAGGCGGTGCCCACGGAGTGGTTCCAGGCCTAGGTAATGTTGATCCAGCCGGGTACCGCCGATTATTTGATCTGGCCCAAGAAGGACAATGGGAGCAAGCCGCCGCCGAACAAGACCGACTGGCGCGAGTCTTTGACATTGTCTACACACCAGACGCCGCTCGTGTCTCTGCAGGAGCCGCCGGACTAGGTGCCTTCAAAACTGCACTGGTCGAACTAGGCGTGATTTCTTCAAACACGATGAGCGCACCAATGGCGAACCTGGACGAGGATGAAGCTGGCAAGATCCGAGAAATCCTGACCGAAACTGGCCTCCTGGCCGTAGCAACCAAGTAGGTTCATCAGCAGTGCAAGAGCAACACAACGGCACCGGTGAAGTACTGGCTCTAGATGTAGGTGGTACAAAAATTGCCGGTGCCGTGGTGCGCCCCGATGGTGTCATCACGGCTCGAGTGCAGATTCCAACCCCCGCCCAAGACGGCGCCGATGCCATCATCAAGGCCATGACCCAGGTGGTTATGCAACTGCGTCAGCACACCTCAGGTCAACCCGTAGGTCTGGGCCTTGGAGCTGCAGGCGTTATCGATCCTTTGAACGCTACGGTAGTCTCAGCCACCGATACGCTCAAGAATTGGGCAGGCACTGATCTGGCTGCACAACTATTGCAAAGCACGGGGCTAACAGTTCGCGCCATGAACGACGTGCACGCTCACGGATTGGGCGAGGCGAAATATGGTGCTGGAACAGGAGCCAGCTCGGTGTTACTCATGGCCGTGGGCACAGGCATTGGCGGGGCACTTTTTGCCAACGGGCAATTGCTCTCCGGATTTAATCACGTGGCTGGCCACACAGGACACATTGACTCAAACTACGCCGCGGGACTTGAATGTTCCTGTGGTCGTTTGGGTCATGTGGAAGCCATTGCCTCCGGGCCCTCAATCTATCGACACTATCAGCGATTAGCCCATAATTCTGCGGTTACCGATACCAAAGCGGTCGCTGCGCTAGCTGAACTCGGTGATGAGTCGGCATATCAAGCTTTGTCTACCGGGGGACTGGCTGCGGGCAGTGCTATCGGTTCGCTAGCCAATGTCCTGGATCCAGAACAGATCATCATTGCAGGTGGCATGGCCGGTGCCGGAGACATCTGGTGGCAAGCACTGCACGCTGGATTTACCGCCAGCGCCATCGATCCAGTGAGCACCACCAAATTGATGCCCGCAAAGCTTGGCACTGACGCAGCACTTATCGGCGCCGCAAGCCTATTCTGGTGCGAATCCTAGAGGAGTAAAAATGTTGATCACAGACGAAGAAATAGAAAAACTACGCGGACGATTGATTGTCTCGGCTCAGGCATACCCTGGAGAGCCGATGCGTCACCCGCAAACAATGGCGCAAGTGGCAGCTTCTGCCGTCATCGGTGGAGCCGCAGCGGTTCGGGTCCAGGGACTAGCCGACATTCAGTTCACCCGTTCGACCGTGGACGTTCCGGTGATTGGCTTGTTCAAAGACGGTCACGATGGTGTTTTTATCACACCGACTATTCATCATGCCTTGGCGGTGGCTAACGCAGGTGCCCAGATTGTGGCGTTAGATGGTACCCGTCGCGAACGACCAGATGGAAAAACACTGGCCGAAACCATTCGCGCCGTCCACGATCAAACCGGTGCACTAGTAATGGCGGACTGCGGCTCTTTCGAAGATGCGGTGTCAGCTGCACAGGCCGGGGCAGACCTGATCGGCACTACCTTGGCCGGGTACACACCCGAGCGCGAAAAAACCGAAGGACCCGATCTAGACCTGCTGACACAGATTGCTCACGCCGAACTTGGCCGACCACTGATTGCCGAGGGGCGAATTCATAGCCCTGCACAGGCAAAGTCCGCTCTTGACGCTGGTGCTTTTGCAGTGGTTGTCGGTACCGCTATCACTCATCCGGCTACCATTACGGGGTGGTTTGATCAGGCCCTGCGCGGCGAGTAAACCTAGCTACCGTCCGTTTCGTGCAGACCGAGAACTGACCTAGGCTTGAGTTCAGAACTTTATCCCTGCACGATCGGAGAAAACCAGTGGACACCTTCATCAAAGGCCCTTCCAAGCGCGATGTAGCCGGAATGAAAGCCGCATTTGGTGACGTGGAGGCCGGGGACGTTATCTCGGTGCTCTACAAGACCGCTCGTTTCGGTAACTTCTTGATCACTGGCGCTGCCCATGCAACAGTCCTAGATGATGTGATGGTCGGGGGACTGAATGCGGCAGCAGCTAAGAAGAAGGCCAAGGACGCCGAGGGTGCTGAAGTAACGCAGCGACAACCAGATAAAGACGTCCGCGCCTTTCCGGCGACTTTTGAAGGTGAATTTTCACCAGAAGAGATTGACGTGTCCCAGCTGTCGCACGGTGACCTTGTCGTTGCCTCATACAGCCAGAGCCCTTACGGCGATTTTGTCATCACTGGCGTGGTCACCGAAGCACAGAATGATCACGACTATTTGATGGTTGGTCCGTGGATCTTGCAAAGCGCTGACGGCAAAGCCCCACGTTTACTTTCGGTGCAACGGGTGGCGGCCAACGGATCCCACGTAGCACCGGTGCCTACCCGTCGAGGACTGGTTGAAGTAGACGGTCTGGCCTAACTCCACTGGCTTCGTAGTTCTTCACCTAGAATCCTGGCGCCTTCATCAAATGCGCCAGGATTCGGTCCGGAATAGTTAAGTCGCAAAAACTTGCCAGCTTCTTCTGCTGGGAACCAACTTGCCCCTGCGGAGATCGCCAATTTACGAGTCTCGCAATCTCGTTCTAGTTGGTGCAGATTAGTCTCATCGGGCAACTGCACCCAGAGGTTTAAGCCGCCGGCTGGAACTGACTGCAATTGTGCGTCCGTGACGTGCTGAGAAAGGGCAAGGATCAGCTGATCGCGTCTATGGGCCAGTTGTTGACGCAAAGACCGTAGATGTGACCTCCAACCTGGTTGGGACACCACGTCCAAAGCTACCGCCTGAAGTGGGCCACTAACGTACATGGACTGAGCCTGATTGTCGGCCAGTATTCGATCCCGGGCGGGACCGCGTGCGATAAGACCTGCTACTCGAACGGCAGGTGAGACACTCTTGGTCAGCGATCGCAGGTAGACCACATGACCGGTGTCATCCCGCGCTGCTAGCGGGGAAGAGTCGGTACTGATTCCAAAGTCTTTGGCCCAATCATCTTCGACCAGAAACGCACCATGTTCTTTGACGATTTCTAAAACACGTTCGGCAACGGGTGCGGACCACTGTGCTCCAGTAGGGTTTGCAAAATTCGGGTGTGCGTAAAAAGCGCGTGCTCCGGTACGTTCAAAAGCACGTTCAAGTTCCTCGGTGTCCGGACCGTGAGGTCCCGAAGGTACCGGAATCAAAGTAACACCGACCTGGGCCGCTGCCATGATCGCTCCCCAATAGGTGGGAGACTCTATAAGCATGGGTTCGCCCCGGCCCACCAAAGAACGGAAGATTGAGCTCAAACCGCTCTGGCTCCCTGGCAGGATTACCACATCGCGGGATGTAGGTGCAGCGAGCCCGGGTAGCAGATGCTCATTAAGCTCAGATGCGAACCACGCCTGCAATTCAGGCAGCCCAGCAGCCTCAGTACGATGCAGAACCGAGTCGGATCGAGCCACGCGTGCGAAAGCTGATTTGACCAACCGTTGCGGCAACAGTTCGCGGTCCGGGTAACCGGAATGAAGGGCGATTACGTCATTGGGGAAGGACCGCTGGCTCGGGTGGACCTGCGGTAAGGGATTACGGATTGCGCCTAGTGCGGCAGTCTGCCACCCGTAATCGTTTGGTCTGGTGACCGGAATGGAGCGAACGAAGGTCCCGATTCCCGGACGGGATTCGACCAGTCCTTGAGCAATGAGAGTGCGCAGTGCTTTTTGAACTGTTACCGGGCTTAGTTCATGCTCCGCTACCAGCTGGCGTGTGGATGGAAGTTGTGTGCCGGCTGGTGCTAGCGCAATCCATTCACGTAGTTTCGCAACCAGCCTGTCACTGCTACTGTTAATCATGAAGCACCATAGTACCGCTACTGTCATTAAGTCCCAACCGCTACTTGCTACAGCACCTGGTCTCGTTTGGGGATTGCTAGGTGTTGGCGCCTTCTCGCTCACCGTGCCCATGACTCGAATCGCTGTGTCAAACAACGCAATGGACCCACTTTTGGTGGGAGCTGGCCGCGCCGTCATCGCAGCCCTATTAGCTACGCTGGCACTTTGGCTCACCGGGCAAGGTACGCCATCCAAGAGTCAATGGGTCAGGCTTGGCGTAGTTGCTGCAGGAGTGGTTGCAGGTTTCCCGTTGCTCACCTCTTTTGCCTTGACATCCGTCCCTGCCAGCCATGGAGCGGTGGTGACTGCTATTCTCCCGGCTGCAACAGCAGTCGCTTCGGTTCTTCGAACGAGGGAGCGGCCCCGGTTGGCTTTCTGGCTGGCTTCCGCGCTCGGAGCCTTAGCTGCGGTATTTTTTGCTGCGATTAATGGTGGTGGAATCGCGCAACTGCACAGCGCGGACCTCTTACTTTTTATCGCGGTAATAGTTTGTGCTATCGGTTATGCCGAGGGTGGCCTTCTGGCCAGAGAACTTGGATCATGGCAGACAATTTCCTGGGCCTTGGTTCTTTCTTCACCGCTCATGATTGCACTGACCGCTATTAGCTTGAGCCACCACGCTCCGGTAGCCGGCATTTCAGGCTGGGCAAGTTTTGCCTACCTTGGGGTCGTGAGTATGTTCCTTGGATTTGTTGCCTGGTATCGCGGACTTGCTCTGGGACCGATGTCGTTGGTCAGTCAGGTTCAATTGGCTCAACCTGTGATTACGTTGGGGTGGGCCGTGCTGTTATTGGGCGAGCAACTGCGGTGGAGCTCCGTTACAGGAGGATTTATCGTGATTGCCTGTGCACTATTGGTGGTACGCACCAGAAAATCCGTCTCCACCACTACTCCAGTTCCTATCAGAACTCGCTAGCAATCACGTTTTTGCTTGTCTGTCTTTACGAAATTTACGAGAAAGTATTGGAGTCCCTTTGAAATTGTTAACAGGATTAAGCGCATTCCCGCTGACACCAATGAAGGACGACCGGGTAGATGAGCGGTCTTTTATCAAGCTGATCCTGCGGTTAGTGCAAGCCGACGTTGATTCGATTACCGTGCTGGGATCGACCGGGTCATATATGTATTTGAATCGCGAAGAACGAGGTCGGGTAGCGAGACTGGCCGTTCAGCACGCAGGTGAGATTCCTGTGCTTGTCGGTGTCGGTGCTTTGCGCACCTCTCAGGTTCTTGAACATATCGATGATGCGCAAGCAGTAGGAGCTACCGCGTTACTGCTAGCTCCAGTGAGCTATCAAAAGCTCAACGACAACGAAGTCTTTGAACTATTCCAGACGGTAACGCATCATACCGACCTGCCCGTGGTGCTCTATGACAATCCCGCAACGACCCATTTCTCGTTCAGCATTGAGCTCTACGAACGCATCGCTAGGCTACCTGGAATCGTTTCGATAAAGATTCCCGGCGTCCTATCGGATCCCAAATCTGCGAAAGCTCATGTTGATGCGATACGTAAAGTGATTCCGAACCATGTCAGTATCGGAGTATCAGGCGACGTTTCGGGCGCAGCTGGACTGATCGCCGGCTGCGATCTCTGGTACAGCGTTCTTGGCGGTACGCTGCCAGACCCGGTGCTAGATATCGTTCGGGCTGCACAATGCGAAAAAAGCGGCAATCCTGTCGACTTGTCCAACCACCTAGATCCAGTGTGGGACCTATTTGCTGAATATGGTGGCAGCCTTCGGGTGACCGCAGCGATCGCTGAACACCTTGGACTGGTCAATCCTCATTCTCTGCCTCTACCCGTGCAAGGACTTTCCGTCGAACAACGCAAACGCGTGATACAGGTGGTGGATGACCTTTCGCTTCGCTAATCACGGATCTACGCTTATGGATATTAGGAACAAGTAACACGCTAAGCGTTGCAAGGGGTAGAGCTGTGGGGCGAATCAAGAGATTTGATCATGTTGGTGTCACGGTCGCGAACATCGACGAGGCAACAAAGTTTTTTGTGGGCCTCGGTCTACGAATTGATGGCCGCGCCGACGGTTTAGAAGGTGACTTTTTAGAAACAGTGAGTGGAGTCGCGGATTCACGAACAAATATTGTGATGCTCAAAGCTCCGGATAGCGATGTGGGTATCGAGCTGTCGAGTTTTGTGAGGCCAGAACATGGACCTGGTCAACCGCACGCCATGGCCAACGAACTTGGTCTGCGTTCTTTGGCTTTTGAAGTGGACGACCTTGAAGCGACCGTAGCGGAACAAGCGGCGCAAGGCTACGGCTTGATTGGGGGAATCGGCGAATATGAAGGCGTTTGGAAGATGGCCTACATTCGAGGACCGGAAGGGCTGATCGTGGCGCTGGCTCAGCGACTTTCTTGAGTGCCCGGTGACAAGATCAACGAGGTGCCCACATTCGTGTGAATGTGGGCACCTCGTATCGTCTAGACGGAAGTCTTCTTCATGGACTTCTCGCTTATCGGTGCGTTGTCGCTGGCACGCAGTGCCCGGAAGTAGTCCATGGCTTCTTCCTGGCGTTCAGCTTCGCGGCCGGAAGAAATGTCTGCGCGCAGATGTTCTTGGGTGTACCCGAAGGCATCGACCAAGTCTTGGGCGTGTGGACGCAGGCGGGCGAGCAGGCGGTTGAGGTATCCAGGTAGGGTACGAGCACGCTGCATTGAAAGGTGTCCATTGGCCAAGTACCAACCTAGATCTTCTTCAATTAAGCTCAAGGTAAAGACGTCGCGCAGCCACGTGAGTACTTCGTGGGTTGCGGGGTCATCGATTTTCTCCAGGGCTGCGGTGAATGCTTCCCAGCGTAAGAGCTGACCGTGGTCGCGAGCAGCGGAGATCAAGAGGTCCTGATTTTCGTTGAACGCTGCTGCGCCCTTGCTCTTGTCCTTTCCTGCGCTTCGAAGGGCGTTGGCCACTTCGGCAACCTTGGCCTTAATACGTCCGGTGAGAAGTGCGCGCTGGTTCTCGACATCTTTGAAGAAGTTGGCGCTCTTGCGTTCATCTGAAATGTCAGCGAACGCTTGGCCGACTCCGCGAAGACCCGAGCGGTTCAATGCAGTGTTGCCGACCTGCTTGGCGGCAAATAGGGCCATAGCGCCGTTATCAAGTTTGCGGAATTCGGAGGCATAGTCGGTGAGCAAACGCTTGCCGACCAACTGAAGTAGGACGTTATTATCGCCTTCAAATGTCACGTAAACATCAAGGTCCTGGTAGAGCTGAGTGAAGCGGTTCTTAGCGATGAACCCGGAGCCGCCGCAGGCTTCACGAGTTTCTTGAAGTGTGTCCAAGGCATCCCAGGTGCTCAATGGCTTCAATGCCGCGGCAAGGGTTTCGAGATCCTGACGATCATCGTCACTGTCGGCGCGTCCGGAGAATACCGCGTCAAATTTATCCAGTAGACCGTCATGGGCGAAAGAGGACGCATAGGTGCGGGCAATGCGCGTGATCAGTCGTCGCTGATGACGCTGGTAATCCAACAAGGTGGTTTCTTCAATGTCCGAGGTGGAATTGAATTGGCGGCGTTGGTTTCCGTAGGTGACTGCGATCTGCAGTCCAATCTTTGATGCGCTGGTGGCTGCGCCATCCAAAGAAACGCGCCCTTGGACAAGGGTGCCGAGCATCGTGAAGAAACGACGGCCGGAAGAAGCGATAGGGGAGGAGTACTCACCATTCTCATCAACGTTTCCATAGCGGTTGAGCAGGTTGGTGCGTGGCACGCGGACATTGGTGAAGTGCAGGCGTCCGTTATCGATGCCGTTCAGACCACCTTTCAACCCGTCGTCTTCACCGCCGATGCCTTCGTAGAAGTTCCCCTGTTCATCACGAATTGGAACATAGAAGCAGTGAACGCCGTGGTTGACACCCTTGGTAATCAGCTGCGCAAAGACGGTAGCTGCCTTCCCGTGTAGGGCAGCATTTCCGAGGAACTCTTTCCAAGCCGCTTTGAAAGGAGTGTGGATGACAAATTCATCGGTTTCTTCATCGTAGGTCGCGGTGGTGGCCACGGCGGCAACGTCGGAACCATGGCCGATTTCAGTCATGGCGAAGGCACCGGGGGTCTGCAAATCCAGTGCCTCTGGAAGCCATTTCTCATGGTGTTCTTCGGTACCTAGGTGAAGGATAGCGCCCGCAAAGAGACCCCACTGAACACCGGCTTTAATCTGCAAGGAGGGGTCGGCCGCAACGAGTTCTTCGAACGATGCGATGGATCCACCGTGATCGTCGTATCCACCAAACTTCTTGGGGAAGGCGCGCTGGACTGCTTCTTCTTCAACCAGCAGGCTGAGCTGACCCAAGACTCGCTCGCGGTGTGCGTCCATCGCCAGTGATGGGTCGCGCTGCAACTCTGGACGGGCGGCGCGTGCGCGCGAAGCTTTACGCACTTCTGCGTAGGGGCCGAGGAGCTGTTCAGCTAGGGCAGTGACGTTGATGCGGTTCTCGCTCATGACGTACCTTTCATTCTTTGATGAGTCGCTGTGAGATGTGTAGATATTTAGTTGCGGGTCTGAACTGACGTTGAGGCGATGCCGTAGGCCAGCCAATTAGTGAGTTCTTGTGCCATCGCTTCTAAGCTCGGCTTTGAGTCGGAAGCTGGTTGGCGTAGCCATTGTTCGCCCGTAGCGCGAACCATTCCCAAGGCGGCCCTTGGCCAGAAGCTCAGTGCAGCTGAAGTGGCTTGTTGGTCGTAGAGCTTTAGAAGCCGAACGCTGATGAGGTTGGATGCTTCATCGAAAAAATCGTTCAGCGCTCCCGCCGATTCATCATCTGGTGATCTCTGCGCGCCAGTGACGAAGTAGTACAGATTTGGGCTGTTTGTGGCCAGTTCGAGGTAGGCAGTAACCATGGCGTGTAAGGAGCTAAGCTCCTGATCCTTCGCCAAAGCCGCGGCGATCACTCGGTCACGGAAGTCGTTGATGACTTTTGCACTTAGTGCTTGGCGTAGCCCTTCCTTGTCGCCAAAGTACCGGTAGTACACGGGCTTGGAAGTTTTTGCATGACTAGCAATATCCTCCATGGAAACCTGTGGGCCGAGCTTATGCACTGCTTTACGGGCGAGCTTAAGTAGTTCTTCGTGCCGGGCGGTGCGATGCGCCTGCCAGCGTACGGATCGACCGTCGGCCTCAACCTCTAATTCTTCAGTGATCTTGTTCACGTAACTCACAGTATCATGTACTCTTAGTTACAGTAATACGTGTCACAACAATCTTTGTAGGAGTTTTTGAACATGAGCCAGCAGTCTGCGCGCAACGCCGTAATTATCGGCGGCAACCGTATCCCTTTCGCCCGCTCCAACACCGCCTACGTCAACGCATCTAACCAAGACATGTTCACCGCAGCGCTTGAAGGTCTCGTCGCACGCTTCGGTTTGCAAGGTGAACGCATTGGAGCAGTCAGCGGTGGTGCGGTGCTAAAGCACTCCAAAGATTTCAATTTGATTCGTGAGTCCGTACTCGGCTCAACGCTGGATCACTCAACCCCTGCTTATGACGTTCAGATGGCGTGTGCCACAGGCATGGAAGCCATTGGCTCTCTAGCGAACAAGATCAAGCTCGGTCAGCTGGAATCAGCGATTGGTGGCGGAGTTGATACCACCTCTGATGCACCGATTGCTGTATCCGAGTCCCTACGGGGCATTCTCCTAGAGCTTTCTCGTGCACGCAGCACTAAAGCTAAGCTCGCTGCCCTGGCCAAGATCCGTCCTTCACACCTGGCACCGAACGCACCTGGCACGGGGGAGCCGCGGACCGGATTGTCCATGGGCGACCACCAGTCGCAGACCACCAAAGCATGGGGCATTACCCGTGAAGCTCAGGATGAACTTGCGTTGGCTAGCCACAAGAACTTAGCCGCCGCTTATGACCGCGGATTCTTCAACGATTTGATCACTCCTTTCAACGGGCTGTCCAAGGACAACAACATGCGAGCCGATTCCACGATGGAGAAGCTGGGTAAGCTCAAGCCCGCATTCGGCAAAAATCTGGGTGAGTCCGCAACGATGACCGCAGGTAACTCAACTCCGTTGACCGACGGAGCATCTGCCGTCCTACTCGGTAGTGAAGAGTATGCGCAGAGCCACGATCTACCGATGCTTGCTAACTTCGTCGACTTTGAAGCAGCTGCAGTGGATTTCGTTCACGGAGCTGAAGGACTTTTGATGGCACCGGCCTACGCCACTGCACGTCTGCTTAAGCGCAACAACTTGAGCTTGCAGGACTTTGATTTCTACGAAATTCACGAGGCCTTTGCCGGCACTGTACTCTCAACCCTCAAGGCATGGGAAGACGAAGAGTTCTGCCGGGAGAAGCTCGGACTAGATGCACCGTTGGGTGCCATCGATCGTACTAAGCTCAATGTGAATGGATCATCGCTGGCCGCGGGACACCCATTCGCAGCAACCGGTGGACGCATTATTGCCAGCACCGCAAAGATGCTGCATGAAAAGGGAACCGGACGCGCATTGATTTCCGTGTGTGCTGCAGGCGGGCAGGGCGTCGTAGCAATCTTGGAGGCACGTAGCTAATGACTGATAAGTACATGGAACTGGTCAACACCGGGGCAACAAAAAAACTCGCAAAGCTCCTTGGGCTACCTCGACCACCGCGTCTTCGCCGTTATTCCGAGCAAGGACCTCTGCTACCCGGACCACTTCTGGTGTTGGGCAATAGCGCACGAGCACAAGAACTGAGCGACACCTTGGTTTCTTGGGGATTGGATGTCTGTCGACATGATGCGGGAGATGCCAAGCTAGGCGGACTTTTATTACTTCTGGATGAGCTCGTTCATCCAGAAGAACTCTCACCGATTATGCTTGCTGCCGGTCGGGCACTGCGACAGTTGCTTCCAGGAGCTCGTGTGGTTTCCTTCTCACGCCCTGCAACGGCAGACGATGAACCAGCAGTCGCGGCCGTACGCCAGGGCATTGACGGCATCATGCGTTCAGTGGGCCGAGAAATGCGTGGCGGAGCAACTGCTAATGGCATCGTGTTGGAAAATTCCACGTCTATTCTCAGCCCAAGCGCTTTGGCGTCCTTGCAATTCTTCTTCTCCGGACGCAGTGCCTACGTCGACGGCCAGTTCCTGAGAGTTCGAAATGACCAAGGCGTACTGCCAGAAGATTTCACCAAGCCGCTAACCGGCAAGGTCGCTGTGGTCACAGGTGCAGCGCGGGGTATTGGCGCTGCCATTGCAAAGACTTTAGCTCGCGACGGTGCGCAAGTTGTTGTAGTGGATATGCCCCAAGCCGGAGATTCCTTGGTCAAGGTAGCCAACGCTATTGGAGCCACCACTCTTCAGCTGGATGTCACGGCCGCGGACGCTGCACAACAAATCATGGACCACGCAATTGGCCGACATGGTTCTTTAGACTTGGTTATTCATAACGCTGGCATTACGCGCGATAAGCTTCTGGCCAATATGGATGCAGGTCGCTGGGACTCGGTGATCGCTGTGAACATTGCTTCCCAGCTACGCATGAACGAGGCATTCCTCAAAGCAGGCTTGCCGAATCTTCGTATCGTTTCATTGGCCTCAACCTCTGGCATTGCGGGTAACCGTGGGCAGAGTAACTACGCGGCTTCAAAGGGCGGTGTTATCGGCATGGTGCGTTCTAGTGCCAAGCTGTTCGAAACTAACGGCGGTTCTATCGCCGCCGTAGCGCCCGGGTTCATCGAGACCGATATGACCTCCAAGATTCCTCTTGGCACGCGCACCGTGGCACGTATGGTGCTCCCATCGTTGATGCAGGGTGGTCTTCCACAAGATGTGGCCGAAGCGATCAGCTTCTTGGGATCGGATGCGGCAGCTGGTCTTAATGGTCAGGTACTTCGTGTCTGCGGACAGTCACTAGTTGGTGCATAACGTGAGCGCCAAAATCGTTTCTGAAATTCCTTCAATGGCGACTGTGTACGCCAGTGCGGTGAAAACTTTGGGGCGTAAGCCAAAGAACCCAAAGCTTCCACAAACCGTGTTGGTTTTCCAAGGCGCTACCGCAGATCTGGAGAAGCTCCAGGATTTCCGTAAAGCAGTCAACGCTCCAATGAATGCGGTTTTACCAAGCCTGTATGTGCACTCGCTAGCGTTTCCGCTTGCCATGTCATTGATGTTGCGCAATGATTTTCCCTTGCCCTTGCTGGGAATGATTCATTTGAGCAATCACGTGAGCGTTTCCCAACCATTGGCAGAGGACGAATCTTTCGATATCGAAGTTCATAGTGAAAATCTGACCTCTCATGCAAAGGGCGTTACCTGCGATCTGGTGATTCGAATCGTCGTGGACGGTCAAGACCGGATGCTAATGCGAAGTACATTTTTGGCTAAGGGCGTCAAACTCTCGGATGCGCAACCAGTAACTATTGAGCATCCAGAGTTCGTGGCTCCTATTCGAACTGCCCAATGGAAGCTTGATAGCGGCACAGGGCGTCGGTGGGCCAAGGTAGCGGGGGACTATAACCCGATTCACCTTTCGGCTTTGAGCGCCAAAGCCTTGGGGATGCCCAGTGCCATCGCACACGGAATCTACATGGCGGCCAGTGTATTGGCAGGGATTGAACCGGGCGCTGGGACCTACCAGTGGAGCATTGAATTCAAAACTCCAGTAGTACTACCTGCAACGGTAGATCTGGGGTTTAGACGGAACGCAACGGGATATACAGTCGACGCGTGGCACGCCCGCAAGGGTAAACCGCACTTTGAACTGGAACTTATTTCCCAGAGCAACTAATGGGAAAGCACTGGACTCCAAATGGCTCCGGGAGCCTGGAGCCCAGTGCTTTTGCCTATTTAGTTTTGATGAGGCATCGGTGCATAACGGTAACTGGCGAGCGTGGAGACCCCTGCTCGTTCCCACGTGAATAGCCCAGAATGTTTCAGTGCCCCATGCCCGGCAGCTGTAATCATCTGTGGGTTACGTGCAAGTTCAATCAGCTTCTTGGACCACAGCTCAGCATCAGGTTCATCCATGAGCCACCCTGAGACCTCGTCGCTCACTGCGTAGGCCAACCCGCCCACCGCATTGGCGATGACCGGGGTACCACAAGCCTGAGCCTCGGCAGCAACCAGACCAAAAGTCTCCGAGAGTGATGGCACAGCGACAACGTCAGCATTGGCGAATGCGAGGGCCAGTTTACTTGGTTCCAAAGGGTCGTAAAAACGGACTACATCCGTTAAGCCTTCAGTACTCACCAGGGCCTTCAAATCGTAGTCGGCGCTGCCCGAGAGAGAACCGAAAAGAGATGCTGTGATACGTAACTCTGGTGCTTTGCGGCGTGCTGTGCCCATGGCTTGCAGTAAGAGATGCGCGCCCTTCAGCCGTTGCATCCGGCCGGCATAGACCAGATGAAGATCGTCGTCGCCGAGCGGCCGGTGGACCTTGTCTTGGTTGGGGTGGAAGATCCGGTGGTTGACGCCGGGCAGAACCACCTCCAACTTTTTTGAGTCAACATCGTAGAAGCGCTTTAGTTGTTGAGCTTCAACAGGGGTATTGGCAATAATCCGTGAGCAACCGCGCAATAATTGCTTCTCGGCAACTTTTCTTTGCTCAGACTCGGCAATGCCGGATTCAAATTCCTTGGCTGCCGCGGAGGTATGCATCGAAACAATAAGTGGAACAGACCAGCGCTTTGCTAAATCGAGCCCAACCATTCCTGATAGCCAGTAATGAGCGTGAACGATGTCAATCTTGAGCTGTTCTAGATGTGCGGCAATTGCTTCAATCGACGGTTCAATCATGGTCGCCAACTCTTCTTTAGAGAGGGACCTTCCAGCAGCGATTTGTATTTGATGCATCCAGACGCCCTCTGCGACCTGAATTGATTCAGTCTCACCAGCTGTGCGAGTAATCATGTGAACTTCGTGTCCCAAAGCCCCCAAGGAGAAGGAAAGATTCTGAATATAGACATTCATGCCTCCAGCATCGCCTTGCCCTGGTTGGTGCATCGGCGAAGTATGCAAAGACAGCATGGCTATGCGCATCGTTGGTTGCTCCAAAGATTAGCGGACCGACAGAGTTTTTCCGTCACAAATCCTTCTAGATGCTATCAAGAAGCATGATTAATCATTTTCAAGTTGGCGTTTGTCCAAAGCTCCACCATCTCAGCTCCACCGTGTCCATCGGCGTCAACGACATGAAGTTCAGAGCCCGGCCAATCTACATGTAGTTTCCATGCAGTGCTTGTCGGGCTTGAAACGTCGCTGCGGCCGTGAATGAAAATCGCTGGCAGGTTCTGGAGACGATCCAAGTTTTCTAAAATCGGCGGGTCACAGAACCCATCGCGGGCCCAAAATAACGTAGTTAGGCGGGTCATGGTGTGCCGAAAAGTTGTATCTTCCCATCGCGGATCCCGCTTGACTTCTCCTGAACCCAAGGAGATATGAGTGTCTTCCCATAGCGCCCATTCATGCGATGCCTTATCGCGAAGTTGTAGATCCGGTGACCACAACATGTCGGCATAAGCTTCTACCAACCTAATTCTGCCGGCATCATAAGCCGGTGCGTGTTGTTGCGCGAAGGATGAGAGCCGGTGCCATGCTTCGGGATAGATTGCACCCATTGACTCGGTGATCCATTGGACTTCTCGACGGCTAGTGGTGGTTACGGCGAAGAGCACGAGACCGACTACTCGCTGCGGATGAGCTTGCGCATAAGCTAGCGCGAGGGTTGTTCCCCAAGAGACACCGTTGATGATCCACCGATCGATACCTAGAGACACGCGAAGTGCCTCGATGTCTTCGATGAATTTTTGAGTCGAAAATTGACTCTTGGGCACGCAAGGATCAGCAGCCGAAGGGCTGGATCGTCCGCAGCCGCGTTGTTCAAAGCCGATGAGTCGAGTTCGATTAAGATCCCAACGCTGCCGGTATCCGGATGATCCTAACGTGCCACCTGGTCCGCCGTGTAAGTGCAATGCCGGAACACCATTGGGGGTGCCGAATTCTTCCCAATACAACCGGTGCCCGTCGTTCACTTCCAAGAAACCGGACGAGGACGGCGTGGATGTTTCGGCTTGTACAGACATCTTCAAAGCTTAGTGTAGTGGTGCAAAAACAAAAAAGAATTCCCGGTTGACCGTAGTCAACCGGGAATTCTACCTGTGCGCGAAAGGGGACTTGAACCCCTACCCTCTTATCGAGGACTAGCACCTCAAGCTAGCGCGTCTACCTATTCCGCCACCCGCGCAGGTTACTTGTTGTCTGCGTTGTTATCGCTGGCAACGAAGTAAAACTTTACCAGCCATGTCGGAAGATTTCCAATCGGCGAACTCGGTATCGTGCGTACGGAAAATTCCCGTAAATTCGCGGGAAAATCAAGGTCTGAGTAGTGACTTCAGTGGAAAATTCGGTTTTGAGTGTCAAGCGTCACACGTATTTTGCATTCATGGCCTAGTGAACAGCGGTTTTACTGCGCTAGGCACCTCTCGAAGCATCGATTCGGCGCAGTAGCTCCATGTGTCCCAGTACCTCATTGAAGATTTCGCTGTCTGGCTCCAGGTATTTGCCGTAGGAAAGCTTGGGAAGCTGTACTGCGCAGAATCCGAGTTGTTCTACTAGCTCGGCGATCACCTGAGAGTCTTCTGAACTGTCTGATGCGATAGCTAGCGCTCGTTGTGATGCCGCTTTGGAACCTCGGTCCGTGTCCATATCCCAGTGACTGATGTGATTGAGTGACTTAACGATGCGGGATCCACTGAAATGCTCGGAGAGAGCTTCCGAACTTGTTAGGCCACGATCAAGTGCGTTTTCGAGCCAGCTTGGAATGGGTTCGTCTTGCCAGCGGTTGGTTGCATCCACGAGCAAAATGCCTGACAAGGTTTCTGGATTGAGGTCGTCCAGCTCCTCCTGGGGGACCATGAGGACTACCAGTTCTACATCGTCAGCGATTTCGGAGGCCTCAACTGCCTGGGCTTTGGGCGCATATTGAGCCAGATGGTATTTCATCATGCGAGGTGGACGGGATCCGGCGATGTTGACGTCAATGCCGCCAGCGGCCGCCGCTCGGGCTAGGGCTGTACCGGCGCGACCTGCCCCCAGAATGCCGATTTTCTTGATGCTCATAAACTTCAGCTTAACTGCCGGAGCCGTCGCCTATTGTGCAATATTGGGCGACGGCTCGGTGGGATCAGGCGGAGCCTAACCCGCCCAGAGTGGGGAAAGCGACTTATAAAGTTGCTGCACGCCAAGGATGATGAACAACACGGCCGTAATGGCCAATGCGGTATTGGTGTGCCAACGGTTGGCCCACTGCTTAGGAATTCGTTTGCCGTTGAGCAGCCCCAATAATGTGACGGCCAAGAATGGCATGAACAAGGCACCCAGAACACCGTAGGCAAGGATCAGCGCGATTGGTTTATCCAGCAGGAATAGCACCATCGGTGGGAAGGTGAGCCACAGGACGTAAAACTTGAAGTACTTGCCGCCGGTCATCGTGTCCGGGTGATTTGCTGGGCGCTTACGCATATGACCCCAGAAATCGGCGAACATTAGTGAAACGCCATTCCACACACCGATGATCGAAGAGAAGGAAGCGGCCCAGAAGCCAATGAGGAATCCGTTGCCGACTACGGCGCCATATTTCTGACGCAAGACTTCGGAAAGGTCAAGTAGTCCTTCGTCGCTGCCGGAGATAGCCACGCCTGCTGACTGAACAACTTCGGCGCCAACAATCAGCATTGCGATGACAAATACGCCGGTCATTACGTAGGCCATGGAGTTGTCGATGCGCATCACGCGCATCCACTTAGGGGAGTACCAGCCTTTTTCACGCAGCCAGTATCCGTAGGCTGCCAAGGTGATCGTTCCACCGACACCGCCGGCCAAAGCCAAGGTGTAGACCACGCCGCCCGAAGGGATCATAGGGATCAAGCCGGTCAGCATATTCGGTACGTTGGGAACCGCGATAACGGCCAAGCCAACTACGGTGACAAACATGATGCCCACGAGTACCGCTGTGATCTTTTCAAAGAAGTGATAACGGCCAAACCAGACCATCACGAAGCCCAAGAGGCCCATGAGTACAGCCCAAATCTTCAAATCCACCGCCGGCATGAGTGCGGCAAGAGGCAAGGCAGCGGAGCTCATGGCGGTAGCGCCGTAAACAAAGCCCCAAATGATGATGTAGGGCCCGAAGTACCAGGTAGTCCATTTTCCTAGGGACTTCCATCCCTCGAAGATGGTCTTGCCGGTGGCGAGGGTGTAGCGGCCAGCGCCTTCAACCAACACGATCTTTAGAATGACGCCCAGGATGACCGCCCAGAGCAAGGCGTACCCGTACTGGCTACCAGCGACGAGGGTGGCAACCATGTCAGCAGCGCCAACCCCTGTCGCAGCGACAACTAATCCGGGCCCGATAATTTTCCAGCGTGGTGGCCCGTCGCTTTCGATTTGGGCACCGGGCACCTGCGTACTTTCACTCATTAAGTCATTCCTTTGCTCACCGTGCGAGTCGCCTGACACCCATCTACAGTGATGTGTGCCACAAGCGCTTGAGATCGCTATCAATACTGGTAGTGATTTGCGTTACTCGCAAACTGAGAGGCAAGTACTAACACTTTCTTAGGACTTGAGAACCAGCAAGGAGAGCCGCCCCTCCGGCGCTTGTTAGAGTTAATGCGTCAAAGAGGAACGAGTCGATGACTCGCAAAGCTAGGGGTGATGATGCCGTGCAGCTGTTGATCGTCGAAGACGACCAGGCCCTAGCGGACGCCCTTCGCGACGCAGTGACAACTTCGGGACATCAAGCCATTCACGTTTCCAGCGGTGCTGATGCATTGTTACGTCATCAGCAAGCAGAGCTGATACTTCTTGACCTTGGGTTGCCGGATATTCACGGTCTGGATGTTTTACGCAAACTGAGGCTAGTTAGCGAAGTACCGGTGATCGTTCTGACTGCTCAGGACGACGAACGCAGCGTCGTCCGTGGATTGCGCCAGGGCGCGGACGACTATCTCATTAAACCCATCGGGCTAAGTGTCCTGCTAGCAAGAATTGAAGCAGTTGCCCGGCGCTCTCGACTAAATACGCACGCCGCAGAAGCACGCATTGTTGCCGGTCCGCTAGTGATTGACTTTGATAAGCATGAGGCAACGCTCTTTGGGAGAGGTTTGGGACTGACCGCCAAGGAGTTCGAGTTGCTCAGTCTCTTGGCCCAGCATGCTGGCTCGGTAGTGACACGTGAACAAATTCTTGACCAGCTCTGGGGAGACGCGTTTCTTGCGGTATCTCGCTCGCTGGATGTTCACCTCACAGGCCTTAGGGCTAAGTTGGAAAGCCCTGGAATGATCGTTAATGTACGCGGTGTTGGCTACCGACTTGAGGTCGCTCAACGATGAGATTGCGAGTGCTTTTGGTGCTCGGAGCGCTGATTAGCGTGATCGTGGTTCTGGTGTGCGCTGCCCTAGCCCAGGGCGTCAGCCGCGACGAGACCGTCAGCATTCAAGTTAACCGTCTGGCATCGCTGGCTCGTTTCGTTCAACTATCTTCGCAGGCCCAAAGCGATGATGACTTGTACATGCTTCAGCTAGAGATGAATACCTATTCTGAGCTCTATGACGAGGCTTTACTGATTGTTCATAATGGCAGACAACTCGTTTCAGGGGACATCAAGCCGAGCGATCGAAACGTTCAAGAAGCGATTTACACTGCGGGGCTCAATCTCGAGCAGAGCAAGATTTCAGAGATCAATCCTTTCAGCCATGAACAGATCTTGATAACGCGGCCTTTCGGCAACTCTGCTCAAGTGCTTGGGTCGGTAACGATGCAAGTCAACTTAGAGCAGGCGAGATTGCGAGTGCTGCAAAAAACAGCCGCGCTGGTCTTGATAACACTGAGTATCGGAGCGGGTTTTCTCTTGCTTGCGGACCGTCTGACGGCATGGGTATTGCGCCCGGTCCACTCACTAGACGACGCAGTTCAGCGATTGTCTAAAACTAAACGTCCAGTAGCTCTAGAAGAAGTAGGTCCACCCGAGCTTCGTCAGTTGTCCCGATCCGTGAGTCAGATGGCCCAAGCAATGGCCACTAGCCTACAACAGCAACGGGAACTGATCGCTGAGACGTCGCATCAACTTCGCAACCCGGTCGCCGCTTTGCGACTACGCGTAGACCTACTGAAAATGCGGCTGTCGAAACCTGAAGACGTCGAGGGGCTACAAGCCGTTGAGCTAGAACTTGGCCGGGTCGAGTCACTATTGGACGGGGTCCTTCGGCTGGCCTCGGCAGAGCATCGACTCAATGAACAGGCCGCGGATCAATCATTGCCTAGGGATCAACGAAAACTTGAACGTATCGACGCTGAACAGATTCTTATTGAAGAAGTCGAACGGCAATCCCTGAGGGCTGAGCAATCAGGAAATCAGCTGATGGTTGAGGCGAGTAAAAAGTCCTCAGGCCCAGTCCTAGCCTGGGGTAATGGATTTGAGTTGCAGCAGATGCTTGCCGAGCTGCTTTCCAACGCGATCAAATATGCGCCAGGGGTGCTGATTAATTTGAACGTTCAGGAATTTGAACGAACGGTCGAAATTCAAGTTCAGGATCATGGGCCGGGGATGAGCGCCACCGATTTAGAGCATGTGGGGGAAAGATTCTGGCGCGGGAGCACCGTGAGCTCTAGTCCTGGTACCGGACTAGGCATTGCAATTGTTGATCGGCTCGCACGGGCCAATGGAGGAGAACTGAAATTGGCTTCGGAGCAGGGATCGGGGCTTTGTGCCACGATCTCGTTGCGTCGGGTCACCAAGGCTGAGGAGGTCGAGGATGAGTAGTAACCGAAACGTACTCAAGCGGCGCACCTTGATCCAGTGTCTTCTTGCTCTTCCAATGGGTGCCGCCTCGTTGGGTCTTACCTCGTGTACTGCACCGAGGCCCACCAACCATCTGGTGATTGCATCAGGCGAAGAAGGCGGTAGATACATTGAATTCGCCCAATTGCTGTCTAGAGCCATGCTTGACGCGGACGTCACTGAACAAACTGACGTGCTCAAGACTCAGGGGTCGTTTCAAAACCTCCAGCTACTGGCTGATGGCAAAGCCCAACTTGCTTTGGGTCTGGGCGACACCGTCGCGCAATTCAACAACAATCGGGAGCCTGAAGAACGGCTGGTGGCACTCGGGCGGATATATCAGAACTATTTCCATTGCATCGTCAGTGCTGATAGTGGGATCGGTGCCTTTGAAGAACTGGAGAAGCGTAAAATCGGTGCCGGTGCCGCTGGCTCTGGCACGTGGGTGACAGGGCAAAGAATCTTGCAAGCAGCAGGGCTCAAGAACGCTTCGAACGCTCCGGTTGAGCTGAAACTGGGATACGGTTCGGGGATTCATGCGCTACGTCGAGGAACGATCGACGCTCTGTTCCTCTTTGGAGGAATGCCTGTCACGTCATTATCTAAGTTGGCTTCAGAACGTAAGCTGAAGCTCCTAGATGTCTCAGCAGTTCTCCCGACACTACGCGAGACTTACCCCGGGCTCTATGACCAGGTGGTCATCCCTCAAAATACCTACCCCAACACTGAAGGCGTCAACACCATTGGCGTCAGCAATCTGCTGATGACACGCAAAGACTTGCCTGACAGCACCGCCGCGGCAATCGTGCAAATGCTCGCTACGCGCTCGACCATGCTGATTCCCGAAGGTAGCGAGGGAATCCAAAGTTTGACTCCCGACTCATTGATCAGTACCTCCGGTCAACAACTGCATCCCGGGGCTCGTAAAGCCTACGAAAAATTACATGGGTAGGAGTTTCGTTTCCCCTGCTGAAGACGAAACGCCAATCGCGCACTAGGGTGGGCAATAGAACAACTGCTGCGAAAGGTTCTTAGAGGATGACTACTGCTACTGCCATTAAACGTATGGAACAAGAAGCTATAGACATCTGCCAAGACCTCATCAGAATTGATACAACAAACTTCGGCGGCAATAAAGGAGCGGGGGAACTTGAAGCCGCACAATACGTGGTGCACCGCTTGGCTGAGGCAGGCATCGATTCTACGATCTATGAGTCTGCCCCTGGTAGAGCAAACGTTGTCTTCCGAATTATCGGTACCGATAGTACATTGCCGGCCTTAATTGTGCACGGACACCTGGATGTTGTGCCAGCGATCGCCGAAGAGTGGAGCGTGGATCCGTTCGGAGCGCAGATCATCGACAAAATGATCTGGGGGCGCGGGGCAGTGGACATGAAGAATATGGATGCCATGATTCTCGCCGCCATCTTGCACCTTCACCGTGAAAATATTGCTCCTCGCCGAGACCTCGTCATTGCCTTCTTTGCGGATGAAGAAGCAGGCGGCGACTACGGTGCCGGCTGGATGGTGAAGAATCATCCAGAGCTTTTCGCCGGTGCTACCGAAGCCATTAGTGAAGTCGGCGGATTCTCGGTGGACATAAATGGGCGCCGGGCCTATATGCTTCAAACTGCTGAAAAGGGGATTGCGTGGCTCAAACTCACCGCGCAGGGGATGGCTGGGCACGGTTCGCAGATCAACGGTGATAATGCGGTCACCAACCTTGCTGGGGCGGTCCATCGTATAGGCGAGCACCAATGGCCGTTGTCCTACACGAAGACCACTACTGCATTGATGGAACAAGTCGCCGAGTTGGCAGGTCTGGAGTTCGATCCGCAGAAGCCACAACCACTGTTAGAAGCCATGGGTAATGTCTCTCGATTTGTCGGAGCCACGCTGCAAAACACGGCCAATCCCTCGGCTTTGCAAGCAGGATACAAGCACAACGTCATCCCAGGACAAGCTGAAGCGCTCATTGATTGCCGTACCTTGCCTGAAGAACATGAAGCTACCTTGGAAACGCTGCGTGAATTGGCTGGGGCGGGCGTCGAACTGTCCATGGTTCATGAGCAAGACTCCTTGGAAGTTCCTTTTGCCGGTGAACTTGTGGACAGCATGGTGCAGTCCTTGTTGGAGCAAGACCCAGAAGCAATTGTGCTGCCGTATATGCTCTCCGGAGGAACCGATAACAAATGGCTGGCTACTCTGGGGATTACGGGCTACGGTTTTGCGCCGTTGCAACTTCCGGCCGAACTTGATTTCACGGGAATGTTCCATGGGGTAGACGAACGGGTCCCGGTGGACTCTATCAAGTTCGGTGTGCGCGTTTTAGAGAATCTATTGCGCACCTATTAAATTCGTCGTGCCCCAGCCCCAACAATTTTCAGGAGTAGAACGTTGAGTATTGAGTCGATTCTTTCGGACGAGCTGTTGGAACGATTTCGCGAACGCGCCTCGACCTACGATGCAGAAAACACTTTCTGCACCGAGGACTTTGAAGAATTGGTCTCTCTCGGTTACCTCAAAGCACTGATCCCTGTTGAGCTTGGGGGACTGGGCTGGGATTTTGAACAGCTGGCTCTGGCCCAACGCCGACTGGCAACAGCCGCTCCTGCAACCGCATTGGCAGTTAATATGCACCAGGTGTGGGCCGGAGTCGCCCACCTACTCGCCGCGCGCGGTGATGACCGCCTGAACATGGTGACTGACTGGATCGCGCAAGGTGAGGTGATGGCCTTCGGAATCTCTGAGCCAGGTAACGACTCTGTGCTTTTTGACTCAAAGACCCAAGCCGTAACTGGTGACGACGGATCAGTGACCTTCAACGGTATGAAAATCTTCACCTCGCTCTCGCCAGCGTACACACGCCTCGGGGTCTTCGGTAAAGACGAATCTAGTAATGAGCTAGTCCATGGATTTGTTGCCAAGGGTCCAGGAGTGAAATCGATGGGAGATTGGAACACCCTTGGCATGCGGGCCAGCCAATCACATACGACCAAACTAGAGAACGCAGTGGCGCCCAAGGACTGGGTTCATAGCCGACTAGCACTTGGGCCAAATCCCGATCTTTTGGTCTTCGGAATTTTTGCTTCCTTCCTAACGCTGACGGCAAGTGTCTACGTTGGCATCGCTGACCGAGCTGTAATATTAGCGCGCCACTGGCTAAACAAGAAAGTACGTCATGACGGCACCAAGTATTCACAAGACGTACGTTCTCGAGATTTACTCTCGGAAGCGGCGATGCGCCTGATCTCTTTGGACGCGCTACAACGCGTGATTGCTGGAGACCTGGAAGCGGTCGTTGATCACGGTGATCAGTGGTTCCCGAAGCTTGTTACATTGCGTACTGTTGCAGGGCAAAGTGCCAGGGAGAATGTACAGGTCCTAGGTCAAATCATCGGTGGCGGCGGATATTTCAGAGGATCCGAGTTCGAAAGGTTGTACCGCGACGTGCAAGCTAGCTGGTACCACCCGTCCAACGCCGCTTCGGCTGCCAACACCGTCGCTTCTTGGCTTCTTGGGCCGCTCCACGACTAGCTCACGGCGCAATGTAATCAATGAAGTAAGAACTAATCCAGTGGTGGAAGGGTGCTTCGTATCCGCATGACTCGCCGGCGAAGCCAGTATTTATAAGCGCCACCTTCGTAACGGCAGGTGCGCATTAGTTCCCACTTGCCGTTGTCGGCGTGCTCTCGTATTGCTGCGCGGGCTATGTGCACCGGTTCGGTGGGAAACGACGTGATCACCAAATACTCGAAACGCTGCTCGTCTGAATGATGCAGCGGTGGCTTAATTCTTTCTTGAAGCACTTTGCCCCCTATCTAAAGAACCTTTTGCGTTGTAGCGTAATGCCATGAGCACTGATCCTAGCTTTGCACTGCAGTCACTGATTGCACGTCTCGAACAACACCTTGCTGTTGTTTCGCAGAGTCGTGGCGCCGCGGAAGCGTCCGTTGATGCGGCTTTCGGTGCGCTCGCGGATGCGTTTGAAGACTACGAAGATGCGCTCTACGACCAATATTCTGAACTTTTGCCTTTCACCATACCCTCAGAAGATCAGTGAGTACGACCACGGGGTGAATTTTGACCCAAATGTGTTTTTGAGGCGGGTTCCACGGCGGCGGTGAAGTAATGTCGAGGGGTGAATTGGTTTGAAGCAGCATTTCTCGGATTGATCCAGGGCCTGACCGAGTTCCTCCCGATCTCGTCCTCAGCGCACCTCCGTATCGTTGGTGAACTCCTACCCAACGCCCAAGACCCCGGTGCAGCCTTTACGGCTATCACCCAGTTGGGTACCGAAACCGCAGTAATCTTGTTCTTCTGGCGAGACATAGTGCGAATCATTGGTGCCTGGTGCAAAGCTATCGTTGGCAAGGTTCCACACTCGGATCCTGACGCGAAGATGGGCTGGCTAATTATTGTCGGTTCTATCCCCATCGCGGTCCTTGGTCTGTTGCTCCAGGACTACATTGATACCAACTTCCGCTCACTGTGGCTGGCCGCCACGACATTAGTGGTCTTCGGTCTCTTCTTGGCACTAGCGGATCATTACGGCAAGGAAAAGTCGGGACTAAACCAGCTCACGGTCAAGCATGGCGTGTTCTATGGTCTAGCGCAGGCCATGGCACTGATTCCTGGCGTATCACGCTCTGGCGGAACGATCACCGCAGGTTTGCTCATGGGCTACACCCGTGAAGCCGCTGCCCGCTACTCATTCTTGCTCGCGATTCCAGCGGTCTACGCTTCCGGTCTGTACAAGCTGGTGAAGTCCTTGGACGAACCAGGTGTCTACACCCTGGCACAAACGGGTTTGGCTACGGCCATCGCTTTTGTCGTTGGCTTCTTCATCGTTGGTTGGTTCTTGAAGTTCGTCTCCACCCACTCCTACCGGTTCTTTGTCTGGTACCGCATCCTGTTGGGATTCGTACTCTTTGTTGCTCTGGGCTTTGGCTGGATCAACGCATAATCCAAAAAATTGGAGATGTCCGTGGATCGCCTCACGGACGTCTCTGCGTTAACGGGAATAAACCTAGTCCTGCTTCACTTGGACTTAAAGGAAGAAAATCGTCGCATCTGCGAAAGGACGTACATCAGTGCACGCGTGGAAAAACCCTGAGGTGCCTCAGGTGGTTGGTTCAGCACCAATACTGGAACTCTTTAATACCGCCACAGGTAACCTGCAGGCCACCGCACCTGCGGATGCTGCTACTGCCGACGCTAGTATGTACGTCTGCGGGATCACCCCGTACGATGCCACCCATATGGGCCATGCCTCGACGTATGTCACCTTTGACCTGGTGCACCGCACCTGGCTTGATAGCGGGCGAAGCGTTTCATACTCACAAAACATTACGGATGTGGATGATCCGCTGTTAGAACGAGCAAACGCTAACGGTGTGGACTGGCGAGATCTTGCCGAAGAGCAGGTTCAGCTCTTCCGCGACGACATGGAAGCCCTCAACGTGATTCCGCCACAGAATTACATTGGCGCCGTCGAGTCGATTCAATGGCTGGTTCCTGTGGTGGAAGAACTGCTAGAAGCTGATCTTGCTTACCGGGTGCCGGCCGGTGCTGACGGTGTTGAAGGAGATATCTACTTCGATACCCATGCAGCGCAGAACGACGCGTGGAAACTGGGTTCGGTTTCTAACTACGACCGCGAGACTATGCTTGGTTTCTTCGCCGAGCGTGGTGGAGATCCGCAACGCACCGGTAAGCGAGACGCTCTGGACCCACTGCTGTGGCGTGCGGCTCGTGACGGCGAACCTTCATGGGACGGCGGCAAACTGGGGACTGGTCGCCCAGGCTGGCATATTGAGTGCTCAGTCATTGCTCGCAAGACCCTGCCGGCTCCGTTCACGGTTCAAGGTGGCGGGTCGGATCTGATCTTCCCACACCACGAATTCTCGGCCGCGCACGCTGCAGCCAGCGACCAGCATGAACTTGCGCAAACGTACGTTCACACCGGCATGGTCGGCTTGGACGGCGAAAAGATGAGCAAGTCCCTGGGCAACCTTGTTTTGGTTTCCAAGCTTCGCGCAGCAGGTGTTGAACCGGTAACCATTCGTGCAGTGCTGCTCTCGCAGCACTACCGTACCGATTGGTTCTGGACCGACGAATTGCTCGCCACAGCTCAAGGACGCGTCGCTGCGTGGCGTGAACGCCTTGAGGTAGCCTCCGAACAGGAAGCTACCGAGTTGCTCAACAGTATTCGCACTCACATGGCAAATGATCTAGACGCACCAGCAGCTTTGAATGCTATCGATCAGTGGGCAGCAAAACCATCAGCAAATCTCGGTGACGGTGCGCAGCTTTTGCGTGATGGGATCGACGCACTTCTTGGTCTTAAACTCTAGTAATTGCCTTGCCCAGGGAAGGGCAACTGGTTATTTCAGGGACCGGCTTCACGCTTCGAAGTCGGTCCCTGATCCATCCGGACGGAACTTGCCACGTCGGCGTAGATAGCGCTCGAATTCGCGTGCGATTGATTCGCCGCTGGCCTCGGGCAAATCGCTAGTATCCGTGGCCTCTTCGAGCTGTTTCACGTACTTAGCAACGTCCGGATCCGCTGCCGCTAGTTCATCAACCCCATGCTTCCAAGCCAGGGCATCCTCACGTAGCTGCTGGGCGGTCAAGGTCACCGGCAATAATTCTTCGAGCAGCTCAATGAGGGCCAGTTGGACTCGTGGACTCGGAGACTGCGCCACATAGTGCGATAGCTGAGCCCAGAGTGACATGTAGGGAATCTGTCGACGTTGGAACTCCATGCCCAGAATTGATGGAATTCCGGTGGGTCCTTCGTAATCAGAAGGCTTGACGTTGAAATACTCCTGGAATCCAGCATCGTCGCTGGTCAGCGAAGTCGGTACCGGTCGGGTGTGGGGAACATCCGCCAACAGTGCACCGAGGGTCACGATTGCCTGTGCATTATGCGCTTGAGCCACATCGAGAATTTGTGCGCAGAAGCTTTGCCACTTGAACGTGGGTTCCACACCTAGAACAACCAAGAGATCCGCCGCTGCCTGGGGGAGATC
>Ga0308157_10002351_pt1 | contig 31398 bp, 37 predicted proteins | sample PhyBR1_FD_201035 | JGI IMG/M metagenome (GOLD analysis project Ga0308157, IMG submission 201035) | Phyllosphere microbial communities from UC Gill Tract Community Farm, Albany, California, United States - DLSLB.R1 | ecosystem: Host-associated > Plants > Phyllosphere > Unclassified | place: USA...
CAGCTGGTGGTGTCGGCCATGAACTTCCCGCCCAAGGCCGCCGTCACCCCATGGTGGCAGGAACGCGACAACGTGGTCGACATCAGCTCGTACGTGATGTACGCGGTCGGCATCATCCTCGGCTACTTCCTGCTGCTGCGTCCGCTGATGCGCCTGGCCACGGTGCGCTTCACCCCGGCGCCGCAGGAACTGGCGCGCATCGCCGCCGAGCGCCGCGCCGCCGAGCAGGCCGCCGTGGCGGCCGCCAAGGAAGCCAAGGAAGCGGCGGCCGCCGCGGCCGGCACCCCGGCGCTGGCCGGCCAGGCCGCGCCGGGCACGCCGGGCGCCGCCCCCGCCCTGCCGGGCGCGATGGTCCAGCCGGGCATGCCGGTGGTGCCGCTGCTGGAAAACTACGATCTGCCGCCGCCAGGCTCGGCCGTCGACGTCATGGTCGACCACCTGAAAGTGCTGGCCGCCAAAGAACCGGAACGTGTCGCCGAAGTCGTCAAACAATGGATGCAGAAAAATGGCCGAACTCAATAACCCGCAGAACGACGAGGACTACGGTAACGCGGTCCACAACGCCCAGCTGTCGCCGGTGGAGCAGGCTGCCATCGTGCTGCTGAGCATAGGCGAGGAGCCGGCCGCGGCCGTGCTGCGCTGCCTGACGCGCGAGGAATTGCTGGAAGTGACCCAGGTGATGTCGCGCATGAGCGGCATCAAGGTCGAGTCCGTCAAGACCGCGATGCAGACCTTCTTCGACGATTACCGCCAGCAGTCCGGCGTGCATGGCGCCTCGCGCAGCTACCTGAAGCGCTCGCTGGACCTGGCGCTGGGCGGCGACCTCGCGAACACCGTGCTCAACAACATCTACGGCGACGAGCTGCGGCCCAAGATGGCGCGCCTGCAGTGGGCCTCGCCCAAGTGGCTGGCCGAGTACATCTCCAACGAGCACGTGCAGATGCAGGCGGTGTTCCTGGCCTTCCTGCCGCCGGCGCTGGCCGGCCAGATCATCGACGCGCTGCCGGCCGACGGCCGCGACCTGGTGCTGTTGAACCTGGCCCGCATGGAGGAAGTCGACCGCGACCTGCTGCTCGAGCTCGACGAGCTGGTGATGCGCTGCCTGTCGTCGTTCGATTCGCAGAGCACCAGCGTGGAAGGCATCCGCCAGGCCGCCGAGATCCTCAACCGCCTGCCGAGCAACCGCGCGCAGATGGTCGAGCTGCTGCGCGCGCACGACCCGGACGTGGTGTCCAAGATCGAGCTGTCGATGTACGACTTCTTCATCCTCGGCAACCAGTCCGAGGTGGCGATCACCCGCATCATCGAGGAAGTGCCGCTGGAGCAATGGGCGATCGCGCTCAAGGGCGCCGAAGTGTCGATCCGCGACGCCATCCTCAAGACCATGCCGAAACGCCAGGCCCAGGCCTTCGAGGACATGATGCGGCGCGCCGGCCCGATGCCGCTGTCGCGCATCGAGCAGACCCGGCAGGAAATCATGGCCACCGTCAAGGCCCTGGCCGACGTCGGCGAGATCGAGATCCAGCTGTTCGCCGAACAGGTGATCGAATGAAGCAGTTCCGCGCCTACCGCTTCCCGCCGCTGGCCCAGTTCACCAACCTCGCGCACCAGCGCGCGGTGGCGCAGAGCCACAGCCAGAGCGGCGACGGCGGCGCCCAGTGGGCCGCCTCGGTCAGCGAGGGCTTCGAACAGGGCCAGCGCGACGGCTACGAGATCGGCCTGGCCCGCGGCCAGGAGGACGGCTTCGAGGCCGGCCGCGCGTCCGGCCAGGAGCAAGGCCGCGAGGAAGGCCGCCACGAAACCCTGGTGGCCTACGACCAGATGGCGCGCCCGGTCGACGCCATGCTGAAGAGCCTGAAAAAACTGCGTTCCGACTACCGCGCGGCCCAGCGCAAGGAAGTGGTCGACCTGGTGGCCAAGGTGGCGCGCCAGGTGATCCGCGCCGAGCTGGCGCTGCAGCCGGTGCAGCTGATGGCCCTGGTCGAGGAAACGCTGGCGTCGATGCCGCCCACCCGCGAGGAAATCGACGTGTTCCTGAACCCGGAAGAGCTCAAGCGCATCGCCGAGCTGGACCCGAAACGTTCCAAGCGCTGGAACCTGATCCCGGACGCCCGCCTGGAAGTGGGCGAGTGCCGCATCAAGGCCGGCGACAATGAAGTTGATGCCGGATGTCATCAACGTCTTGCGGCTGTCATGGAACAGGTCGATAATCAACTTCAAGCTGCCGACGGCGGCGATGAACCGGAGAGCGAAGAGTGATCGCTGACGCCTTACGCAATCTCGAACTGGGTTCCGTGCCCATGGCGACCCCGACCGGTCGCCTGGTGGGGGCGTCCGGTTTGTTGCTCGAGGCCGTGGGTTGTCCTTTGCACACCGGCCAGCGTTGCCAGATTGAGACAGTCGGCGGCGAGTGGCTGGACGCGCAAGTGGTGGGTTTCCGCGACAAGCTGTCGTTCCTGATGCCGTTCAAGAAAGCCATCGGCCTGACCACCGGCGCCCGCGTGCTGCCCTCCCCCGAAAAAGTGAACCTGCAGATCGGTTCCAGCTGGCTGGGCCGCATGGTCAACGGCCTGGGCGAGCCGATCGACGGCCTGGGCAAGCTGTCGGGCGACTTCCCGCTCGAATCGCAGCCGCCGCGCATCCACCCTTTGAAGAAAAAGCCGGTCACCGAGGCGCTCGACGTCGGCGTGCGCGCCATCAACGCCATGCTGACCCTGGGCAAGGGCCAGCGGGTCGGCCTGATGGCCGGCTCCGGCGTCGGCAAGTCCGTGCTGCTGGGCCTGATGACCCGGCAGACCGTGGCCGACGTGGTCGTGGTCGGCCTGATCGGCGAACGCTCGCGCGAGGTGCGCGAATTCGTTGAAATGTCGCTCGGCAAGGACGGCCTGTCCAAGGCGGTGCTGGTGATCGCGCCGGCCGACGAGAGCCCGCTGATGCGCATCATGGCCACCGAGCTGTGCCACTCGATCGCGGCCCATTACCGCGACCAGGGCAAGAACGTGCTGCTGCTGGTCGATTCGCTGACCCGCTACGCGATGGCGCTGCGCGAAGTGGCGCTGGCGCTGGGCGAGCCGCCGGCCACCAAGGGCTATCCGCCGTCGGTGTTCTCGGCGCTGCCGCAACTGATCGAATCGGCCGGCAACGGCGAGAACCAGAACGGCAGCATGAGCGCGATCTACACCGTGCTGGCCGAGGGCGACGACCAGCAGGATCCGGTGGTCGACACCGCCCGCGCCGTGCTGGACGGCCACATCGTGCTGACCCGCGAGCTGGCCGAGCGCGGCCACTACCCGGCGATCGACATCGCCGCCTCGATCAGCCGCTGCATGGCCCAGGTCATCACCCACGAACACATGCTGGCGGCGCGCGCGCTCAAGGCCAGCATGGCGCGCCACGACCGCGTGCGCGACCTGATCCCGCTGGGCGCCTATGTGCCGGGCGCCGATCCGGTCACCGACAAGGCGGTGCAGCTGCACCCCCGGGTCGAGGATTTCCTGTGCCAGGGTACCAAGGAAGAAGCGCCGTTCGCGCCGTGCGTCCACCAACTTGAAAAGCTGATGACATGAGCCAACACAACATCCGCAACCTGACCACGCTGGTGGCCCTGCGCAACACCGAGGTGGAGCGCCTGCAGACCGAGCTGGCGGAAAAGGAAAGCCTGCGCGAACGTTATCAGAAAAACCTGGAACGCCTGACCGGCCTGTACACCAACAGCGGCCCCAGCGGCAACCTGCATCCCGCGCTGGCCGGCAACTGCGGCGACTACAAGCAGGCCGTGATGCAGATGGCCGACAGCCACCGGCTCGACCTCCACATGCACGAGGCCGACATGGCCGTGTCGCAGCAGCAGCTCAACGCGGCCTGGGCCAAGCGCGAGGTGCTGGGCAAGGTGCTCAGCAAGCAGCAAAAAGTGGTGCTGGCCCAGCAAAATGTCCAGGAACGCAAGCAACATGACGAACTGGCAACGCAACTCTGGATACGCGGCCAAAAATAGCGTTGTGGCGAAAAAAAATAGTTAGGAATATTTTCATAGGGAAACGATTAAGGTCGCCTTATATCAGGGTACACTTCAATCATCCTTACCGGGAGCACGATCATGGCAGTCATCAGCAGTCCAACCTACGACCCGCAAACCACGGCGACCAACCTGGCCAACGCCTATGTGGCGCCGACCAAGGCCAACCTGGACGCCCGCAATGCGCAGGCGACCGCCACCGTCTCCGCGCTCACCACCCTCGGTAGCGCGCTGAGCGCGTTCCAGTCCTCGATCCAGTCGCTGGTGACCGGCACGGCCAGCGTCAGCGCGGCGGCCGCCACCAGCAGCAACACCGCGATCGCCACCGGCACCGCCAGCGCCAACGCCGTGGCCGGCACGTACTCGTTCTACGTCGAGCAGCTGGCCACCGCCGGCCAGGTGTCGTACAACGTCAACGACAGCGCCGCCACCAACGCCGGCTCGCTGAAGGTGATGCTGGCCGACGGCTCGAACTTCCAGGTCGACCTGGCCAACGCCGACAGCAATATGGACGGCCAGTTGTCGGCCAAGGAAATCGCCGCCGCGATCAACGTGGCCGCCACCAACAATTCCCGCGTCACCGCCTCGACCATGACGGTCAACGGCCAGACCAAGCTGGTGATGACCTCGACCCAGACCGGCGCCAACAACGCGGTGGCCTCGATCGACGTCACCGGCCTGGCCGACGCCGGCCTGCAGTCGGACCTGTCGACCCAGAAGGTCGAGTCGGCCGCGAAGGACGCCATCGTCTGGATGGGCGACCAGAACACCGGCACCAAGGTGACCCAGGCCTCCAACACCTTCAGCACCATCGACAACGTCAAGTTCACCGTCAAGCAGGCGCAGACGGCGGGCGCGACGCCGGTGCAGCTGACCATCGGCCCCGACAACAGCGCCACCACCGCCAACGTGCAAGCCTTCGTCGACGCCTACAACAAGCTGCTGGGCGCGTTCAAGACCGTCACCGCGGCCGGCGACCACACGCCGACCTCGCCCACCGACAGCACGCCGCGCTCGTCCGACGCCGCGCTGCACGGCGATTCCGGCGTGGTCGCGCTGCAGGCCGCGCTGGGCTCGGCGCTGCGCGCCGTCACCGGCGGCAAGTCGCTGATCAGCTTTGGCATCACCGCCGCGCGCGACGGCACCCTGTCGCTGGACTCGGCCCGCCTGCAGAAAACCGTGGCCGCCGATCCCGGCAAGATCGACACGCTGTTCGGCCGCGCCGGCCTGGCGGCCGATGCCGGCGTGCTGGGCAAGATGAACAAGCTGGTGACCACCTGGACCAATTCCGCGACCGGCCTGATCGGCAGCCGCAAGACCGCCGCCAGCAAGGTGCAGGACGACGTCGCCAAGCGCCAGGTGGCGCTGCAGAACCAGTTCGACAATTCCTACAAGCGCTACCTGGCGCAGTTCAGCGCGCTGCAGCAGCTGCAGTCGTCGATGACCAGCACGTCGAACATGTTCACGGCGATGTTCTCGCCCAACAGCAGCAACTAAGTTAACGAACCACAACCAGTACGGTGAACACCATGTTGAACCACGAAGCTTACAGCAGTTATCACTCCACCAATCTGGACGCCCAGGTGGCACGGGCGTCGCCGATCGAACTGGTGCTGGTGCTGACCGACGGCTTGCTCGAAGAGCTGGCGCGCGCGCGCGGCCACATCGTCGGCAAGCGCTACGAGCTCAAGGCCAACAGCCTGAACAAGTGCACCGACATCATCAACGGTCTGTCGAGCTCGCTGGACTTCGACAACGGCGGCGAAGTGGTGGAAAACCTCGGCCGCCTGTACGACTACTGCGCCGGCCGCCTGTACACGGCCGGCGTCAGCCTGGACCCGACCATCATCGACGAAGTGACGACGTTGCTGACCACCATCAAAAAGGGCTGGCTGGGTGTACAGGCCAAAAATGGATAGGCAACGCACCTTGCTGCAGCTGGCGCAGAAGATGAGCGCCGCCATCGCGTCCCAGGACTGGAAGGCGCTGGCGGCGATTAACACGTTAATGGCCACCGCGCTGCCGCAGATGGCGGCGCAGGGCCAGTGGAGCAGCAGCGAACGGGCCGCCCTGGCGGCGCTGCGCGGGCTGCACGAACAAGCGGTACAAGCATGCAACGCCGCCACCGAGGACCTCGGGCGGCGCTTGCACGACATGCAGGCCAACAAAGAAGGCTGGCTGGCGTACGCGCTGGACAGCGAACAGTTAGAAACCGGAATCCAAGCATGAGCATGACACTCTCGAACGCCACCGCCGCGGCCAAAGCCGCGAAAGCCGAACTGACCGCTCCGGTGGCCGCCAACCATGGCGGGCTCGACAGCATGCCGACGCGCCAGGCTAGCCACGACGGCGGCGCCACGGCCCCCCGGGTTCCACCCAAGTCGCCGCCGCTGACCGGCAACGGCAAGGGCCAGCAGGCCAGCGCCAAGCCGGCGCCGACGACGCGCGGCGCCACCCCGGCCAGCCAGAACGACCCGGTCAGCCATCCAGGCCGCGACGCCGCCGAACCGGCCGACGAGACGCAGGACCGCGCCCCGCTGTTCGCCCAGCTGCTGCAGCTGACCGATCCGCTGGCGCTCGACGCCGAATCGGGCGCGGCCGCCGCCGCCGATAGCCCGGCGGCCACCGACGACGCCACCGATGCCGGCGCCACCGCCGCCACCGACGCGCTGGTGCCCGCCATGGTCGGCGCGCTGCTGAACAGCGCCATGCCGGCGCCCGTGCCAGCGGCCGCCAGCGGCACGCCGGCGCCGGTGCGCACCGAGGCCATCGGCGCCACCTCGACGCTCAACAACGCCGCCACCCGGCTGAACCTGTCCGCCGCCAGCGTGGCGGTCACCGCCGCGCCGCTGCCGCTGACGCCCGCACCGGCCGGCGACGCGCCCGCCGCCGCCGCCGCCCCGGCGCCGGCGCCGGTCAACACCGCGCAGGTCGTCACGCCGCAAAACATTTACGCCATGGCCAACAGCGCCGCGCTGGGCGCGCAAGCCCAGCAGAGCCAACCGGATACGCCGGCCACGGCCGCCCCTGCTCCGGCCGCGTCCGCCGCCAGCCCGGCGCCCGCCGCCGCGCCGCTGCTGAGCGCGGCCTTCACGCCGGCCCTGCCGCGCGTGGCCCCGCGTGCCGCCGACGCGGCCAGCGCCGCCGGCGACAGCGCCGATTACACCGCCACCGCCACCACCGCAGCCGTCACGGCCACCGCCAAGGACGACAGCCTTGGCCGCGCCAGCGCGCCGGCGCCCGCCCCGGTCGGCAACAGCGTCGGCTTCAGCCAGGCGCCGCAGGCCGCCGCGCCGGCGCCTGCCGCCGTGGTCAAGCTGGCCGGCGCGCCGGACCAGTGGCAGCAGCCGCTGCGCGAGGCGCTGGGCGACCGCCTGCAAGTGCAGCTGCAACGCAATAACGACCACGCCGTGATCCGGCTGGAACCGCCCAACATGGGCAGCATCGAAATTTCGATCCGCCACAGCGCCGGCTCGCTGCAGGTGAACCTGAGCGCCAACCACAGCGAGGTGCTGCGCCAGTTGAACACCATCGGCGACAGCGTGCGCCAGGACCTGTCGACCCGCCAGTACGCCGACGTCTCGGTCACGGTCTCGTCCTCGCGCGCCCAGGCCCAGGCCGACAGCGGCGGGCGCAACGGCCAGCAGCGCGAGCAGGACCAGGAACAGGGCCGCACGCCGGGCCGCGCCCTGGCTGACGACGCCACCACCACCTTTGCCATGACGTCCGAGCGGGAGTAATCAGTAGATGAAGAACATGAAAATGATCATAGCGCTGGTGCTGGTGGCCGTGGTTGGCGCGGCGGTGGCCGGCGGCGCAGTCTGGTATATGTCGAAGGGCAAGGACGAGCCGGCGGCCGAGGCCGACGGCAAGGCGGGCAAGAAGCCGGCCAAGAAGGAAGAGAAAAAAAGCGACGACAAGTCGGCGCCGAAATACCTGACGGTGGACAAGGTGGTGATCATGCTCAAGCGCCAGCCCGGCGACACGCTGTCGCACTACATGTCGGCCGACCTGGTGATCACCACCACCGAGAAGAAGGAAAAGGAAGCCAAGGAACAGTTGCCGCTGCTGCGCAGCGTGGCGGTGCGCACGCTGTCCAACCTGCCGATGGCCACCGCGCAAGTGATGACCATCGACCAGTTCGCGGCCGAGCTGAACAAGGCCTTCGACGCCACCTACGAGCACGAAGGCCGGGAAAAGCCTTTCAACGAAGTCATGATCGGCAAGCTGATCATTGAGTAGCTTGCGGCCAGCATGAAAACGAGTGAAGCGAGCACTGGAGCGGGCATGGCCTATGTAGAGCAATTCGCGGACGCCTACGCCGAAAGTTACGGCGAGCCCGGCGTCGCGCCGGTCGCGCACAGCGTGGCCGACGAGCAAAAACACCTGCTGGCGTATGCGCCGCTGGTCAAGCGCATCGTGCGCCAGCTCAATTCGCAGATCGCCGGCGCCATCGACCGCGACGACATGGAACAGATCGGCCTGATGGGCCTGCTGGAGGCGCTGCGCCGCTACGGCGAGCCGGATGGCGCCTTCGGCAGCTACGCCAGCCTGCGGGTGCGCGGCGCCATCCTCGACGAGCTGCGCCGCCAGGACTGGCGCCCGCGCGCGGTGCGCCAGCAAAGCCACAAGCTGCGCGACGCCGTGCGCGCGCTGACCCGCACGCTGGGCCACGAGCCGAGCGAGCAGGAGATCATGAGCGGCCTGAACCTGACGTCGGAAGCCTACCAGGCCTACCAGCTCGACGAGAACGCCGAGCTGATCGCCAGCTTCGACGAGGTGCTGCAGGACAGCGTCAGCAACGACAGCGCGCCCAGCCCGGAAGACCAGCTGGTGGTGCGCCGCAGCCTGGAACAGGCGCTGCGCGGCCTCGACGAGCGCGAGCAGCGGGTGGTCCAGATGTATTACGAATTCGAGCTCAGCTACAAGGAAATCGCCGCCGTGCTGGACCTGACCGACGCCCGCGTCTGTCAGCTCAACAAGGCGGCGCTGGGCAAGATGAAGGCAGTATTGCAAAACGCCTGATCCAGAGCGGGCGCAAGGCAAGATTAGAAAAATGACGCGGAAAGGCGAATCATCATGCAGCAAATAGTCGGCATACTCATAGTTTTAGGCAGCGTCTTCGGCGGCTTTTTCATGATGGGCGGCGCCTTCCATCAGATCTGGCAACCGATCGAGCTGATCGTGATTGCCGGCGCCGGCTTCGGCGCGCTGGTGATCGGCAATCCCAGCCACGTGCTGAAGGAGGCGGTCACCCAGATCAAGAAGATCGTGTTCCGCAAAAAATACGACTCCGAATTCCAGCGCCAGTTGCTGCTGCTGATGTACGAGCTGCTGCAGCTGGCCGCCGGCGGCCTGAAGGCGCTGGACGCCCACGTCGAGGCCCCCAAGGACAGCCCGCTGTTCCAGCGCTACCCGCGCGTGCTGGAAGAGCCCAAGCTGCTGGCCTTCATCGTCGACAACTTCCGCCTGATGGCCATGGGCAAGATCAACGCCCACGAGCTCGAAGGCGTGCTGGAGCAGGAACTGGAAGCCATCCACACCGAGCTCGAACAACCGGCCAAGTCGCTGGCCAAGATCGGCGAGGCGATGCCGGGCTTCGGGATTCTGGCCGCCGTGCTGGGCATCGTGATCACCATGAACACCGTCAGCGAAGGCGCGACCTCGGGCGAGATCGCCGAGCACGTCGGCGCCGCCATGGTCGGCACCTTCATCGGTATTTTCTTCTGCTACGGCATCCTCGATCCGATCTCCAGCATGATGAAGCAGCTGGTCAACCAGGAAGCGTCCAACAAGGAAACCGTCAAGGTGGTGCTGGTGACGCACGTGGCCGGAAAGCCGCCGCTGCTGGCGATCGACGCCGGCCGCCGCCTGGTGCAGCTGAACATCAAGCCGAGCTTCGCCCAGCTGGAACGCTGGATCAACGACCTGGAAGGCCGCGACAGCGCGCCGGCCGAGGACAGCTCGCGCAGAGGAGGCCGCGGTGCTAAAGTCGCATGACAAGGGCCATGAGCAAACCATCGTCAAGCGCGGCGGTGGCAAGCACAAGCATGACGACCATGGCGGCGCCTGGAAGGTAGCCTTCGCGGACTTCTGCCTGGCGCTGATGTGCCTGTTCCTGGTGCTGTGGCTGATGGCGGCCCGCAACTTCGAGTCGCTCGAGCAGATCCTGACCGAGGCCGACGGCGCCAAGACCGACCAGGGCAAGGGCGTCATGCCCGAGCAGGTGGGCGGCCCGCGCGGCAGCCTGATCGACCGCTTCCCGATGCCGCACACCGGCAGCACCGAGGATCCGGGCGACGCCAAGGCCAAGGGCGAGGCCCACACCAAGGTCACCGGCGAGGCCGAGCCGGTGGTCGAGACGCCCAAGATCAAGTACGACAGCCCGAGCGACCTGGCGGCGCTGTCGAAGGCGCTGACCAAGATGAGCGCCGAGGCCGGCCTGACCAGCAACCTGGAGTCCGTGATCACGCCGTACGGCCTGCGCGTGATGCTGCACGACACCGACCACCAGGGCATGTTCATGCGCGGCTCGGCCGTGCCGACCGACAAGTTCCGCGCGCTGCTGCGCAAGATGGGCCCGCTGTTCCGGCAGATGGAGAACCAGATGCTGATCGTCGGCCACACCGATTCGCTGCAGTACGCCGACCGCAGCTACGCCGCCTTCTCCAACTGGACGCTGTCGGCCAACCGCGCCATGTCGGCCCGCTCGCAGCTGCTGGCCGGCACCATGAACCCGGAATCGGTGCTGCAGGTGGTGGGCATGGCCGACCGCGCGCCGCTCGACACCAAGCGCGCCGACGCCGGCGTCAACCGCCGCATCGAATTACTGATCTTGACCACGGCGCAGGCCAAGTCGATCGCCACCATGTTCGGCATGCCGGAGGGCAGCAGCGCGCTGACCGAGGATGTCGACACGGCGCTGCCCGACGCCACCCTGCTGGAAAAACTGCGCAGCAAGCTCGGCGGCGCCAGCCCGCTGCGCGACCCGCGCCGCAACAAATAATACGACGTATGGAAACCAAGCCAACCCGAGGCACACGTATGAGAATCTCCACAGGAAGTCCGGACGGCGTCGCCGTCCAGCGCGTGGCGGAGGCGGCCCCGGCCGAAGCCGCCGAGGCGCTCGCGCCGCCGGCCGCGCAGGCGCCGCTGCAGTCGGCGGTGATGCAGCCGGCGCTGCAGGCGATGCGCGAGATGCCGGAAATCGACCAGGAAAAAGTCGACATGTTGCGCGACGCCTTGGCCAAGGGCGAGCTGCCGTTCGACCCGGCCAAGCTGGCTGGCCTGATCCAGCGCTTCCACGGGAGCGAGAAGTGAGCGATGCGGCAAGCTTGCAGTCGAGCCCGACCTCGCGCCAGGACGCCATGCGCCAGCTGCTGGCCGGCGTGGCCGACGACCTGCTGGCCTACGCCGAGCTGCGCGGCCTGCTGGACCAGCAATTCGACGCCGCCGTGCGCCACAAGGGGCCGCAGCTGACCGCCGTGGCCGAGGCGATTTCCACGCTGGTGGACGTGATGCAGGCGCGCCGCACGCAGCGCGTTGCGCTGGTACAACGTCTACTTGGCCCGGCAGGCACCATGTTGCAGGCTTTTGCCTTGCTGAAAAATTCGGCACGGGAGAGAATGGAGAAAGACTGGAACACGTTGGAACAGATGGTTATCGAATGCAAGCGTTTGGGCAAGCGCAATAGCGACTTGCTGGTAGAGCAGTACAGCATCATGCAGCGCGTGCTGCATGGCGAGGAGCAGATCTATGCACCAGCTTGACCGGATGCAATCGACCGCACCCACGGCTGCCACCGTATCGAACATGACGCCCAGCCGCCCGACCGCGGCGCTGGGCGGCATGGCGTCGGCGGGGGCGTTCGCCTCCACCTTCCAGCAAGTCCAGCACGACGTCAGCGCCTTCATCGCGCAGGGCGGCGGCTTCAGCTCCCCTGCCCCCGCCGCCAATAACGCCAACGGCGCCAATGGCACAACCCCGGCCATGAACCTGCAGGCGATGGCCTTGCGCCACCAGGCCGCGGGCGCCATCGACGGCGGCGCCGACAGCGACGCGCAACAGCAATTCCTGGCCTCGATCAAACCGTGGGCCGAGGAAACCGCCGGCAAGCTGGGCGTCTCGCCCGACATCGTGGCCGCCCACGCGGCGCTGGAATCGGGCTGGGGCCGCAATCCGCTGCGCCAGGGCGGCGCCGACAGCAACAACCTGTTCGGCATCAAGGCCGGCGGCGGCTGGCAAGGCGCGGTCGCGGCCGCCACCACCACTGAATTCGAACACGGCGCCATGCTGAAAAAGGTCGAGCGCTTCCGCAGCTATCCCGACACCGCCAGCGCCTTCCGCGACTATGCCGACCTGCTGACCGGCAATCCGCGCTACCAGGCCGCGCTCAACACCGGCAGCGACGCCCGCGCCTTCGCCCACGGGCTGGCGCAAGGCGGCTACGCCACCGACCCGCACTACGCGGACAAACTCAGCAAGCTGGCGGCGCAGCTGCAACACGCCGGCGGCAAGCTCACTGCGTCGGGGAACTAGTGGAACCGGGCATATCGACAGGCTCCACCGTCGCCGCGCCCGTCACCCTGGCGCGGATCACGGTACCGTTGGCGTTGCGCACCCGCACCATGGTGCCGCGCGCGCCATTGTCGAGCGCCTCGCCGCCCATGCTGACCTCGATCTCGTCGCGCTTGGCCACGATGCGCACCGCGTCGCCGCGCTTGACCACGGTCGGCGCGCTCAGCAAGGCCATCCGCAACACTTCGCCGCTGCGCAGCGCGCGCCGGCCGGCCAGCCCCACCACCTCCCGCGGATCGGACAGGCTGTCGGTCAAACCGGAGATGTCGTGGCGCTCCAGCAACACATCTTCATCTGTCAGAATTTTTCCTGACGGTACATCGCTTGCCATGATCGCAATGCGCGCCGAGATCTGCGCGCGCACCACAAACTCGTACCGCCAGCCGTCGGCGCCGTCGCAAACGGCGGCGAAACGCATGCGGCTCGGCAACCGCGTATCGAGCGCTTCGACCGTCACAGCGTGGCTGCAAGGGGCTAGCGGCCTGCTTCCGCGCACCACGGTGAGCTCGAATTTGGGTTCCACCAGCCCGCTGCTGTCAGCCCAGCGTTGCACATGGGTGCGCGCCGCGGCCTCCACCGCCAGCGGCACTTGTTCGGCGCTGGTCGGACCGGTCGCGGAACTTGCTGCAGAAAATGAAGTGCAAAACAGCAACATTGCACGCAAAGCGGTTACAATACTTTTGTTGAACATGGGCAATACCTCTACTATGATGCCGGGAGCCGTAACGTGTTGGGCGGATGATGCGCCCGGGCGCCATTCTACCCCGGCGCCGGCGGTTTTCACTCATGCAACATCGTTTTACAGCAATGCTTACACAGGGGACGAACATGGCGATTAATTTCAAAGATGCGGTGGGCCTGCATGCCGACGCGCTGCACCTGCGGGCCGAGCGCACCCGCATCCTGGCCTCCAACATCGCCAATGAGAACACGCCCGGCTTCCAGGCGCGCGACATGGACTTCGCCGCCACGCTGGCCAACACCCAGGCCGAGGCCATGGGCGACATCGGCGGCGACGACGACGCCGCCATGATGTACCGCGTGCCGTTCCACCCGACCCGCGACGGCAACACCGTCGAGATCGGCGTCGAGCAGGCGGCGTTCTCGCAGAACGCCTCGGACTTCCAGACCAGCCTGACCTTCGTCAACATGAGCCTCAAGGGCCTGGCCAAGGCCATCAACGGCCAATAAGGAGCGCCAAATGTCGTTCAAGAATATTTCCGAGATCGCCGGCTCGGCCATGGCTGCGCAGTCGGTGCGCCTCAATACCATCGCCAGTAATCTCGCCAACGCCGATTCCGTGGCCGGCACCGAGGCCGACACCTACCGCGCCCGCAAGCCGGTGTTCGCCGCCGTCATGACCGACAGCATCGGCGACATGGGCAACACCGGCGGCAAGGTCCAGGTGCTGGACGTGGTCGAGTCGGCCGAGCCGCTGCGCAAGGTCTACGAGCCGGGCCATCCGATGGCCAACGCCGACGGCATGGTGTTCTACCCCAACGTCAACCAGGTGGCCGAGATGACCGACATGATGTCGGCCTCGCGCGCCTTCGAGACCAATGTCGAAGTGCTCGGCCGTATCCGCACGATGCAACAATCCCTCCTCAAACTCGGTGAAGGTTAAGCCATGACAGTCAGTCTTCTCAACAACGGCGGCAGCACCAACGCGCCGGCCACCGGCGGCAGCATCACCGGCAACAGCGCCAGCGCGACGTCCGACATGTTCACCAAGCTGCTGGTGGCGCAGATCAAGAACCAGGACCCGCTGTCGCCCAGCGATCCGGCGCAGTTCGTCCAGCAACTGACCCAGCTGTCGCAGACCGAGTCGCTGCAGAACCTGTCGAGCCTGACCAGCGCCAACGCCAGCGTGCTGCAGAGCATGCAGGTGCTGGCGCTCGGCGCCCAGGTCGGCTCCGACGTCATGGCCGAAACCGGCACGCTGACCACCGACGGCAGCACCAAGGTGCACGGCCAGACCACGCTGGCGGCCACCAGCTCGAGCACCCGCGTGGTGCTGACCGGCATCGACGGCGCCAAGCACAACGTCAACCTGGGCGTGGCGGCGGCCGGCACCGTGCCGTTCACCATCGACCCGACCGCGCTGGGCCTGCCAGCCGGCACCTACACCATGACGGTGGAAACCAGCACCAAGGAAAATCCGCCGGTCGACCTGCAGGGCCGCCTGAACAGCGTGCGCCTGTCCTCGGCCGGCAGCGTCGTACTGAACATCGGCAACATCGGCGAAGTCGCGCCGACCGCCATCACCGCCTTCAACGGCAAATCCACCGCTTCGGCCACTCAATCTAGTCTCTAAGGAAGGTATCCATCATGAGTTTCGATATCGCATTGTCCGGCATCCAGGCCATCAACGAAGCGCTGGACACGACCAGCCACAACATCGCCAACGCCGGCACCTACGGCTTCAAGTCGTCGCGCGCCAACTTCTCGTCGCTGGTGGCGGGCGACCAGCCGACCGGCGTCATGGTCGGTTCGCACACGCAAAGCATCAACCAGCAGGGCGGCATCCTCAACACCGGCCGCTCGCTGGACGCCTCGATCAACGGCCGCGGCTTCTTTGTCTCGCGCGACGTCAACACCGGCGTCACGCAATACAGCCGCGTGGGCATCTTCAGCGGTTCCAAGGACGGCTACGTGGTCGACTCCAACGGCCGCCGCGTGCAGGGCAACGCCATCACCCCCGGCACCGGCGTCAAGGGCGCGCAGGGCGATCTGAAGATCCAGACCGGCGCGATTCCCGCCGTGATGACGGAAAAAATGAACTATGTCGGCAACCTGTCGGCCGACTGGAGCGTGCCGGTGGTGACCTTCGACCCGGCCACCGCCACCCCGGCCACCCCGCCCGACCCGGCCTCGTTCAACATGGCCAAGGCCACCGTGATCTACGACACGCTGGGCGGCCAGCACACGCTGACCCAGTACTTCTCGCGGGCCAACGCCACCGACGTCACCGTCAACTACCTGGTCGACGGCCTGCCATCGGGCTCCAGCACCACCATCCAGACCGACTCCAACGGCCAGATGACGACGCCGCTGGCGACCGACAACGGCACCTTCGCGGTCGACCTGACCGGCTTCGCGCTGGCCAACGGCGCCAAGCTGGGCTCGATCGCGCTGAACTACACCGGCACCACCGGCTTTGCCGGCGAGGCCACCACCGCCAGCAACAACGCCAACGGCTACGCCTCCGGCACCTACCAGGGCATCGACCTGGGCGACGACGGCTCGATCATCGCCAAGTACACCAACGGCCAGAAGCAGACCATCGGCATGCTGTCGCTGGCCACCTTCGCCGACGAAGGCGCGCTGACCTCGGTCAGCGACACCAGCTGGATCGAATCGGTGGCCTCCGGCCAGCCCAACATCGACAACCCGGGCGTCGGCATGAACGGCACGCTGACCGTGGCGTCGCTGGAGCAGTCCAACGTCGACATCACGTCGGAACTGGTCGGCCTGATGACCTCGCAGCGCAACTACCAGGCGAACTCCAAGGTCATCCAGACCGAGAGCCAGATGATGCAATCGCTGATGCAAGCGATCTAAGGATAAGCTGACCCATGGATGCGCTGATCTACACCGCCATGAGCGGGGCCGAGCGGGCCCTGCGCGGCCAGCAGGTACACGCCAACAACCTGGCCAACATCGAAACCGGCGGCTTCCGCGCCAATATGGAGCTGTCGTCGGCGCAGACCGTCAACGGCTACGGCTACGACGACCGCCACATGTCGCAACTGCAGGCCAACGCGGTGTCGACCCGCCAGGGCACGCTCAAGGCCACCGGCCGCGACCTGGACGTCGCCATTTCCGGCGACGGCTTCCTGGCGGTGCAGGGCCCGACCGGCGAGGCCTACACCCGCGCCGGCGCGATGACGCTCGACGAGACCGGCACGCTGAAGATCAACGGCAACGTGGTGCTGGGCGAAGGCGGCCCGATCACCCTGCCCGAGTACAGCAAGATCGCGGTGGGCGCGGACGGCACGGTGTCGATCCAGAGCCCCGGCACCACCACCATGCAGACCATCGACAAGCTCAAGCTGGTCAAGGCCGAGGCCTCGGAGCTGACCAAGAACGAGGCCGGCCTGCTGGTGGCGCGCAGCGGCCAGCCGCTGGGCACGGACGCCACCGTGGTGGTCAAGCCCGGCCACCTGGAGGGCAGCAATGTGTCGGCGGTCGAGGAAATGGTCGCCACCATGAGCCTGAATCGCACGTTCGAGATCCAGATGAAATTGTTCAAGGCCAGCGATTCGATGGCCGAAACCGGTAACCGCCTGATCGGCGGCTGAGCCGGTCCACGTTACACCCAAGGGAGAAATCATGAATCCAGCAATGTGGATCAGCAAAACCGGCGTGCAGGCGCAGGACGAAAAACTGCAAGCCATCGCCAACAACCTGGCCAACGCCAACACCGTCGGCTTCAAGCGCGACCGCGTGGTGTTCGAGGACCTGTTCTACTCGATCGAGCAGCAGCCCGGCACCCAGCGCGCCGACAACAACACGCTGGCGCCGTCCGGCGTCCAGCTGGGCAACGGCGTGCACATGGTCGGCACCCAGAAGGTGTTCAGCCAGGGCTCGCTGCAAACCACCGGCAACCAGCTCGACGTGGCGGTGATGGGCAACGGCTTCCTGTCGGTGCGCCAGCCCAACGGCGAGACCGCCTACACCCGCGCCGGCCAGCTGCAGGTCGACGCCAACGGCATCCTGGTCAACGCCCACGGCCTGCCGCTGATCCCGCAGATCACCATCCCGGCCAACGCCACCGCGCTGACCATCGGCGAGGACGGCGTGGTCTCGGCCACGCTGGCCGGCAACACCACCGCCAGCCAGCTGGGCCAGCTGACCCTGACCAGCTTCATCAACCCGACCGGCCTCTTGGCCCTGGGCGAGAACCTGTTCGCGGAAACCCCGTCCAGCGGCACCCCGACCGACGGCAAGCCGGGCGACGCCCAGTGGGGCAAGCTCAAGCAGGGCACCCTGGAAGGCTCGAACGTCCAGGTGGTCGAGGAGATGGTCGACATGATCGCCGCCCAGCGCACCTACGAGATGAACACCAAGGTGCTGTCGGCCGCCGACAACATGCTGCAGTACCTGTCGCAGGCCGCGCGATAATGAAAGCCGCCCTGCCCGTCCCCGGTTGGGCCAAGGCGGCGCTGGCCGCCGCGCTGGCCGCGCTGACCGGTTGCGCCGCGCTGCAGCCGCCGCCGGTGCGGCCCGGCCCGTCCGACGAGCCGCCCACCGTCTCGCGCGCGGTCGGCCCGAAAGGCACCTCGGGCGGCGTCTACAGCGCCGACCTGGGCCTGTCGCTGACCTCGGACAGCCGCGCCTTCCGCGTCGGCGACGTGGTCACCGTCAACCTGCAGGAAACCACGCAGGCCAGCAAGAAGGCCGGCACCAGCTATTCCAAGAATTCGGCCGACAACATCACCGCGCCCAACCTGCTGGGCAAGACCTTCGGCAAGGCCGCCATCGGCCTGGGCGCCTCCAACACCTTCGCCGGCGACGCCACCAGCACCCAGCAGAACGCGCTGACCGGCGCCATCACCGTGATCGTGCAGGAAGTGCTGCCGAACGGCCTGCTGCGCGTGTCCGGCGAAAAGACCCTGACCCTGAACCAGGGCGAGGAATTCGTCCGCCTGCGCGGCTACCTGCGCGCGGCCGACATCGACGCCGACAACCAGGTGTCGTCGCTGCGCATCGCCAACGCCCGCATCGCCTACTCGGCCCAAGGTACGCTGGCCGACACCCAATCGGCCGGCTGGCTGTCGCGCTTCTTCAACGGCCCGTTGATGCCGTTCTGAACGGCCGTCGTTTTTGCGCAGTTTTTAATAGGTGAACCCATGAATTTCCGCAAGCGCCTCAGCTCCCTCCACCGCCTGCTGGCCCTGCCGCTGGCCTTCTGCGTCGCCGTGGGCGCTGCCATGCCTGCGCCGGCCCAGGCCGCGCAAGTGCTGCGCAACCTGGTGGCCGTCGAAGGCATGCGCGACAACCCGCTGGTGGGCTACGGCCTGGTGGTCGGCCTGAACGGCAGCGGCGATTCGACCCAGGTCAAGTTCGCCAGCCAGTCGGTGATCAACATGCTCAAGCAGTTCGGCGTCAAGGTGCCGGACGGCACCGACGCCAAGTCCAAGAACGTCGCCACCGTGATGGTGTCGGCGGTGTTCCCGCCCGGCTACCGCAAGGGCCAGAACATCGACGTGGTGGTGTCCTCGATGGGCGACGCCAAGAGCCTGCGCGGCGGCGCACTGCTGCTGACGCCGCTGCGGGCGGCCGACAACGAGGTCTACGCGCTGGCCCAGGGCAACGTGGTGGTGGGCGGCTTCAGCGCCTCCGGCAAGAGCGGCTCCTCGGTCACGGTCAACACCCCGACCTCGGGCCGCATCCCGAGCGGCGCCGCGATCGAACGCGAGATCGCCACCGACTTCGCCACCAAGCCCACCGTGCGCCTGTCGCTGCGCCACCCGCACTTCCAGACCGCGATCAACATCGTCGACTCGATCAACAAGCGCTTCGGCGACATCGCCACCACCACCGACGCCACCAGCATCGACGTGGTGGCCCCGGCCAACCCGACCCAGCGCGTGGCCTTCATGGCCAAGCTGGAGGCGCTGTCGATCGACGTCGGCGACGACTCGCCCAAGGTGGTGTTCAACTCCCGCACCGGCACCGTGGTGATCGCCGACGGCCTGCGCGTGCGCGCGGCCGCCGTCACCCACGGTTCGCTGAAGGTGGTGATCTCCGAATCGACCAAGGTCAGCCAGCCCAACGCCCTGGCGCAGGGCAACACCGTGGCCACGCCGCAGTCGCAGGTCAGCGTCGACCAGGGCTCGGGCCAGATGTTCAAGTGGCCGGCCGGCGCCAAGCTGCAATCGATCATCGACGTGGTCAACAGCCTGGGCGCCTCGCCGGACGACATCATGGCCATCCTGCAGGCGCTGGACCAGGCCGGCGCCATCGAAGGCGAACTGGTCGTCATTTAAGGAATGCCATGAACTTCGATCCCAGCAAATTCGACGGCAGCACCATGCGCATCGGCGTGGCCGACAAGCTCAGCGAAACGCCCGCCGTGGCCGCCCCGGCGGTCGACGACGGCGTCGACCCGAAGTACCGCGCCAAGGCCACCGAGGCCGCGGTCAAGTTCGAGAGCTTCTTCATCGGCCACATGCTGCACCAGATGCGTTCCGGCACCCGCGAGCTGGCGGCCGAGGACAGCGTGTTCAAGGACAAGATCAACGAGGACATGCTGGACATGGCCGACAACCTGGTGGCCGACCAGCTGGCCGGCCAGCGCGCCTTCGGCGTGGCCGACTGCATCCTGCGCCAGCTGCTGCCGCCGGCCAGCGGGCCGTCCACCCTGCAGGCCAGCCTGCCGGGCCGCGCCGCCGCTGCCGCAACGGCGACGAATATTGCCCAACCGCAAAATATTTCCGCAACGCTTAATCCGGCGCAGTAATCCGTCGCCCTTTACTGTTAACGGACCAGTGAGCACCATTTAACCACTGCAAGCGACTGGTCCTCCGGCCTTCACCAGGAAAGACCCTTGCAATATGAGCATCTCTTACAACGCACTGTCCGGCGCCCTGGCCGCCCAGGCCGCCCTGAACACGGTCAGCCAGAACATCGCCAACGCACAAACCAAGGGCTACACCCGCCAGGGCGTGCTGTTGCAGGCCAGCGCCGGTGACGGCTCCTCCGGCATGAGCCCGGGCAACGGCGTGAAGATCGGCGCCCTGCTGCGTTTCAGCGATTCCTACAAGTCGCAGCAGATGTGGCGCGCCGCGTCCGACCTCGGCCAGCATACCCAGACCCAGCCCTACCTGACCCAGATGGAAAAGGTCATGAGCGACGGCAAATCCAGCCTGAGCTACGGCATCGACACCCTGTTCAAGGCCTTCAACGCGGCCGCCGTCGATCCCACCTCGACCCCGCTGCGCCAGCAGGTGATCACCGCGGCCGATTCCATGTCGCAGCAGTTCAACAGCATCTACAACGTCACGGCCAACCAGCTGATCTCGGTCCAGCAGCAACGCTCGGCCATCCTGCCGGGCCTGAACGAATCGCTGGCCGGCATCGCCGCGCTGAACCAGCAGGTGATCTCCATCGGCGCCAACGGCACCAACACCTCGGCCCTGATCGACCAGCGCGAACAGCTGATCGACAAGGTGGCCTCTCAGATCGGCGTGGAAGTGCTCAACAACCCGGACGGCACGGCCAGCGTCTCGCTCAAGAGCGGCCAGCCGCTGGTGGTGAGCAATCTGTACGGCAAGCTGGCTTTCGACAACAGCGGCAGCGCGCCGCAGCTGACGCTGAACTTCGCCAACACCTCCTTCAAGCTGGACGACACCCGCGTCGGCGGCCAACTGGGCGGCCTGGCGGACTACCAGGAAAACACCCTCAAGCCGCTGCAGAAATCGATCTCCGAGATCGCCGAGCAGATGTCGAACAAGATCAACGCCCAGCTGGCGCTTGGCTTCACCAGCCCCGGCGTGCCCGGCACGGACTTGTTGAAGTTCAACACCGCCAACCCCACCGACGGCACCATCCAGCTGCTGCAGCTGACCAGCGGCTTCAAGACCGCCGACCTGGCCTTCTCCAGCGACGGCCTGCCGGGCGACAGCGGCAACCTGCAGCAACTGGTGGCCATCAAGGGCCAGCCGATCACCCTGACCTCGCTGGGCAGCGTGCTGCTGGGCGACGCCGACACCCAGGTGGTCGGCAAGCTGGGCATCGACAGCCAGCAGAACCAGGCGCAGCTCAACACCGCCACCACGGTCCGCCAGCAGTCCGAGGACGACTGGAAGTCGACCAGCGCGGTCAACACCGACGAGGAAGCGATCAACCTGGTCGAGTTCCAGAATATGTACCAAGCCAACATGAAGGTGATCGCGGTGGCCAACACCCTGTTCGACGCCACCATCAAGATGTTCGGTTAAGGAGAGCCTGAATGCGCATCGCCACCAGCCAATTCCAGGCCACCATGAACCGCGGCCTGCAGGACAACCAGAGCCATCTGGCCCAGATCACCTCGCAGATGGCCTCCGGCAACCGGATCCAGCTGCCGTCCGACGATCCGGTCGGCAACGTCCGCCTGTCGCGCCTGGAGCGCGAGGAAGCCATCGTCGGCCAGTACCGCGACAATATCGCGGCCGTCAAGATCCGCCTGTCGACCAACGAGACGTATCTGCAGAGTATGACCAACGACATCACCCAGAGCCACGACCTGCTGGTCTGGGCCTCGGACGGCAGCAACACCGCCGCCGACCTGAAGTCCATGGTCAACCCGATGACCTCGCTGCGCGACAGCCTGCTCTACAGCGCCAACGAGAAGGACCAGGAAGGCCGCTACATCTTCTCCGGCACCGCGACCGACACCCCGGCCATCACCTTCGACGCCACCGCGCCGATCGGTTCGCGCTACACCTACACCGGCAACCAGAACCAGCAGAAGACCGTGGTCGGCAACGGCATCACGCAGACCGTCAACGTCGACGTCAAGGGCCTGGAAGCGCTGCTCAACCAGATGGACTCCACCATCGACGAACTGTCGTCGCCGACGCTGACGGTGGGTTCGCCCTCGCTGACGGCCGCGCTGGGCGCCAACATGGACGGCGCCAGCGCCACGCTGGATCTGGTGGCCGGCAAGATCGCCGATTTCGGCGGCGCCCAGAACGTGCTGGAGACGCTGGACGGCAACCACGCCAACGTCAGCCTGTCGAACAAGACCGCGATCCTGGACCTGGGCCAATTGGACTACGGCGAGGCCGCGACCGAACTGAACGGCTATAATCTGGCCTTGCAATCGTCGTACAAAGCGTATTCCAAGATCAGCAACCTGTCGCTGTTCAACATCCTGTAATCCCGACCCGAGCGCCCTATGCAAATTTCGCCCAACACCAACCCGAGCGTCATTGTTCCTGGCAACGCCAGCAATGCCAGCGCGGTGGACGGCACCGCGCTGGGGCTGCACGGCGAGAACGCCGCCACCGCCACCCCGGTCACGCCGACGCCCACCTCGGCCGCGCCGCTGCGCCGTGGCCTGAACAACTGGGACCAGCCGCTGCAGGGCGACATCTCCGGCGCCCAGCAGGCGCTCGACTTCCTGGAACAAAGCGCGGCCCAGCTGCGCAACCTGAAGGCCGACCTCAGCGCCCGCCTGGCCAACCGCCAGCGCACCGACGGCACGCTGGACGCGCGCGTGCGCCAGTTCAGCAACACCTGGCGCAGCCGCAGCGCGGCCTCCGGCGGCACGCTGGACGCCCGCCTCAAATTCAGCAACAAGACCAGCACCACCCGTTTCACGGTGCGCGGCATGACCATCGGCAACCTGCGCACCGGCGGCCGCGAAGTGCTGGCGATCTCGCTGGGCGGCGGCCAGAACCTGCGTTCGGTGGTGCTGGAACCCGGCCTGTCGGACGAGGAAATCGCCCAGCGCTTCGACGACGCGCTGGCCCCGAGCGGCGTGCGCGCCGAGCTCAACGAGGACGGCCAGATGGAGTTCTCCACGCCGGAATCGTCGTGGACCAATGTGCGCGACACCATCGCCGTGCAGGGCGGCGGCATCCGCTTCCCGACCGGCCAGCTGAACCGCGTGAAGGCCGAGGCCGAAACGCCGGCCGTCGATCCCGACAGCTGGCAGACCGCCGACGTGGACGGCATCCGCGCCACGCTGCAGCAGGTGGTGCAGGCGCTGGCGCAGGTGGAACAGGCGATCGCCTCGGTGCACACCGCGCTCAACCAGGTGAGCGCCCGCGTCAAGGAAGCCACGCCCAGCGACACCACCGACGGCATGGACCAGGTGGCGCAGAATTTCGTCTCGACCGCCAAGCAGCCCGGCTACCAGTCGCTGCTGTCGATCACGTCGGCGCTGGCCGGCATCAGCCGCGAGCGCGTGATCTCGCTGCTGAGCCTGCGCTAGGCCGGCCGCCCCGCCTCGTTCCACCGCGTTATTCCACCATCATGGGCGGCAGCCCGCGCCTGGCCAGCTCGCTGAACTGCGCGGCCGGCATCGCCTCCGCGTACACATAACCCTGCGCGAAATCGCAGCCGGCCAGCGCCAGCAAGGCGCTCTGGGCCGGCGTCTCCACGCCCTCCGCCACCACCCGCAAGCCCAGCTTGTGCGCCATGACGATCAGCGCCTCGCACATCGCCAGGTCGCCGCTGTCGCTGGCCAGGTGCTGGATGAAACTGCGGTCCAGCTTGAGCAGGTCGATGCCGAAATGCTTGAGGTGCGACAGCGACGAATAGCCGGTGCCGAAATTGTCCAGCGCCACCTGCATGCCCATCTCGCGCAACTCGCGCAGCCGGTCGGCGATCTTGGCGATGCCGTCCATCAGCACGCCCTCGGTGATCTCGATGACGATGCTGCGCGGCGCCAGCCGCAGCTCGGCCGCGTAGTTGAGCCAGCCGACGTACAAGGCGGTGTCGCCGCGAAACTGCGCGGCCGACTGGTTGATGCTGACCTGGAAGCCCGGCCCCAGCTCGTCCTGCCAGCGGCGCGCCTGCAGCGCCGCCTGGCGGAACACCCAGTCGCCGATCTCCATCATCAGCCCGCCCGCCTCGGCATGCTGCAAAAAATCGGCCGGCGCCAGCAGGCCGCGCTGCGGATGACGCCAGCGCAGCAGCGCCTCGGCCCGCTCGATCTTGCCGCTCCGCAGGTTGACGATGGGCTGGAAGTACAGCTCGAACTGCCGCTCCGACAAGGCCGAGCGCAGGTCCTGCGCCACCTGCTGGCGCGCCTGCGCCGCCTGCTGCAGGTCGGCCGTGAAATAGCTGTAGCGGTTGCGGCCCGATGCCTTGGCCGCGTACATGGCCTGGTCGGCCTGGCGCAGCAAGTCCTCCGGCGCCACCGCGTCCGACGGGTACAGCGCGATGCCGATGCTGGCCGAGATCGACGGCTGCGCCGCGCCCAGCGCGAACGGCCGGTTCAGCAGCGCCAGCATGGTCTGCGTGATGCGTTCGATGCCGGCGGTCTGCTCGATGCCGGACAGGATCACGGTGAACTCGTCGCCGCCCAGCCGCGCCACCGTGTCCGAGCTGCGCACGCAGGCGCCGATGCGGCGCGCCGCCTCCACCAGCAGGGTGTCGCCGTGGGCGTGGCCGAGCGTGTCGTTGACCTGCTTGAAGCCGTCCAGGTCGATGAACAGCAGCGCCAGCTGCATGCCCTCGCGCTGCGCCTTCTTGACCTCGTAACCCAGCCGGTCCTGGAACATGTGGCGGTTGGGCAGCGAGGTCAGCTGGTCAAAATTGGCCTGGTGCCAGATGCGTTCGGTGGTCGCGCGGCTGTCGGTGATGTCGCTCACCAGCGCCAGCGCGCCCAGGTAGGCGCCCTCGGCGTCGAAGATCGGGTTGGTGGCCAGGGTGGCCCACAGCTCGCTGCCGTCCTTGCGCAGGAACTTGAACTCGTGGCGCTCGGCCACGCCCTGCTGGCGCCGCGCGATATTGCGCTCCAGGATGGCGCGGCCCTCGTCGTCCATGAAGGCCACCAGCGGCTGATCCAGCATGTCCTCGATGGTGTAGCCCAGCATGGCCGCCATCTTCGGATTGACAAAGCTGGTGCGGGCGGAACCGTCGATTTCCCAGATGCCCTCCTCGGCGCTGTGGACGATGCGGCGGAAACGCTCCTCGCTGCGCTCGAGCGCCGCCAGCTTGCCCTCGGCCAGCTCCAGCACCACGCGGATGGCCTGGCCGCTGCTGTCGGCGCTGGCGCGCAGCGTGACCGGGAAGCCCTGCTGGTTGCGCGCCCGCGTCATCTGCAGCGAGCATTCCTCGGGGTGCGTGCTGTTGAGCGCCAGCCGCACGAAACGGTCGAAATCCTCATGGAAGCGCGGGGCGATAAACTGGCGCAAGGGCAGCTTGGCGGGATTGTTGCGCGGCACGCCGAGCAGGTCGGAGCCGACCACGTTCATTTGCAGGATGGTGGTGTCGAAGCCCAGCACGAAATAGCCGACCGGCGCCAGCAGGTACACATCGTTGAAGCAGGCTTGCTCGGCGCTGAGCCCGGTGGCGGCGGGCGGCGCGGTGAACGCCAGCGCGGCCGCGCCCTCGTCGATAACCGCCATGCCGGTCAGCCCGTCGATGCGCGCCGTGGAGATCGGCTGCCGGCCGCCATGCAGTTCGGTAGTGTGTGTAGGCTTCTGCATACCACCCCTTTGCGTCGGTAGGTATCCAGACTAGCATTTAAGCCGCCCACTGTCGAGCGCGCGGCGACGCCTCAGCGATGCGCGCGGTTCAAGCGTTGTTCCGCGCGCCGTTGCAGCGCCTCGAACAGCAAACTGAGCATCCAATAAATGCCGGCGGCGGCCAGGTACAGCGGCAGCGGCCGGAAGGTGGTCGCGATCACCTCCTTGGTGGACAACATCAGCTCGGTCATGGTGATGACCGACACCAGCGAGGTATCCTTGATCAGGCTGATCAGCGTATTGCTCATGGCCGGCACCGCGATGCGCAGCGCCTGCGGCAGCACCACGAAACGCAGCGTGGACCAGTAGCCCAGGCCCAGGCTGTAGCTGGCCGCCCACTGGCCCTTGCTGACCGCCGCGATGGCGCCGCGCAGGCTCTCGGACAGGAAGGCGCCCGCGTTCAGGCTCAGCGCCAGGATGCCGGCGGTCACCGGCGTGAATTCGATGCCCACGCTGGGCAGGCCGTAATAGATGACGAACATCTGCACCAGCAGCGGCGTGCCGCGCATCAGGCTGACGTACACGCCGGCCGGCCAGCGCAGCATGCGGTACGGCAGGATGCGCATCACCGCCACCGGGAAGCCGATCAGCAGCCCGCCCAGCATCGACGCCAGCGCGAACACCACCGTGTAGCCGGCGCCGCGCAGCATGACCGGCGCGGCCTCGTGCAGCAGCTCCAGCAATCCCTGCCAGTCCATGCTCAGGGCGCCTTGCTGACGTCAGTGCCGAACCACTTCAGCGAGATCGCCTTCAGGCTGCCGTCGACGGCGGCGTCGGCCAGCGCCTTGTTCAGCGCCTCCTTGAATTGCGGGTTGCCCTTCTGGAAAGGGATGCCCATGCGCTCGACCGCGCCCACCTGCGCGCCGGCCTTGATCGGCAGCTTGGAGATTTTCAGCAGATAGGCCGACATCAGGCTGTCGTTGAGCGCCGCGTCGATGCGGCCGAAGGCCAGGTCGGACATGGTGTCCGGCGCGGCCGCGTAGCTGCGCACCTCGATGCCCGGCACCGCCTTGGCCTGCTGCTCGTAGACGCTGCCCTGCCCCACGCCCAGCTTCTTGCCCTTGAGGTCGGCCAGCGTCTTGTAGGCCGCCTTCTCGTCCTTGCGCACGATCAGCTGCGGCATCGAGTAGATATAGGGCGCCGAGAAATCGAAAGCCTGCTCGCGCTTGGGATTGATGCCGACCTGCGAAATGATTACATCGTATTTATTGGCCGACAGCCCGGCCAGGATGCTGGCCCACTCGCTGCTGACGAACTCCACTTTCACGCCCAGCTTGCCGGCCAGCAGGCGCGCCACGTCGACGTCGTAGCCGGCCAGCTCGCCGCTCTTCTGGTCCTTGTAGTTGAACGGCGGATAAGTGCCCTCCATCGCCACCTTGAGCGTACCGCGCGCCTTGACCGTGGCCAGCAGGTCGGCCGCCGACGCGGGCAAGGCCACGGACGTCAGCGCCAGGGCCAGCAGCGCGCCTTGCGCCAGCTTGAAAGTGAAATCGCGTTTATGCATGAAATTCCTTGTAAGTGACAGGCGCTACCACGCGCCCATGCGGCGGCGAAGGCCGAAATTATGGCCGACCACCAGGATGGAACTGGCGATCAGCCCGCTCAGACCGATCATCAACTGTACCAGCTTATCGTCCGGCAGCACCCACAGCCGGCCCTGCGGCGCCTCATCGATGCGCGCGGCGGCCATGATCAGTGGCGACACCCATTCCGCTTCGGGCGTAACATCCAGGATCAAGGCGCCGTCCTGCGTGGTCTGCATATAGATCTCGCCGCCCTCGGCCAGGGTGAAGCACACGCCATAGCCGGTTTCGTTCTTGGCGATATGTTCCTGCAGGCTGAGGTCGTGCTCGGCTATCCACAGTTCCACATCGGCCGGGGTTTCCAGCCCGCTCCACGGCACCGGACGGAAGCGCGGCTTGTTATCGTCTTGCATAGCGTCTTGCATATTTTCCTGCTGAGTTAGTCTTTAAGCAGCCGCCAGTTTAATCGATGGAAGGAAATCAGCCATGAAATATAAATATCCCTACGGCCCCGGACGCCGCGAATACGAGTCCGAATTCACGCAATTCCTCAACGGCTACCTGCGCCAGCACCCCGAGGTGCGGCGCGACCAGGTGCTGGGATGGCGCATTTTTTGGGAGCGTCCGGTCGATCCGCAACGCATCGACCGCGAACGCCAGGCCGAGTTGAAGCCAACCGTCTACCACTCGTACTTCTACGAATAGGCGGTCACCCCTTCCAGGTGCGGTTCAGGCCGGTATCCGCGTGGATCCAGCCGCCGCGCGGACCGGAGCGGTAATAGAAGCCGACGCCGCCCTGGCGAAAGCTCTTGACCAGGCCGCCCAGCACTTCGGAATTCAGGTTGGCCAGCCGGATGTCGGCGGCGCGGCCCTCGATGTGCAGCGACTGGCGCGCGGCCGGCACGCCCGCCTCGCGCAGCTTCTGGTTCGACGCCTGGGTGCGGTAGCCGGATAAAATCTCCAGCGGCGTGTCGATGCCGTAGCGCGCCACGAAAGCCTGCGTGCCCCACAGCGTTTCAAACAGCTTGGGATCGATGCGCGCGGTTTCCTTGCCGTTGACGTCGCGCAGCAAGTGGCACAAGTCCTGGTAGGCCGATTCGATGATCTCGCCGTCGCGCCAGTACAGCAGCTTGGCGCGCTCGCCGGAAGCCGGCCGTATCACATCGATCGTGCGCGGCTTGAGCCAGAACTCCAGGTCCAATGCCTGCGCATCGAAGATATCGGGCGGCGGCGCCAGTTCGCCGAAGCCGGACGGCGCGCTGGCGCGCGGCATGCTGGCGGCCGGCTTGGCCTGCGCCGCGGCGCCCGGCGCACTGGTGCCGGCGCCGCTTGCGGCCTGATGCGGCGCCGGTTTCGGCGCGGCAGCCGCGCTATGATGAACCGTGCCGCGGGAAGCGCATCCAATCAGCGGCACCGATAAAAAACTCGCTCCCGCCACACCCAAACCCTGCTGTAAAAACTTTCTGCGCGATGCCATAGCCCACCCGTGAAAAACGATATGGTTACTATAGCTTATGCAGGGGGAAATGAAAAAGGGGAACACGCCCGATTTCCCGCAAAAAACCAGGCGCAGCGAGCAGCTAGCGCATCGCCAGATGGATCACCTGCTCCGGAGCGACGCTGCCATCGGACAGGTTCCGCACCGGCACCACCATCGTCAACCAGCCGTGCGCGCCGTTGTCGTCGTCCAGATGGATTTCCATTTTCAGCTGGCGATCCAGCGCGACGTAGTTGTCGCGGCCGGTGGTGACGATCTTGTGCTCCGCCCCCCGGTCCACGTAGGCATACATATTCGTGCCGCGACTGATGATCGACAGGGTCTGGCCGTTCGACAGCGTGTAGGTGGCCACCAGATCGCGGTAATCCTGCGGCCACATCTTGGAATACGAATCGGGCAACTCGATGCGGGCCTGATTGGCCGGAACCGGCACCCGCAAGGTCTCTTCGGACTGCTGCGCTTGCAAAGCTGACGACAATGCAAGTCCCCCCACAACCACTGCGACGTAGATTGTTTTCATGATGATATCCCCCGTGTTGGAGATTCCATTTAAGCAGTCGCCGCGCAAAAAACAAATTCATTGTGGCTATCATGAATGACCGCGGATACATATTTGAAATGGCTCATCACGCCACCGCCACCTCGCGTTCCACGGCCAGCAAATCCGCGCGCGGCTCATCCAGCATATAGCCTTGCACCAGCAGCGGCACATTCGCGGCCTCGCCCAGCTGCCGCAGCACCGTCAACGCCGGCGTCGACTCCAGCCGCTTGAACACCAGCGCCACATTGTCCTGCGCGCTGCGCTTCAACAGGGCCAGCAGCGCCTCGCTGTCGTGCAGCTCGCGCGCGTCGAGCTTGATCACATCGGGCCGCAAGCGGTCCAACAACTGCAAGGCCTCGCGCGCGTTCGGCACGTTGACCGCGAACCGGAAACCGTTGCGGCGGTAGTTGTCGGACACATAGTTCAACAGCCAGCCCTGCTGCGGCGAGGCCGCCGGCAATTGCAGCACCACGCGTTGCAGCGGCAACTCCAGCGCGTCGAGGATGCGGCGGAAGGCGTGGCCGTGATTGCTGCTGACCGCGCTCAGCAAGCGGTCATGCACGTTCAGGTACAAGTCCTGCGGCCCCTCGCCCGCCTGGCGGAAGAAATTAATCGCATGCAGCATGCGGCACAAACGGTCCAGCTCGATCGACTCGTCGTCGCTGGCCGCATGGTCCAGCAGCCGCCACAGCGACAAGCCCTGGTCCTGCGCCGACACGCTGCGCACCAGGCCCTCGTAGGCGCGCACCTCGCCCGACGCCAGCTGGCGGATCGGCTGGAATGCGCTGCTCAGCGTGCAGTTGAAGAAGCGTCCATGGGCCTTGCCCTCGTAATCGAGCCAGATGGTGGAAGCCGCTCCGCTGGCGTCGGACAAGCGCGCCAGATATTTTTTCAAGATGGGAAATGACATGGAACTCCTCGACGGACGCTGACAATACCAACAGCGTAAGGCCACGCGCGGCCCAGGCGAACGAATGCTTTCAGCTATGCATATGCCAAAACATTCGTTCCACCGGCGGCATGGCGCCGCTATCGTTGGCCATCACCACTCTTCGCCCGAACACCATGTGCCAACTACTCGCCATGAGCGGCAGCAAGCCCGCCACTGTCGACTTTTCCTTCGCCTGCTTCGCGCTGCGCGGCAGCGAGCACCGCGACGGCTGGGGCATCGCATTGCATACGCCCAGTGGCTGCAAGCTCTACACCGATTCAACAGCCACCCGTTCACGCGCGAGCTGTGGGGCCAGACCTGGTCCTTCGCGCACAACGGCGACCTCAAGCTGTTCGATCCGAATCCCAACCTGTACTCGCCGCACGGCGACACCGACAGCGAGCGCGCCTTCTGCCACCTGCTGTCCGGCCTGGCGCTGCGCTTTGAAACGCGGCCGCCGCGCCACGTGCTGTTCGCCGCGCTGGAGACGCTGGCCGGCGAAATAGCCGCGCACGGCAGCTTCAATTTCATCCTGTCCAACGGCGAGCCGCTGTTCGCCCATTGCAGCACCGAGCTGCACGTGGCGGTGCGCGAATACCCGTTCTCGGTGGCGCAGCTGATCGATTGCGACCTCAGCATCGACTTCAGCAAGCACAACCATCTGGACGACCGCATCGCCGTCATCGCGACCCAGCCGCTGACGTCGAGCGAAGCCTGGGCCAGGTTCGCGCCGGGCGAGCTGAAGCTGTTTGTGAATGGATTGGAAGCGGGATCGGCGCCGGTGCGGCGCCAGGAATGGGAACTGGAGATCTGCTGCTAGACTAGACCGGGTTGCAGTTGCAGAAGCGCTTGCGCTTGCCGCCGTCCGGGGCCTCCGCGCCGGCGTCCAGCTGCTTCCAGAAGAACACGGTTTCCACGCCATACGGCGAACGCACCTTGCCCGCATCGACATAACCGCGCTTGGCAAAGAACTCCTGGCCCGTGGCCGTGCTGTGCAACTGCAGCGCCTTCACGCCCCAGCTGCACGCCTGCTCCTCCATGCGCGCCAGCAGCGCCTTGCCGACGCCCTGGCCGCGCGCCTCCGGCAGCAGATAGCACAAGGCCAGCTTGCCGGCGCCGGTCA
>Ga0308157_10002353_pt1 | contig 31379 bp, 21 predicted proteins | sample PhyBR1_FD_201035 | JGI IMG/M metagenome (GOLD analysis project Ga0308157, IMG submission 201035) | Phyllosphere microbial communities from UC Gill Tract Community Farm, Albany, California, United States - DLSLB.R1 | ecosystem: Host-associated > Plants > Phyllosphere > Unclassified | place: USA...
AGCCTGTGCTTTCGTATAAAGTATCGTTATAAAACTCAAAACCTTCCGTAAATGAAGCTGTATCATGCGGATATGTATTGATGATTTTGTATTTTAATAATTTTGGAGTAATGTTCGAAACTAATTCAATTCTTTTGGTAGCATCAGAGGAATCTCCACCAAAATAAACAGTAGCTTTTAAGTATTGATATCCTAATTTTTGATCTTTTAATTCAAATTTGAACTTGTCAGAACCTTTTGTGCTTCCAATTTTTTTGTCGTTTACAAAGTAAGCAATGCTATCAATACTCTTCGAATTGGGATTAAGAATAGCTATAGAAACAGATTCAGGAGTAGTAAAATGGGCTGGAAATGCAGAATCATCAATAGTGAATAGAGAATTTTCACCTTTTTTTGTGTCACCACATCCAAATAATGTAATTCCTAATAAAGTAGCAATTAATAAGTTATGTTTTTTCATGATTTAAATTTTGTAGCCACCAATATACAACGTTATTTTTATTAGAGCAAAGCGCTTGCAAAAATATAAAAAGGTTGTATATTTGCACCGGCAAGTCCTACACGACCAGCTCCTGCAGACTCCCCCAGGATGGGAACATAGCAAGGGTACGTGGTTGAGCGGTGCGATGTAGATCGCTTGCCATTTTTTTTATTTTTAGAAATTATAGCAAAGTAGTCTTCCTTCGGGAGGATTTTTTTATTTTTACCCATATCGTATTTCAATTATCGTAATTCTTAAATATCCATGAATAAAGTTGTTTTAATTACAGGCGGTTCTTCGGGAATTGGAAAATCTATTGGAGAGTTTTTGCATCATAAAGGTTTTGTAGTTTATGGAACTAGCAGAAATCCCGGGCAAATTGTAAATTCGGTTTTTCCTTTAATAGCTTTGGATGTTCGAAACGTAGATTCGATTCAGTTGGCTGTTGCTAAAATAATTGCTACTTCAGGAAGATTAGATGTGGTGATTAATAATGCAGGTGTGGGTATTACCGGGCCTTTGGAAGAAATTCCAACGGAAGAAATCAAAAACAATTTTGAAACTAATTTGTTTGGACCAATTGAAGTTATGAAAGCCGTTTTGCCACAAATGCGCGAGCAAAAATCAGGTCTTATTATTAATATTACTTCAATTGCCGGATATATGGGCTTGCCGTACAGAAGTGTTTATTCAGCTTCAAAAGGAGCGTTAGAATTGATTACTGAGGCATTGCGCATGGAGGTAAAATCATTTGGAATTCAAATTACTAATGTTGCTCCTGGAGATTTTGCTACAAATATTGCTGCCGGTCGTTTTCATGCGCCTGTAATCAAAGGTTCGGCTTATGAATTGTCATATGGAAATAATCTGCAAACAATGAATGAACATGTGGATAGTGGAAGCAATCCTAATGAAATGGCTGAAGCGGTCTATGCAATCATTCAAAATCCAAGTCCAAAAATTCATTATAAAGTGGGAGCTTTTATGCAAAAGTTTTCCATTGTATTGAAAAGACTTCTGCCTGATAAAGTTTATGAAAAAATGTTAATGAATCATTACAAATTATAAAAATATGGATATTGTTTTTGAATACTTGCCAATTGTTTTTGGGGTTTTATTTTTGCTGGTTGTTTGGTTTGTAATTAGAAAAATTATGAAGTCATTGAGTGACAGGATAAATAACTCAGAACTTTATAAAGAAGATTTATTGAATGTCCTTGAAGAAATTAGAGATGAACTGAAAGAATTGAATAAAAACAATTCTGTAAAGTGATTATTAAATTGTAATTTTGCACCTGATTTGCGTGAGGGATAGAAGCTGGCTACCGAAGTAGCGCGTATAGCCCGACCCCGTTGAGTAAAAGGGCTTTATAAGCGCATCGACAAGTAAGCCCTTTTGCTCAACGGGGTCACGCCCAAGTATCTAAGAACACAATTAAATATAAATATATTATGAAATTTTTTATTGATACAGCTAATTTAGCTCAAATTAAAGAAGCACAAGCGTTAGGTGTTTTAGATGGTGTAACCACTAATCCATCTTTGATGGCTAAGGAAGGAATTACTGGGAAAAACAACATTTTGAAACATTATGTTGATATCTGTAATTTGGTTGATGGTGATGTAAGTGCTGAAGTAAATGCTTTGGATTACGACGGAATGATTAAAGAAGGAGAGGAATTAGCTGATTTGCACGATCAAATCGTTGTGAAATTGCCAATGACAAAAGAAGGTGTAATGGCTGCTAAATATTTTTCTGATAAAGGAATTAAAACGAACGTAACTCTTGTGTTCTCTGCTGGTCAAGCTTTATTGGCTGCAAAGGCTGGAGCTACTTATGTTTCTCCATTTATTGGTCGTTTGGATGATGTCTCTACAGATGGTTTAGGTCTTATTGAAGAAATTAGAGAGATTTATGATAATTATGGGTATGAGACTCAAATTTTAGCTGCTTCTGTACGTCACACAATGCATATTGTAAATTGTGCTAAGATTGGTGCTGATGTTATGACTGGTCCGTTATCAGCTATTTATGGTTTGTTGAAACACCCATTGACAGATATCGGTTTAGCTCAGTTTGTTGCTGATTTCGAAAAAGGAAATAAATAAGAAAGTATTCAGGTAGTAGAATTTAGTATTCAGTGAATGCTGATGATATACCATATCTAACAAAAAAATCCCATTCATTACGAATGGGATTTTTTTGTTCACAGTTAAACTGCTAACTAATTTTTCTGCTAACTGAACACTTTCTCTTAGTGTCCTCCAGCTATTTTTTTATCAAAATCAATTCCGTGGGCTTTAAGGATTCCGCTTACTTTCCAAGCATAAAAGGCAAGATAAGCGAAACAAATAATTCCTACGATATAACTGCTTTGTATTCCAATGATTTCGGCAATTTTACCTTGAAATACACTTACAAAACCACCACCCATAATCATCATGATTAGGAAGCTACTTCCTTGGCTGGTGTGTTTTCCTAAACCGCTTACTGCCAAAGTAAAGATACAAGGCCATAATGTACTGCAAAATAAACCTACACTTGTGAAAGCATATACACTTACCATTCCGCTTGTTGTCATACCAATTGCTGTGGCAACAATACCTAAAGATGAAAAGATAAGAAGCATTCTGGCTGGATTTCCTTTACTTGCCATATCAGCTCCGATTAATACCAAAATAACTAATCCGTAGATGTAAAATGGAGTTAAATCGTGATTGGCAATAGCATTTACAGCTAAAAATACTCCAAAAGCTAAATATGGTGCTAAGAATCTTAATATTTTTAGTAAGCTCATATCTTCAGTGAAAGCTTCAACGGCTCCAGTCCAACGACCAATCATCAAACTTGCCCAATATAAGGAAATATAAGGTGCTACATCTTTGGTTAAAAATCCTAATTTACTTTCCATATAAGCAGGCAAATTACTTGCTGTCGATACTTCGACACCTACATATAAAAATATGGCAATCATACCAAGGATTAATTGAGAGTACTGCAAAGCTGATGTTTTTACTGCGATTGCGTCATTAGAATGATCTTCTTCAATTAATTCTGGTCGTTCTGGCAATGATGAAAATTTCAATAAAATGGCTACTACTAAGAATGCAAATCCAAGAATTAAATAAGGGATTTTTACGCTTTCAATACTAGCATCAGTGTTGGCATTGGTGTTAGAACCAAAAATTGCAAAACTTACAATTAATGGGCCGATTGTAGTTCCAAAATTGTTAACTCCACCTGCTAATGTCAAACGTTGAGATCCGGTTTTTATAGGACCCAGAGCAATTGCTAAAGGATTTGCTACTGTTTGTTGCAATGAAAAACCTAGACCAACAATGAAAAGACCCGCTAACATTAATGGAAATGATCCTGTATTGGCTGCCGGATAAAATAAAAGTGTTCCTAATGCGGAAATTAGCAACCCAAGAGATAACCCATTTTTATAGCCAATTTTGTTTACTAAATCTTCTTTGATTAAATAAGATACAACCATGTAAATAATTGAACCAACGGTATATGCTATATAGAAAGCAAATGCAACTAATTGGCTCTCACCTTGAGTTAAATTAAATGCTGTTTTAAAAACTGGGATTAAAATGTCGTTACTTGCGGCAACAAATCCCCAAAAGAAGAATACAATTACTAAGGGGATAAATTGTCCCCACTTGGTTTGTGAATTTTCAGAACTCATAATTTGAAAAATTTAATTTTATTGGTTATTAATTAATTTTATGATGCTGCAAGACTGTAAATGTATTTGTTAAGATTTTCAAAAAAAAATTTTAAGATATAAAGTTTTTTACTTTTAAATAAACGACATCATTTTGTCAACAAATAGCATTTTTATTGTTTTTTTATGAGATAAAAAGTGTTGCCGATTGTTTTTTTGTAAATAAAAAATAAATAGAATAATGCTGTTTTACGACTGAATATAAATGTAAAAAGCACACTAATTTTGTAAAATAAAACTGCTAAGTACCTTAATTATTTTTGGGGAATATATTGTTGAATTTATTGAATGCTTTATTCTAGAATTTTGCTTTTTACATCCTTGCTGTAATTTCTGCCAATAGGAATTGTATGAGATAAAATTTGGATTCTGTTTCCTTCTATTGATTTTACTTTATTTAGCGCTATGGTATAGGACTTGTGAATACGGATAAAACGATCAGCAGGTAATTCTTCTGTCAAAGAAGTTAGCGATTTATGAGTTATATACGTTTTTTCGGGCGTGACCACTTTAATATATTCTTTCATTCCTTCTACAAAAAGAATTTCATCAATATTGATCTTAACCATTTTTTTATCCACTTTGATAAAAAGGTGTGGTTCTACACGATGATTTTCAACTTTGATATTGTTTTTTAAATTGTGTTCGGCTTCAATTTTGTGAATACATTTTATAAAACGGGGTAATGGAATTGGCTTTACTAAATAATCTAAAACTTCCAGATCATAACTTTCGGCAGCAAATTCTCTAAAAGCCGTTGTAATAACTATTCTAGGTTTTTTTTCGAGCAAACTTATCAATTCAAATCCAGTCATCATTGGCATGTTGATATCAAGGAAAACCGCATCAACAGGATTAGAATTGATAAATTCGAGACCTTCTAATGAATTATTGAATGTTTTAAGGATTTCAAATTCTGAAAAATTTTCAAAATAATTGAGTAACACTTTTATTGCTAAAGGCTCGTCGTCAATTATTACACATTTAATCTTCATTATATAAAGGTATTTGTATTTTGATAATATAAAAGTTAAATTTTATTATTTGATGTATAGTGAAATTGTTTTTGTAAATTAATTTAAGCCTTTTTTTAGTATTGGATAAGCCAATCCCTTTTTTGTTTTTTAATGACTGTGAAAATACAAAATTATTTATTATTTCAAATTCAAGCATAGAATTAATCACTCTGAAATTAATTTTAATTTTCAGTTTTTCGTTGTTGATTCCACCGTGTTTAAAAGCATTTTCTATCAGTGAAATAAATAGTAATGGTGGAACTTTCACAGTGTCAATATCAGACTCAAGATTGATTTGGACTTCTACGTTTTGAAAACGAAGCTTTTCAATTTCAATATAATTTTGAAAATAATCGATTTCTTTAATTAAGGGTACAAACTTTTCATGATCTATGTCGTACAAAACGTATTCCATAAGATTAGAAAGCTTGATTATCACATCGGGAACTTTTTTTGAAGATTCTAATGAAAGGGCATAAAGATTATTCAATGTATTAAAGAAGAAATGCGGCTGAATCTGGTTTTTCAGGTATTTTAACTTTATTTTATTTTGATTTTCCATTATGGCTTTATTCCGATCTCTTTCTTTTAGCCAGGTTAACATCAAGTATATTGAAGATGCAATAGCCAGTACATTAAGTTCTCCTATGGTAACGGCAACAATATGATTAATCTCAAAAGGTCTATAATCTCTATTGGCTTCTGGCCAAATATTTTCTGAAATAAAATAATAGGTTAGCCCAGTTTTTAATAAATAAACTACTCCCAAACTGGCAATTATAGAAAAAGTATATTTAATGTATTTCGATTTTAATACAAACATTGGTATGAGTATTAATAAATTGAAATAAACTAGAGGAATGTGTAAAGCAAATTCGATTAGATTCGATTTGAATGAATAATAGTAATCATTAAAATAGGCTCCCCATCTTAGGAAATTAAGTGTAAAATAGATTGTCCAGAACCAAACATGGTTACTAAGTTTTATATGGAAGTCTATTTTTTTCATTTTCTTTAATGCTATATTATGAAATAAAAAGATGGGGGTAGGTATTTGTATTTTATTTTGCAACAATAATCATTTTGTTATTAAAAATGATGTTTTGATGAATAAAAAACTAAAAAAAATCGAATAACGCTTAAATTTTTAAAAAAGAAAACGTTTTCGTAAAACACATTATTGATTGAATTATGTCGTTCGTTTAAAAAACGATGTTGTTGGTTTAATTTATTTTTTTTAACAAGACGTTAAGAATAATTTTACCCTATAACTAACAAAAATAATTTAAAAATGAGAAAAATTTTTTTAATCGTAATGGTTATTTTTACTACGCAAGTTACCCTTGCGCAAGTAAAAACAGTCAAGGGTTTGGTTTCTGATGCAATGGGTGTTCCTTTACCTTCCGCAAATGTTATAGTGAAAGGAGAATCGAATAGTACTACGACAGATTTTGATGGTAGTTTTTCTATTGAGGCTAAAACTGGTGCTACTTTAGAAATTTCATATGTAGGATTTGAAACGAAAAGTGTAACAGTAGGTGAATCTAATACAATTAAGATACAATTAACCGAAGCGGGTTCTACAGCTCTAACCGAAGTTGTTGTTACTTCATTAGGTATAAAAAAATCTAAAAAAACTTTGACTTATTCTGCTCAGGATTTGAAAGGAGAGGAGTTAACTAGGGTAAAAGATGCCAACTTAATGAATACTGTAGCTGGTAAGATTGCTGGTGTTGCAGTGACAAAATCAGCTGGTGGTGTTGGTGGTTCCACTAAGGTTTTAATACGTGGTAACTCATCAGTAACAAATAATCAGCCGCTTTATGTAATTGATGGTATTCCTTTGTTTAATGCGTCATCTTCGCAACCAACTGATATCTCAGGGGACAAAAATGGAGGTAATCGCGATGGTGGAGATGTCGTGTCCTTGATCAATCCAGATGATTATGAAGGGATGACGGTTCTTAAAGGAGCTGCTGCATCTGTTTTATATGGTAGCCAAGGTGCAAATGGAGTTATCTTATTGTCTTCTAAAAAAGCTAAAGAAGGAAAAGCTAATTTAACAGCTTCTTCTACAACTCTTTTTGAGAACGCTGCTTATTTACCGAAGTTTCAGACTGAATATAATAGTTCTGGAGCTAAGGAAAATACTAAAGATCACGTTGAAGATTTTTTTCAAACAGGGATTACTCAAATTACTTCTCTTGGATTTTCTACCGGTTCATCAGTAGCGACAACAAATCTAACTTATTCAAATACATCAGCAAGTGGTATTATGCCTGAGAATAGTTTGAGCAAAAATAACTTTGGAATTCGTCAGACAGGAAAATTCTTCGACAATAAATTGACTATTTCAGCTGATGGAAAATATACTGCACAAACCATTAATAATAGACCTTTGAATGGTCTTAATTTTAATCCAATTGCGGGTCTTTATTTGATGCCAAGAGGTAATGGTAATGATTTTGAGTATTATAAAAACAATTTTGAAGTTTTTGATCCAGAGAGAAATATTTATGCTCAAAATTATCCTGCAATTGATGAGATTGTTGAAAATCCATATTGGTTATTAAACAGAGCAAAATCTGTTGATACAAATCATTTTTTTAATGGATCGTTAGCACTTGATTATAAAGTAAATAATTGGTTGAACGTTACTGGAAGATACAGCTACAATCGTATTGAGAGTACTTTTGATAAAAAAATACATGCAACTACTTCAACGGTTTTGGCTAATGTAAATGGTACTTATATAAATACAAATACCATTAGTTCTCAAAATTATGCTGATTTAATGGCGAAAATCAATACCAATTTTAGTGATGATTTCAGTTTCAATGCAATTATTGGAACAAGTTTTAACAATACCAAAGCAAATGAAGCCACAATTTTAAATTCAGGAACTTCAAACGGAGGATTGGTTTATGTTAACTGGTTTACTTTAGGGAATTTTGCAAATAATAAGGCAAATCAACAAACTTCAGGGGCAAATAGAGAAGTGCAATCTATTTTTGCATCTACTACATTTGGCTACAAAGAGATGTTATATTTAGATGTAGCAGCTAGAAATGACTGGTCTTCCACATTGGTACATACAGACAATCCATCTTTCTTTTATCCATCTGTGGGGCTGACTGGTATCATTAGCCAAATGACAGCTATGCCAGAGTGGATTAATTTTGGAAAAGTTCGTGCTACTTATGCACAAGTGGGTAATGATATTCCTCCAGGAGTTACTTCTCCTACATCAACAATCGTAGGTGGAATTGTTGTTAATCCTCCTGTTGGACCTATGCCTGGTGAATCATTAAAACCAGAATTAAAGTCAGAATTTGAAATAGGTACTGAATGGAGAATGTTTGATAACAGACTTGGATTCGAAATATCGTATTATAATTCTGAAACTAAAAACCAATACATTCAAGTTCCTGCTCCAACGACAAATCCTTTTGGATATACTTTCTATGCAATTAATGCAGGAAAAATTGCCAATCAAGGTTTAGAAGTTATTTTGACTGGAAAAGTTATGAATACAGATAAATTTTCTTGGGATGTAACAGTGAATTATTCTAAGAACAAAAATACTGTTAAAGAAATTCCAGCAGAACTTGGAGGTGAAATCAATTTAACAAAAGGAGATAATCAAGGATATCAATATTCTTTGGTTGAAGGTGAGCCGTTTGGTGTTATTCAAGCACATACACTTGTAAAAGATGACCAAGGAAGACTTCTTTTAGATGACAATGGAGATGTTCAGGTTACAAAAACTTATGAAAACGTAGGAAACGCAAATCCTGATTATATGTTAGGTTTGACTAATACTTTCAAATTTGGATCCTTCTTTGCTAATGTGCTTATTGATGGAAGATTTGGAGGAGATGTTATGAGTATGACTCAATCTATGAATGATCAATATGGTGTTTCTAAAGCTTATGGCGATGCTAAAAACGCAGGAGGTGTTTCTGTAAATGCAGTTTCCAGCACTGGTACTCCAGTTTCCAGCATAGCAGCTGATAAATATTACGCAAAAGTTGGTGGTAAAAACGGAGCTTTATCTGAATATGTTTATGATGCTACCAATGTAAGTTTAAGAGAGTTGTCTATTGGTTATAATTTTAATGTTAAATCACTTCCATTTTTACAATCAGCTAGTTTGTCTTTAGTAGGTAGAAATTTATTCTTCTTCTATAAAGACGCACCTTTTGATCCGAATATTGCATTAAGTACAGGAGAAGCTCTTCAAGGAGTTGATATTTTTGGACTTCCATCTACAAGAAGTTTGGGGCTTAATTTAAATGTAACTTTTTAAGAATAAGAATTATGAAATTAAATAATATAAAAAAGACTGTTTGTTGTCTGTCATTATTAGCTGTTACTGTAAGTTGTACTAATGATTTTGAATCAATTAATCAAAATCCGCAGGGAGCTACTGATGAACTATTGGCACAAGATTTTGGTAATATTACAGGACCTATGAAAGTTGTTTTCAATGGTATTATAAAACAAGACCCTGTATGGATGTATCAAGTTCAACAAAACCTGCAAGGAGATATATGGTCTGGCTATATGGCAACTCCAACAGGTTTTGCAGGTGGATCGAACAATACCCAATATAATCTTATTAATGGTTGGAACGGCTTTGCATGGGATATTGCTTATGTTGATGTAATGGCTAATTTATTAAAAGTAGAACATCAAACTAAAACTAAAGGATTGTATCCTGAGATTTATGCAATGTCATTGGTTTTAAAAGTTGAAGCGATGCATAGAATAGCAGATATTTATGGACCTATTGTTTATTCACAATACAGTTCTCAAGAATCTGTTAAAAAATATGATTCTCAAGAGTCTGTTTATACTCAAATGTTTGCCGAGTTAGATGAAGCAGTTGATCAATTGTCTAAAAGTGCTGATTCTGGAGAAAAATCCATTATTGCTTCTTCAGATTTTTCAAATTACAAAGGAGATTATGCAAAATGGACTAGATTTGCCAATTCATTGCGTCTTAGATTAGCAATGCGTATAGTAAAGAAAAATCCAACTTTGGCTAAAACTCAGGCTGAAAAAGCTGTTTCTCAAAAATATGGCGTTATGCAAGGTCAAGGAGATTCGTTTATATTCCTTAGTGGTTTCAAAAATCCGGTAAATGAAATAAGCAGTGTATGGGCAGATATTTGTATGTCCGCAGATATGGAATCCAATTTGGTTGGTTATAACGACCCAAGAATTGCTGTTTATTTTAATACTTCAACGAAATATCCAGGTACTTATAAAGGAATTAGAACTGGTATTGAAATAGCGGATAAACCGGAAGCAAAAGCATTGCGTTCAGATTTTTCAAGAGTTGGAAAAGTAGTCAACACTACTGAAACAGTTTTGATGAGTACTGCTGAAGTTTATTTCCTTAGAGCTGAAGGTGCATTGAGAGGGTGGAATATGGGTGATTCAGCCAATAATTTATATAATGCTGGTATAACTGCTTCATTTGTTCAACATAACCTTGCAGGTGAAGCTGCAAATTATATTGCAAATAATACAAGTATGCCTATAAATTATGTTGATCCTGTAGATGCAGCCAATAACGGAGTTGCTGTAAATAAAGTAACTGTTGCTTGGGATAATACTGCTTCCAATGAAGTTAAATTGCAAAAAATTATTACTCAAAAATGGATTGCAGGTTTTCCTGAAGGACAAGAAGCTTGGTCTGAATGGAGAAGAACAGGTTATCCTAAATTGTTCCCTGTGGTAGTTAATAAAAGTAATGGTGTTATAGCTACTGCTACTGGTGTAAGAAGAACTGCTTTCGCACCATCTGAATTAGCTGGGAATCCTGAAGGTCTTAAAACAGGTCAAGCTCTATTGGGTGGTCCAGATAACGGAGCTACAAGACTTTGGTGGGACACTACTGGGCCAAATTTCTAAAACTACAAATAGTTGTTTTTTATTCCAGACAGGTTTTTCTGCCTGTCTGGAAATAAAAAAAGAATGGATTAAAATGATGATGCAAATTTTTTTATTGAATATAAATTAAAGGCTTTTTAGCCAATCGCTCCGATTTGTAAAGTGTTTCTACTTTGTTTTAAGAGCTTATTACTATCAAAATTTCTTTTAGATTTAAATAACAATATTCATTTTGTTAGTAAAACCACATTGTTGATTGAAAGATGTCGTTGGTTTAAAAAAGAGGTGTGTTGGTTTAATTTATTTTTTTAAAGAATATAGGCCTCATAGTTTTGCATAAAAAATCAATAAGTATATTTAAAAGGTTACAGAACCAATCGCTCTGATTTGTAAAGTGTTTCTACTTTGTTTTAAGGGCTTATTATTATCGAAATTTCTTTTATTTTTTTATAAAATAAAATTATATATAAACACACTTAGTCGTTGTGTTAAAATCAGAATAAAGAATTAATTAAAAATTAGAAGTATATGTGTCTTTATTGAAATCTATGATTATCAGTTAAAAACAACATAAACTTTTTAAAAAACATAAAAAAAATAATAAACAACAATATGAGAACTACATCAAACTTAGGTAATGACATAAGCTTCAAAAAAGCAGGTCAGTTTGAAGACACCCGTTTTGAAAAAATTCATAACGTAATTTTTAAAAATGCTGCAGATGCTTCAATTATCGTTGCTCAAGAGATAGCGGATTTAATTCGTGCCAAACAAGAGAAAAATAAAAAATGTGTTCTTGGTTTGGCAACGGGTTCATCACCAATCAAAGTATATCAGGAATTGGTTCGTATGCACAAAGAAGAGGGATTGAGTTTTGACAATGTTGTTACTTTTAACTTAGATGAATACTATCCGATGCCAAAGGAAAGTAACCAAAGTTATCATTATTTCATGCATCAACATCTTTTCAATCACGTTGATATTAGACCAGAAAATGTACATATTCCTGATGGAACTGTAGCATTAGAAGACTTAAATCAGTTTTGTGTGGATTATGAAATGAATATTAAAAATGCGGGTGGTTTAGATTTTCAATTATTAGGAATTGGTCGTACTGGTCACGTTGGATTTAATGAGCCAGGATCACATATCAACTCAGGAACCAGAATTATTACTTTAGATCATATTACAAAAGTGGATGCTTCAGGCGATTTCAACGGAATTAGTAATGTGCCTAAAAAAGCGGTTACTATGGGAGTTTCTACAATTCTTAGATCTAAAAGAATTGTATTGATGGCTTGGGGGCAAAACAAAGCTTCCATCATCAAGAGAACTATTCAAGGCGAAATTAGTTCTGAAGTTCCAGCAACATTTTTGCAAAATCATAATAACACTACTTTTGTTTTAGACGAAGGAGCTGCTTCTGAATTGACACGTTTAGAAACTCCTTGGTTAGTTGGTGAATGTATTTGGACACCTGAATTAAAAAGCAAAGCAATCGTTTGGCTTTGTCAACATACGAATCAGTCTATTTTAAAATTAACTGACAGAGATTACAATAACAACGGTATGTCAGATTTATTGGCTGCCGGAAGTTCTTCGTATGATTTGAATATTAATATGTTCAATGTGTTGCAACATACCATTACAGGATGGCCAGGAGGAAAACCCAATACAGATGATTCATTCCGCCCAGAAAGAGCAAATCCCGCTAAGAAAAGAGTCATTCTTTTCAGTCCACATCCAGATGACGATGTGATTTCTATGGGAGGGACTTTTGCTAAATTAATCAAACAAGGGCACGATGTTCACGTAGTATATCAAACATCAGGAAACATTGCTGTTACCGATGATGAGGCTTTAAAATTTGCAGAAGTATGTAATGATTTTGTTGAAGGAGATAAATCAGGTATTAATTTTCAATCGGTAATTAACGATATTAATTCAAAAACATTAGGCCAAAGCGATTCATTGGAAGTTCGCAAATTAAAAGGTTTGATCAGAAGACGTGAATCCTACGCTGCGGTTAGATATATTGGTCTTAAAGATGAAAACACCCACTTTTTAGACATGCCTTTTTATGAAACAGGAATGGTTCAAAAGAAGCCATTGGGTCCAGAAGATATTGCTGTTGTAAAAGATATAATTGATAAAATTAAACCGCATCAAGTTTTTGCAGCTGGAGATTTAGCTGATCCACACGGTACACATGAAGTATGTTTGAATGCCATTTTTGCTGCTATGAAAGCATTGAAGTCAAAACCATTTATGAACGACTGTTGGTTATGGTTGTACCGAGGCGCTTGGCACGAATGGGATATTCATGAAATTGATATGGCTGTTCCTTTAAGTCCAGACGAAGTATTATTGAAACGTCAAGCCATTTTGTATCATCAATCTCAAAAAGACAGAGTGATGTTCCAAGGAAATGATTCAAGAGAATTTTGGGTTAGAGCTGAAGAACGAAATAAAAATACGGCTAAATTATACGATAAACTTGGTTTGGCTGAATATGAAGCCATTGAAGCCTTTAAGCGTTTTGAGTACTAAAAAATATAAATGACTTTTTTTTGTTTTGTGTTAATTACGTGCTAAACTCTATGGCTTAGTCTGAATTTCAGATAGGAGTTTAGCACTAATTTACAATTTTTTCTAATCCCATTTCTTCCATGAAAATGAAATATATTCTCTTCTTTTTATTTGCTTCAATTGTTTCTACTGCTCAAGTTACCAAAGAGCAATTAAATCTGATGCCTTGGCCACAAAATATTACTTTGAAGGAAGGTGCTTTTGCAGTAACAAAGAATTTTAAAGTAAATATTACTGGAGCTCCAAATTCAAGAATATTCATTGGGGCAACTAATTTTTTGAGAAGATTGGATGGGAGAACGGGGACATTTTTTAATCAAGGTTTTATAACGGGTTTAAATGAATTTCCAGATGCACAGCTTCAAATCAACTGTGTTCGAGGAGCTAAAATTGAACTTTATGAGGACGAAAGTTATTTATTGGATGTAACTCCAAATAAAATTACAATAAATGCAACTACTGATGTTGGGGCTTTGCATGGGTTAGAAACCCTTTTACAATTGTTGCAAAATAATACTAATTCATTTTATTTTCCTATTTCAAAAATTTCAGATTTTCCAAGGTTTACTTGGAGAGGTTTGATGATCGATGGTGCAAGACATTTTATGCCAGTTGATGTGATAAAACGAAATCTTGATGGTATGGCAGCTGTCAAGATGAACGTTTTTCATTGGCATTTAGTGGATGATCAAGGTTGGAGAATTGAAATGAAGAAACATAAGAAGCTCATTGAAATGGCTTCGGATGGCAATTATTATACACAAGAAGAAATTAGAGGTGTTGTAAAATACGCCGCTGATAGAGGAATTTTGGTAGTACCAGAAATTGATGTTCCTGGTCATGGATCAGCAATTTTGGCGGCATATCCTGAAATTGGTAGTAAAGTTGTCAATTTGAATGTGGGGTCAGGCGAAAAAGGACAGCAATTCAAACAAGTACAGACTTATACGGTAGAAAGGAATGCGGGGATTTTTACTCCTACGTTAGATCCTTCAAATCCTAAAACCTACGAAATATTGAGCGGTATTTTTGATGAAGTTTGTCCGCTATTTCCAGGGAAATTTTTTCACATTGGCGGAGACGAAAACGAAGGGAAAGACTGGGATGCTAATCCTAAAATTCAGGAATTTAAAAAGAAACATAATTTAGCTACCAATCATGAGTTACAAACGTATTTCACGATGCAATTAGTTCCGATGTTGAAAAAGCATAATAAAGAATTAATGGGTTGGGAGGAAATTATGACCAAAAACATGTCCAAAGATGCTATAATTCATTCTTGGAAAGGAGTTAATGAAGGCGTTCCTGCTGGACAATCTTTAGTGAATGCTGTAAAAGGCGGATATAAAACCGTTTTGTCTAATGGGTTTTATATTGATTTAATGTATGATGTTGAAGATCATTACAAAGTAGATCCAATGCCAAAAAATGTTGCTTTAACGGAGGATGAAAAAGCAAAAATATTAGGAGGAGAAGCAACCATGTGGTCAGAACTGACAACACCTGCAACTTTAGATTCTAGAATTTGGCCAAGAACTGCAGCAATTGCTGAGCGTTTATGGTCTAATGAAAATGTTACCGATATGAATAGCTTACGCAAAAGATTGAATACGGTTTCTTTTAGATTGGAGGAATTAGGATTACAACATTTAAAAAGTAAAGAAGCATTGTTACGAAACATTAGTAACAATCAAAAAAATGAAGCTTTGTTAGATTTATCTAATATCTGCGAACCGCTTAAAGGCTATTCTAGAAATAAAGGAGGAACCGAATATCAGATGTATTCTCCATTGACATTGTTTGCAGATGTTTGTACACCAGATGCATCCGATGCGGTAGAATTTAATCAGGCGGTTACTAATTTTTTAAATAATAAAACAGCTGAAAACCTAAATCGAATAGTTAATTATTTAAATAAATGGATTAAAATGAATTCCGATTTAAATGCATTAAGTAATAATGCGCCACTGGTACAACCTGTTTTGCCTTTATCTAAAAGTTTAAGCGATATTTCAGAAAAGCTTTTGCTTAAATTAGATAAAAAACAAAATATAGATACTTCTATATTGAATGATTTACTGGAAAAATGCAATTCGAAAGAACACGCCGATGTGGAGTTGGCAGTATATAATAGTTTGAAAAAATTGGTTCAAGCCTAAATTTAGATTCAAAAATTAAAGTTGTAGTTGTTAAGATTGAGTTTGGTTATTTGTATTTTACTATGAATTCTTTATTTTGAATTGTTATTGTTTTTTTGTGAAAACAATAGTAAAACCTGGTAATTCGTTATCAGGTTTTTTACTTAAATCTATTGTCAGTTTTTATTATTAACTATTTAATTATAATCAAATGAAAAATTTAAAAGTATATTTTTTATTACTACTTATTCCGCTATTTGCTGCAGGTCAAAGTAAAGCGGATTTTTCAGTTATTGCTTATTATACAGGTGATGATAAACAAATTGATCAATTTGAAGTTTCGAAGTTAACGCATATTATTTTTAGTTTTTGTCATCTGAAACATGGAAAATTAAACGTTGATAATGCAAGAGATTCGTTATCAATCAAACATTTGGTTTCTTTAAAAGATAAAAATCCAAAACTAAAAATCATGTTGTCTCTAGGAGGCTGGGGAGGATGCGGGCCTTGCTCAGAAGCTTTTTCAACTGCTGAAAGGAGAGCTGTTTTTGCTAAATCAGTAAAAGAAATTAATAACTATTTCAAATGTGACGGTTTAGACTTGGATTGGGAATATCCAACAATAGAAGGGTATCCGGGACATTTATATCAAATGACTGATAAACATAATTTCACTGAACTTATTGTTGTACTTCGAAAAGAATTAGGAACTAAAAATGAATTGAGTTTTGCAGCTGGAGGATTTCAAAAATATTTGGATGAATCTGTAGAATGGAAAAAAATAATGCCGTTGGTAAATCGTGTAAATATTATGAGTTATGATTTGGTAAACGGATATTCGAAAGTTACAGGACATCAAACGCCTTTATTTAGTACAAAAGCATCTGAAGAATCTACTGATCGTGCCATCGAATATTTGTTGAAGTTAGGAATTCCAGCTAAAAAGCTAGTAATTGGAGCAGCATTTTATACAAGGGTTTGGAAAGAAGTAAATAACGTCAACCATGGGTTGTATCAATCGGGCGTGCATACTGCCGGACCTGCTTTTAAAGATTATGAAACTACCTTTACAAAGGAAAACGGCTGGAACTATTATTGGGATGAAAAAGCAAAAGATTCGTATTGGTACAATGAGAAAGAGAAAGCATTTGCAACAGGAGATGATATTGCTTCTGTGAAAGAAAAAACAAACTATGCAATTAAAAAGAAATTGGGAGGTATTATGTTTTGGGAACTTATTTTAGACAAAAATCAAAAAGGACTGGTTGATGCTATTTATAGTGTAAAAAAATCTAAAAAAAATTAAAAGCCAAATGGGCGATTTATGATTTGTAATTCGTGTGTCTCATACCGTAATTCGTAATTTTTTCATACTTTTGCACAAAATTTTAATAAAAAGACATTCATGTTAACAGTCAATAATTTATCAGTTCAATTTGGCAAGCGAATTTTGTTCGACGAAGTAAATACAACCTTCACACACGGAAATATTTATGGAGTAATTGGAGCCAATGGTGCTGGAAAATCTACATTTCTTAAAATAATATCAGGAGAAATGGATCCAACTTCTGGTCATATTCATTTAGAACCAGGAAAACGTATGTCGGTTTTGAACCAAAACCACAACATGTTTGATGAACATACCGTTTTGGAAACCGTTATGATGGGAAACAAAGTTTTGTATGCCGTTAAAAAAGAAATGGATGAATTGTATTTGGATTATAATGATAAAAATGCGGATAGAATAGGGGAGTTACAAGTGCAATTTGAAGAAATGAATGGTTGGAATGCCGATTCAGATGCCGCTTCAATGTTATCAAATCTTGGAATTACTGAAGACAATCATTATACCATGATGGGTGATTTGGAGGGAAAAATTAAAGTGAGAGTACTTTTGGCTCAAGCTCTTTTTGGAAATCCAGATTTATTGATCATGGATGAGCCTACCAACGATTTGGATTTTGAAACCATTGCTTGGTTAGAGAATTTCTTAGCAAACTATGAAAATACAGTTATTGTAGTGTCTCACGACCGTCACTTTTTAGACGCAGTTTGTACTCATATTTCAGATATCGATTTTGGTAAAATAAACCATTATTCAGGAAACTATACTTTTTGGTATGAGTCTAGCCAATTAGCGGCGAAACAACGTGCGCAACAAAACAAAAAAGCCGAAGAAAAGAAACAAGAATTAGAAGAATTTATTCGTCGTTTTTCTGCGAATGTTGCAAAGTCTAAGCAAGCGACTTCTCGTAAAAAAATGATTTCTAAATTAAATATTTCAGAAATTAAACCTTCAAGCCGTCGTTATCCAGCTATAATTTTTGATCAAGATCGTGAAGCGGGAGATCAAATTTTGAATGTTCAAAATTTAAGCGCTTCTATTGATGGAGAACTTTTGTTTAAAGGAGTTGATTTGAATATGGCGAAAGGCGATAAAATTGTTCTTTTCTCTAAAGATTCTCGTGCTACAACTGCTTTTTATGAAATTTTAAATGGTAATCAAAAACCTGATTCAGGTGAATTTGATTGGGGAATTACTACTAATCAAGCGTATTTACCGGCAGAAAATCATTCGTATTTCGAAAATGACTTAACGTTAGTAGATTGGTTGCGTCAATATGCAAAAACAGAAGAAGAACGCGATGAGGTTTTTATTAGAGGTTTCCTTGGGAAAATGATTTTCTCTGGAGAAGAAGCTTTAAAAACCAGCAGAGTATTATCTGGTGGAGAAAAAGTTCGTTGTATGTTGTCTAGAATGATGATGGAACGTGCTAATATTTTGATGCTAGATGAGCCTACCAATCACTTGGATTTGGAGTCTATTACGGCTTTTAATAATTCATTGAAAAATTATAAAGGGTCAGTTATTTTTACTACTCATGACCACGAATTTGCTCAAACAGTTGGTAATAGAGTAGTAGAGTTAACACCAAATGGAGTCATCGACCGTTACATGACCTTTGATGAATACTTGGATGATGAGAAAATCCAAGAACAAAGAAAGAAGATGTATAATCTATAGTTGATATATTTAAATCCCGTTTTTAGCGGGATTTTTTTTGTTCTGTAAAATTAGAATTTTTATTGCTGTTTGAAAAAATAATAAGTTTGCTTTAGAAGTATTTTATAAAATAATAAATTTTTTTCTAAGCCTGTAATGAATAAATCCTAAATGGGAATTTGTATATTTGCTAAACCAAACTTACGGTTGTTTTAAAATTGTATAATTTGAATTGCATACTTTAAAACGATACTATTGCCGTAATCTTTTTAAAAATAAATAATTGTCACATATGAATCAAAAAGTGTTACTCAATTCAAAAGAAGTCAATATTATTTTGAACCGTTTGGCTTGTCAATTAATTGAAAAACATCTTGACTTCTCAGATACTGTTTTAATTGGAATTCAACCTAGAGGTACTTTTTTGGCAGAGCGATTAAAAGAATTGCTTGAAAATGAATACCATATTCCTAATGTCGCTTTAGGGTACTTGGATATTACTTTTTTTAGAGATGATTTCCGTAGAACTAACAAGCCATTAGAAGCAAATAAAACACAAATTGATTTTTTGGTAGAAGATAAAAAAGTCATTTTTATTGATGATGTTTTATATACTGGAAGGAGTATTCGTGCAGCTTTGACAGCAATTCAGTCTTTTGGAAGACCTTCAGGAATTGAATTATTAACACTAATTGATCGTCGTTTTAGTAGAGACTTACCAATTCAACCCGATTTTCGTGGTCGCCAGGTAGATGCCATTAATGGCGAAAAAGTAAAGGTTTGTTGGGCACATCAAGACGGAGAAGATGGTGTTTATTTAGTCACCAATTAAGTTTAATTGTTTAATTGGTTATTTGTTTAACCGATTAATTGCTCAACTATTGATGAGCATAAAAATTACAAATCAACAAATAATCGAATAGACGATTCAAAGAATAAACAAATAAAAAAACAATGAGTGAATTAAGTGTAAATCATTTATTAGGGATTAAATATATTAATGAAAATGATATCAACCTGATTTTTGAAACTGCGGATCATTTTAAGGAAGTAATTAATCGACCTATAAAGAAAGTACCTTCATTGCGCGATATTACCATAGCGAATATTTTTTTCGAAAATAGTACTCGTACCAAATTATCATTTGAATTAGCTCAGAAACGTTTGTCTGCTGATGTTATTAGTTTTTCAGCTGCACAATCTTCAGTTAAAAAAGGAGAAACATTAATTGACACTGTTAATAATATTCTTTCGATGAAAGTGGACATGGTTGTTATGCGACATTCAAACCCTGGAGCAGCTTACTTTTTATCCCAAAATGTAAAAGCAAGTATTGTAAATGCAGGTGATGGAGCTCATGAACATCCAACTCAAGCATTGTTGGATAGTTATTCGATTAGAGAAAAATTAGGAGATGTAGCAGGAAAAAAAGTGGTTATTGTTGGAGATATTTTACATTCAAGAGTTGCCCTTTCCAATATATATGCTTTGCAAATGCAAGGTGCCGAAGTTAAGGTTTGTGGACCAAAAACACTTATTCCAAGATATATAGAATCACTTGGAGTCACAGTTGAACCAAATTTACGAAAAGCACTTGAATGGTGCGATGTTGCTAACATGTTGAGGGTTCAAAATGAAAGAATGGATGTGAATTTTTTTCCATCAACGAGAGAATATGCGCAACAATATGGAGTTGATAAAGCTTTGCTTGATTCCTTAAATAAAGAAATTGTAATTATGCATCCTGGACCTATAAATCGTGGTGTTGAAATTACAAGTGATGTAGCCGATTCTCAACAATCGGTAATTTTAAATCAGGTAGAAAATGGGGTTGCTATCAGAATGGCAGTTATCTATCTTTTAGCTTCTAAAATTCAATAAACAGCTACATATGAAAGTTACTACAAAAGGACACACAACTGTGATTAAAGATACCGAAGGTGATATTGTAGCGTTTTTGGAAAAGATAAATACTCAATACGCTAGTTTTAAAGATCATAACCTTGTTCTTGATATTTCGCATGATACAACTGTTGATGTAAAGTCAATTGGCATTTTTTCTGATTTAATTAAAAAGCATAAAAAAGGAAAAAAATCACTGGTTCTTGTTGTTGAAGATATAGATTATAATAAAGTTCCTCGTTCTATTGTTGTTGTTCCAACTCAGTTGGAAGCTCATGATTTGATAGAAATGGACGAAATTGAAAGAGATTTAGGATTTTAAAAGGTTTTAAGGTTTAAGAGTTTAAAGTTGTTTAATAGTTTAAGTCTCTATCAATATAAAAAAATAATTATCTGTTTTTGAACAGTTTGAATAATTTTAAACTAATTTAAACAATCTTAAACTAAATAAACAAAAATTGAAACTTACCATCTTAGGTTGCTACGCCGCTACTCCCCGTACTTTAACAAATCCGACTTCTCAGGTTTTAGAGATTAAAAATCGTCTTTTTTTAATTGATTGTGGAGAGGGAACTCAGGTTCAGTTGCGTAAAAATAAATTGAAATTTTCTAAAATAAATCATGTGTTTATTTCTCATTTGCATGGGGATCATTTTTTTGGACTAATTGGTTTGATATCTACTTTTGCACTTTTAGGAAGAACAAATGATTTACATATTTATGGACCAAAAGGGGTAAAAGAGATCATTGATTTGCAATTGAAATTGTCTAATTCTTGGACAAATTATCAATTGTTTTTTCATGAGTTAGATGCTAAGGAAAGCGAAATTATTTTTGAAGATGAAAAGGTGATAGTTAGAACAATTCCTTTAAAACATAGAGTTTATACCAACGGTTTTTTATTTCAGGAAAAAATTGGAGAACGCAAACTTGATTTGAATGCAGTACGGGATTATGAAATAGAGACTTGTTATTATCAGAATATAAAAAACGGAAAAGATATTACTCTTGAAGACGGCAGAATTATTGCTAATGAAAAATTAAGCCATGATCCTGATCCTGTTTTGAGTTATGCTTTTTGTTCGGATACTAAATACTGCGAAGATGTAGTTCCTATAATTCAAAATGTTTCGGTATTGTATCATGAATCAACATTTTTGGATTCAGAAGAAAGTCTAGCATCAAAAACGATGCATTCAACAGCCAAAGAAGCGGCAAGAATTGCTTTGAAGGCTAATGCACAACAATTGATTTTGGGGCATTATTCTACCCGTTATTCCAGTATTGAACTATTTAAAGAAGAAGCCGAAACTATTTTCAAAGAAGTGTCATTGGCTGATGATGGTAAAAGTTTTGAATTTTAATTTATTTTAAAAAAATGAGCGATTTAAGTAATTATAGAAAATCATATGAAAAAAGCGAATTAATTGAGTCATCAATTCCTGAGGATCCAATTAATCTTTTTAACAGATGGTTTCATGAAGTAGAAGCTTTTGAAGGAAGTGGCGAAGTCAATGCCATGACAGTTTCGACAATTGGTTTAGATGGTTTCCCGAAAGCACGTGTGGTTTTATTGAAAAAATTCAATGAAGAAGGATTTATTTTTTATACCAATTATGATTCTGAAAAGGGTAGGGCTATTGCCAATAACCCAAAAGTTTGCCTTTCTTTTTTTTGGGAAAGTTTAGAGCGTCAGGTTATCATAAAAGGAGTAGCTCAAAAAACATCCGAAAATATATCAGATGGTTATTTTGAATCGAGACCAGAAGGCAGTAAACTTGGAGCCATTGTTTCTAATCAAAGTCAGGTTATTCCGTCCAGAAGTTATTTGGAGGATAATTTAAAACAGCTAGAAAAAGATTATGAAGGGAAAGAAATTCTTCGCCCAAAACACTGGGGAGGCTTTTTAGTTATACCTTCAGAAATTGAATTTTGGCAAGGCAGACCTAATCGTTTGCATGATCGAATTCGGTATTCTCTCGAAGAAGATTACTCTTGGAAAATTTCTCGTTTGGCTCCGTAATGTAAGAATATTACAATTTATTTTTTGTTTTTAGTGTTGTTCATCGGTTTTATTTTGAGTTTTAAAGAAAAGTGAGTTAATTAGTGTCTAATTAGTCAAAGGACTAATATTGAAGCAGTTTCCCCAATCTACTTTAAAATGAAATTATTAAAAACCATGGATTCTAAACGTTTATATTTTTCTTTTTTGATTACTATTTTGTGTTTTATGGTCTCTTGCACAGCAGAAGAGACCCCTACTGAAACAAATGAAAATCTAGTAATTGTGACAAACTATGATTATACCCCTGTTGAATTAGAAACATTAAATTTGATAAATAATTACAGAGTAAGCATTGGATTGAATGCTTTGGGAAAAATTAATCACGTTTCATATAAATCAGAAGAGCATGATGAGTATATGATTGCTAATAATGTTGTGAATCATGATGATTTTGATGCTCGTTCTGAAAATTTGATGAAAACGTTAGGAGCTAAAAAAGTAAGTGAAAATATAGCTTATAACTTTAATAGCGCACAAGGTGTTTTTGATGCTTGGTTAAAGAGTGATGGGCACAGACAAAATATAGAAGGTGATTTTACTCATTTTGGAATTTCAGTGAGAGAGGATCCTGCAACTGGAAAAAAATATTACACTAATATTTTTGTAAAAATTTAAATATTTTTAAGTGTTATAAAAGCAAAAAAACTACCAATTGGTAGTTTTTTTGCTTTTGATATTAAGTTACAATGCAGTAATTATAAATTCACTACGTCTATTTTGTTGATGTTCATCCTCAGTACATTGTACTCCATCGGAACATTTGTTGACTAATCGTGTTTCTCCATAACCTTTTGCGGTTAGTCTGTCTGGGCTTATACCATTTTTAATCAACCAATCTCTTGTTGATTTTGCTCTTCTTCCAGAAAGTTTTTCATTGTATTCAAAAGAAGCACGACTATCTGTATGCGAACGAATATCTATTTTCATAGTTGGATATTCGGCCATTACATCTAATATTTTTTCTAAATCCACTGCAGCTTCGACTCTAATATTAGATTTATCTAAATCAAAATATATCCATTTGATACCAAAACATTTTCCTAAATCATCACCAACAGTTACTTTGCATTTATCTTTTTCTATAGAAATATCTAATTTAGTTTCGCAATCTCTATTATTGATGGAAAAAGTTTTTTCATTCGTTTGATATTCTGGTCTTTCAGCTCTGACACTATACGTTTTTTTATTTTTTATATTGAATGAATAATAACCTTTTTCATCAGACTCTATAGTTTCTACTACTTTATGCTGATCATCAAAAAGTGTTACTTTGGTATTTGGGAGTATTTCTTTGGTTGAAAGTTCAGTAATAATTCCATCTAATTTTGGACTACAAAGACGTTTTGTTTCCAGAAATTGGTAGATGTCATCATATCCTTTTCCTCCATCTCTGTTGGAAGAGAAGAACCCAATTCGGTTTTTTGTATTGATTAAATAAGCAAAATCATCCTTGTTAGAATTCACATCGGCACCCACATTCTGAACTTCATCAAAAGTACCGTCTGGATTTATTTTGGAGACAAAAATATCCAAACCTCCAAGACCTGGATGGGTGTCTGATGCAAAATACATTTCGTTTTCATCACTTACAAAAGGAAACGTTTCTTTCCCAGGAGTATTAATCACATTTCCTAAATTTTCAGGATTACCATAAGTACCATCATCATTAATTTTTACTTTAAAAATATCTGATTGTCCTAAGGTGCCAGGCATATCCGAAGCAAAATATAATGTTTTTTCATCTGGACTTAACGCTGGATGTGCTGTGCTATAATTGTCGCTATTAAAAGGCATTTCAACTATATTGGCCCAATCATCATCTACAAAACTGGCTTTATATATTTTTATTAAGCTTACTCTATCTTCATTTTTTCCCTTTTTTCCGTCCAAGTAATTATTTCTAGTAAAATACATTGTTTTGCCATCTTTGGTAAAAATAGCAGTTGACTCATGAAATTTTGACTTCACTTTTTTTGAAAATTTTGTTGCTTTTTCGGGAGTCAACGAATCGGCAGATAAGTTAGTCTCATACAGATTTGTAAAGTATTGATCGGTCCAGCTATGTCTTCTCTGACCTAAACTTCCAGTATCTCTGGAGGTTGTAAAAACTAGTTTGTTTTCTTTGTAAAATGAACTTCCATAATCAGTATATTTTGTATTGATACCAGGATCTTTTATTTTATATCTTCCTGAATTGGCTTTTATTTTATCCAAATAGTTTTCTTCATCACTAAATAATTGTGCTTTAGATTGATTACCTGTTTTTTCGCTGTAGATTTTTAGCATTTCTTTTGCTTTATCATTTTGTCCAACCGATTTTAGACAATAAGCGTAGCGATAATAGTATTCAGGATCTACTTCTGTATTTAATTCAAATAATTTTGAATACCATTTATTGGCCTGATCTAATTCAGAATTGAAGAAATAGGCGTTGCCTAATTTTTCATATATATCTGGCGATTCATATCCTTTTTGAGCAACTCTTTCATAGGTTTTTATTGCATCAATATAGGCATAGTTATTATACTTTTTATCAGCACTTGCTATTTTACCTTTTTGAGCATATAATGAGGACACAAAAAGATTTAGTATAATCAGGTTAAGTATCGTAATGTTTTTCATAATATTATTTTTTATAAATCTATAATTGACTTCAGGGATATTTGAACATCATTGTTTAGTTGTTGTATTAGATAATTGATTGAATTTTTTTAGGAATTCATCAGATTTTTTAATGTTACCAGTTGCCTTCAAAGCAATCGAATAGCGATAATAATATTCGGGTTCTAAATCAGTGGTAAGACTAAATAACTTGCTATAGCATTTTTCTGCTTTTTCATAATCATCATTAAAGAAATATGAATTACCAATTTTTTTCAACATATCAATAGATTCATATCCTTTGTCTGATACTCTTTCATAGGTTTTAATCACATCAATGTAAACATATGAATCTGTCTTTTTTGGTGTGTCAGAAACTGATATTAAAGGCGTTTTTTTGACATTCATTATAGTATCTGGTTTAAGAATTGGTTCTTCATGTTGCATATTATTGTCATCGGCATAAACTGGAGTTATAGTTCTCGTACCATTTGGCCCTAGATCAAAAGTGTTTATTACATTTGGATTGTACACATCATATACTGTTTTGTAACCTCCAAATTTCAATAAAACTGTTTCCTCTACATGATAATATTTTATCTTCCTTTTTGGACTCTCCTGTTTGTTTTTTGCAAGAGTACCTTTGTTTTTTGACAGCTCGCTTTTTTTTTCATTTGTAGAAACTTTTTTTTGCTGTGTCCAACAATTGGAAGATGGTATTACCATTAATAGTGTAAAAAGGAGCACTTGAATTTTCATGATGTCTCTTTTTAAAAGTGTTGCAGCCTATTAACACTTACTCCAATTTAGTTCCACTTATTATAAGGTTAATGCCTTATGAATATTGAGCGTTAAAAGAATCTTGGAGTTATCATTTTGCTGTTTTTCTTGAATATTTCATATCGTAAGAATAACTCGTGACTTCCTGAGTTATAATTGTCAAGAGCAGTGGTTTCAAAATCATAAGAATACCCTACATAGAAAGCATCCGAAATTTGAAAACCAATCATAGCGCTCATTGCGGCACTCCATCTGTAAGCAACTCCTGCGGTTAATTTATCTATGAACATAAAATTGGCAGAAACGTCAACTTGTAATGGAGAACCTTCTACTAGTTTTGTCATAAAGGCAGGTTTGAATTTTACAGAAGGAGAAAGATCAAATACATAACCACCTATTAAATAGAAATTCATTTTCTCTTTATATATAGCAACATCGTTGTCATTATACTTATCTTCTTCTAGAAAATTTGGAACAGAAAGACCTACATAAGCTTTATCCGAATGTAAATAAACTCCAGCACCAATATTAGGAGAGAATTCATTGTCAATATTTTGAAATTGAGGATCTGTTTGATCACCAGGATTTAATTTGGATACATCTACATTAAAGAGATTTGCAGTTCCTTTTATACCAAATGATAACTTAAAAGTTTCTGAAACAGGAAAAGAATATGATAAATCTGCAGATATTGAATTGGATGTTGATGGACCAATTTCATCATTTACAATTGAAAAACCAGCACCTAAATTGCTATTATTAAAAGGTGTGTTTACCGATACTGTATTGGTTATTGGAGCACCGTCAAGTCCAACCCATTGTGTACGATGTAAAGCAAAAACGCTTAGGGCTCCTCGTGAACCAGCATAGGCTGGATTCACATTTATGGTGTTATACATGTATTGAGTATATTGAGCATCTTGTTGCCCAAAACACACAAAGGCTGTAAGTATCATAACGCTAGAAAATAGTTTTGTTCTCATAATTAGCTTTTTGTGGGTTTAAAATTGCTATTGTTTATAATAGCTTAGTTTTGAGGATTTATGTTTATGGTTGTATGCTTTTAATGAAAGATATTTAACACTCTGGACTGTAAAAACCAGAGTGTTTTTATTATTATCTTACTAAATATAAATAACCATCTTTTTTAATGTTTTGAGTATTACCGAGACCATCAACGCTATCATAGCTTACTATGTAAAAGTATGTTCCTGTTGGTAGTCCTTCATTTTTGTTAATTGTTGTTCTACCTTCTGAACGTCCTCTAAATGCATTAGCATCGTTGTTATAATTTTCTTTTTCAAATACTAAAATTCCCCAGCGATTGAAGATTTCAACTTTGAAGTTTTTGTAACAATCATTATTTTCTAAATTTTCAATTTGGAAATAATCATTTTTTCCATCTTCATTTGCTGAAACCGCATTGTGAATAATAACATTTTTACAAGGAAGAACTTTACAGTCATCATTAATTGTCATCATTAAGAATATACTTCTTGGGCAATCGCCTGCAATTTTGTATTCGAATTTGTATTGACCAATAGGAATTTCAAGGGCGCTCAGTATATTGCCAATTAATTTTCCAGTGTTGTCAGAATCTATCCAGGTTCCATTTGTTGGAGTACCTTCAGGTAATAATTTTGATAAATCAACAGGTGTAGAGTCAGCATTACATGTCGCATTCGTAATGGTTACAGGATCGATTCCAGCAACGTTTATTTTGATTGTTGCTGTAGCACAATTTGTTGGGTTTGCTGCTTCACAAACTTGATAGTCAAACGAATATTCGCCTGCTGCAACACCACTGGTAAAGGATACATTTCCATTACTGTCTATGCCAATGTGTTGGGCTAAATTGGTTAGTAATTTAAATTTGAAATCAGTAACATTTGCCGTTTTGCCATTCAATAAATCATTGCTTAGTGCATTTCTAACCTCATCACGGATAGAACATTGAGTCACATTATAAGTATCATTGTTCGCTTGGATGTCAGCAAACATTTTACAATTGATACCAAAATCTAAATCTAAATGAACTTGATCTGTAGTGGATATAGTTGCGGATTGTGGATTTTGATTTGTAACCCCACACACTTCGAAACTTGAAGTTTTACTAGTATTTGCTGAATTTGAGTTTTTGTTCGTGCTAGGTAGAATTTTAACCAATCCAGTTGCTCCCATTGCTGATGACTGAGCATCTAGGTTGTTGTCCATTTTTAATTCAGCTTTGTATGCTCCATTAACACCAGCAGTTGGTCTGTTTCTCCAGTAACCTTGAATACCAATAATGACCGTATCAGAATAGTTGTTAGGACCTGTTATAAATATGTTAGCAGATTTGGCATTACCAAAACCAGCGGCATTTAATTCTCCTACATTTGAAGGACCTTTGTAACTTCCATCGCCGTTAAGATCCATCCATTCCCATTTGCTGTAATCAAAAGATCCGTTTGCATCAGGTATGTTTTTTGTAACTAAGTTATCATTGTTGGCATCATACCATTCATCTTGAACGCCATTATCATTTAAATCATACCATACAAAATCTCCTAAGACAGGTAAATCTGATTTGTCGTAACCAAAATCATGTATTTGATATTTACAAGTTTCTAAAGTTGTAAAAAACAAACTAGAATCTACAGGGTACAATTGATAAGCACTATTTAAATTGGCATCTTGAACTTGTACTAAATAAGAACCAGCAACCATTCCTGTGAAATTGTAATATCCTTTTGCATCGGTGATCCTGATAAGAATCGGTCCAGTAGTAGTTCCTTGCGGAATTAAGGTTACAGGCACATTTGCGAGAGGTGTTTTTGTTCCAGCATTAAATACCACTCCTGCCACTTTGGTAGTATTGTTGCAAATAACATTTACGGTTACTGTGGCAGTATCACAATTTTCAGCATCTGCATTTTCACAAATTTGATATACCAAAGTATAGGTTCCAGCTGGTGTTCCGTCTTTTAAATCTATAGAACCATTTGGATTCATAGTCATAAAGCCAGTAGGATCTGCTGTTACCAGAGTCAAAGTAACATCGGCAGGGTTTACAGCTTCGGTATTTAAAGTATCATTTTTGAACACATTAAGAACATTTGTTGCTCCATTAATGCCATCTATTGGTCCAGCAGTATCATCAACGGCATCGATTTTAAATGTTGGTCTTGAAGTACAGTAAGGATCTGCTGGTGGATAATTGACAGTAATTGTTTCACTTGGATTTAAAGTAAATGTTATAGAAGCAGTTGGTCTAATGTTTTCAAAACCATCAGGAGCTTGATTCCATTTACCATTTGTTAAAACCCAACCTGGCCAATCGATTCCATTGCCTTTTTCATCAACAATAGCTCCTGGCCATAATACTTTTCCATTCAATGGCAAATTGGTCATTGTTGCAACTATATTATTTTTGCTATCAGTCCAAGTTAATGTTAGACCGTTCACAGGAGTAAAATTATTTGCTGTTGCAGTATAACTAAAGTAAGGCACATCATTGATACAAATGGCTTCACCAGTTATAGTCATACTTGGAGCTGTTATGTTTACAGTTACAATGGCAGTATCACAGTTGGTGTTGTTTAATTTTTCACAAATTTGATAGGTCAATGTTTGTATGCCTACTGGTGCATTTGGTAATACATCTATCGAGCCATTTGCATTTAATTGTAAATATGGATTTGAAAGGACAGTAGTCAAAATAACATCTGATGGATTTACAGCTAATGCATTCAATGTGTCATTGGTAAAAACATTAATTACGTTTGCTGTGATTTGATTCACACCTACGACAGTTCCAGCATTATCATCAACAGCATCAATCGGATTTGCTTTTTCATTTACGATTTCATCATCTGTTGCATTGATAGGAGTATTGTTTGGAGTAAGTCCTTCGGCAGTTGCTACGTTTGTTACAGAACCATTATTTAAATCAGTTTGAGTTACAGTATAAGCTTGTGAAAATTCTTTACTTATACCTACTTCTAAAACTTCTATAGTAGTATTTAATCCTGTAAGTGGATCTTTTACAACTATTTGATGTAAAGTTTGATTACCAGTATTTTTGATAGTTATGGTATAATTAATAATATCTCCGACTTTACTATAGTTTTTAGTTGTGGTAGTTTTTATTACTGCCAATCCAGGGGTTTGGTTTAAAGTTGTAATAGTACAATCAGGACATTCATTGTTGATAGGACATGATGCACAAGGTGTTGGATCGGAAGAAGTATCTGTTACTGATTTGTTTTCAGGATCTTTAGCATTAGTAATTGCTAAGTTGTAAACATATCCAGCATTGATTTCCTCTTGAGTAATAGCATGTGTACCAGTGAATGTGGTTGAATCTGTAGCTCCAGCAGCTAGTGTTGCAATTGACCCGCCAGTAATTATAGCGTTGTTATCACTGAGTGTGATATTGGTAAGTGCTACGCTACCGGTATTTTTAATTACAAAATTATAAGAAATGATGTCGCCAACATTTGTGATTCCATCTTGATTTTGATCAACATAAGTTCCATCTTTGGTAATAGAAATACTTGATTCGGAAATTATGAAAGTATAATTTACACTACAACCATTTTTGTCTTTAATTTCAACGCTATAAGACCCATTTGTTAAGTTTGAAATATCTTCAGTTATAGCTTGATTTGACCATAAGAAATTATATGGCATTGTTCCTCCTGTAACTGTAAGATTAATAGAACCGTTACTGCAGTTAATACAGTTGTTGTTGTTTACAATTGTAGCTGTTGCACTCAAAGGGGCTTGTGGTTGTGAAATGGTCACCTGAGCGGTAGCGGTACAAGACCCGTTGGCGTTTCCGCCAGGAGCGGTAGCAGTCAGAGTATAAATTCCGGCAGGAAGCCCGGTATTGCCTACCACTTGGTGATCGGCATTGGTAATCACCACCGTAGAACCCGCGCTATTGGTAACAGCAATAGAACCGTCGGCAGTGCCAAAGCAGGAAGCATTGGTAGCCACTCCGTTGACAGACACTGCAATTGTTGGCTGTGAAATGGTCACCTGAGCGGTAGCGGTGCAAGACCCGTTGGCGTTTCCACCAGGAGCGGTAGCAGTCAGAGTATAAATTCCGGCAGGAAGCCCGGTATTGCCTACCACTTGGTGATCGGCATTGGTAATCACCACCGTAGAACCCGCGCTATTGG
>Ga0308157_10002354_pt1 | contig 31370 bp, 32 predicted proteins | sample PhyBR1_FD_201035 | JGI IMG/M metagenome (GOLD analysis project Ga0308157, IMG submission 201035) | Phyllosphere microbial communities from UC Gill Tract Community Farm, Albany, California, United States - DLSLB.R1 | ecosystem: Host-associated > Plants > Phyllosphere > Unclassified | place: USA...
CTGGCAGGTCTCGACGCGGCTCTATACGGATCTCGCTCTCGACGCGCTGCGGATGGGCATCTGGCGTCGTCAGCATGCCGGCGACGACCTCACCGGCCTGATCCATCACAGTGACAGGGGTGTTCAGGGCGTGTTCAATCGGTTGTCGCAACACCTTGACCGTGGAGGTGTTCAGCTGTGGCGACGAAGTATTGGTCTGCGAAGACGAGTGACGTTCCCGAGGGTGCGCGTCGGCAGTGGCGTGCGGATCGGGCGTTACGGCCGCCGATGCGCTCGCCTGGACGTCCTGAGCCCTCTCGGGCGGTGCAACGACAGTTCTGGCGTCTGATTGGGACGGGCATCAACTCGGCCGAAGCCGCGCTGAAGGTCGGCGTGTCCGTACCCGTTGGGAGCCGCTGGTTTCGCCACGCTGGCGGCATGCCACCGATCTCTTTGGTCGAGCCCAGCAGCCGCTACCTGTCTTTCGAAGAGCGTGAGGAGATCGCGTTGCTGCGCGCCAAACAGGTCGGGGTGCGTGAGATCGCGCGCAGAATCGGACGCGATCCGGGAACGATCTCGCGTGAGCTGCGCCGCAACGCGGCCACCCGTGGTGGGAAGCCGGAGTACCGGGCGTTGGTGGCGCAATGGAAGGCGCAGCAAGCGGCGAAGCGCCCGAAGGCGGCAAGACTCGCGACCAACGACAGACTGCGTGAATACGTCCAGGAGCGCCTCGCCGGCAATGTCCGCAGGCCGGACGGCAGCATCGTCGTCGGCCCGGAGCCGCCGGCTTGGAAAGGATTGAACAAGCCACATCGGCAAGACAGGCGGTGGGTGATCGCGTGGAGCCCGGAGCAGATCTCGCACCGGTTGAAGGTCGATTTCCCGGAAGATGAGTCCATGCGCATCAGTCACGAGGCGATCTACCAGTCACTGTTCATCGAAGGCCGCGGTGCGCTTAAACGCGAGCTTGTCACCTGCCTGCGAACCGGGCGCGCTCTACGGCGGCCACGGTCTCGAGCGCAGAACCGGCCGCACGGTCATGTCACCGCCGACGTCGTGTTTTCGGAGCGGCCCGCAGAGGCCGCCGACCGCGCGGTTCCGGGGCATTGGGAGGGAGATCTGATCATCGGCACCGGCCGTTCGGCGATCGGCACGGTTGTCGAACGCAAGAGCCGCTCGACACTGCTGGTGCACCTGCCTCGGCTTAACGGCTACGGCGAGAAGCCCTACGTGAAGAACGGCCCCGCGTTGGGCGGCTATGGCGCGGCCGCGATGAGCGCCGCGCTGAGCGCGTCGATGACGAAGCTTCCTGAGCAGCTCCACAAGACGCTCACCTGGGACCGCGGCAAGGAGCTCTCCGCGCATGCCCAATTCGCGCTTGAGACCGGCACGAAAGTCTTCTTCGCCGATCCTCACTCGCCTTGGCAACGACCGACGAACGAGAACACCAACGGGTTGCTGCGCCAGTACTTCCCGAAGGGCACGGACCTCTCAAGATGGTCCGCCGAGGACCTCGAAGCGGTCGCTCTCGCGCTCAATAATCGGCCCCGCAAAAGTCTCGACTGGAAGACGCCCGCCGAGGTGTTCGGGGAGCAGCTACGCTCGCTTCAACAACCCGGTGTTGCATCGACCGATTGAACTCACCCAGTTCACGTCCTGGGCGTTCACGACCAGGGTCCGGGACGCCGGGCTTGTCGGCTCGATGGGGACGGTCGGGGATGGGTATGACAACGCGATGATCGAATCGTTCTGGGGCACGATGCAGGTCGAGCTCCTCAACCGGAAGAAGTGGCGCACCCGGCTTGAGCTGGCCAACGCGATCTTCGAGTACATCGAGATCTACTACAACCGGAACCGCCGCCACTCCGCCCTATCCTGGGATAGTCCGGTGGCCTTCGAAGACCGCCGACAAAACAATTCCATCCCCGCCTGATTCTCACAAGACGACGGAACAGAACCCAGTTCACGTCACGAGCGGAACAGAACCCAGGTCGGTTCAGCTCGCCAACCAAGCCCTCACCAACGGCATCGACATCAGCGAAGACGAAAGGGCGACGATCCGACTCGCTGAGCCCTTCGTCGCCCTCGCACCAACACCGGATTCGACTGATGTCAGGTGTTCTAGTACGTCTTCAATTGTGGAGCCTAGGAGATTCGAACTCCTGACATCCTGCTTGCAAAGCAGGCGCTCTACCAACTGAGCTAAGGCCCCGTGAGGGTGTGGACGCGAGCGCCCAACCTCACATACTTTACCCGCCCGCGGCCGAGCCTGCAAAACGGGTCAGACGAAGCGCACCCAGTTCGCGCCTCGGCCGGTCTCGACTCGCTGCCGGAGATCGAGCCGTTCGCGGTCGACCGCATAGAGGGACACCTCGGTCGACCGCTCCCCCGCCGCGACGAGCCATGATCCCGATACGGCGAAACCGCGCGGCTGCGGTTCGGTGACCGTGAAGCTCGTCGCGTCCGAGACGGATCCGTCGGCCGCGAGCTCGACGCGAGCGAGCGTCGACGCGCCGCGCTCCGATGCCCACAGCACCCCGTCGCCCGCGTGCAGGTCGGCGCCCCAGATGAGATGCTCGGCGATCGGATCTGCACCGAAGCGGCTGTGCGCCAGGCCGGCCGACGGATCCACGGCGGACGCCGCGTCGCGCAGCGTCAGCGTTCCCGTGGACGTGTCGCGTGCATAGTGCAGCACCTCGCCCGAGAACTCGGTGAGCACGTACACCGCGTCCTGCGCGTCGTTCAGCACCAGGTGACGGGGGCCGCTGCCCGCAGGTGCCACTACGGTCGGCGGGTCGAGCGGCACGAGGCCGGCCTCGGCGTCGAGCGCGTACTGCCCGATGAGATCCTCGCCGAGCGAGACGAAGTAGGCGAACCGACCGTCTGCGCTCGGCAGCACCGAGTGCAGGTTGCGGAACTCCACGCGCGAGGCCGGCTGCCCCACAACGCCGTCGGCGACGCGCGACGCGATCCCGTAGCCGCCGCCGTACGAGGCACCGAGCAGCACCGTGCCGCCGTGCGACAGCGCCAGATAGTTCATGCCGCCGCTCGGCAGATCGAGGTGCGATCTCGGAGTCAAGGCGCCGCTCTCCCGATCGAGCGCGAGCGTGAGGATCCCGGCAGCGTCGCTCGTCTCATCCGGCTTCACCGCCGCGTAGACGAGATCGCGCTCACGGTCGACGGCGAATGTGGAGCATCCCGTGATGCCCTCTGTAACGGCGATCCGATCGAGAACGCCGTCGTTCAGGCGGAAGGAGCTGATACTGCCGTCACCGGCATTGGCCACGAGAACGAGGGAATGGGTCATGACCCGATTCTGCCAGGTGCACGCGCAGTCGAACGAAAAAGGAGCCCGGCCGAATCAGCCGAACTCCGTGGCCTGCTGTGGTGGGGCTACCAGGACTTGAACCTGGGACCTCTTCATTATCAGTGAAGCGCTCTAACCGCCTGAGCTATAGCCCCGTATCCGGCCTCATGGCCGTCAACCTTCAAGAGAATACCCCATCGCCGAGACGCGTTCCAATTCGAACGCGCATCCCGGGCGTGGCGCGGATCTCTCCGAACGACGCGACGCCCGGGATGAGCCCGGGCGTCGGCGTCGGATCAGTTCGAGGTGAATCCTACGAGCAGGCCGCCCGTGATCTTCACGCACATGTTGTAGATGCCCGCCGCGACCGCACCCATCACGGTGATCACGACCAGATTCAGGATCGCGACGACCGATCCGAAGGCGAACACCTGCGCGAGCCCGACGGCGGCTTCGATCGAGAAGCGGCCGTCGCTGAAGCTGCCGACGAACTCATCGACCTGGGCGATGAGGCCCGTCGACTGGATCACGAGGAACAGCAGCACGAAGAACACGAGCGTGACGATCGCGATCGCGATGGCGACCAGGAACGACAGCTTCACGGCCGACCAGAAGTCAATGTACATGAGCCGCAGGCGCACCTGCTTCGAGGAAGTCTTCTGCGCGGACTTCTTCGCGAGCTTGTCAGCTACCGTGCTCATTCATCACCTTCGGAGTTCTCGGGAGCATTGTCTTCTGCCGCATCCTCACCCAGGCCGCGCTCGCTGTTGCGAGCGATCGTGAGGATCTGGTCGCCCTTATCCGGACGCGCGAACACGACTCCCATCGTGTCGCGCCCCTTCGAGGGCACCTCGGCAACGGCCGAGCGTACCACTTTGCCCTTGGCGAGCACGACCAGAACCTCGTCATCTTCCTGCACGATGATGCCGCCGGCGAGCTCGCCGCGGTCGTCGTTGAGCTTCGCGACCTTGATGCCGATGCCGCCGCGCCCCTGCACCCGGTACTCCTCGATGGCCGTGCGCTTGGCCCATCCGCCGTCGGTGACGGTGAAGACGAATGTGCCCGCGCGTGCGACGGATGCGCTGAGCAGTTCGTCGTCCTCGCGGAACGACATGCCCTTCACACCCGACGTCGAACGACCGAGCGGCCGCAGGGAATCGTCGCCCGCTGGGAACTGCAGCGACATGCCCTTGCGGCTGATCAACATGAGGTAATCGTCGCTGTCGACCAGCATCGCGTCGACGAGCTCGTCTCCCTCGCGCAGGTTGATCGCGATGATGCCGCCCTGGCGGTTCGAGTCGTACTCGTTGAGCCGCGTCTTCTTGACGAGACCGTTGCGGGTCGCGAGCACGAGATACTCGCGGTCGTCGTACGACCGCAGCTCGATGACCTCGGCGATCTGCTCGTCGGGCTGCATCGCGACGAGGTTCGCGACGTGCAGGCCCTTCGCGTCGCGACCCGCCTCGGGCAGCTCGTACGCCTTCACGCGGTACACGCGACCCGTGTTGGTGAAGAAGAGGATCCAGTGGTGCGTCGTCGTGACGAAGAAGTGCTCCACCACGTCGTCAGCGCGCAGCTGTGCACCCTTGACGCCCTTGCCGCCGCGGTGCTGGCTGCGGTAGAGGTCGCTGCGAGTGCGCTTGACGTAACCCTCGCGGGTGATCGTGACGACGACCTCTTCTTCGGCGATGAGGTCTTCCATCGACACATCGCCGTCGAAGCCGTGCACGATCTGCGTGCGGCGGTCGTCGCTGTACTTATCGACGATCGCGGTCAGCTCGGTCTTGACGATGTCGCGCTGGCGCTCGGAGCTCGCGATGATCTCGCGGAAATCGGCGATCTTCGCCTCGAGCTCGTCGGCCTCATCGATGATCTTCTGTCGCTCCAGTGCGGCGAGCCGGCGCAGCTGCATCGACAGGATCGCATCCGCCTGGACGTCGTCGATGTCGAGCAGACCCTTCAGTCCCTCACGCGCCTCGTCGACCGTCGGCGAACGGCGGATCAGCGCGATGACCTCGTCGAGCGCGTCGAGCGCCTTGAGGTAACCGCGCAGGATGTGCATGCGCTCCTCGGCCTTGCGCAGGCGGAACTGCGTGCGGCGCACGATGACTTCGAGCTGGTGCGTGATCCACAGCGTGATGAAGCGGTCGAGCGACAGCGTGCGCGGCACGCCGTCGACGATCGCGAGCATGTTCGCCGAGAAGTTCGACTGCAGGTCGGTGTGCTTATAGAGGTTGTTCAGCACGACCTTCGCCACGGCGTCGCGCTTCAGCACGATCACGAGGCGCTGACCGGTGCGGCCCGACGTCTCATCGCGGATGTCGGCGATGCCTTGCACGCGACCTTCGCGCGCCAGCTCGCTGATCTTCACCGCGAGGTTGTCGGGGTTGACCTGGTAGGGCAGCTCGGTCACGACGAGACAGGTGCGGCCCTGGATCTCCTCGACGTTCACGACAGCGCGCATCGGGATGGACCCGCGACCTGTGCGGTACGTCTCCTGGATCCCCTTCGTGCCGAGGATGTGCGCCTTCGTCGGGAAGTCGGGGCCCGGGATGCGCTGCATCAGCCCTGCGAGCAGTTCCTCGCGCGGCAGCTCGGGGTTGTCGAGCGCCCACAGCGCTCCGTCGGCGACCTCGCGGAGGTTGTGCGGCGGGATGTTCGTCGCCATGCCGACCGCGATGCCGATGGATCCGTTGACCAGCAGGTTGGGGATGCGCGCCGGCAGAACCGTCGGCTCCTTGGTGCGGCCGTCGTAGTTGTCCTCGAAGTCGACAGTGTCTTCTTCGATGTCGCGCACCATTTCGAGCGCGAGCGGAGCCATCTTCGTCTCGGTGTACCGGGGAGCTGCCGCGCCCTGGTTGCCCGGGGTTCCGAAGTTGCCCTGGCCGAGCGCCATCGGATAGCGCATCGACCACGACTGCACGAGGCGCACGAGGGTGTCGTAGATCGCCGTGTCGCCGTGCGGGTGGTACTGGCCCATCACATCGCCGACCACGCGCGCGCACTTCGAGAACGACTTGTCGGGGCGGTATCCGCCGTCGTACATCGCGTAGATCACGCGACGGTGCACCGGCTTCAGGCCGTCGCGCACATCGGGCAGTGCGCGCCCAATGATCACGCTCATCGCGTAGTCGAGGTAGCTGCGCTGCATCTCCGACTGCAGGTCGACCTGGTCGATGCGACCGTGGTTGTGTCCGGCATTGAGGTCCGGACGTCCCTCGTTATCGGGAAGCTCTGTATCTGTCATGTCTTCGTCTCTCTAGCCGCGCCCGATCAGATGTCGAGAAAGCGGACGTCCTTCGCGTTGCGCTGGATGAAGTTACGGCGCGACTCGACGTCTTCGCCCATGAGCACGGCGAAGATCTCGTCGGCCGCAGCCGCGTCGTCGATCGTCACCTGACGCAGGGTGCGCGTCTCGGGATTCATCGTGGTCTCCCAGAGCTCTTCGGCGTTCATCTCACCGAGGCCCTTGTAGCGCTGCACGCCGCCCTCCGTGCTCTTCGGCAGCCGCCACCCGCGGGCGAGACCCGCCTCGGTGAACGCGTCACGCTCGCGGTCTGAGTACACGTACTCGTGGGGGGCGTTGGTCCACTTCAGCCGGTACAGCGGCGGCATCGCGAGGTAGACATAGCCCGCCTCGATCAGTCCGCGCATGTAGCGGAACACGAGCGTGAGCAGCAGGGTCGTGATGTGCTGACCGTCGACATCGGCATCGGTCATGAGCACGATCTTGTGATATCGCGCCTTCTCGATATCGAACTCCGGGCCGATGCCGGGCCCGAAGGCCTGGATCATCGCCTGGATCTCCTTGTTGCCGAGCGCCTTATCGAGACGAGCGCGCTCGACGTTCAGCACCTTGCCGCGCAGCGACAGAATCGCCTGAGTCGTCGGATTGCGGCCGTCGACGGCGGATCCGCCTGCCGAGTCGCCCTCGACGAGGAAGATCTCGGAGATCGACGGGTCCTTGCTCGTGCAGTCCTTGAGCTTGTCGGGCATCGCCGCCGACTCGAACACGCTCTTGCGTCGCGCGGTTTCGCGCGCCTTGCGCGCGGCGAGACGCGCCGAAGCGGCATCGATCGATTTGCGGATGATCGTCTTCGCCTGCTGCGGGTTGCGCTCGAACCAGTCGCCCAGTTCCTCGTTGACGACGCGCTGCACGAAGCTCTTCGCCTCGGTGTTGCCGAGCTTCGTCTTCGTCTGGCCCTCGAACTGCGGCTCGGAGAGCTTCACCGAGATCACAGCCGTGAGACCCTCGCGCACGTCGTCGCCCGTGAGGTTGTCGTCCTTGTCCTTCAACAGGTTGTTCGCACGGGCATAACGATTCACGAGCGTCGTCATGGCTGCGCGGAAGCCCTCTTCGTGGGTGCCGCCCTCGTGCGTGTTGATCGTATTGGCGTAGGTGAAGACGTTCTCGCTGTACGACGTCGTCCACTGCATCGCGACCTCGAGCGCGATCTTGCGCTCGGTGTCCTCGGTTTCGAAAGAGATGATCTCCTCATGCACGCGCTCGGATCGGCGCGCATTGTTGAGGTAGTCGACGTAGTCCATGAGGCCGTTCTCGTAATGGAACACGTCGTGACGCTGCTGAGCCTCGGGCGTACCTTCCGCATCGTCGACCTCTTCGATCGACCCTGCGCGCTCGTCGTAGAGCTCGATCGTCAGACCCTTGTTGAGGAACGCCATCTGCTGGAAGCGGGTGCGAAGAATCTCATACTCGAAGTCCACCGTCTCGGTGAAGATCTCGCCGTCGGGCCAGAAGGTGATCGACGTGCCCGTCTTCTCGGTCGCCTCGCCCCGCTCGATCGGCGCAACCGGATGACCACCGTTCGTATAGGTCTGACGCCAGACGTAGCCGTCGCGCATGATGACCGCGTCGAGGCGCGTCGACAGCGCGTTCACGACGGACGAACCGACGCCGTGCAGGCCGCCGGAGACCGCATATCCGCCGCCGCCGAACTTACCGCCGGCGTGGAGCACAGTCAGCACGACCTCGAGGGTCGACTTGCCCTCTTTCTTGTTCTCCGCGACCGGGATCCCGCGGCCGTTGTCGTCGACGCGCAGACCGCCGTCTTCGAGCAGCGTCACCTGGATCGTGTCGCAGTACCCCGCGAGCGCCTCGTCGACCGAGTTGTCGACGATCTCGTACACGAGGTGGTGCAGGCCGCGCGGACCGGTGGATCCGATGTACATGCCGGGGCGCTTGCGCACCGCCTCGAGCCCCTCGAGAACCTGGATGGCGTCGGCGCCGTACTCGTTCTCCACCTTGTTATGAGGGGTCTCGTTCGTCATGAAAGCATTGCTCCTAGATCGTTTGCGCAGCGTCTTCCAGTTTACCCGCTCGGGATGCGAAAAGCGGCGTAACAGGCCCTCTCGCGCGAGAAAAAGGCCTCGGATGGGTCCCATCCCGTCCTAGCCGTATGTATCGCGCGGGCCGCGCCCCTGTACACGCCTGAAGCCATGTTTCCAGGTGGGTACGTCCGGACCGAAGAACCGGATCTCCTTCACGCCCGAATCCGGGTACTCCTCGAGCACCCGGGTAAGGAAGCTCGCACGCATCAGGTGCATCTGCCGCCCGCGCGCCGTCGAGTCGCAGCGCACGACCACCAGGCCCTGCGCGAACGTCTCGATGTACGAGTGCGCGGCGTTGTCCTCGCCCGCGATCCGCTCCCAGTTGAGGGCGAGCTCCTCGCGCTCCAGCTGCGGTCGCCACCCGCTCGACGCGGTCAGCGCCTCGATCGCGTCGCCGAGCGTGCCCGGATCCCGGCCCTTCGCGAACGGCTGACTGCCGTCGGGATCCCCGCGCCGCCGGCGCTTGCGGCGCGCGGCCTGACTGAGCGGCAGCCCGCGCAGGCGCAGGTACGTCGCGATCGTCTCCGGCACGCCGGGCGGCCGCTCGTCCGTCACGGCGACTCCTCGATCGGATGCTCGGCGAGCGAACCGAGGATCCGCCCTGAGTCGATGCGCACCGCACCGCACCGCAGTGCTTCCGGTATGTCTCGTGCCACAGCCGCTGTGACGATCACCTGCTCGTAGTCGGCGACGACGCCGGCGAGCCTTGCGCGACGGGCGGCATCGAGCTCGGCGAACACGTCGTCGAGGATGAGGATCGGGTCACCGCCCGGCGACTCCTGTCGCAGCAGCTCGGCCGAGGCAAGGCGCAGCGACAGCACGATCGACCATCCCTCCCCGTGCGAGGCGTACCCCTTCACGGGCAGACCGCGGAGGCGCAGCACGAGATCATCGCGGTGCGGGCCGACGAGCGTCAGCCCGCGCTCCAACTCCTGCGAGCGTTTGGCGAGAAGTGCAGCGCGGAACTGAGCGGGTGTGTCGCCCACCGCGATCTCCGAGGCCTCGTCCTCTTCCGGATCCGTGCCGCCGATCGACAGCGCCCACCCGAGTCCCGGATCGTGGTCCTCGCCCGCGATCGCGGCGTACGCCCGCGCAAGCGGATCCTCGAGATCTCGCGCAAGCCTGACCCGCGCATCGATGATCTGCGATCCGAGCGCGATCAGCTTGTCGTCCCAGACCTCGAGCGTCGTCAGCTGTTCGATCTTCATTCCCCGGGCGCGCGCCGACTTCAACAGCGTCGTGCGCTGTTTGAGGGTTCTGTCGTAATCGGCGATGATGCTCGCCATGCGCGGGGTGCGCTGCACGAGCAGCTGATCGGCGAAACGGCGCCGCGACGAGGGATCGCCGCGCACGATCTGCAGATCCTCGGGCGCGAACAGCACCGCCTGCGCGTAACGAGGCAACTCATTGGCGCGCACCGGATTTCCGGACACGCGCGCCTTGTTCGAACCCTGCTTGTTGATCTGCAGTTCCAGCGTGACGGTGCGGGATCCGTGAGCGAGGCGCGCGCGCACGAACGCCGCGTCCTTCCCGTCGCGCACGAGAGGCGCGTCCGACGTCACCCGGTGGGAGCCGAGGGTCGCAAGATAGGCGACCGCTTCTGCCAGGTTGGTCTTGCCCTGCCCGTTGCGCCCCACCAAGAGGTTGGTTCCGGGGCGCAGATCGAGCTCCGCCTCGGCGTAGTTGCGGAAGTCGACGAGGTTGAGATGCTCGACGATCACGACCCGCGCCTAGCGCAGCAGCAGGTTGGGCTGCAGCAGGTACTTGAAGTTGTCGCTCGCGGCATTCTCGACCGACGTCTGCGCCATCACGAGGATCGGACTGAGCTTGTTCGCGTTGTCGCTCGACGTGAAGGTGATGCGTGCGAACTCGCTCTTGACCGCGCCGAGCGCCTCGAGCAGGTACTGCGGGTTGAGGCCGAGCGTGACATCGTCACCGCCCGTCAGCGTGGAGTCGACCGACTCGGACGCACGTGCCTGATCGCCACCCGCCGCATCCATCGTGACGTCGTTCTGGGCGAACGTGAACCGCAGCGGCGCCGATCGGTCGAGCACGAGCGCCACGCGGCGCACCGCCTCGGTGAGGTCGCTCGTCGACACGACCGCGTAGTGACCGGTCTGCTCCGGGAACAAGCGCTGCACCGGCGGGAAGTTGCCCTTGATGAGAAGCGACGTCACGGTCTTGTTGCCCGCCGTGAATGCGATGATCTCGCGGTCGCCCTCGCCCGAGAACGCGATCGAGATGTTGCCGCCGTGCGCGAAAGTCTTGCCGACCTCGATCAGCGTGCGGGCGGGAACCAGTGCCTGCACGTCCTGCTGGCTGCCGTCCCAGTCGATCGTCCTGAGCGCGACGCGGTAACGGTCGGTCGCGACGAGACTCAACTTGTTATCGCTGACGGCGAGCTGCACGCCGGTGAGCACGGGCGTGACGTCATCGCGGGAAGCGGCGAAGGCCACCTGAGCGATCGCGGTCGAGAAGTCCTCGCCGGGCACGACGCCCGACTGACCCGTCACCTCGGGAATCGCCGGGTATTCCTCGACGGGCATAGAAGCGAGCGCGAAGCGAGCCGGGCCGCAGAGGACGGCGACGTTGCCGTCCTCCTCGGTCGAGATCTCGATCGGCGCGTTCGGAAGACGGCTCGCGATGTCGTTGAGCAGTCGACCGTGCACGAGGATCGTGCCGGGCTCGTCGATCGTCGCCTCGATCGTCGTTCGCGCTGAGGCCTCGTAGTCGAAAGCAGATAGGGAAAGGAATCCGTCGGTGCCGGCCTCGATGAGCACGCCCGCCAGAATCGGCTGCGGGTTGCGCTGCGGCAGCAGCTTAACGACGAACGAGACCGCCTCGCTGAAGACGTCTCGGTTCACGTGGAACTTCACGTAGCTCTCCCTCAGATGCGTGTGAATCGGTGCGACACGCTTCGCGCTGAACGCGGATGTCGCGGGAGACCAATGCTAGTAGCTCACGTGCTCTCCGGACGAACCCCGATCCGTGGTGGTCATTGGAGCGCCCCTTGAATAAGAGAGATCTCTTAACAGCGTTAACAGCTGTGGAGAATGTGGATAACTCTGTGGATGTCAGATGCGAGTAGGGAATCACATCGTTGTCATCTGTGGACGAGGTGCGGATGGCTCGTGCACGTTCCGAGAGCGGCGAACTTCGTCCCCACAGCTCCTTTCACAGACGTGAAGCGTGTCGTGCACAGTCTCGTCGGCGTGTTTCCACAGTTATCCACAAGTTATCCACATCGTGGAGAACTCTTAACAGCACGAGGTGGACGCCATCCAGTGCCTGTGGAGAGTGTGGGGATAACTCAGCGTCGACCGAGCTGGGCCGTGATCTCCTGCACCTGGTTGTACAGCTGGCGCTTCTCTTTCATGAGTTGCGTGATCTTCTTCGTCGCGTACATCACGGTGGTGTGGTCGCGCCCACCGAAGAGCTGGCCGATCTTCGGCAGCGAGAGGTTCGTGCGCTCGCGGCACAGGTACATCGCGATCTGTCGGGCTTGCGCGATCGCCTGCGCACGGCCGGGCCCGTAGAGGTCGTCGACCGTGATCTTGAAGTAGGTCGCCGTCGCCTGAATGATGTCGGTGGGCGAGACGACCGTGTCCTCGGGCTTATCGACGATGTCGCGCAGCACGCCCTCGGCGAGCTCCTGGCTCACCTCGGAGCGGTTGAGGCTTGCGAACGCCGACACGCGGATGAGTGCGCCCTCGAGCTCGCGGATGTTCGTCGAGACGCGGGATGCGATGTACTCGATGACGTCTTCGGGGATGTAGATGCGCTCGCTCGAGGCCTTCTTGCGCAGGATCGCGATGCGCGTCTCGAGGTCGGGCGCCTGCACATCGGTGATGAGGCCCCATTCGAACCGCGATCGCATGCGGTCCTCGAACCCTGTCAACAGGCGGGGAGCGACATCGCTCGTGATCACGACCTGTTTGTCGTGGTCGTGGAGAGTGTTGAAGGTGTGGAAGAACGTCTCCTGCGTCTCGGCCTTGCCCTGCAGGAACTGGATGTCGTCGATCAGCAGGATGTCGAGGTCGCGGTAGCGGGCGTTGAACGCAGCGCCGCGGTTGTTGGCGATGGAGTTGATGAAGTCGTTCGTGAACTCTTCGCTCGACACGTAGCGCACGCGCACGCCGGGGAAGAGGTTCTGGGCGTAGTCGCCGATCGCGTGCAGCAGGTGGGTTTTGCCGAGACCGGAGTCGCCGTAGATGAACAGCGGGTTGTACGCCTTCGCCGGGGCCTCCGCTACGGCCACCGCTGCGGCGTGTGCGAACCGATTGGACTGGCCGATGACGAAATTGTCGAAGGTGTACTTCGGATTGAGGCGGGTCTCACTGCGCGGCTGGGGATGCGGCTGCTCGATCGGCCGCGACGACCGATCCTGCTGCGGTTCCGGATCCGCCTGCTGCGCCAGCGGCGAAGGATCCGGAACGTACTGCTTCGCCGCGAGCTCGGGGTTGGTCACGACTCTGAACGAGGTGACTTCCTCGTCGCCGATGCGGGCGAGCGCGTCCATGAGCGGCTCGCGCATGCGCTTGTTCAGCTGCCCGGCCGTGAGATCGTTGGGCACATCGAGGTAGAGGGATCCGCCCATAACACCCTGCGGCACTGCAAGGTTCAGGAACCCTTCGAGCTGCGGGGTGACGCGGTCGTCCTGCCCCAGCTCATCGAGCACGAGACGCCAGATCGGTACGTTCGGAACGTCAGCCATCCGTTCGCCTCCCAATTTTGCACAGCCTGTGGATAACTTGGAATACGCTAGTCAGGTCCGAGCGATGTCGCAAACCCCATTCGCCGGATCCGCGTGTCTTCGCCGGGGAAAGTCGCGTCCTGTGGGGATACTGACAGGTTGACCTCGCAGTTTGCCAGGGCTTCTCGTCTCGACGTAGACTGTTGCGGTTGACTTGTGCCCGCTGTGGGCATTTCTGAAAGACGTCTCCGGCCCGATGTGTTCCGGTGACACGAACTCCCGGAGTGAGTATGAGCAAGCGCACTTTCCAGCCCAACAACCGTCGTCGCGCCAAGAAGCACGGCTTCCGTGCTCGCATGCGCACCCGTGCCGGCCGCGCGATCCTGAGCGCGCGTCGCGGCAAGGGCCGTACCGAGCTCTCCGCGTAACGCACGAGCGGCACGTCGTACGTGCTCTCCCGGCCTCAGCGCATCACCCGCGGGATCGACTATCGAACAGTCGTCCGTAGGGGTGCGCGGCGCGCGGGCGATGCGCACGTGCTGCACGTCGTGGACTCGGGCGAAGACAGGCTTCCGCGGTTCGGTTTCATCGTGTCGAAGGCCGTTGGAAACGCCGTGACCCGCAACACCGTGCGGCGTCGGCTCAAGGCGATATGCCTCGAGTCGACGCCGCAGGTGCGCCGCGGGGCCGACATCGTGATCCGGGCGCTTCCGGGATCCGCGGCTGCGACGTTCTCCGAGCTGCAGCGCGACGTCGTTCGCAGCATCGATCGCAAGGCGGCACCGTGAGTGTGCTTCCCGCGTCGGCCATGGGGTCGGCGCGGTTTCGCGTATCCGAGCCAGCGCTGATCCCGCGCAACCTCGGGATCCTTCTGATCACCGGGTACCGGGCCACGATCTCGAAGCTCTACGGCGACGTATGTCGCTACTTCCCCTCCTGCTCCGCGTATGCCGTGACTGCGCTTCAGCAGCACGGCCTCGTGAGAGGATCGGGTATGGCCGTCGCGAGGATCGCGAGGTGCCACCCGTGGGCCGCTGGCGGCGAAGACGACGTGCGTCTTCATTCCGCTTACTCATATGACCTGACCCCGCGCGGCTTCGTTGTGTCGCGTCGAAAGGACTGACTTTCCGTGGACGACTTCTTCGGAACAATCCTCTTCCCCATCCGCTGGGTGATCGAAGCGATCCTCGTCGGATGGCACTGGGTGTGGACATCCATCGGCCTTCCGGAAAGCGGCGGCCTCTCCTGGGTTCTCTCTATCCTCGGCGTCGTCGTCGTCGTGCGTCTCGCGATCTTCCCGCTGTTCGTGAAGCAGATCAACAGCCAGCGCAAGATGATGGAACTCGGACCTCAGATGAAGAAGGTCCAGGAGAAGTACCGAGGCAAGAAGGATCAGCTTTCGCGCGAAGCGCAGATGCGCGAGACGCAGGCGCTGTACAAGAAGCACGGCACCTCGCCGGTGTCGGGCTGTCTGCCGATGCTCGTGCAGATGCCGATCTTCCTGTCGCTCTTCTGGACGCTCCGCGACATCGCGACTTGGCACTCTGAGGGTCATGGCGGCCTCAACAAGTGGCTCTTCACGGCCGACAAGGTCGATCAGTTCGAAGACGCCATGCTCTTCGATATCGCGCCGCTGTCGAAGACCCTCATCGACCACTTCCAGCACCCGATGGCGACGTCCACGGCCGCGATCGTGATGATGATCGTGCTGGTCGCGCTGATGATCGCGACGCAGTTCCTCACGCAGCTGCAGATCGTGTCGAAGAACCTCTCGCCGGAGGCGAAGCAGGGCCAGGCGTACCAGATGCAGCGCGTGATGCTCTACATCATCCCGTTCGCGATGATCTTCTCGGGCGTCTTCTTCCCGCTGGGCGTCGTGACGTACTGGTTCTTCAACAACCTGTGGACGATGGCGCAGCAGTTCTACATCATTCGCGAGAACCCGACTCCCGGCTCCGAAGCCGCGAAGGCCCGCGAGGAGCGCGTTGCCAAGAAGGGCAAGCGCATCAACGCGAAGGGCAAGGTCGTTTCGATCGAGGAGTACGAGCGCGAGCAGGCAGAGATCGCCCGCCAGGTGGAGCTCGAGCGCCAGGCCAAGGCCAAGCGTGTGCAGCCGAAGAGTGCCAAGCGGGCGAAGAAGGATGCGCAGCAGGCCGCCCAGCAGAAAAAGCAGGGCCCGAACGGCCCGGGGCAGTCGGCGTCGACACCGAGCTCGGCCGCCGCTGAAGAGCCGTCCGGCACGTCCGCGAACGGTGAGGGGAAGACCGTATGACCATGTCAGATGACGCTCCGACCGCAGAACAGCTGGAGCGCGAGGGCGATGCGGCTGCCGACTTCATCGAGGGCCTGCTCGACATCGCAGATCTCGACGGTGATCTCGAGCTCGATGTGCGGCAGGGGCGCGCATACGTGTCGGTCGAGAGCGACGACGAGTCGCTGCGCCCGCTTGCAGACCCGAATGTCGTGCAGGCGCTGCAGGAGATCACGCGCCTGGCGGTTCAGCGCGAGACGGGTGAGTTCTCACGGCTGATCCTCGACGTCGCCGGATCCCGCGATGCGCGCCGTGGGGAGCTCACGGTGCTTGTCGACCGCGCCATCGCGCGCCTCGAAGACGGCGCATCGCAGGCCTCGCTGCCGGCGATGAGCTCGTACGAGCGCAAGATCGTCCACGACATCGTGGCAGAACGCGGCTACGTGTCGGAGTCGTACGGTGAGCGCGCCGACCGACACGCGGTGGTGCGCAAGGCGTGAGTTCCGTTCTCGAGCAGGAGCCCGTCGCGGCCGTTCAGCTGTTCGGCGACCGCATCGACCTGGCGCGCCGGTTCGCGGCGGCGCTCGCCGAACACGGCGAGGAGCGCGGACTCATCGGGCCGCAGGAGCTTCCGCGACTCTGGACCCGCCACATCCTGAACTCGGCCATTGCCGGCCCGCTGTTCCCGAAGGGACGTGCGGGCGACGTCGGATCGGGCGGCGGTCTGCCGGGCATTGTGCTCGCGATCGCGCGTCCCGACGTCGAGTGGGTTCTCATCGAGCCGATGGAGCGTCGGTGCGCGTGGCTGAGCGACCAGGTGGCGGCTCTGGAGCTGGAGAACGTCATCGTTGAGCGGGCCCGCGCCGAAGAGGCCGGTCGTTACGAGGGCATGCTCGACGCGGTGACCGCGCGCGCGGTTTCGGCGCTGCGCACGCTGATCCCGTGGACCGCGCCGCTCGCGCGCGACGGCGGCGAACTGATCCTGCTGAAGGGTCAGAGCGTCGACGGCGAGATCGACAAGGCGGCGAAGGTGATTCGCAAGCACAAGCTGTCGAACACCCGTGTCGAGCTGATCGGTGAGGGCGTCATCGCTGAGCCGACGCGCGTGTTCCGCGCGACCGTTCGCTAGGGTGCGTCTCCTTATTTGAGCCGCAATGAGCATGGGCGCGAGTGCGTGCTCGCGCCCAGCGCAGTAGGCGATTAGGGCGTGTTGCTAAACCCATTGGAGTGTTGCGGCGAGGCAGACGGCGGAGTGATAGTTCCGGGCGGTCTTGTCGGAGCGCATCGCGATGCCGCGCCATTGCTTGAGCTTGTTGAAGCAGCGTTCGACGACGTTGCGCCGTCGGTAGCGGACGCGCTGGTCGTCGCCGAAGTCGATCGGCCGGCCGGGGCGCTTGCGGCGGTGAGCGATCTGGTCATCGCGCTCCGGGATCGTGGCGGCGATGTCCCGTTCGCGCAGCCAGGCCCGGTTGACTTTCGACGGGTAGCCCTTGTCCGCGAGGACCCGATCCGGCCGCGACCGAGGTCTGCCGGTGCGTCCGGCGACGCGGATCTCGGAGAGCGTGTCGACGAGCATGCTCGTGTCCGCAGCCTGCCCGGGGGTCAGCACGAACGCGAGCGCGCGGCCTTTCCCGTCGCAGACCAGGTGATTCTTGGTCGTCAACCCGCCGCGAGAACGGCCGATCGCGTGATCAGGAGGCTCGGCCCCGAACTTCTTGTAGTTCGACCTGGCCCCCTGTGTCTCGCTTGAGGGTCGCGCCGTGCTGATGCACGCGCACGATCGTCGAGTCGATCGAGGCCATCCAGTCGAGCTCGCCGCGCTGATGCGTCAGCGACTGGACCTTCTCGAGCACCCGCGCCCACACGCCCTGCTCCGACCAGCGGTTGAAGTTCTTGTAGATCGTGTTCCAGTTCCCGAACCGCTCCGGCACATCCCGCCACGGAGCCCCGGTCCGGTAACGCCATGCGGTCGCCTCGACCACTGCACGCCGGTCCACCGGCGGTCGGCCCGTCGCCTTCGCGACCGGGAACAGTGGGCCGATCACAGCCCAGGCCTCATCGGAGATCTCAGTACGCGACACGCTTCAAGCGTCACCCGCGCGCCACCGACACCCCTTTAGCAACACGCCCTAATAAGGAGACACGCCCTGGCGCATCAGCCGTCGCGCAGAGTGCGGCTGATCGCGCTCGTGAGAGCGGTGACCTGAACCCACAGGGCGATGCGAACGACGGGACGTGCGAGGAATCTCGTGAGGGGCGAGACGAGGCGCCGCAGGCCTGCTGGGCCCGGTCCTCGCACCCACGCGAAGCGCACCGTGACGTGCGATCCGCCCGGCGCCGGAGCGATGTCGATCGCAATTCTGCGGCGATTCGCGCGCGGTGCGTCGGGATAGCTCATCTCCCATGTGACGTGACGCGGCTCATCCGCGATGGTGCGTGAGATCGCCTGACGTACTGTGTCTGGCCGCACTTTCAACCGCTTGCCGTCGGGTGCTGCAGTGCGGGTCTCGCCGATCCATGCATGATGCTCGGCGCGCACGCGCGCGAGGTTCATGTCCCATTCCGGCAACTGCTCGGGGTCCGCCACGAGATCCCACACGGCGTCGACCGGGGCGGGTACGAAGACTGTTCGCGTGCGGGAGAGTCGACCATCCGCAGACGGGCCGGAGCTCGGGTCGTCGGGGGCGTCGTCGAGACGCGAGGCGATTTCGCCAGGCGTCGTACCGAGCCGCCGGAGGAGGTCTTCGATCGTGCCGCTGCGCTCGACGAGCGCAGCGCGGAGCACAGCCTCTGTGCCGCCCTTCCTGCCATGTGAACCCGAATCGGAGAGGAGCTTCGTCGCGCGATCGGTCCACTCGTGTCCGCTCTGGAAAGCGGGACGAATGCGGCCGTCCCCGGGCAGTTCAGTGTTGATCCCGAGCGCCGCGAGCTGCTCGCGCTGCTGGTCGGCGACGGCCTTGCGCGCGGCATGGAGGGTTATTCCCGTGCTGCGCAGGGCTCGCCCGGCGGGTCCGTCGTCGAGCACGAGTGCGAGCAGCACGTGCTCGACCTCGATGTCGCGCACCCCGAAGCGGGACGCCTCCTCGCTCGCTGCGACCGTGAGGTCGTAGCTGGTCGCGATGATCCGGCTCACCCTGTTCATGAGGCCCTCCTCGGTACGACGATCGAAGGGTCGATCCGCTTCGAATACTTCTTGTGCACGGCTTGCCGGCTGACGCCGAGCGCGTCGGCGATCTGCTGCCACGTCATTCCGGCGCGCAGGGCGGCTTCGACCTGTCGCAGCTCGAGAGCGTCGGCGAGTGCGCGCAGCGAGGTGACGGCGCGCAGTCCCGCACGCGGGTCCGCGGTGTCGGCCGCCGCTTCTGCGATCTGCGTCGAGTTCATGTTGTCAACCTATATTGCTTAGTCGCGTGTGTCAACCTAAGTTGCTTGCACGTTCGCCGGTGCCGTGTGGCACGCTGAGGGGGTGTTCCGCGATGTCGAGCTTTTCTACGACGAGCCGTGCGATGTCGCGGGCGTTTTCGCGTGGATGGCGCCCCGCGCGGTCGCCGGCATGGAGGTGGCCGCGGAGTCGAGCTTCGAACGAACGGTGCGATTGGCCGGAGGGCCCGCGTGGTTCCGCGTGCGCGCCGAGGACGGCCTGTTCGTCGATGCCGAGCTGACGGATCCGACGGACTTCGACGATCTCGTGGCCCTTGTGCGGCGCGTCTTCGACCTGGACGCCGATGGGCGGACGATCGACTTGGCGCTTCTCGCGATCCCGGAGGTCGCGCCGTTGATCGCGAGAATCCCGGGGATCCGCGTGCCGGGGGCAGCGGATCCCTTCGAGATGCTGATCCGCGCCATGGTGGGGCAGCAGATCTCCGTCGCGGCGGCGCGCACGCATCTGACGCGACTCGTCGACGCGCTCGGTGAGCGGGTGGTCCTCGCGGGGCGAGAGCGTGTGCTGTTTCCCGGGCCCGAAACGGTCGCGGCGCGGGGTCATGAGGTCCTGCGCGGGCCGCAGGCGCGCGTGAGAGCCATTGTGGGTGCCGCTGCGGCGGTCGGTAGCGGTGCGCTCGTTCTCGATCCGTTCGTGACTCGTGAGGCCTTGCTGGCGCTTCCCGGCGTGGGACCGTGGACGGCGGACTATTTGCGCATGCGCATTGCGCGGGATCCCGACGTGATTCTCACCGGAGATCTGGCCCTGCGGGAGGGAGCGGCCGCGATCGGCGTCTCCGCGGATCCCCGTGGACTGCTCGAGTGGGCTGGCCGCGCCGCGCCGTGGCGGTCATACTTGTCAGCGCACCTGTGGCGCTCCGCGCTCGACTGCAGAGAAGGAATTTCTGAATGACGCATGCGATCGTCGAAACGGTGGCAACACCGGACGGCCCGTTCACCATTGTCGCGGCTGACGATGGTGCGGTGCTCGGCGCAGGCTGGAGCACCTCCGTCGATGGCATCCTCGCGCGAATCCACGCACCGCTGCGGCCGAATGTGGTGACACACGGATCCCTCGTCGCCGCTGATGCGGTGCGCGCCTATTACGGCGGCGACACCGCAGCGCCCAGCCGTGTGCACATCCGCCAGCGCGGCACTGAGCTGCAGCACGCGGGCTGGGCGCGATTGCGCACCGTTCCTGCGGGCGAGACGATGACCTACGCGGAATTTGCGCAGGAACTGGGGCAGGAACCCGGGGCCGTGCGTGCGGTCGCGGCCGTATGTGCGCGAAATTCGGCGGCGCTGTTCGTGCCATGCCATCGCGTGCTGCGCGCGGATGGATCCCTCGGCGGCTTCGCATGGGGCCTTGAGGTGAAGCGGTCGCTGCTCGCGCACGAGGATGCGGCCGGATTCGTCTCTCTGTTCTAGTTGTCGACGTATGTTGAAGAAAGTTTCCACAGCGTCGTGTCACCTGTGGATAACTCGTCTCTTTCCGGAACGCGGTCGACTCACAATCCGCGTAAACACACGTGACTCGCGGCGTGAGTGATGGTGGTTCCGCACGACCGTTCCTGTGGAGAGTTGGTTATGGGCGACGGGTGCGGCGTTACCTGTGGTCAAGAACGTATCCACTCGCCGTCCATCTGGGTGAACGGGTTGGGGCCACGGCTTGTTCGGCAGCAGGCAGACCCGCAAGATTGAAGCAACGATGTTTCACGTGAAACCAACGGATGTGAGTCAGTATGTATGAAACAGCACAGGAGCGGGAGTCGCTTCAGACGCTGCTAGACCGATCCCGTTCCGGCGGGACCGCGCACCTGCGAGAGATCGTAACGAAGGATCATGCGCTGGGCGCATCCGACCTTCTTCCCCTTCTCGACGGAATGAAGGTGCTGAGCGTCGCGACCGTGACTCGCACTGGGGAGCCGCGGGTCAGTGCGGTGGACGGTCACTTCATTCATGGTTCGTGGACGTTCGGTACGGACGGACGTTCCGCGAAGGCGCGTCATCTTCGTGCACGCCCCGCCGTAAGTGCCGCGTACATCGATGGTGAGCGCCTCGGGTTCTTCACACACGGCGTCGTCGAGCACCTCGACGCCTCGGACGCACACTACGACGAGATCCTCGCCCACTGGGCGTCGCACTACGGGTCGAGCCCGGTGGGATGGGGCGAGGACATCCGGCTCTATCGCGTACGTGCGTCCTGGTGCGTCGCATACGCGGGCGGGTGATGTTTCACGTGAAACATCGTTCGTGGTGAGCAGACAACGCGACGTGTGAGCAGCGCTGCTGGCAAGCGCTGCGTTGAATCGCCACTGAGTGTCTCGAGAACCGCGCGGTCCAACCCTGTCCACGTGTCGTTCTCGTGCTCGGCCCTTCCATGGTTCTTTCCTGCGGCCTCTTATGGCGCTCGTGATGACGGGTCGGTCGAGCTGTGGCGTTTGACTCCGTGAGGTTGTGGTGGATGGTCGAGACTAGCGAGAAGCTGTGCTGTCACACGCGGGTCCAGTTCTTGCGCGCCGCCTGCGGGACGCCACGTCACCGGTGTGAGTTGGGTGCGGTTTCAGCTCGCGTGATTGATGTCGAGAACACAGTCGCGAGACGTCGTGGCGACGATTTGGCGGCGGGTGCGGATCGGACGAGATCGCGCTGTTGCTCGTCGACGTCAGGACGCATTCGCTCCGATCTGCGCATCAAGAGACGAAGTTCGGCGTGTGTTCCTGAGTCGTTCCGCCGGCCCGCGGGTACGTCGAGGTGAAAGCCAGTGCATGCGTCACGTGAGGCCCGCGCTCTCGGCAAGCGAGTCTGGCGACATCGCGGGGGCAGGCTCGTGTGTCGCGGGCTCGTCCGTGACTTGTTGCTCGTCCCCTCGGTGTGGTTCATTCGTCGTACGGCGACGCGGTTCGAGTGAGCGGTAAGCTCCCACTGTCGGGTGCCCCGCCCCTGGTAGCGGGGCAAGGTCCCAGCGATGATCCAAGATGCGCGCACGATCGTCGAAGGACGTCCGCGTTTCACGTGAAACGCAGCGACCGCGATGGAGTGCCGCGCGTGGTGTCCGCGAACATGGCGCTCGGTTCGATGACATGTGCGAACGCGGCCTCGGGTACGGATCCGATGTTGAGAAGAGCTCGTACTGCTAGCCACGGAGGGGGATGTTTCACGTGAAACGTTGTGCGCCGCCGAGTCGCAGCGCCCTAGCGGGCGCACGACCTCTCGTGCAGCCCTGAGCGTGCACGCTGTTGGGCATGGCTCGCAGTTGGCCTGTCCCCGCACGGGTGGCGCGCTGGTCGATGACGCACGGCTGTCGCGTGACTCCACCGGGGGTACGGCCTACTCAGTGGACGAGCGCGGTGATGAACGAGGAGTGACCAACGATGGCAGGCTGGTGCACGCGCCACCAGCGCCCTAGCGTCGAGAAGACGTGCATGGATTAGAAATGTTTCACGTGAAACATCTCCATCTGAGCGAACAGCCTTGGCGTCTTGGCTCGGCGCAAGACCCGGCGTGTGCGCTCGGTGCCTTGTGCAGTCTTGCTTGTGGTGCTCCCAGCGAGGCCTGCAACTCCGGGGTCAGCATGTTTCACGTGAAACGGCACGCGCAGTCAATGCGTGGGGGTCGCGGACTCGACGCGGTCGTAGCAATGACGCGCTCTCATGGAACTGTTGTCGCGAAGGGCAAACCGAGTCACTACTGGACGAACAGGTCGGTGCGCCGAAGACACCAGCGCTCGGAGGTGTTGTGGCTGCGCTGCTGCGTCTCGTCGGCGGCAAACCTTGTCATACTTCTGCTCGTAGCGTGAAGAGTGAGCTGTCGTGTCGTGAGCCTCACAGTGAGCCGGTCGTCGGCCGGCAGCGCAAACCGCGAGCGGTGGGGGATGCCATGCTGTCGTGCAGCACGACCAGGCCCTCCAGGCGTAGCGGTCGGCATGCTTCTGCGTCGATCGCAGGCCCGCCCGAGCGTTTCACGTGAAACACCGTGATACGGGCGAGGCGGATCATGCCGGCACGACGCCGCCAGCGCGCTGCATTCACGGGGCGCAGTGCGCAGTCTCCGTAGATCCACGCGGCTTGCCATGCCGACGGCCGCATTCCAGCGCGCTCGTGCGCGGCCTTCGACTCGCGTACTGTCGCGTTCTCACCGCATCGATGGGCCACGACTGTATGCGTGCGCAGTACGTCTCTGGCATCTCAGAGCCGAGCTCGTGCGCGTACGGTCCATGCGTGGCTAGTGACGGGTCACTCGATGGCCATCGTCGTGAGTGTTCAACCCGCGGCGCGGGAGGGCTGACCGCCCGGCGTCCGTCGATATCGCTGACCTGATCATGATGTTTCACGTGAAACATCGCTGCAAGATCGAACGTCGCTGCAAGGGCCGGGCGGTGGAGGCATACAAAGTCGCTGTCCGTAAGTGCAGTAACCGTCCGCCGATACTCGGTCGTCCGCGGTGTCAAGAACAACGTCGCGCGCATACGACCTCGAACCCGCGCACGCGTACTGCTCGGGCGCCCGATCCTGTTCGTCTCCTGACGGGGACGCGAAAGGCTGACGGTGCCGGTCTCACGCGATTGCGTCCCATCAGCTGATGCGGGGACCAGGTCACGGCCGAGCGCGACTCGGATTGATCATGCCTGGAATACGCCCCGTGCTGAGACCAAACGCTCAACTCGCAACACCCCACCGGATGCGGCACCCGCCGGCTTCGCGTGTCGGGGCAAGCTGTCGCCCGATCGCTGAGGATTCCGGTCGCCGCGGGTGTGCGCGACGTTTCACGTGAAACCCTCACACGGGCAGTCTTCGCTAGGGAATCTCCAGTGAGAGTGATCGAGCACGGAGATTCTGGGGGAGTGCATGACCTCACGCATGGTTCAACCATTCGACCCTCGCGCGCGAATGCGCGACGGGTGGCATCGGCTGTCCGTGCCGACCATTCCCTATGCCGACACGTATCGCTCGCTCGAGTGCGCGAGAGCGTCAGTGTTCGCTCGGCACCCGCTAGGTAAATGGGCGACACTCGGCGAGGAAGCGCGGCCGAGGACTGTGCGCGGATGTTTCACGTGAAACGTCACCGCCCGGCGTGTGCGGGTTCTTGCCGGTGATGCGGGTCGTATCGACCGGACGGGCAGCATTGGCACCAGTCGCAAGTGGACCGGTAGTGCCGAGTATCGGCGGTGTCAGCGGCAGGGAAACGGGCGGATCTGATTCGGCATGCGTGCGGCGACGTATGTATCGGTATGCCAATAAGGGGCTCGTTCCGGTGGCGGGGCAGCGCTCACGCGGGCCGGGACGGCACGAGAAGCGCCGCAGAACGGCGGCGAGGATCCGGAACAACACGACCAATGTTTCACGTGAAACAAGTTCGCGCGATCGAGATGAGCCACTAAGCTAGAGAGGTCGAGCCCGGGACCGAGAGGACGCGCGTGAGCCATCATTCCAGCGACATCGCTGCCGCCTTCGACGACAGTCCGATCATGCGACAGCTGCAGGATCTCAGCACTCGTCGCCGGCGACTCGAAGACGTGGACATCGAGTTCAGCGGCAACACGCGCATTCTGACCGTATCGAATCAGAAGGGCGGCGTCGGAAAGACGACGACGACCGTCAACACTGCCGCTGCGATCGCAGCGCTCGGTGGGCGCGTGCTGGTGATCGATCTCGATCCGCAGGGCAACGCGTCTACAGCCCTCGGCATTCCGCATAGTGCCGACACCACGAGTATCTACGACGTACTGATCAACGATGTCGCGATCGCCGAAGCCGTGCAGCAGAGCCCAGAGGGCGAGAATCTGTTCTGCGTGCCGAGCACGATTCACCTGGCCGGCGCCGAGATCGAACTCGTTTCGCAGGTCGCGCGCGAGAAGCGACTCGACACCGCGCTGCATGAGTATCTCGATTCTCTCGAGCAGCCGCTCGACTTCGTCTTCATCGACTGCCCGCCCTCGCTCGGTCTGCTCACCATCAACGCGTTCAGTGCGTCCGACGAGGTGTTCCTGCCGATTCAGGCAGAGTATTACGCGCTCGAGGGGCTGAGCCAGCTGCTGGGGAACGTGAAGATGATCCAGAAGCACCTCAACACCCGCCTTCGGGTCTCGACTATCCTGCTGACGATGTTCGACGGCCGCACCCGTCTCTCGCAGCAGGTGGCAGAAGAAGTGCGTCAGCATTTTCCAGACGAGGTGCTGCAGACGATGATCCCGCGCTCGGTGCGCGTGTCGGAGGCACCGAGCTTCGGTCAAACCGTTATATCGTACGACGAGGCTTCCGCCGGTGCGGTCGCATACAAAGAAGCTGCGGTGGAGATCGTGAAGCGCGGGGCACCGCGCAGGAAAGGGCGTAAGTGATGGCGACCAAGCGCACGGGCCTCGGCCGAGGCATTGGAGCACTCATCCCGACGGGAACCGAGTCGAAGGGGCGCCCGAGCGATGTGTTCTTCGTGGGCGCGGGTCTTCCCGAGTCCGCTGCGCAGGACACGGATGATCGGGCGGCTCAGCCCGCCCCGAAGAAGAACGTGACGAAGCCGGCGACGAAGAAGGCCTCGGCTGCCGAGCAATCGGAGAAGACCCCTCGGCCGGCTCCGAAGAAGGCTGCGGCCAAGAAGGCGCCCGCTGAGTCCGCGGCGAAGTCAACGGCGAAGACTCCTGCGAAGAGGGCCGCGACGCGGAAGTCGGTCCCGAAGCCGGAAGCCCGCCCCACGAGCTCGTCCGTACCGGCGAGCGAGGCCGTGCCCGCAACCGACGTCGAGACGACAGACGAGCCTGCGTCGACCGAGCAGCTCGCGGAAGTGCCGGGCATCCGCCTCGTGCAGATCGATCCGCACACGATTGTGCCGAATCCGCGCCAGCCGCGCACTCTCTTCGACGCTGACGACCTCGCGGAGCTCGTGCACTCCGTACGGGAGTTCGGCGTGCTGCAGCCCGTCGTTGTGCGCGACAAGAAGGACGGCACGTACGAGCTCATCATGGGCGAGCGCCGCACGCGGGCCTCGCGAGAAGCCGGTCTCGACCTGATCCCGGCGATCGTTCGCGAAACCGCCGACGAGAACCTGCTGCGCGACGCGCTGCTCGAGAACATCCACCGCGCCGAGCTGAACGCGCTCGAAGAGGCGTCGGCGTATCAGCAGCTGATCAACGACTTCGGAATCACGCAGGACCAGCTCGCCGACCGCATCGGCCGCTCACGCCCGCAGATCTCGAACACGATCCGCCTGCTGCGCCTGCCTGAAGCCGTGCAGCAGCGTGTGGCTGCCGGCGTGCTGACCGCGGGTCACGCGCGCGCGATCCTCTCGCTGGACGGCGATGCAGCGGCAATGCAGCGCCTCGCCGACAAGATCGTCGACGAGGAGCTCTCGGTGCGCGCCGCGGAAGCCGCGGCGAAGCGCGCGCTCGAGACGGGGCAGCGCTCGACGCCTGCCGCGAAGCCCAAGCAGGGCGCCCGCCGCGCATACCTCGACGAGGTCTCGGACAAGCTCGGCGATCGGCTCAACACCAAGGTGAAGATCGATCTCACTGCGCGCCGCGGCTCCCTCAAGATCAGCTTCGCGACGATCCAGGATCTCAACCGCATCCTGGGTGAACTCGGCGAGACGGGCTACGAGCAGTAGTCCTTCACCCGACGGGAAGTAGCCTGGAGGGGTGAATTCTCCTTCTGATCCGCTGCTTCCTCGACGCGCCAGCGTCGAGGTGCTGCGCGCCGAGGCCGAAGAGGAGCTCGCGAGCCTCAAGCTCGAGCGACTCCGCGCCGGCGAGGATCCGTGGCAGTTCATGGAGGAGCTGCCGAGCGTCGATGAGCTCGTCGTCTTCACGCTGCGCGCCGAGCACATCGAGGCCGATGGCGGTCTGCGGCCCACGCATGCCCGTAACCAGCGTCTGCTGCACATGATCGCCCGTCAGTACCCGGAACTGGAGCCCGCAGTGCGGGGCATGCTCGGATCCGAGAATACGCACCGTCGATGGGATTCGGTCGTTCGCGAGATCTGAGCGCGAAAAGGCCCGCCCGGAAATCCGGACGGGCCTTCACATATCGGGTTACTTGAGGAACTCGGCGAGGTCCTGCTCAAGGGCCTGCTTGGGCTTGGCGCCGATGATGGTCGTCGCGACCTCGCCGCCCGAGAAGACCTTCATCGCCGGGATCGACGTGATCTGGTACTTCATCGCGAGGTCGGGGTTCTCGTCGACGTTCAGCTTGACGATCTTGATCTTGCCGGCGTTCTCCGACTGGATCTCGTCGAGCACAGGAGCGACCATGCGGCAGGGGCCGCACCATTCAGCCCAGAAGTCGACGAGCACGGGGCCGTCGGCCTTGAGGACATCCTGCTCGAACGTGGCGGACGTGGTTGCCTGAGCGGTCATACTGTTCTCCTTGTTCAGACTGCTGCGAGGGCCTGCTCGGAGTCACCGAGGGCCGCGAGGTAGTGTTCGGCGTCGAGTGCCGCGACGGTGCCGCTCGCGGCTGCCGTGACGGCCTGACGATAGGTCGGGTCGATGACGTCGCCCGCGGCGAAGACACCGGGAGTCGAGGTGCGCGACGAGCGCCCGTCGACAGCGATCGTTCCCTCGGTCGTGAGCTCGAGCTTGTCGTGCACGAGGTGGGTGCGCGGGTCATTGCCGATCGCGATGAACAACCCGTCGAGCCGCAGCTCGCGCTTCTCGCCCGTGACGGTGTCGTTCAGCACGACGCCCGTGAGCCCGCTCGCCCCCTGGATCTCAGCGATCTCGCTGTTCCAGATGACCTCGATCTTCTCGTTGTCGAACGCACGCTGCTGCATGATCTTCGATGCGCGGAACTCGTCGCGACGGTGGATGATGTACACCTTCGAGGCGAACTTGGTCAGGAACGTGGCTTCCTCCATCGCGGAGTCGCCGCCGCCGACGACCGCGATCTCCTTGTCGCGGAAGAAGAACCCGTCGCACGTCGCGCACCAGGAGATGCCGTGACCGGACAGCTCTTCCTCGCGCGGAAGGTTCAGCTTGCGATACGCGGATCCGGTTGCGAAAATCACGCTGCGCGCCTCGAGCACGTCGCCGGATCCGAGCGTGACCTTCTTGACGGCGCCCGCGAGGTCGAGCTCGGTCGCGTCGTCGTAGACGACCTCGGTCTCAAACCGCTCGGCCTGCTGCTGCATCTTCGTCATGAGGTCGGGGCCCATGATCGCCTCGGGGAAGCCCGGGAAGTTCTCGACCTCGGTCGTGTTCATCAGCTCGCCGCCGACCTCGACCTGACTCGCGACCACGACGGGCTTCAGGTCGGCGCGCGCAGTGTAGATCGCGGCCGTCCACGCGGCCGGGCCGGATCCGATGATGATGACGTCTCGCACGGTGAAGTGCCTCCCTAGGCGTATGTCTGACTGCTACAACCTATGGTACGGCGCGCGTATTCCCGCCGTCCTCACCGAGTGGAAGCGGTGCTGTCGCGGATGACGAGCGTCGTCGTGACGACGGCGAGCGGATCGACGGGCTCGCCCCGCGCGAGGGCGAGCGCCGACCGGATGCAGAGCCGTCCGACGTCGCTGAACTCGTGGTGCACCGACGTGAGCGGCGGCGCGTAGCCGCGGGCGTCTTCGGTGTTGTCGAATCCGACGACGCTCACGTCCGCCGGCACCGCCCGCCCGGCCTCGGACAGCGCGCGATACAGCCCGAGCGCCATCTGGTCGTTCGCGCAGAACACTGCGGTCACCTCGTCGCGCGCGGCGAGGATCCGTCCCTGCTCGTAGCCCGATGTGACGCTCCAGTCGCCGTGCAGCACCTCGGGCACGCGCCGTCCCGCCGCCTGAAGCGTCGCGCGCCAGCCGTCGATGCGGCGTCCGGCGGGGCGCGACGAGGCCGGCCCCGCGATGTGCCACACCGTCTCGTGGCCGAGGCCCAGCAGGTGCTCGGTCGCCTGGCGGGCGCCGCCCACTTGATCCGTATCGATGATCACCTCGGCGCCAGGGGCGTCGGGATCCATGTAGACGACGGGCACGCCCGGGGGGAGCATCGCCGCGGCGTGCGCGAGCTGCGGCGCCTCGAGGTTCAGAATGAGCGCGTCGACAGCGAGCTCCTGCAGACGCGAGAACACCCGGTCGACGTCGGCCTGGCGCGTCTCGTGCACGGGGATCAGCGTCGTCGCGTACCCCGCAGCGGCCGCGTGGCGGGCGATCTCATCGATCGTGCGCACGTCGCCGATCGTCGAGAGCGTGCGCGAGAGCACGCCGATCGTGCGGAAGGACCCGAGCTTCAGCGCGCGGGCGGCGCTGTTCGGCCGATACCCGAGGTCGGACATCGACGCGAGTACACGCTGCTTGGTCTCTTCGACGACCGTGCCGGTGCCGTTCGCGACGCGCGAGACCGTCTGCGCTGATACGCCCGCATGCGCAGCGACGTCGGCCATCGACACCCGCGCGCGGCGTGGCGACGTCGGTGAAGGGGGCATGGGCGCACCGAAGCTCTCTTGTCAGCGGGTCGATCTTCGTTGTACTCTAGCGTGCGATGTTTACGCAAACATCATTCAGTGCCGAAGCCGAAGGAGCCGAATGACGGTGATGTCATCCTCCGTACGTCCGACCGCGCCTCGCGGTGCGAGATCGCGCGGGCGATGGACGGGGTGGGGATTTCTCGCGCCGTTCGCGATCGTTTTCGCCCTCGTGTTCATCGCGCCGATCCTCTATGCGATCTGGCTGAGCCTGTTCCGCACCCAGCTCGTCGGCGGCACCTCGTTCGTCGGACTCGACAACTACGTCGCGGCGTTCCAGGATCCGCAGCTCTGGAACGGCGTGCTGCGCGTGGGCCTGTTCCTGCTGATCCAGGTGCCGATCATGCTGTTCCTGTCGCTGCTCGCCGCGCTCGCGATCGACAGCGGCCGCCTGTACGGGAACAGCTTCTTCCGGCTGTCGATCTTCCTGCCCTACGCGGTGCCCGCGGTCGTCGCGTCGTTCATGTGGGGGTTCATGTACGGCGAGCGATTCGGCCTCGTCGGCAACCTGCAGAGCTTCTTCGGCATCGACCTGCCCGACCTGCTCTCGCCCGACCTGATCCTCGCGTCGATCGGCAACGTCGTCACGTGGGAGTTCATGGGTTACAACATGCTCATCTTCTACTCGGCGCTGCGCGTCGTTCCCTCGTCGCTGTACGAGGCCGCGGCGATCGATGGTGCGAGTCAATGGCGCGTGATCGCATCGATCAAGCTGCCCGCGATCCGCGGAGCGCTCGTGATCGCGACGATCTTCTCGATCATCGGGAGCTTCCAGCTGTTCAATGAGCCGAGCATCATGCAGGCGCTCGCGCCGAACGCGATCACCACCTCATTCACACCGAACCTCTACGCGTACTCCCTGGCCTTCACCGGCCAGCAGATCAACTACTCCGCGACGGTCGCGATCATCATGGGCGTCATCACGATGATCGTCGCGTACGTCGTGCAGCTGCGCGGGATGAGGAAGGGATCCTGATGGGCACGACATCCCTCGTCACCCTGCGTCCGAACGCCACGCGTTCCGAGAAGCGCGCCCGTCTCGGGACGATCGATCGGCCGAGGCGCAGCGTGCTCCTCACGGTGCTCACGGCCGTCATGGTCGTGTACTCGCTGCTGCCCCTCGTCTGGCTGCTGATCAACTCGTCCAAGACGCAGGGCGACCTGTTCTCGACGTTCGGGCTGTGGTTCGGTGACTCCTTCGCGCTGTTCGACAACATTGGGCGCGCGTTGACATACGACAACGGCGTATTCCTGCGCTGGTTCGGAAACACCCTGCTGTACGTGGTGGTGGGCGCGGGCGGCGCGACGATTCTCGCGATCCTCGGCGGCTACGCTCTGGCGAAGTTCTCCTTTCCCGGAAAGCGCGCAGTCTTCGCGGTCGTGATCGGGGCGGTCGCCGTGCCCGGCACCGCCCTCGCCGTGCCGACCTTCCTGATGTTCAGCGAGATGGGCATCACGAACACCCCGCTCGCCGTGATCATCCCCTCGCTGATCTCGCCGTTCGGGCTGTACCTCATGTGGACCTTCGCGGCCGAGGCGATTCCCGAGGAACTGATGGAAGCGGCGCGCATCGACGGCGCGAGCGAGTTCCGCACCTTCTGGCAGGTGTGCCTGCCGCTGCTCGCTCCCGGCACTATCACGGTGCTGCTGTTCACGATGGTCGCCACGTGGAACAACTACTTCCTGCCGCTGATCATGCTGCGAGATCCCGACTGGTACCCGCTCATCATCGGCCTGAACCAGTGGAACGCGCAGGCGTCGACCGCGGGCGGACAGCCGATCTTCGATCTGGTGCTCACCGGATCCCTGCTGACGATCGTGCCGCTCATCATTGCGTTCCTGTTCATGCAGCGCTACTGGCAGTCGGGACTCGCTGCAGGGTCGGTCAAAGAATGACGTCATCCCCGCAATCACACGACACAGAAGGCA
>Ga0308157_10002356_pt1 | contig 31364 bp, 25 predicted proteins | sample PhyBR1_FD_201035 | JGI IMG/M metagenome (GOLD analysis project Ga0308157, IMG submission 201035) | Phyllosphere microbial communities from UC Gill Tract Community Farm, Albany, California, United States - DLSLB.R1 | ecosystem: Host-associated > Plants > Phyllosphere > Unclassified | place: USA...
CATATTGGTCAATTCGTTAAAGTAGCGAACACCATGTTCTTTTATCCAAGTATCAACAGCTAATTGTGCATTTTTTAAATCCATCTTTTTATATCTTTTTAAGAATTATTTTTTCGTTTTGGCTTACGACCATCTTCTGAAAAAACTCTTTTATCATTCCGTAATCCTCAGCTGCAAAAATACTACTGTTGATTTCTTTTTGGCTCACAATTTGAATTTTGTTTTCAGAAACCGAAAAATTTAAAATAAAAGACATCAGCTTGTCCTCTGAAGATATTCTAAATGGTTTAGGAAGTGATTCTACAGTGTATCCCTCTGGAATTTCAATATTCAAATTAAACTTTTCTATGTTTTTATATCCAAAATAAACAGGCATTTGCCTTTTTTCCTGATTAAACGGATTTTTACTTTGCGTAAAAAACAATAGAGGATTTATAAAAATCTTCCCATCAATAATATCCGAACGGTTGCTTGAAGCAAAAGAAAAAGTTTCGATGACCGACTGATCTAAGTTAGATTTCTGATTTTCGATTGCATAATTTGAAATCTGTAAACCTCCCAATCTATTCTCTAATTTTTCAAGATAAGCATCTTCCGTTTTTGTATTGTTTTCTTCTCTAAAACTGTATGCATCATAATCTGTTCGTTGAACTCGAGCCTGACCATTCATTTTTCCGTCAGGATTTATTTTGACTATAAGACTGCAAATTTCTCTAGACTGCTGCGCTGGATCTAATTGAATTTCTTCAGAAGTGCCATCTTTTTTGATTAATCTTCCATTCCAATTTAAAACATTTAACGGTAAAATATTTGGTGCTGTAAGTTTATGACTTGCATCCAAAAGACTTTTTTTGCCATCAATTTCAGCTGCAACTATTACATAATTGAATCCTGTTCTTGTTGGATAGACTGGAATTCCGTTTTGTATTGTACTTACCAAAACAGGATTGGCTTCTATACCAGCCGCGCGAAGCATATTTATCAAAATAAAATTGATTTCTGCAACATTGCCTGTTTGATCTTTATAGGCTTTTTCGACTCCTTTTTCTGTATAACAGCTATTAATCTCATTCCAATTCATTCGATTTTTAACATAAGTAAAAATCAAATCTAATTTTTCCTTTTTGTCTTCTACATTAAGTAATAATTTATTCAGATCATCTGTAAACAGACTACCTTGATTTAATTGTTTCCCAAAGCTATCCTCTTTAAAGATAGTTGTAGCAACACCTTCCCAAGTTAAACTGTAATCTTTTACAGGCTGATCAGGAAGACGCACTCTCTCTAATTCTTGCTGAATACTTCCGCGATAATTTTCAAGATTATTAATGTAAGGTTCCTCTTTTAATGCTGGAACATCTTTTCCTTTATAAAAGGTTTCAATCTGTTTATAGCTAAATGAGCTTGTCTGACTGTAAGCATTGTCAAAACTCTAACTGGCGCCTGTAAATTTAGATTCTGTTTCTAATGGAATTCCTCCAATTAAAATGGGTTTATAAATATAAAACTCTGGAATCTGTGTTTTGTAATAAAAATAGTCAACAGGAATACTGAACTGAACATCAAAATCGGGAAACTTCACCAGATTTTCAGATCTTAAAACATATTTGTATTCAATAATAGAACCTACTTTTACATTTGGCAAAGTAATCGTCTTTTCTTTCCAATATTGATTGATTTTGTTTTTAAACTCGCCCTGATTATTTAATTTAGTTTTTACGATGTTGCCATTTTCTAAATTATAGGTCACTGCATCTGAAAACTCCAAACGGTCCTCGTTTAACTTATCATAACCGATATAAAAACGCACTTTCTGGTTGGCCCAGCTTAAACCTTCTTTTTTATAAATTTTGATTTTCACTTCGCAGACATGGTTGGCATAAAATCCAACATCCTTATTATAGCCAAAATAAGTTCTTCCTTTTTTAAACAAGATAGCAGCGGGTGCGCTGCTATCTTTAGGATGAACTTTTTCATTTAACTCCGCAATAGTTACTTTTCCCAAGTCATAATTTTGAGCTTGAATAGTTATTGTACTTCCCAAAAAGGCAATACAAATTAGGAGGAATCTCAGCATAATTAAATACGTTTCAAAACGATTTTTTCCGTTTCTTTTTCTACCATTGTTTTATAATATTCTTTTAGCATCTCATATTTTTCAGCAGAAACAATAGCCTCATTTATTTGATGCAAAATAGACAGCTGAAGTTTATTATCATTTGCAGCAATATTAAATTTAAAAACGCCCAAATTATCTTCCATTGTTACAGCAGCTGGGGCTGGCAACGTTTCAACCATAAAGCCTTCTGGTATTTCAATATTAATACTAAACTTGTCTGTGAATGGAAAACTAAAATCTACTGGATATTCTCTACTTTCCTGCTTAAAAGGATTGTTATTTGTTGCAAAAAACAACATTGGATTCAAGTAAATTTTACCTCCAATAACTTCGCACAAATCGTTACCAGTAAAAGAATAACTTTCTATAATTGGAAGAAGGATATCCTTTTCGTTTGTTTTTGAATAATCGCTAATTTCTATTTTTTTATTCTTGTTTTCTAGCTTTTCTAAATATTCTTCTTCTTTTAATCCTTCAATATTGCCACGCGTAATCATTGCATTATAATCCATGTATTGTCTTCTTGTTTTTCCTGTGACTTTTCCAGCGCTATCAATACTGTAATTAAGGAAAACATTATCAACAGAAGTTTTTTCTGGCATTAAATTAATTTCTTCTGACGAACCGTCTTTTCTAATCAATCTTCCTGACCAATTTAAAACTCTTAATGGCAGAACATTCGGAACCGAAAATTTTTCTGACGCATCTAATAAAACATATCCATTTGGAGTTTCTACCGCAGCAATTACATAATTAAATGCTGTTCTGTTAGGAAACAATGCTATTCCGTTTGCACGTGTACTTACCAAAACTGGATTTGCTGTAAGGCCAGAATAACGCAACATGGCAGTAAGCATTAAATTAATATCGGCAATATTTCCCGTTTTTTCCTTGTACGCTTTTTTAACTCCATTATCACAGCCATAACCGTAATATTTATTCCACTTTACGTTTGATTTTACATGATTTAAAATAACTAAGATTTTCTCTTCAGGTGTATTAATTCCTGAAAGTATTTTTTTCAAATCATCTTCAAAATAACCTGTTTTATTAAGTTCAGGACCAAAATCATCATAATCATAAATTGTTCTCACAACCGAAGCCCAATCTGCAGAATATTCTTTAAGCACCTGATTTGGAAATTTAGTCATTGATAATTCGTGAGCAACAGACGATGTGTAATTATCAATATTGTTAACATACGCCTCATCTTTCATTGCAGGAAAATCTACAGCTTTGTACGTAACTTGATCTTCCATATAACTTAAATAATCAGTAGAAAAATTAGTTGATGTCACACGTCCTCCAGATCTTTCCTTGTTATTAAAAGTGATACTTTTGGCAACCCTTGCTGTTGTTGCCTTTGGAAAAAAATAACCTTTTTGTCTTGGACTGAAGGTGTAATATTCGGGAATGAATGTTGAAAACTCAGAATAGTTGACTGGAATACTCGTTTGAAAATCCCAATCTCTTATCATTTCTTGTGGACATTTAATACTATATTTAAATTCAATAACAGAGCCTTCTTTCACATTAGGCATTGTTATTTTTTTTAAGCTTTTATATTTATTTAATACTTCTTCAAAAACGCCATCACTTTTAAGCTTCGTTTTTTCAATTTTACCGCCAACTATGTTATAAGTTACAGCATCTGAAAAAGACACTTTCTCTCTTAGACCAGAATAATTATAATACCAAACATCCTGATTTGCCCAATCCAGGCCTTCTTTTTTGTAAATTTTAATTCTAGTTTCTACATCTGTGACTGTAACAAAACCATCATTAACATCATATTCAATTCTTGCTGTTCCTTTTTTATACAAAATTGCGGCTGCAGCTGCCGAATCTTTCGGATGTATCTTTTGTTCTAGTTCTGCTATTGAGACTTTTCCTAATTTAAATTCCTGCGACATCGCTTTTGAAGCGATTAATAAAATCACAGTGAGACTAAATAATTTAATAATTTTCATTGGTAATTTTTGGTTTACTTTGGTTACACTTGTTAGTTCTTGGTTAATATTATTTTGGCGTTGTCGTTTCGAGAGACTTGTTCCATAAATAGGCGATACTCATCATATTCTTTGTTGGAGTATTTTCCTTTATTTAAAAACATCGATCTTTTATAAGTCAGTTTATTATTGTCTTTTTTAATGATTTCGGTTTTGTATTCACCAAATTTGCCTTTTAGCTCATAATTTGAAGGCAGAAATTCGATACTGAAACCTTCAGGAAGATTGATTTCAATTTCATCGGTATCTAAAAAACCACGTTGAATTTGAAAAGGATTTTTTCGGTTTCTAATTCGTTTTACATTTCCTGTATATTGATTGAAAGCATCAACTACAAAAATCATTTTGTTACCCGAAAGAGTTCCATAATTTACAGCGCTTAGCTGAACATCTTCGGTAAAACGAATATTTTCTTTGTCATTCGTAAAAGTAATTTTACCTAGTTTCAAGTTGTTGATATTATCCCAATACTCTTTGTAATGTTCCTCTTTTTCATTCGGTTGCATGGTTTCTACTCGAGATTTAGAAGCATACACACTTCCTTGAGACGCTATTTTTAAAGTTCCAGAAAAATTCCCAGTTGGATCAATTGTGTAAACCCCTTTACATACTTTCGTGTTTCCTTTATCATCGTAGATTTTAGTTCGTACAATTTGACCTCCCTCAGGTTTCACCACCAAAACATCACGATCATCAGTAAAAGTTCCTTGATATCCAAACGGATCGTCCTGACTCGTACATTCTAACCAGATATAATTATCTTTATCTGGGATGGCTAAAATCATATGATTCCCTTGCATCGAAACAAAATCAGATTGAATATTTTCTTTGTAACGATCGCCATATAAAATAGTATTATAAGACGGGACATCTACAACCTGTAAAAGTGCTTTTGTATAGTTTGACAATGCTTTACAATCTCCATATCCTAAACGGTCAACATCGTTGGCTAACATAGGTTTCCAACCGCCAATACCAATTGCAATGTTTACATATCGCGATTTTTTTTGTACATAATCGTAAATGATTTTAGCTTTCTTGATAGGATCTTTCTCATCTCCAACCAGCGCTTTAATTTTTGCTTTTGTCTCTTCTGGCAAAACAGTCGTACCGATTAAGATTTTATCTTCATACCATTTTCCGAATGCTTCCCAAGTAGTAGCATTTCCCTCAACTCCTTCTAAGTGAAAATTTTCTAATCCCATCATGACTTTAGGAAAAAGATCTGAAGGAGAAGGACTAAGATCTTCTTGTTTTTGAGCCGTGATATTTGTTGCTGTGTAACTCAGATTTGTATCTGTATCAGCTGTTTTAGTTATGTTGAAGTTATCAAATCGGAACTCTTTTTTCTTAAAGCCCAATCCTTTCGGGAAAGTTACATTCAAAACGCATTTTTCTACGCTCAAATAATACCCCCCAATAAAATACCATTTTGGTATAAATGCAGTATTTGAAGTTTCAATTTCGCTGGTGTAAGCAATTGTAAAAGGATATGAAATGGGTGTGTAATTTAAATAAAGCACTCGATTATCAGAAAAAAGAGTACTTCCGCCTACAGCGCTCTGATCTTTAAAATCTTTTCTTTTGATTTTTTTTATCTCATTCCCCAATGCATCATAAACTACAGCTTCAATATTTTTTATTGAAGTTGTTTTATCATAATGACAGTATGCATCAATATCATTTAGACCTTTTTCATTTAAAACAGAAACAACTCTTTGGGTCTTAATATTCATACTTCTTTGCGAAGCAATAACAATATCCATTTGGTCTAAACGGAGAACAGCATTTGCATTCTGTTTTAAACTATCTGGAATAGAAAGAATAGGATAAGTGTTCTTTTGGGCGAATGAATTAAAGGTTGTTAAGAATAAAAATAACGCAAAAAAAAGGTTTTTCATTAGTAGGGATTTTCGTCAAATATATATTTTTTTCAGAAATCCTTAACAAATGTTTAATAATATTTTTACTCTCTGTTTTTGCTATCCATTACAATGGTAACGGGTCCATCATTGAGAAGACTGACCTTCATATCGGCACCAAAAATTCCTGTTTGCACTTTCTTGCCAAACTCTTTTTCTATTGCTCGAACAAAATTCTCGTACGTCGGTATTGCAAAATCTGGTTTTGCAGCTTTTATATAAGAAGGACGGTTTCCTTTCTTAGTTGATGCGTGAAGTGTAAACTGACTTACAACAATAATATCACCGCCAATATCTTGAACCGAACAATTCATAACATCATTTTCGTCTCCAAAAATTCTCATTTTAATGATTTTTCCAGCAAGCCAGTCAATATCTTCTTGTGTATCGGCATCTTCTATTCCTACTAAAACTAATAGTCCTTTTTTAATGTCGGCTGTTTTTTTATTGTCAACTGTTACTGATGCTTCAGAAACTCTTTGAATAATTACTTTCATTTATTTAAGTCTGAAAGTCGAAAGTCAAAAGTCGAAAGTCCCGTAAGTTTCTAAAAACTTTAAGACTTTCGACTTTCAACTTTGACTAATTTTATTTTCTCGTTTCATCACTCGCAGCACGATCTTCACCATAAGTGTCGGTGCGATAATGCTCTTCATCTCCTTCAAGAATTTTTAGATAACTATTGTAACGAGACCAAGCAATTTCGTCTTTTTCTAATGCTGCTTTTATGGCACAATGCGGTTCTTCTTTATGCAAACAATTGTTAAATTTACATTGATCTTTGAGTTTAAAGAATTCAGGAAAATAACCGCTTATTTCTGAAGGCTCCATATCAACAATTCCGAAACCTTTAATTCCTGGCGTATCAATAATTCGGGCATCAAAAGACAAATCATACATTTCGGCAAAAGTTGTGGTGTGCTGTCCTTGTTTGCTTTGTTCTGAAATGACCGAAGTTTTTAAATGCAAGCTTGGTTCCATTGCATTTACTAGAGTTGATTTCCCAACTCCAGAATGCCCTGAGAACATACTTACTTTTCCAATCATCATCTCTTTGAGTTTATCAACACCTTTGTTTTCTGTAGAAGAAATACGAAGACATTTATATCCAATTTCAGAATAAATATGTTGCAAGTAAAGCTGATCGTCTAAAGTCTGCTCTGTTAAAGTATCAATTTTATTAAAAACAAGAATGGCTTCGATTCCGTATGCTTCCGCAGTAACCAAAAAACGATCAATAAAACTCGTAGTCGTTGGCGGATTATCAATAGTAATCAGTAAAAAAACCTGATCGATATTAGAAGCAATAATATGAATCTGTTTGGATAAATTAACCGATTTACGAACGATATAGTTTTTTCTTTCGTGGATATTATGAATCGTTCCTGTAACGGCATCTGAAGTTTCATCCAACTCATAATCAACAATATCGCCTACAGCAATAGGATTGGTACTTTTGATACCTTTTATTCTAAATTTCCCTTTCATACGGCATTCCACAAAATCTCCTTTTTCAGATTTTACGGTATACCAGCTTCCTGTAGATTTATAAACGGTTCCTGTCATTCTTTAATTTTAGATTGTAAATTTTAGATTTTAGATTACGCTTTAAAACCTAAAAAATAAAAGGCAAAATTACGTTTTTAGAATGGAACAACGCAATTTCGCCTTTTAAATTTGAAAGACATATCCTTAATGGGCAGACTTTACCAAACTATTTCGGCTAAAGTTTCATTCTCTTTTACTTTTCCTAGCTGAATTGTTTTTAAAGTTCGCGATACTTTGCCCGCTTTAGTGGTATAAATTTCAACCATAATTGTTGCTGGACCATTTTCGGTTAATTCGCTTTCGCCAAAATAATTAGTTTTGATTTGATATTTCCCTTTTACCGCATTTCTAATCATATATTGTTCCGGGCCATAACCTTGTGTAAAATCTTTAGAAAATCTTCCTCCAATTTTTGTAGAAGTGTGACTGTAGTAACATTCTTCGCCTGTTGGCTCGATAACATGCAAATCTAAATCGACATCCATTTGATTCCAATTCATAATAATTCTGATATCTACAGGCATTTTAGCAATATATTTTTTATCTAGCATACTTGTTTTTAAACCAGAATGCTCAACCATCAAACGATTAATATCCATCAAAACAACATCCTCAACACCTTCGTATTGTCCGCTCATTTCTCCATAATAATTCACTTCAAGCGATTTTACCAATTCATCAAAAGCTTCCTGATATTTTCCCGCATCTTCAAGCGTCAAAGCATAATCTCTTAAGCTCTGTGGTTCATGTGCTCTCCATTTTGCGACTTGCTTTGCTGTAAAAACAGCATCCTGATAATCTTTCCATTGACGTAAAGTATACGTAATCGTTTTATAAAGCTGATGATTTTCTAAACCTAAATCGGCAATATTGCTGATGATTTGCAATGCTTTTTTTACATCGCCCTGATTGTAAAAAAAGTGCGCCACATCAAAATAAAAACTTGGATTTCTTTCTTGTGCTTTTCTCAATTCGAAATACAAATCGTATTGTTTTTCTTTTGGCGCCGATGCCAAAGCTTTTAAATACAATCGATCTGGATTCCAACTTTTTGTTTGAACGACTCCACTATTTGTAGACTTCTTTTTTGTTGTTATAATAATAACTCCGTTTGCTCCTCTGCTGCCATAAGCAGCAATTCTCGCGGCATCTTTCAAAACATCTACCGAATCGATATCATCTGACTTTAAATCGGTTAATTCACCTTCATAAAACTGACCATCAACTATAATTAAAGGCTTTTTTGAATCTCCAGATAAATAACCTCTACTGAAATTTGAATCTTGCGAAAGATCCTTATTTTTTGAAGTGTCTTCTCCGAGAGCACCAACATCAGATTTTTTTTGTATTCCGTATCCTACATAGACTATTTCTTCACTTCCAACTTTTTTATCTTTTAATTCAGTAATTACCGGTATATCTTGCGTAACTTCTTGTGCTTTTGCAACAACTGGCGCAACAAATTTTACCTGATCCACTTTTGGCGCGGAAGGAGGCGCATTGTATACAGCATTATTTTCTTCAACCACTGTTTCAACTGTCCCTTTTCCAACAGGCTCATCTACTGTCAGTACTGCGTCTGGATCTCCTTTTATAGTCTCAGATGCTTCTCTTCTGTCCATATTTCGATCTCTACTTCTACCATTTGGCGGTGGAGGCGGCGGTGGAACTTGTCTATTGTATCTATATTTAGATGCGATTTTCTGCCCTGCGTATTTGACGTCTTTTTTCCACCAGGCGTTTATACTGTTGAAATAACTTTCAATACTTCCCCAATTATTTTTTTGCTGTGCTAATGTAGCATCATGTTCCTGTTTTTTGATTAAGTCAAATTCGGCACGTAATTCAGCTGGCGGCAAAATATCATACATAATATAATCCCGAACATTTTCTAGAACAATCAATGATGTATTTTTGGTTACAATTCCGAATTTCTTCCCAAGAAGTTCAATTTCATCTGCGTTTTTAGTGTATTGCAATTCAAGATTGGCAATTTTTTTCTGCGCCCAAAGTTTTTCAACATTTACGTCATTAGAATTTTGAGCAGTGGCGTCAAGCGTAATTTTCTTTTCTAGAGTAACTTCATTATCATAGCCAAATAACAATGTAATTTCATTTTTTGGATTCAAAGAAATACCTGAAAAACTAAAATTCCCTGAAACCGAAGTTCCTTCCATTGGAAATAAATCTGTTACGGTTAGATTTTCTTTTATACCTAAAAATTTCAAATTAACATTTGTCAATTTATCCAGAGCCGTTTCAGCATTTATCTGATTCAAATTGATCAAATTTCCGCCTGTTTTCATCGAAGAAAAATTCAAAAAAGAAAAATCTGCAGAAACAGAAGAGGTAATGGTAGAAACAGATTTTTTAGTTTTTGGAAGAAGATTTTCACTCAAAGAAGATAATCCGTCAGAGAAAAATAAAAATTCATCCTGATTTTCAAAACTAATCTGAGAATAACGTGTTCCGCCATCATATTTTGTTTTTTCTAAAACTGCTTTTAATTCAGACCAATTTCCGTTTGAAATCACAAATTCTTTTTGCTTTTCGAAAGTATAATTCAGAAAGTACAAAGTCACTTTTGTATTTTTTATTTTCTGAAAATAAGCTTCTAACAAATCCAGTTCTTTTTTCAAATCACGCGTTTGACAGCTCAATGAATTGTCCCAAATCAAACCAATTGAATTTGGAATTTTCTTTGGCTTTTCGGCTCCATCAACAAAAGTATTTCCATAGAAATAATATTGACCGCCAGCATTCTGCATTACAACACTCGGAATATCTTGGTGAATTGGAATTTTAAAAAGTAATTTTTCAGCAGGCTGATAGTTTTCTTTCTTTTCAGAAGCCTCAAAAGATTGATTCCATTTTGAGAAAACAATTTCTTTTTCAGAATCTCCCGTCACAACAGGTTTTGCAGCAGCACCTAAAACTGAAACATTAATTTCAAATTTATCTAGCTTTTTAGGATAACGACTCAAAAACTGATACGCCAAATTATCTTTGTCTGAAGCCGAAAGTTCTTCTTCGTAACCAATAACAACAATTCTTTCGCCATTTGGCATTAACGGATAAATTCTAGTTTTAAAATTGTTTCCATCTACTTTTTCCAACAATCCTGGATCGACACGACGATGTTCGATCGCTTCAAAAACTTGTTTTCCTTTATTTTTATTTACAGGAACGGCTTCTCGCAATTTTCCATTAATATCAATCGCATATCTAGAAACCGAAACATTTTCAGGCAACGGAAAAACAAGCTCTGCTTCCATTTGACGGTTTCCCGAATTAAAAAAATGCATTTCGGCTGTAGTGTAAGCAATATTGCCAACGATTTTCACATTGACTTTCAATTGACTCATTCGTACTTTCTCAGCTTCTTCTCCTTTAACGGTAAGCTCAGGGCTTTGTGCAAAAGTTTTTGTGCCTGTAAAAACGAGAAAGAAAAACAATACATTCAAATTCATTTGAAAAATGCGTGGCATAGACGAAAACAATTTTAATTTCATGATACAAAAATTAAGGTTCATATTGTTATAGAGAACAAAAAACGATAAAAGGTTGGGAAGATATTACTTATTTTCAAAAAAAATCTCCAAAGCCCGAAAGCAATGGAGATTTAATATAAAAAACAATCTATTTTTAAATTGTGATATAAGAAAACTCAAGGTCAAAATTTAGAATAAACTCAAATTAACTTATATCACTTATATGTTTCAGCAAAAAATTATGCGTTGAAAATTTTCTCTTGGTGACCAATACTTTCTTGGTGAATTGCTTTGAACATTCTCAAAACGAATTCTTCCGTAAGACCTTTTTTCTCTCCTTCCAAAATCATTTTTCCTAAGATTTCATTCCAACGGTTATTTTGAAGAATCGCTACGTTTGCATCTTTTTTCACCTGACCGATTTCGTCAGCTACTTTCATACGTTTTCCTAATAACTCTAATAAGTTAGCATCCAAAACATCGATGTTAGCTCTTAATTTAGTCATTTTCTGGCTGTACTCATCTGTAGTATCATCCGTTTTTCTAATTGTCAAATCTTTAATGATTTGTTTCAAAGCGTCTGGTGTTACTTGTTGTGCGGCATCAGACCAAGCGTTGTCTGGATCGAAATGCGTTTCGATAATCATACCATCGTAGTTCAAATCTAAAGCCTCTTGCGTTACTTCGAAAATCATTTTACGATCTCCAGTAATGTGAGACGGGTCAATGATCAATGGTAAATCAGGGAATTTATTTTGCAATTCGATCGCAATCTGCCATTCTGGAATGTTTCTGTATTTTGTTTTTTCATAAGTAGAAAAACCTCTGTGAATAACTCCTAATTTCTCAATTCCAGCCATGTGTAAACGCTCAACACCACCTAACCATAAAGCTAAATCTGGGTTTACTGGGTTTTTCACTAAAACGATTTTATCTGTTCCTTTTAAAGTATCAGCAATTTCTTGAACTGCGAAAGGGTTTGCAGTTGTACGTGCACCAACCCATAAAACGTCGATATCGTGTTCTAAAGCTAGTTTACAGTGAGCTGCAGTTGCAACTTCAGTTCCCATTAATAAACCAGTTTCTGCTTTAGCTTTTTGCAACCATTTTAATCCAATTTCTCCAACACCTTCAAATCCTCCCGGACGAGTTCTTGGTTTCCAGATTCCAGCTCTGAAAACGCTAACTTTTGAATCTTTCAATTCGTGAGCGATTTTCAAAACCTGATCTTCAGTTTCTGCACTACAAGGTCCAGCTATCACAAGTGGGTGATTTAAATTGAAATCTTCTAACCACTTTCTCATTTCTTTCTTATTTTCCATCTTAATTCTAATTTACTTTTTAGTTGTTGTTAATCCGTTTAGTATTTCTTTAATTTTATTTGTGCTTTCCATTTCTTCAAAAATGGCATTATAATCTTCTTCTTTCAGCAAATCTCTAAACCGACTCAGGTTCGAAATGTATGCTTCTAATGTTTCCAGAACGTATTCTTTATTTTGTTTAAAAATCGGCGTCCACATTGCTGGTGAACTTTTTGCCAAACGAACGGTGCTTTCAAATCCACTTCCCGCCATGTCAAAAATATCCTGTTCGTCTTTTTCTTTATTCATTACCGTTTTCCCAAGCATAAACGAACTAATGTGCGATAAATGCGAAACGTAGGCAATGTGCTTATCGTGCGAAACGGGATCCATATATCGAATTCTCATTCCGATTGAAGTAAAAAGATTTAATGCTTTTTCTTGTAACTTAAAAGCCGTCTTTTCGACTTCACAAATAATGTTTGTTTTTCCTTGAAACAAACCTCTTATTGCTGCTGATGGTCCCGAAAACTCTGTTCCGGCAATTGGGTGCGTAGCAATAAAATTTCTTCTTTTTGGGTGATTGGCTACTGCTTCACAAATTGGCTTTTTCGTCGATCCTACTTCAAAAACAATCGTTTTATCTCCTACTGCATCCAGAACTTTAGGCAAAACCGTCAGTGCTACATCTACAGGAACCGAAACAATTACAAAATCGGCCTTTTGTAGATCTTCAAAACTTCCTGCTTCGTCAATAACTCCAAGATCAAGTGCTTCTTCCAAATGTTTTTCGTTGCTATCGATCCCTAAAATAGTCGCATCAGGATAACGTCCCTTAATGTCTAGAACCATTGAACCGCCTATTAACCCTATTCCTATTACGTATACTTTCATATCTTTTTATTTGAAGCTAAGCTTCTTTATAAATTCCAAATGTTAAATCCCAAATTCCAACTTTTAATATTTTCCGTTTATTTTGTCATTTCGACGAAGGAGAAATCTTCGCAAGTAACTCCACAAATCAAAAGAACCAATCTTTGTCGATCTAGCAACGGAGATTTCTCCTTCGTCGAAATGACAAACTTTGGCGAAAAATCTAAAATCTACATTCTAAAATCTAAAATTTAAAATCGATCAATCGCTTCCTGTACTTTTTCTTCTTTTACACACAATGAGAATCTGATATATCCTTCACCGTTGCTTCCAAAAATGGTTCCCGGTGTAATGAAAATATGTTTCTCATATAATATTTCGTCAATGAACTTTTCTGCAGATTCTATTCCTTCCGGAAGCTTTGCCCAAACAAAAAGCCCTACTCCTTCTTTATAAACTTTACAATTTAACTTTTCAGCTAACTTTTCAGTTAATTCTCTACGGCGTCTGTAGATTTTGTTTTGATCTTCAAACCATGATTTATCACATTTTAAAGCCGCAATCGCACCTTTCTGAATTCCGTAGTACATTCCGCTGTCCATATTACTTTTTACTTTTAGAACTGCATCAATAATTTCAGGATTTCCTAAAACCATTCCGACTCTCCAGCCTGCCATGTTGAAGGTTTTACTAAGTGAATTCAATTCTAAAGCCACATCTTTCGCCCCTTCAACCTGCAATAAACTCATCGGATTATCATTCAAAACAAAACTATACGGATTGTCGTTGATCAATAATATATTGTGTTTTTTAGCAAAAGCAACCAATTTTTCAAATAACGCTAAACTTCCTCTCGCTCCAGTCGGCATGTGCGGATAACCTAGCCACATAATTTTTACTTTCGAAAGATCCAATTTTTCTAAAGCTTCAAAATCCGGTTCCCATCCATTTTCTTCTTTCAAATCATAATAAACAGGAACTGCCTGAACTAAATTGGTTACCGAAGTATACGTTGGATAACCTGGATTCGGAATCAAAACGTGATCGCCTTCATTTAAAAACGCTAACGAAATGTGCATAATTCCTTCTTTCGAACCCATAAGAGGTAAAATCTCATTATTCGGATTCACTTCAACACCAAACTGATCTTTATAAAAATCGGCCATCGCTTGTCTCATTTCTGGCAATCCCTGATAGCTTTGATAACCATGCCCGTTTTCGTCTTGAATTGCTGCAGCGACTGCTTCAATTACTGCTTTTGACGGACTCAAATCAGGGCTTCCAATTCCCATATTGATGATCGATTTTCCTTCAGACATTAGTTGTCTAACTTCTCTTAGTTTTGATGAGAAGTAGTATTCTTCAACTGTGTCTAATCGTTTTGCTGTTGTAATCATTTCTATTTTTTATTAAAAAATGCTTTAGGCTTTAGGCCGTAAGCTTTATGCTTTTGATTTTATGACTTTTCAACTTTAAGACTCACTTAAAGGCTTGGTATTTTTATATTCTCCCAACACTTTAAAATACTCTGCCATTATATTTAATAACGCTTTTGCTTTTGCAAAATCCTCGTATTTCTCAAATGTCACATCTACGAAGAATGAATATTTCCAAGGTGTTTCAATTTTTGGAAGCGACTGGATTTTTGTCAAATTCAATTTACAATCGCTCATTACATTTAAAACCGCTGCTAAACTTCCTCTTTTATGATCCAATTCAAATTTGACAGAGGCTCTATTGATTTCGCTTTCTGGCAAAAATGAATTTTGCTTTTTGATGATCACGAAACGAGTCATATTATTTTTGATCGTTTGAATTGATGATGCAATTATATCCAAATCGTACATTTCAGAAGCAGTTACACTTGCAATGGCCGCAATTCCAGTTAGCTGTTTTTCCTGAATTCTTCTTGCCGTTTCAGCTGTATCTTTATCCTCAACCAATTTGATATTTGGATACTGTTTCAGAAAATCCATACATTGCAAAAGCGCCATCGGGTGCGAATGCACTTCTCTTATATCTTCAATTTTCTGACCTTTTAAAGCCATTAAATTCTGTTGAATATTTAAATAATGTTCTCCAATAATGTGCAGATTGTTCTTGTCAATCAAAGCATAATTTGGGATAATCGGCCCTGCAATCGAATTCTCAATCGCCATAACAGCCTGATCAGATTTTCCGGCAATAAGGCTGTCGATCAGTTCTTCAAAAGACAAACACTCATCAATATCCACGTTTTCAGAGAAATACTCCTTCACAACCTGATGATGAAAAGATCCTTTAATACCTTGTATTGCAATTTTCGTTGTCATATAGTCAAAAAAAAATCCTGATTTGCATCAGGATTGTATATTAGTTTTATTTGTCTTAAAAATTTTCTCAAATAACCATAGCACAATCCTGACTTCTACTAAAGAAGAAATAAAAATTGTTGCTAAAATAAAAACGGTTACTTGCCATTTTGTTTGTGTTTTGTTTTAAATTCTCTGCGAATGTATAAATTATTTTTACTGCACCAAAAAAAAGATTGCATTTTATGATACAAAAAAGGATTTCTTAACAAATTTAGCAGGTTTTGTAGGATAATATAAAAATATCGGCTTAAAATGAGATATTTGCAATGGGTTTTTCGGAGATGCTAAGATACTGAGGCGCTAAGATTCTAAGTTTTTTTACCGCGAATTCAATAATTAGGGCAAATTAACTGCCGATTAAAATTCAATTCCTCAAATTATAACGAATGCTTTTGCTTGATCTTGTCATTTCGACGAAGGAGAAATCTTCGCTAGTAACTCCGCAACGAGAATCCAATCTTTGTCGAGCTTCTAATAGAGATTTCTCCTTCGTCGAAATGACAAGATTGTGGATACAAAACAAAAAACTTACGCAAACAAACCTAATATTGGTTTATTAGCAATCCCAATTTTAGAATAATCGAAATTCATTTTTTCTTTTAATAAGGAAGCATACACACTTCTAAAATCTATTTCGTGTTTTAAATCACCATTGTCTAAATCGGCTAAATTTGGATTTTTTCCTAAAATCGTTCCTTTATTATTTCCTCCGATGATAAACATTGGCGCTGCAGTTCCGTGATCCGTTCCATTTCCGTTATCTTTTACTCGTCGCCCAAATTCTGAAAAAACTACAACGGTGACATTCTGCAATAACTTCGCTTCTTTTAGATCTGAATAAAAACTATAGATCGAATCGTTTAAATCTGTCAATTTTCGTTCGTGAATAGAAAGCTGATTATCATGCGTATCAAATCCGTTAAGTGAAGTGTAATATACTTTTGAATTTAAGTTTCCTTTTATCAATCGCGCTATCCATTCCAAGTTTTTGGACAACTCCGTTTTTGGATAACTGATTTCCGTTTTAGATTTTGCTAACGCTTTCTGAATTTCATCTGATCCTTCTGTAACCGAATTAGCGATTTTTCGAACAAAATCTAAATGTGGATTTTTAGATAAAGTCACATTTTCTTCTTTAGATTTTACCTTAAAGCGATCCGGATCTTTTACCGTTATAAAATTAGGCTCTACTCCTTTTAAAGCTAAATTATCAATCGAATCTAAATTAATTCCCGCCGTTGCCTGATGGCCGTTACATTGCAAATCTAAAAATCTGCCCAGCCAGCCTTCATTTATATATTTATTAGAATCGGTTGCAGTCTGCCAGATTTCCTGACTTCTAAAATGCGACCGAATAGGTTCTGGATATCCGACATTCTGAATTACAGTTAAATCTCCATTTTGCTGCATTTGAGCAAAATCTTTTAGCGACGGATGAAATGCCATTCCTTTATTCTTTCCCACAACGGCATCTTTATTCAAAGCGATTTTTGTTCTCAATTCATAATACAACGGATCTTCATACGGAATAAAAGTATTCAAACCGTCATTCCCGCCATTCAACTGAACAAAAACAATACATTGCTCACCAATTATTAAATTTTGCTGCGAACCAAAAGCGTGTAAAAAACTTGGAAGTACAAGCATCCCGCCTGTAAATGTTCCTGTTAACGTTAGAAAATTTCTTCTATTCATGATTCTTATTTTCTAGATTAATTGATATTCGGGCAATTTTGTGATGTAATTGAAAACTCTAACTACAGCAAAATCAGCGTGAGGATCTTTTGGATCGAAATCATATTTCAAAAGATTCTCCATGTCTTTTTGAGCCGAATTGCTGACAGAAAACAACAATCTGTCTGACAATTCAGAGATAATGGTTTTGTTATTTCCATCTGAATCAAAAACGACTTTTACCGCAGTTTTTTCATATTCTGATTTTTCTTTTTCAACTCCGTTTACCATGGTTTTCAAAACCTTTCTGTTGAGGCTTTTGCCACTGCATAATAAATCGGATGTATTGTTTCTTTGAAGGTAAATCTGAGAAGTCAGCCATGAATTGCCACCGTCCCAGCCTTTTACATTAGCCTGATTATACAAATCCATTCCCTGCTGTTTTATAAATGCCATAATTGCGGCATCATCAACATTCTCTATCTGCAATTCATCGCAAAGCTGTAAAATATAAACCAGCGGGTTTTTAATCTTATTTCCCGAATTCTCTTTTTTAAATTCTTCTGTAAAAATCTTGGTCAGCAAAGGCTCTATTTCAAACTTTTGCCTCCTAAAATAATCTCCGTAATAAACCACCAAATCTTCTGGCGGATTATCATAAATAAACCATTTCAAAATTTTTCGGGTAATTAAATAAGGAATGTTTTTCTGCTCAAAAATGATATCGACTAAATCGTCCGCTTTCCAGTTTCCGGTTTTTCCGAAATAGGTTTTATCACTATTATCTTCAATATTTTTCCTGTAGACGGCGCCATCATCACCAATATTCAAACCGGCTAAAGCTTTGGCGCCATTTTTAATATCCTCTTCGGTGTAATTCCCAATTCCGATAGTAAATAATTCCAGCAGCTCACGACTTAAGTTTTCGTTGATTTTGCCTTTTTTATTATCGCCATTATCGAGATAGCGCACCATTGCGTTTGATTTCAGAATCTGCTTGGTTAAATCTTTGAAATTTCCAAAAGCATTTTCGCGTAAAATCATATTATGCTGATAAATCCAGTAATTGATTTTTACTTTTTGAGAAGTGGAAACGAAATGATTGTGCCAAAAACAAACCATATTCTCGCGTAATGGAAATTCGTCATTTCGCATTTTGGCAATCCACCATTTTTTAAGTTCAGCGGTTGCTTGATTTTCTTTTTTCTGAATTTCTTTTTTGGTTTCAGGATCTGAAGTTTTAATTAATTCCCGAACTTGTTTCAGTTCTAAGGTCGTTTTAGGCTGATCTTGCAGAAACGCTGGAATTTCTGTGTCAAACTTTGAATCGTAAGAATGTTTTAGAAATTTTTCTAATCCGAGTTTTTCAATTGTTGAAGCTTGTTTTCCTGAAAAACCTAATCGTAAGGACCAAAGACAGCTTTTTTTCATCGTTCAGAAATTATTACAATAAGACTTGACTTTCTTTTAAAGGTTTAATTTTAAAAGAGGCTAAGTCGCTAAGATTCTGAGGTGCTAAGTTTTGAAAGTCTTTGGTAATAATTAGAACGGGGATTTTTTGGGGATATTGTTTATTAATATGAACAATCATAATTAGCATAGCCCGTAGTTTCAACCACAGGACGCAATGCATTTCCCAAATGCGTTTCCCGTGGTTGAAACCACGGGCTATGTCTCTAAATTGAGAATAAAATAAAAAAGCAGTTATTATTACAATAACTGCACCTAGTAATTCTCATAAACAATTATATGCTTTATTTAATTACCATATTTCGTAAAACATCAGTAGTAGTTACTGAATTATTTCCTTGATATCCTAGTGCAATAGCTATAGCCTCTAACGCACTCGGATATTTATCCGATGAGCTGACTACCAATCCATTCTCTAAAATTTGATTTCTCTGTATTTGAATTGCTAATGATAAAATTTCAAAATCGGATAGTTTTGGATATTCCTCTTTTAATTGTTTCGCAATTCCATTATACGTATCAATTTTCACTTTCATAATTGTATTATTTTTACTATTAAAAAAAACAAATATAAAATAAAAAAAAAGCAGTTAGCAATATAATAACTGCTTTTCATATTTCTAAAATCTGAAATCTCAGGTCTTAAATCTAAAATTAACTTCCACACATTTCACAATCTTCAGGATCTGCAGCTTGTGCTTTTAAAAGCATAGCTTTATAATCCTCAACACTGATTGCTTCAGTTTCTGCCACTAATGACGGAGCTGTTTCTTCTTTTTTATCGTTGTTTAATGTGAATTTAATCGCATCTACAGCCGCTTTCGTTCTTAAGTAATACATTCCTGTTTTTAAACCAGATTGCCAAGCGTAGAAGTGCATTGACGTTAGTTTAGAATAGTTGGCATCCTGCATGAACAAGTTCAATGATTGAGACTGGTCAATAAAATATCCTCTTTGACGAGACATATCGATAATATCTTTCATCGACATTTCCCAAACTGTTTTATAAAGATCTTTTAAGTCTTGCGGAATCTTATCTATATTTTGAACAGATCCGTTATGACGCATAATTTCTTGTTTCAAATCTTCGTTCCATAAACCTAATTTTACTAAATCTTCTAGTAAATGTTTGTTTACTACGATGAACTCTCCAGACAATACACGACGTGTGTAAATATTTGATGTATATGGTTCGAAAGCTTCGTTGTTTCCAAGAATTTGAGAAGTTGATGCTGTTGGCATTGGCGCAACCAATAATGAGTTACGAACTCCATGTTCAACCACTTCTTTTCTTAATGAAGCCCAGTCCCAACGGCCTGATAATTCTTCATCTTTCATTCCCCACATATTGTATTGGAATTCTCCTTTAGACATTGGAGAACCTTCAAATGTAGAATATGGTCCTTCTTCTTTTGCCATTTCCATAGAAGCGGTTACAGCTGCGAAGTATAAGGTTTCGAAAATCTCTTGGTTTAATTGCTTAGCCTCATCACTTGTAAACGGCATACGCAACATAATAAAAGCATCCGCTAAACCTTGCACTCCTAATCCAACTGGACGGTGACGCATGTTTGAGTTTTCAGCTTCTTTTACTGGATAGTAGTTTCTGTCGATTACTTTGTTCAAGTTACGAGTTACACGTTTTGTAACATTGTAAAGTGCTTCGTGGTCGAATTTTCCGTTTTCAATAAACATTGGTAACGAAATAGAAGCTAGGTTACAAACTGCAATTTCATCTTTAGATGTAAACTCCATAATCTCTGTACACAAGTTCGAAGAACGAATTGTTCCTAAATTCTTGTGGTTCGATTTACGGTTTGCTGCATCTTTATACAACATATATGGTGTTCCAGTCTCGATTTGAGATTCTAGGATTTTCTCCCATAATTCACGAGCGCGGATTGTTTTTCTACCTTTTCCTCTAAATTCATAATCTGTATATAAAGCTTCGAATTCATCTCCGTAAACATCATATAATCCTGGACATTCGTTTGGACACATTAAAGTCCAAGTTGAATCTTCCTGAACACGTTTCATGAATAAATCTGAAGTCCACATCGCGAAGAATAAATCTCTCGCACGCATTTCTTCTTTTCCTGTATTTTTCTTTAAATCCAAGAAATCAAAAATATCAGCATGCCAAGTTTCGATATAAATTGCAAAACTTCCTTTACGTTTTCCTCCACCTTGATCTACATAACGAGCGGTATCATTGAAAACTCGCAACATCGGAACAATTCCGTTTGAAGTTCCGTTTGTACCGCGAATGTAAGATCCAGTCGCACGAACGTTATGAATAGACAATCCAATTCCTCCCGCTGACTGCGAGATTTTTGCTGTTTGTTTTAATGTATCGTAAATACCATCAATACTATCATCCTGCATGGCCAAAAGGAAACAAGAAGACATTTGTGGTTTTGGAGTTCCTGCATTAAACAACGTTGGAGTTGCATGCGTAAAGAACTTTTTAGACATTAAATCGTAAGTTTCAATAACCGATTTTAAATCGTCTAAGTGAATACCAACAGAAACACGCATTAACATGTGCTGCGGACGCTCAACAATTTTTCCGTTTATTTTAAGAAGATAAGAACGCTCTAAAGTTTTAAAACCAAAGTAGTCGTAATTAAAATCTCTTGTATAAATGATATGAGAATCTAAAAAAGCAGCATTTTCTTGAATTACTTTGTACACATCGTCAGCAATTAATGGAGCGTCTTGTCCATTTCTTGGATTCACATAGTTGTACATATCTTTCATCGTTTCAGAGAAAGATTTTTTAGTATTTGAATGTAGATTAGAAATAGCTATACGAGCTGCCAATTGAGCATAATCTGGATGCGCAATTGTCATAGAAGCCGCCGTTTCTGCTGCAAGATTATCCAACTCAGAAGTCGAAACCCCATCATACAATCCTTCGATAACTCTCATCGCTACCTTAACTGGATCTACAAGCTCATTTAAGCCGTAACACAATTTTTTGATTCTTTCTGTAATCTTATCAAACATTACGGGCTCTCTGTGGCCATCTCTTTTTACTACATACATAAGCTTACCTTTATTAGTTATTGAAAAAATGAAAGTATCTAGAGAACGAGCCCTAGTACTTAAACATTGCGTGTTTTTAAATTAATTTTGGAGAATTACCAAATTCTCAATAGTTACTCATTTCAAATTCGAATTTCGAATTTAAATGCGTCAAAAATTGCTATTGAATCTGCGACTTGGGGAAAGAGATTCAACCTTTAAAATATTCCTGTAATCCTTTTTTTAGCATCTCTAGAAGATAGACGCTAAAAGTATTTTTTGTTGTCTAAAAATCTGCATCGAATGAAATTTTTTGAGCATCACTGTCATTGTTCATAACACCTGACTTTTGATACTCTGCAACACGTTTTTCAAAGAAATTAGTTTTTCCTTGAAGAGAAATCATGTCCATGAAATCGAATGGGTTTGCCGAACCGTATACACGCTCGCAACCTAACTCTACTAATAATCTATCGGCAACGAACTCTAAATACTGTGTCATTAACCCAGCGTTCATACCAATTAAACTTACCGGAAGAGATTCTGTAACAAACTGTCTTTCGATATCTAAGGCATCTACAATAATTTCTTTAATTCTGTCTTTTGGCACTTTGTTTACCAAGTGATGATTGTGCAAGTGAACCGCAAAATCACAATGTACGCCTTCGTCACGAGAAATCAACTCATTAGAAAAAGTTAAACCTGGCATTAAACCACGTTTTTTCAACCAATAAATGGAACAGAAGGCTCCTGAGAAAAAGATTCCCTCAACAGCTGCAAAAGCGATTAGTCTTTCTGCAAATGAATCTGACTCGATCCATTTTAAAGCCCATTCTGCTTTTTTAGCAATTGCTGGGAATACTTCCAAAGCATTAAATAATTCAGCTTTTTCTGCTTCGTCTTTTACGTAAGTATCAATTAATAGTGAATAAGTTTCACTATGAATGTTTTCCATCATAATTTGGAAACCATAGAAAAACTTCGCTTCAGCATATTGAACTTCGTTTACAAAGTTTTCAGCCAAGTTTTCGTTTACGATTCCGTCAGAAGCTGCAAAGAATGCTAAGATATGTTTAATGAAATATCTTTCGTCGTCATTCAATTTGTTATTCCAGTCTGTCAAATCTTGGTGTAAATCGATTTCTTCTGCAGTCCAAAAACTTGCTTCCATCTTTTTATACCACTCCCAAATATCATGATGTTTAATCGGAAAAATAACGAAACGATTTTTATTTTCTTGTAATATTGGTTCGATTTGTGACATGACAGATTCTGTTAATTTTTTTATTGAATTTTTACACATTCAGTGCACTACAAAGATTGTCAATTAACGGCAAAAATAAAAGCCAAACTTATTCACAATCGGACGTAGTTTTTAACAAAGCTTAAAATTTGAAAAACTTTTCAGACAATAATTAATTTACTGAAAACGAATCATTTAAAACCCATTTTACACTTCAAAAGCCCCGTAAAATATAGACTTTTTCAAATAAAAAGCAAGAAATTTTAAATAGTTTTAAAAAGTTTTTTTTGAGTCAAAACTTTGTTTTTTTGAGTTAAAAGATGTAGTCAAAAAGACTATAATTTTAACTGTGGATTTTTATGAATTTTTGAGTTCTTCGGCTACTTTTTCTAGCTCCAAATACCAATCTTCGCCAAAGCGTCTTATCAGCGCTTCTTTTACAAATTTGTAAACCGGAACTTCTAATTCTTTACCTAACGAACAGGCATCATCGCAGATGTCCCATTTATCATAATTGACCGCAGCAAATTCCGTGAAGTCTTTTACACGAATTGGATACAAATGACAAGAGACTGGTTTTTTCCAGTCAACGATTCCTTGATTATAAGCTTGCTCAATTCCGCAAAGAGCAGTTTTTCCGTCAAAAATCACGTATGCACAATCTTTATTATCGATAAGCGGAGTTTCGAGATCTCCATCGGTTCCTTTTACCCAAGCACCTTGAGCTTCGATTGCATCAATCCCCTCTTTTCTCAAGAAAGGTTTTACTTTCGGATAAATTTCTTCTAAGATTTTAGTTTCAGCCTCATTCAAAGGCGCACCCGCATCTCCATCAACACAACAAGCTCCTTTACAAGCAGACAAGTTACACACAAATTCTTTTTCCAGAATATCTTCTGAAATAATAGTTTTACCTAACTGAAACATGATATTAAAATACTCTAATTTATAAAGTGCAAAGATAGTCAAAGAAAGTAGATAAAAAATGTACCTCGAACATTCGCAGCCGTTTCTCACAGAAATCTTATAAAGAATAATTCCGTTTTTCGTCTTTTCACAATTTAAGCTTTGCGAATCTTTGCGAAAAAACTTTGCGATACTCTGCAGCAAAAACCACAATTGTTACAAATATCACTTTTTTAACCATTAAAACGTGTTTTTATAACAAAAATACATTGTAACGAAAAAACACCTAACTTTATTAACTACTTTTGCAGCAGTTTTTTAAACCCTAAAAATCAAAGCGATATGTTAGAAATCGATTTTAAAGAAATCATTACCGTTAGTATGGTGCTTTTTGCCGTAATTGATATTGTTGGTTCAATTCCGATTATTGTGAATTTAAGAGCTAAGGTTGGACATATCGAATCTGAAAAAGCTTCTATTGTTGCCGGAGCTATTATGATTGTTTTTCTCTTTGTTGGAGAAGGCTTACTAAATTTAATTGGTATTGACGTTCACTCGTTTGCCGTTGCAGGATCCTTCGTTTTATTCTTTCTGGCTTTAGAAATGATTTTAGGAATCAGAATCTACCGTGACGAAGAACCAGGATCTGCCTCTATCGTACCATTAGCTTTCCCTCTAATTGCAGGAGCAGGAACAATGACAACTTTATTATCGCTTCGATCTCAATTTCACACCATTAATATTATCATCGCGATTGTACTAAATATCATCTTGGTTTACATCGTCTTGAAATCTTCTAAAAAAATCGAAAATCTATTGGGAGAAAACGGACTTGGAGTGGTTCGCAAGACATTTGGAGTAATACTTTTGGCAATTGCTGTTAAATTATTCGCTGCTAATGTTAAAGGTTTGTTTGTCTAAAATTTATTTTTATAAATTTACCCCGTAAAATTTCTAAAATACAACTTTAAGGCATTTTCCTCATTAAAGTTCTACTTTATTATTTTAGGCAAAAACAAAACAACCTTATGAAAATTTTCACTTCAATCTTGGTGCTATTGGCATTAGCTTTAATCGTTTTTAATATTACGCTATTAGACTTTAAAAATCCTTTTCAAGGGGATAGTATGGTAGCTTTTATTGGGATCGCCGCTTCATTTTGCGCTGTTTTGATTCTTTTGATTTTTAGAATTTCAAAAAGAATTGAAGAAAAAATGAATGACAACAGATAATATGTTTGATGTTTTAATTATCGGCGGAGGAGTATCTGGAATGTCATGTGCTCTTGTCTTAGGATCCGCAAAAAACAAAACCTTTGTTACTGATAAAAAAATCGGAATTTTTACCCACCAGAAAAATTCTTCTTTACAAGAAGCAATATTTTATAACGCTTACGGAATTACACCAGGAAAATTAGGTTCTGAACTTTTAACCGAAAGCACACAGGATTTAGCTACAACTTACCCACACATTACTCAGATTCCAAATGAAAAAGTAATGAAAATTGAGGGCAGTTATCCTGAATTTACTGTTGTAACCAACAAAAATTCATACCAAACAAAAAATATCGTAGTCGGAATTGGTTCTGCCAATACTTTCGACATTGAAGGTTTAATGCAATTTGTTGAACCTCACAAAAAAGCGCTTCCAGAAAAACAGCGTATTCAGCTTAAAAACGAAGACCATAAAGTGGCTGACGGCATTTATGTAATTGGGACTTTAGCGGGCTGGAGAAGTCAATTGGCCATTGCTGCCGGAAGTGGCGCTGCTGTAGCAACAGATATTCTTACTTTATGGAATAACGGCACGCAAACTCACGCGCACGATAGTATTCGATAAAAAACATTTACAAAATTATTAAACCATATAAGTTACATAAGTAAAATATAATGCCTTGTGCATCAATATTAAATGAACTTATATAACTTATATGGTTTATCTTTTTATTTAACCGATACGATTTCTGTTACTTTGATATGATTTTCGTCTTCAGTTTTCCATTTTTCTCCTTTTACAGATACTACATCTCCAATTTTTAATTGTTTGTAGTTTTGAGGACCGCCAACGTTTACAATACTAATTGTAGCAAAATAAACTTCTTTGGCATCTGTAGTAATTTTTGCTGTGTAACCGTCTTTTCCTGCCTCAATAGAATCTACTTTTCCAGAAACGGCGGCATTAGGATCATTTTTCATCGTTTTACAAGAAATTACAAAAGCCATTAAAATTGCCAGTAAACTTATTCTTTTTAAATTTTTCATGTTTTAAGATTTTAACCACAAAGAACGCAATGGAAAACGCGATGTTTGCTAAGTTTTATTTTAAGTTAATATTATTTTTCCAGCTCCAAACTTTATGCCAACTGAACGCAGCTTCCTGCAATAACTTTTAGATTTTTCCCTATTTTTTTCCAAACTCTTATGTATTTGAAAACGCCATTAATCGGGGTGTTATCATAAGTTCCATTTAAAGCAATTGTAACAGTAACTACAGCCGAATCACCAATTATGTTAACAATTTGATCAGAACCTTCCAAAGAATCAATTTTAATCTTTCCAGAACGATATGTCTGTAAATCGAAATCTTTAGTGATGGTTTGTCCGTCTGGCATGTTGAATAATAAATCATCATGAAGGATGGTTTCTAAAGCCAAAACATCCGATTTTTTAATAGCAGTTAAAAGTTCGATTTCTGCATTAACAACGGTTTCTATTTTCATGATATAAAGATTGAAGTTATTTCTTCGGAGTCAGAATTGTTTTTATCATGGCATCTTCTTTTAAGATCACATCATAATAGTACAATTCTCCATAAAGCTGTCGGGCAAATTCAGCCGTAATATGGCGGTTGACAAGTGCTTTTGTTTTATCCATTTTTAAATCCAGACCCGTCATCAAGATATAATTCTTGAATTTTTTGAAATACAAGTCTGAGTTTTTCATTTTAGCTAAAAAATCAGCAAAACTATCCCCTGCAAAAGCATTTCTATTTTTATCTAATTCTTCAAAAACAAAATGGCCAACAATTCCTGTTTGCAGCAAATAAGCAACATTTTCATTCCCGTGCTCTGCTTCTAAAGGAACAAAAACATCTGGAACAATTCCGCCACCACCGTACACTATTTTACCTTTCGGTGTTTTGAATTTTAAGGAATCTGCCACTTTTATGCTGTCTTTTGCATAAAATTCTCCAGTAGCAATTCTAGATTCAGATTCTTTAAAATATTCTTCGTTTCCTTTTTTATATGGTTTCTGAATTGATCTTCCTGTTGGCGTATAATAACGCGCCACGGTCAATCTCACGGCAGAGCCATCGTTAAAATCCATTTCTCTTTGAACTAGACCTTTTCCGAAAGAACGGCGTCCAACAATTGTTCCGCGGTCATTATCTTGGATTGCTCCAGCCAAAATCTCACTTGCAGAAGCGCTATTTTCATTAATTAAAACATAGACTTTTCCAGTTTCAAAACTTCCTGATTTTGTAGCGTATGTCTTTTCAGTAGAGCCGTTTTTGCTTTTCGTAAAAACAATCAATTGTTTATCTTTTAAGAATTCGTCTGCAATGGCAATTGCTTCTTCCATGTAACCTCCTCCATTATCACGAAGGTCGACTACAAGCGACTGAATTCCTTTTTGTTTTAATCTCGTTAAACCCGTTTTAAATTCATTAAAAGTAGTTTCAGCAAAACGGTTAATTTTGATATAACCTACACTATTTCCAATTAGTAAAGATGCATCTACACTTTTAATTGGAATAATGTCTCGTTTAACTTTAAACTTGAGTTTCTTTTGTTCTGATTTTCTAAAAACAGTCAGCTCGATTTCTGAACCTTGAAGACCTTTTAATTTAGAAAACAAACTATCTGAAGGCAGTTTTCTACCATATAATTTTGTTTTTCCAGCAAACAAAATACGATCTCCCGATTTTATTCCCGCTTTTGCCGAAGGCCCGTTTTCGACTGGTTTTATAATGGCAACCGAATCTTTATACATATAAAAATTGATTCCGATTCCCACGAAATCACCTTTCATGCTTTCAGCAACCTCTGCTTGTTCGCTTGGCGGAATATAAACCGAATGCGGATCTAATTTGGAAAGAATATTATCGACCGTAAGATTTACAATCGAATCGGTATTGACACTATCAACATATTCTGTATTGATAAAATCAATTAGTTTATTAAGCTTAGTCTTAGAGTAATTTTTAGCCAAAAGCTGGTCGCTTGCAGGAGCATTCATCAGGCTTCCGGCAATGGTTCCAAGAGCAAAAGTTGCTCCAATGACTATTGGTAAATATTTTGAGTTAAATTTCATTACTCTTCTAAAACAGGAATATGTTCTACTTCTACGCCTGCTTTTATTAAAAATTGAATTCCTGAATCATCACGATATCCATCTTTATACACCACTCTTTTTATTCCCGACTGATGTATTAATTTACTGCATTCTTTGCAAGGCGAAAGCGTGATGTACAATGTTGCGCCTTCGCAAGACTGCGTTGATCTTGCTACTTTCAGGATTGCATTTGCTTCGGCATGTAAAACATCCCAGCGTGTTAATCCGTCTTCGTCTTCGCAGCAATTTTCAAATCCAGAAGGTGTTCCATTATAACCATCAGAAATAATCATTCTGTCTTTTACAATAATAGCACCGACTTGTTTACGTTTACAATAAGAAAGCAGGCTCCACTCTTTTGCAATTCGCAGATATGCTTTATCGTATTTATTCCGTTTTTTTACTTCCATTTAATTTATCTGTTCCAAATTGGGCTTTCAATAATCATCGGAATTACAACTCCAATAATAAAAGCCGACATTACAAGTGCCCAGTCACGTTTTGAAAAACGGAAAACAGTCTGCACTATATATGAAATTACCAGCACAACAAAAACTACTACCAGCTGAGCAGCTTCTATTCCTAGGGCAAACTCTCCCAAAGGTAACAATTTTGAGGTTGCAGAACCTCCTAATATTGTTTTGAAATAATTAGAAAAACCTAAGCCATGAATAATTCCAAAGAATAAAGTTATGAAAAATACTAGATTTACGCCATCATTTTTTGAGGTCTTTCCAGCCGTAAATAAATGATAAAGAGCGGTTACCAAAATTGTAATCGGAATCAGGAATTCTACAACATCTACTTTTATGGCAATTATTCCGTAAACGGAAAGAACTAAAGCCAGAGTATGACCAATTGTAAAAAGAGAAACCAGTAAAAAAATTCTTTTCCAGTCTTTAAATAGATACGGAACGGTTAAGGCGATTAAAAAAAGAACGTGATCGTAAGCATTGATATCTAAAACGTGTTTTAATCCTATTTGAAAATAAATCCAAAATTGTGACATAGGTATATTGCAATTAAATAATTAGGGGTTGTAAACTTACGATTAATTTTCAAACTAAAGATTCAAGATATCAAATCCTTCAATAAAGAAAAGTTAAATTTTAGGAGAAATTTAAAATCAATAATTTAAAAATAGGATTATATTTGTTATAATAAAACTTTTATAATTATGTCATTTTCAGAATTATTTGATAGCGAATTCAAGCAAAGAAACAAAGGACACTTTTCTGCTATTGTTCGCGTAGCTTTAGCAGATGGAGTTGTATATCCAGAAGAAAAAGCCTTTTTAGATAAACTTGCTTCTCGTTTAGAAATTACAGAATCGGAATACGAAGAAATTCTTAGCGATCCATTAAAATATCCGATCAATCCACCGTATTCTTATGTTCAGCGTTTAGAGCGTTTATACGATTTAACAAGAATGGTGCATGTTGATCATCATCTTGAAGACAAACAAGAAGTGCTTCTAAAAAAGATAAGTGTTGCACTTGGATTTACACCAAGCAACGTAGATTATATTATTGCAAAAGCATTGTCTTTGGTTGACAAAAAAGTCGATGCTGATACTTTTATCTACGAAATGCAACACATGCATAAATAATAGTTTTCAGTTTTCGGGCGCAGTGTACAGTTACTCTTGATTCCGAAAAAAATTAAAACTCGCATTAAATTACAAACCCGACAGTTATCAAAAATTGTCGGGTTTGTTGTTTTTATGCTCTATTTTGATTGTGTAATACTTATATCTTCAACATAATTTCCTGCTTGAAGACCTATAGTAAGCAATCGATCTTTAGCCGTTGTATTTTTATGCATTGTAATAACTAGTGTGTTTTTATTTTTCTTTTCTACTTCAAAATCGTCATTTTTAAAAACAAAACTTTCTGCAAGCAAATTTACCGTTCCAGTATCCACTTTTACTTTATCTAGTGCAAAACCATTTACCCGCCATCCTGACTCGCCTGTTGTAATCGTAATCGTGTTTGGCTCCGCACTAAAAGTGGCTTCTTTTTTTGAAAGTTTAATTTGATCGTCGCTGGTTCCAGCTACCTGTTCTTTAACCTCATCGCTGCTACAAGAAACAAACAAAACAGAAAACATTCCAAGCAGAATCATCAATACTTTTTTTTTCATAACAATTTACTTTTTAGGTTTGATTAGTTTTAAAGGCATTAAAATAAAAAATTAGTCCATAATTTCTCATAAACACCTGGTTCTTTTTAAAGATTGCTGAAACTAAAAATGGTTGCGTCTTTATATCAAAAAAACCGATAGCTTTTTAAACTACCGGCTTTATTTTTAATGTTATATGAAAGCCGAGACTTTAAACTAAATTCGCCTCAGCCATAAATTCCTCTGCTTTTTCTACCATATTATAGCTTCCGCAAAAGAAAGGCACTCTTTGATGCAGTTCTGTCGGTTGGATTTCCATAATTCGACCGAAACCATCTGTTGCTTTCCCTCCCGCTTGTTCTGCTAAAAACGCCATCGGATTACATTCGTATAACAAACGTAATTTCCCTTTTGGTGCTTTTGAACTTGTTGGATAAATGTAGACACCGCCTTTAATCATATTTCGATGAAAATCGGCTACCAAACTGCCGATGTATCTCGAAGTGTACGGCCTGTCTTCTTCTTCACGCTGGCAGTATTTAATGTAATTTTTTACGCCCTGCGGAAAATGAACATAATTCCCCTCGTTTACCGAGTAAATATTTCCATTTTTTGGAAATCTCATGTTTGGGTGCGAAAGGTAAAATGTACCAATCGCAGGATTTAGTGTAAAACCATTCACCCCATGTCCAGTTGTATAAACAAGCATTGTAGAAGTTCCATAAATTACATAGCCTGCTGCAACTTGATTGATTCCCGGCTGTAAAAAATCCTCGCTAGTTACCGGGGTTCCTATTGGAGTAATTCTTCTGAAAACAGAAAAAATAGTTCCGACAGAAACATTTACATCAATGTTTGAAGATCCGTCAAGCGGATCCATTAAGATCACGTACTTATTATTATGACAGTTGTCGCTCCCCTGAACTGTAATAAAATCGTCGTTTTCTTCAGAAGCAATACCACAGACAATCT